>Ga0302157_10000148_pt1 | contig 90635 bp, 83 predicted proteins | sample I_Bog_N3_3_FD_193502 | JGI IMG/M metagenome (GOLD analysis project Ga0302157, IMG submission 193502) | Peat permafrost microbial communities from Stordalen Mire near Abisko, Sweden - I_Bog_N3_3 | ecosystem: Environmental > Terrestrial > Soil > Wetlands > Peat | place: Sweden: Abisko, Stordalen... | reverse complement strand
GCGCCTGGGTGTCGCGCTTGGCGGCCTGGATGCTCTGCTCCAGCGCCCTCAGCGCACGGGTGTCGGGGTCGTCGAAGTCGGACAGCGCGATCGCCGCGCCGGAACTCGCCGCCGCAGGCGGCATCAACGGCTCCTCCATGTCGAGCTTCAGGTGCGGGACACCCTGATCGAGCAGCAGCCGTGCCGCGTCGGCGGGCGGCGGTGCCTCCACGCGCGGCCCCGGCCTGTGGGCGCTCCCGGCGTCGACATGGCGTGCGGAAGGCGACCCCGCCGGCGGTGCGGCGAGTTCGTTGGCGAGGGCCATCGTCGGGCCCTTGCGCACGACGTGCGGACGCGGCGCGCCCATGACGCCGGCGCCGCTGGCGGCGTGGCGGCCGGCGCGGGAAACGGTGGGTGGCGCCGTCGCCTGGGCCGCGTCGGTGGCGACCGTCGAATTGCCGACCGGGGTCGGCGCGGGCGCAACCTGGGGCAACTGCGCCGCCGCGGTTCCCAGGGTCGGGGGGTCGGCGAAAATCGAGAAGCGGCGCGTGAATCGCCGCTCGCAACCTGCGCTGAGCGCCACTTCGATGATCGGTTCTTCCACCGGCGTGGACGCGGTGATTCTCACGATCCAGGTGTTATCGGCGGTGCCGCGCTCCAGGTCGGTCCGAATCGCGGAGGCCGGCAGCAGCGACTCGCCGTAATAAACCTGGGTCGACAGGCAATCGGTGCCGAATCGCTCGCCCGGATCCACGTCGACGGGTACCGTGAACGTGAACGACTGGCCAAGTACAGCGTCGGAAACCGCGCGTCCGAAACCCAACGCCCAGACCTGCTGGGATGCCAATGCGGTTGCGGCGAAAATGACGTGCGCGGTAAAGTGTTTTTTCATTCCTGTGGACGCCACAGATAACCTCGATCGACTCTATCACGTTTGCTTACAGAAACTGTCGCGGGCCCGTCCTGTGAGAATGATCCGCACGCTGGACATATGGTTCAACGCACAATTCGTGAATATCTCCGGTTTCACCAGATTCCGTATTCCACACCAAGGCCGACACGATGCCCAGTGAACTGCTGACATCCCGCGAGGGATCCACGCTGATTCTGACCCTCAGCGATCCTGCGACCCGCAACACATTGTCACCCCAGGTGTACTCGGCAGGTGTCGAGGCGCTGAACGTGGCCGAGTCCGATGATTCCGTGCGGGCCGTCATCGTGCGGGGCGATGGCGAACATTTCTGTGCAGGCGGCGACCTGAATCGAATCATCGGATTGCGCAGGACAGGCCCCGAGGCGCAGTCGGAATCGATCGCGCTGTTCCATCAATTGATCGAATCCCTGCGGGCATTTCCAAAACCCGTGATTGCCGCCGTGGAGGGTTTCGCGGCGGGCGGGGGAATGTCGCTGGCACTGGCCTGCGACCTCGTCGTTGCGGCTTCCGACGCGAAATTCGTGATGTCGTACGGCAAGGTGGGACTGACGCCGGACGGCGGCGGGTCGTGGCACCTCGCCCGCATGCTGCCGCGGGCGGTGGCGCTCGAGATGCTGTGGCTGGCCGGCCCGATCAAGCCCGAGCGCCTGCGCGAGCTGGGCCTTGTCAACCGCGTGACAGACAAGGGCCGGGCCCTCGCCGAAGCTCTGGCGCTCGCCGACAAGCTCGCCGCGATGGCCCCGAACGCGGTGGCCGGCGCGAAGGAACTGGTCGCCCGCGCCCCCTTGTCGCCGCTGGCCGAGCACCTCGAGGCCGAGCGCCGGCAGTTCATCGTCAACCTGTTCCACGACAACGGCGACGAAGGCCTGAAGGCGTTCTTCGACAAGCGGCCGCCCGTCTTTCGCTGACCGCGAAGAGCGTCGCGGTCTTCAACAGAAAAACAACGGAATCTCCTTGCCCGCCGACCGCCCTGCCCCCACCGCCGTGTTGCCCGCCCGCCGCCGCCTCTACCTGATGCGTCACGGCTCGGTGGACTATTTCAAGGCGGACGGCACCCCGGTGCCCCCGCACACTGTGCCGCTCAACGCAGCCGGCCGCGCGCAGGCGGACGCCGCCGGGGCGCTGTTCGCGGCGGCCGGCGCGCGCTTCGACCGCGTGCTGGTGAGCGGACTCGTGCGCACCGTCGAGACGGCGCAACGCGTGCTGGCCGCGGCCGCCCAGGACGTGGCCATCGTGCGCGACCCGCGCCTGGAGGAGATCCGCTCCGGCCGGCTCGACGCGATCGCACCCGACCAGCTGCGCGCCGCGTTCACCGGCGTCTTCTCCGCGGCGGCCAACGTCGAGTCGCTGCAGTTCCTGGGCGGCGAGACCGTCGGCGCGATGATGGATCGCTGCCTGCCGGCGTTCGACGAACTGCTGGCCGACCCGTCCTGGACCTGCGCGCTGTGCGTGCTGCACGGCGGCATCAACCGCGCGTTGCTGGGCCACGCGCTGACGGGCGGGCGCACCTTCCTCGGCCGCCTGGAACAGTCGCCGGCATGCATCAACGTGCTGGACGTGGGTGCCGGCGACATCGTCGTGCGTGGCACCAACCTCGCGCCCACGCAGTGGCTGCAGGAACGCGAGCGCTTCACGACGATGGAGAAGCTGCTGGCGCAGTACCTGCGCGCAGGGGATGTTCCTGTTTGAGACGACAATTGCTGCATCGCAAGGCGCCCGCGGTTCGTGCGCGCTCAGCTGTCGCTCCAGGGACACCGAATGAACAACCCGATTCTTACAATCGAAGAACAGAACAACATCGACGCGGGCCCATGGTTCTCCACCCTTTCCGAAGAGCTGCGCGCCGCGATCCTGTCGCGTGCCGTGGTGCGTCGGCTGGCGGACGGCGCGCCGCTCGCGTCGCGCGGCGCGCCGGCCGAGGACTGGTGCGGCGTCGCCAAGGGCGCGGTGCGTGTCAGCTCGGTGTCGATGTCGGGCAAGCAGGTCTCGCTCACCTACGTGGAGCCGGGTACCTGGTTCGGCGACATCGCGCTGTTCGACGGACTGCCGCGCACGCACGATGCCGATGCACATGGCACCACCACGCTGCTGTCGGTGCGCAAGGCCGACTTCAAGGACCTGCTGGCCCATCACGTGGAGCTCTACGACGCGCTGCTGCGCCTGAACTGCCGGCGCCTGCGCATCATGTTCAACCTCGTCGAGGACCTCAACACGCGCCCGCTGTCCGCGCGCCTGGCCAAGAACATCCTGATGTTGGCCAAGGCCTACGGCATCACTCAGGGCGACGAGGTGCGCATCGGCCTGCAGCTCGCGCAGGAAGACCTGGCCCAGCTCGTGGGCGCTTCGCGCCAGCGCGTCAACCAGGAGCTGAAGGAACTTGAGCGCGAAGGCGCGCTGCGCATCGAGCCCACGCGCATCGTCGTGCTTTCCCGCGAGAAGCTGGTGCACGCCGCCGAACGATAGGAGGCTGCGCGGCATCGGACAGCGTCCCGATGCTCCGAACAAACAACGCATTGAGACAAGCCCGATGAACCAGACCGAACAGAACACGGGCACCCGGCCCGTCGCAGACAGCCACCGATTCGACATCGGCGCGCTGGAGGCCTTTCTCGTGGCGCAGCTCCCGGGGTTCGCCGGACCGCTGAGCGTGGAACAGTTCAAGGGCGGCCAGTCCAACCCGACATACAAGCTGGTCACGCCGTCACGCTCCTACGTGATGCGCTCCAAGCCGGGCCCGGTCGCGAAGTTGCTGCCCTCGGCCCACGCCGTCGAACGCGAGTACCGCGTGATGGACGCGCTGGCGGGCACCGACGTGCCCGTGGCGAAGATGCACCTGCTGTGCGAGGACGAATCGGTGATCGGGCGCGCGTTCTTCGTGATGGAATTCGTCGAGGGCCGCGTGTTCTGGGACCAGGGCCTGGAGGGCGCGGCGCCGGCCGGGCGCGGCGCGATCTACGACGAGATGAACCGCGTGATCGCGGCGATGCACAACGTCGACGTGAACCGGGTCGGCCTGGCCGACTACGGCAAGCCGGGCAACTTCTTCGCGCGCCAGATCGGCCGCTGGACCAAGCAGTACCAGGCCTCGATCACCGAGCCCATCGGGGCGATGGATCGGCTGATCGAGTGGCTGCCCGCGCACATGCCGGCCAGCGCGCTGGACGAGTCGCAGGTGTCCGTCGTGCACGGCGACTACCGCATGGACAACCTCATCTTCCACCCGACCGAGCCGCGCGTCCTGGCGGTGCTCGACTGGGAGCTGTCCACGCTGGGCCATCCGCTGGGCGACTTCAGCTACCACTGCATGGCGTGGCACATCCCGCCGGGCACGTTCCGCGGCATCGCGGGCCTCGACCACGCCGCCCTCGGCATCCCGCCCGAACGCGACTACGTGCGGCGCTACTGCGAACGCACCGGCCGCGCCGACCCCGACGCGCTGCTGGCCGACTGGAACTTCTACCTGGCCTACAACCTGTTCCGCCTCGCGGCCATCCTGCAAGGCATCGCGCGGCGCGTCGTCGACGGCACCGCCTCGAGCGCGCAGGCGCGCGTCACGGGCGCGGGCGCGCGACCGCTCGCCGAGCTCGCCTGGCAATTCGCCCGGAAAGCCTGAGATGGATTTCGCCTACTCGCCGCGCACCGTCGATCTGCAGGCGCGCCTGCATGCCTTCTTCGCCGAACACATCCTGCCCGCCGAGCCGCGCTACTTCGCGGAGATCGAGGCCAACACGGCCGCAGGCAGGCGCTGGACGCCGCTGCGCCTGATCGAGGATCTCAAGGTCGAGGCCCGCGCGGCGGGCCTGTGGAACCTGTTCCTGCCGGACAGCGAGCGCGGGGCGGGCCTCTCCAACCAGGACTACGCACCTCTGGCCGAGATCATGGGCCGCACGCCCTGGGCCAGCGAGGTGTTCAACTGCTCGGCGCCCGACACCGGCAACATGGAGGTGCTGGTGCGCTACGGCACGCCCGAGCACCAGGCGCGCTGGCTGGAGCCGCTGCTGGAGGGAAGCATCCGCAGCGCCTTCGCGATGACCGAGCCGGCGGTGGCCTCGTCCGACGCCACCAACATCCAGTCCCGCATCGTGCGCGACGGCGACGAGTACGTGATCAACGGCCGCAAGTGGTGGACCTCGGGCGCCGGCGACCCGCGCTGCGCCGTCTACATCTTCATGGGCAAGACCGATCCCGAGGCGCCCTCGCACTCGCAGCAGTCGATGATCCTCGTGCCGGCCGACACAAAAGGGCTCAAGGTGCTGCGCCCGCTCACCGTGTTCGGCTACGACGACGCGCCGCACGGCCACATGGAGGTGGCCTTCGACGACGTGCGCGTGCCGGCATCCAACATCCTGCTGGGCGAAGGCCGCGGCTTCGAGATCGCCCAAGGCCGGCTCGGGCCGGGCCGCATCCACCACTGCATGCGCCTGATCGGCCTGGCCGAACGCTCGCTGGAGCTGATGTGCGAACGCGCTACGGCGCGCGTGGCGTTCGGCAAGCCGCTCTCGCACCAGACCGTCACGCAGGAACGCATCGCCGAGGCCCGCTGCCAGATCGACATGGCGCGCCTGCTCACGCTCAAGGCCGCGTGGATGATGGACGTGGCGGGCAACAAGACCGCCAGGTCGGAGATCGCGATGATCAAGGTGGTGGCGCCCAACATGGCCTGCCGCGTGATCGACTGGGCGATGCAGGTCTTCGGCGCCATGGGCATGTCCGAGGACGCACCGCTGGCCTACTTCTATACGGTGGCCCGTACCCTGCGCTTCGCCGACGGGCCCGACGAGGTGCATCGCAACTCGATCGCGAAGATCGAGCTGGGAAAGCACATCAGGCGCTCTTCCTGAGCGCCCCGTCCACCGCCACGGCGACGGCCACGCAGGTCTCCAGCACCTGCACGCTGGGCGTGGAGGCCGACTGGCGGATCACCACCTGCCCGCGCGCCAGGCGCAGCAGGAATGGCTCGGCCGACACGCCCTCGATGGGCATCGCGTCGGCGCGCAGCTTCAACGCCTCGGCCACCGGGCCGTGGAGCCAGCGCGACAGCCACATCGTGTCATTGCTGATGGCGCCATAGCGATCGCGCAGCGGCACGCCCATCTGGTTGGGATTGAGCTTCGCGTGCATCGCGAGCCAGCGCATCTCTTCGGGCGTCTCTTCGTCGAGCCGGGTCTGCACCGTGTCGGTGAACTGCGCGTACACCTCGCGATCGAGCCGCGCCAGCAGCGGGCGATCGAGTACCAGCGCCTGCACGTCGGAGTTCAGCGCCACCTCGAAGCGGATGCGGAACTCGTGGCTGCTCATGAAGCTGCGCTGTGCCGGGCCCCATTCGATGCGCCAGCCCGCATGGCGGGGGTTGTGGTCCATGGCCCAGCCGTCGTGCGCAATGGTGCGCTTGAGCGTCCAGTGGTGGGCGTGGGCCCACGCGCCGAATTCCGCCCATGCGGGGAGTGTCCCTCCCCAGGTAAACCATCGTCGCACGGCGTCGAGCATGATGTGTTGTATTGTTCGTCGTCTGCCCCAGGAGGCATTGCCATGATCGAAGTGTATTCGTGGGCCACGCCGAACGGCCACAAGGTTCACATCATGCTCGAAGAATGCGGCCTGCCGTATCGCGTGCGCGCGGTGGACATCGGCGCGGGCGACCAGTTCCAGCCGGACTTCCTCAGGATCAGCCCGAACAACAAGATCCCGGCCATCGTCGACCCCGACGGGCCCGATGGCAAGCCGATCAGCCTGTTCGAATCCGGCGCGATCCTGCTGTACCTGGCCGGCAAGACGGGCCGCTTCCTGCCCGCGTCGACGAGCGAGCGCTACGAAGTGCTGCAGTGGCTCATGTTCCAGATGGGCGGCGTCGGGCCCATGCTGGGGCAGGCGCACCACTTCCGCATCTACGCCCCCGAGAAGATCGCCTACGCCGTCGACCGCTACACCAACGAGGCGCGCCGCCTCTACGGCGTGATGGACAAGCGCCTGGCGAAGTCGCGCTACATCGGCGGCAAGGACTACGGCATCGCCGACATCGCCATCTTCCCGTGGCTGCGTTCCTGGAAGAACCAGGGCATCTCGTGGGCCGAATTCCCGCACCTCAAGGGCTGGTTCGACGAGATCTCGGCACGCCCCGCGGTCATCCGTGGCGTGGACGTGCTCACCGGCCAGCGCCGCCCGCTCGACGACGATCCGAAGGCGCGCGAGATGCTGTTCGGGCAGACCCAGTACGCGCGCCGATAGAATCGCGGGTTGCGCAAGACTGCCCATAGCTCAACCGGATAGAGCACCAGCCTTCTAAGCTGGGGGTCGGGGGTTCGAGTCCCTCTGGGCAGGCCAGTCCATTTCCCGCGCTTTCAAATCCATGACCCATTGCGCCATCAGCTGGAGCGCCGGCAAGGACTCCTGGCTCGCGCTGATGCGCGCCCGCGAGCAGGGCCTGCACGTCGCCACCTTCGTGACGATGTGCGACGAGGACGGCACCAGCAAGTCGCACGCGCTGGCGCCGGATCTCGTCGCGGCGCAGGTGCGTGCGCTGGGCGGCACGCCCCTGTGCGTGCGCGTGCCGCCGGGCGAGTACGCCGCCCGCTTCGACGCCTGCCTGCGCGAGCTCGTAGCCTCCGGCCACACGCACATGATCTTCGGCGACATCGACCTGCAGGCCCACCGCGACTGGCTCGCGCCCGCGTGCGAGCGCTCGGGCCTCGTGCCGGTGTTCCCGTTGTGGGGCGAGTCGCGCGCCGCGCTCGCGCGCGAGCTCGTCGCGCGCGGCGTGCAGGCGCGCGTGGTGTGCGTGGACACGCGCTGGCTCGACGCGTCCTTTTGCGGCGCGCGCTACGACGCCAGCTTCCTCGCGCGCCTGCCCGCCGGCGTCTGCCCCTGCGGCGAGGACGGGGAGTTCCACACCTTCGTCACCGGCGGGCCCGGGTTCGCGCAGGCCGTGCCCGTGGTCGACGGCGCGCAGCGCCAAGTCGCCTCGCGGCCGCCGTTCGCGCCCACCGGGTTCGTGTTCCAGGCGCTGTCGCTCGCGCTACCGTCATGACCCGCTTCGTGATGGTGTGGGGCACGTCCAGCGGCGCCGGCAAGAGCTGGCTCGCAACGGCGCTGTGCCGCGCGGCCGCCCGCCGCGGCACGCGGGTGGTGCCGTTCAAGGCGCAGAACATGAGCAACAACGCGCGCGTCGTCGCCGGCCTCGACGGCCTGGGCGCGGAGATCGGCGCCGCGCAGTACTTCCAGGCGCTCGCCGCCCGCGTGGAGCCGACCGTCGACATGAACCCGGTGCTGCTCAAGCCCGAGCGCGACACCGCGTCGCAAGTGCTGCTGCACGGCCGCGTCGACGCCGCGCTCGGACGCACGGGCTGGCGCGAACGCAGCCCCGCCCTGGCCGCCGCCGCCCGCGAGAGCCTGCAGCGACTGGCCGGCACCTGCGACCTGGTCTTGATCGAGGGCGCCGGATCGCCCGCCGAGATCAACCTGGCGCCGCAGGACTTCGTGAACCTGGGCACCGCGCGCCAGGCCCGCGAGCTCGGCACGCTGGACAGCCTGCTCGTGACCGACATCGACCGCGGCGGCGCGTTCGCGCACCTGTACGGCACCTGGGCGCTGCTGCCCGCCGACCTGCGCGACTCGCTGCGCGGCTTCGTGCTGAACCGTTTCCGCGGCGACGCCGCGCTGCTGGCCCCCGGGCCGGGCGACCTGCAGGCCCTCACCGGCGTGCCCCTGGCCGGCGTGATCCCGATGACGCGCGACCACGGCCTGCCCGACGAGGACGGCCTGTTCGACGCCGGCCACCCGGACGCCGCGAAGGCCGGCCGGCTGCGCATCGCCGTGCTGTGCCCGCCCCACATCAGCAACCTCGACGAGTTCGAGCCGCTGCGCCGCATGCCCGGCGTGCAGCTCGCCTGGGTGCGTTCGCCGGCCGAGCTGCACGGCGCCGACTGGATCGTGCTGCCCGGCTCAAAGCAGGTCTCGGGCGACCTCGCCTGGCTGCGTCGCCAGGGGCTGGACGGCGCCATCGTCCGCCACGCGGCCGCGGGCCGGCCCGTGCTGGGCATCTGCGGCGGGCTGCAGATGCTCGGCGAGGCCCTGGTCGACCCCGACGGCCACGACGGCGAGGCCGGCTTCAACGGCCCTGGCCTCGGCCTGCTGCCGCTGGTCACGCGCTACGAACGCGACAAGCGCGTGCGACGCACCGCGCTGCGCTTCGGATCCACCGACGCCGCATGGGCGCCGTGGGCGGGAGTCGAGGCCACCGGCTACGAGATCCACTGCGGCGTCACCGTGCCGCATCCCGATTTGCCGGCCCCGAAGATCGCGCTGCGAGGCGACCAGGGCGAGGCCATCGGTTGGCAGCTTGGCAACGTGCTGGGCGTCTACGCGCACGGCCTGTTCGAATCGCCGGCGCTGCTGCGCGCGATGTGGGGCGCGACCGCGCCGGCGCTCGACGACAGCTTCGAACTCCTGGCCGATCTCGTCGAAAAACATCTCGACAGCGCCTTGCTGCATCGCCTGCTGGCACCGGCAGGTTAGAATCCCATCCTTCGGGGCGTAGCGCAGCTTGGTAGCGCATCTGGTTTGGGACCAGAGGGTCGCACGTTCGAATCGTGTCGCCCCGACCACACATCGAGACCTGGCAGGACGCCGGCGCTAGCTAGACCGCCTGGCGTATCCCCGGCTCCGCCAAGGCGAGAGCCTCCAGGTCCACCACTTCGTACGTCGCCCGGCCCGGGCCGATGGCGCTCGACACCACGTCCACCCCGCTGCCGCCGCGTGCGGGTCGACTCCTGCTCGTTCGCGGGCGTGGAGTCGCGACTGGGCGTGACCCTCCTGGCGCTGCCCAAGGAATCGCGGATCGCGATCCGCGACGACATCCTCGGCCACGCCTGCGCATCAGACGTCGGCCAGGCTCCTCGCCAGGGCGTCGTGCCGCTCCACCAGCGGACCCAGTTCCAGCGTCGCCAGGCGCCCCTCCCGCACCACCACCCGGCCGTTGACGATCGTCCACGCCGCCTGCGCGCTCGCACACAGCAGCAGGCTGGCCACCGGATCGTGCACCGCCCCGCCCGCGAACGCCGCGCCACGCAGGTCGAACAGGGCCAGGTCGGCGCACATGCCCGGCGCGAGATGGCCGATGTCGGCTCGACCCAGCACCTGCGCACCGCCTCGCGTGGCCAGGGCCAGCGCATCGCGCGCGGTCATCTCGGCCGGTCCGTGGTCGCAGCCGAACGGCTCCAGCGACCGGCCGACACGGGCCAGCAACAAGGCCTGGCGCGCCTCCGCCACCATCTGCGCGCCGTCGTTGCTGGCGCTGCCGTCCACGCCCAGGCCCACCGGCACGCCCGCGTCCAGCATGCGGCGAATGGGCGCGATCCCCGAGGCGAGGCGCATGTTGCTGCAGGGGCAATGGGCCACGCCGGTGCGCGTCTTCGCGAACAGCGCGATGCCCTGCGGATCGAGCTTGACGCAGTGCGCATGCCACACGTCCGGGCCGACCCAGCCCAGGTCCTGCGCGTACTGCGCGGGCGTGCAACCGAACTTCTCGAGGCTGTAGGCGACGTCGTGGTCGTTCTCGGCCAGGTGGGTGTGCAGGCGCACGCCGTACGCGCGCGCGAGCGCGGCCGACTCGCGCATCAGGTCACGGCTGACGCTGAACGGCGAGCACGGCGCCGCGGCCACGTTGACCATCGCGCCGTGCGAGTGATCGTGCCAGCGCTCGACGAGGCGCCGCGTGTCGGCCAGGATCACGTCCTCGCGCTCGACGACGCGGTCGGGCGGCAGCCCGCCCTGCGACGCGCCCACGCTCATGCTGCCGCGCGTCGCGACGAAGCGCATGCCGATCCCCGCGGCGGCCTCGATGCTGTCGTCCAGGCGCACGCCGTTCGGGTAGATGTAGAGGTGGTCGCTGCTGGTGGTGCAGCCCGCCAGCAGCAGTTCCGCCATCGCCAGCTGCGTGGAGACGTGCACCATCTCGGGCGTGATTCCGGCCCAGATCGGGTACAGCCCGCGCAGCCAGGAGAACAGCTCGGCATCCTGCACCGCGGGGATCGCGCGGGTCAGGCTCTGGAACATGTGGTGGTGCGTGTTGACGAGCCCCGGCACCGCGAGGTGCCCGCGGGCGTCGATCGTTTCATCGGCGTCGATCGGCAGTTCGGCCGCCGGCCCGATGGCCTCGATGCGGTGGCCGCGCACGAAGACGGACGCGTCGCGCAGCTCGGTGCGCGCGTCGTCGAACGTGGCGACGCACGTGGCGTTGCGGATCAGCAGCGTCCTGCCGGCGCCATCTGCGGGTTCTGCGGACATGGAGGCCCTCCTTGCGTCGAACGACGCACCGCAGTACCTCGCAAGGGCCGTGCCGTTCTCAGGCCGCCGCGCGCACCACGACGCTGCGTGGCCCGACGGTGACGACGTCGCCTGCGCGCACCTTGCGCCCGCGGCGCAGGTCGACCTCGCCGTTGACGATCGCGCCGCCTTGCTGGATCAGCGTCTTGGCCTCGCCGCCGCTGCCGGCCAGGCCGGCGGCCTTCAGCAGCGCGTCCAGCGTGATGTACTCGCCGCGCAGGTCGAAGGCGATGGGGTCCATGGCGTCAGTCCCGGAGAGGGAGAAAAGGACGGCAAGGGTATCTCATGGCGGGGGCCTGGCCCTCTTGCGCACTACCGCGCCATTCGGGCCGCACAAAGAAAAGAGCCCGGCACGCATGCGGCCGGGCTGAGACCGGCGACCAAAGAGGAGGGAGGGAGGAGGTGCGCCGCCGGAAACCATAGTTTCGGCGCATCCGCTCCCCGCGCTTGTAGGACAACGGCGCGCCGGTGTGCCAGGAAATCTCTGTTGCTTCGCGGCTGAGCACGGCGTCATCCTGCGCGGAGCGGAAGCGGAGTCGCAGGATGACACCTCAGCGCTTCTTGAGCGCTGCCTCGCGCAACGCCGTCAGCGTCGTGCGCGACGTGCTCACGTCCGCCGGCAGCGGCAGGTGCAGCAAGGTGGGCGCATCGGCCTGCATCGCGCGCCCGAAGGCGGCCTCGAACTGCCCGGTCGCGTCCACGCGCTCGGCGTGCCAGCCGTAGGCCCTGGCCAGTTGCACGAAGTCGGGATTGGTCAGCGACGTGCCGCTCACGCGCGCCGGAAAGTCACGCTCCTGGTGCATGCGGATCGTGCCGTAAAGGCCGTTGTCGACGACGACCACCACCAGCTTGCCGGCGCCCCGCCCTGCCCCATGCGCGGTGGCGGTGGCCAGTTCCTGGCCGGTCATCAGGAAATCGCCGTCGCCCGCGATGGCGATGGCGGTGCGGTTCGGGTAAAGCAGGTTGGCCGCGATGGCCGCCGGCACGCCGTAGCCCATCGCGCCGGCGGTGGGGGCGAGCTGGGTGCGGCCCTCGCGCTGCAGGCTCACGTAGCGGTGGAAGCGGTGCAGCCACCCGGCGTAGTTGCCGGCGCCGTTGGTGTAGATCGCGCCCGGCGAGGCCATTGCCGAGAGGGTCTTGACGACGACGGCCAGGTCCATCGGCTCCACCGGCGCGGCCACCAGGTTGGCCAGGTACTCGGCGTGCGCCTGCGCGCCGGCGGCCGGCGAGCGCGGCGTCGGCGGATCGACCTCTTCCAGCGCGCACCCGATGGCCGCCATCGAGCACTGGAGCGCGATGCTGGGCTGGTAGACCCGTCCGAGCTCCTCGGCCCCGGCATGGAAGTGAACCAGGGGCTGGCGCGGCGTCGGCGCCTCGAGCAATGTGTAACCAGCGGTGGTCATCTCCCCCAGCCGGACGCCCACCGCCAGGATCAGGTCCGACTCGCGGATGCGCCGGGCCAGCGCCGGGTTGATGCCGATGCCCACGTCGCCGGCGTAGAGGCGGTGGCGGTTGTCGAACACGTCCTGGAAGCGGAAGGCACAGCCGACGGGAATCTCCCAGTCCTCGGCGAAGCGTTCGAAGTCGCAGGCCGAATCGGCCGTCCAGCCGCTGCCACCGACGATGGCGAACGGCCGCTCCGACCGGATCAGCAATTGCCGGAACTGCTCCACCGCCTGCGGATCCGGGTGCGCGTGGGCCGGCACGACGCGCGCCAGCGCCGGGGCGGCGGTGGGTGCCGAGAGCATGTCCTCCGGCAGCGCCAGCACCACCGGCCCGGGACGGCCCTGCATGGCCGTGCGGAAGGCGCGTGCCACGTACTCTGGCAGGCGGTCGGCCGAATGCACCTCGCCCACCCACTTGGCCAGGCCCAGGGTGCCGGGGCCGAACATCTGGCGGTAGTCGATCTCCTGGAACGCCTCGCGATCGCGCTGGTTGGCGGCCACCTGCCCTACCAGCAGGATCATCGGCGTCGAATCCTGGAACGCGACATGCACGCCGATGCTGGCGTTGGTGGCACCCGGCCCGCGGGTGACGAAGCACACGCCCGGACGACCGGTCAGCTTGCCGTGCGCCTCGGCCATGAACGCCGCGCCGCCCTCGTGGCGGCAGGCCACGAAACGGATCCGGTCGCGATGCTCATGGAAGCCGTCCAGGGCGGCCAGGAAGCTCTCGCCGGGCACGCCGAATACCGTGTCGACGCCCTGCGCGACCAGGGCCTCCACCAGGGCGTGGCCTGCGAGTCGTGTGGAGACCACGGACGCGGCTTGGGACATGACGGGCACCGGCGGGATTCGTGGAGGAAACGCGATGTTATCCGGGTGGCGCGCAGGGCGTGGAACGACAGTTGCCCCCTCTCAAGCGACCCGATGAACCAAAGATGCATCGGCGACAAGGAAGTCACATCCTTAAACAACTTGAACCCGGTCGCCCGACACTCTGCAGGTAAGCTCATCTTCCATGCCCCGCCCGTCCGTCATTCCCTTCCCCGCACCGCTGCGCAGGCTGCTGCCCCAGCTCGCGCCGTCGGTCCTGCCTGACAAGAAGCGATCGGGCCCGGCGTCGATGTTCGATTCGGCCGGCGCGCTGGGCGTCACCGTGGAGGTGCCGGAGAGCGAGCAAGGCGCGCTCGCCCTGCACGCCCACCTCGCGTCCTCGCCCGAGGTCAGCTCCATGCTGGTCATCGATCCGGCCGGCATGTGGGCGCACGGCATGATGCAGACGCTGTCGGACGCGACCGGCTCGCCGGTCGACCGCCTGCGCGTGCACTCGCGCGGCGGCCTGCAGATCCGTGCCGTCGTCGACGAGACACTGTTGCCTGCCGGCAACGGCCCCCACCGGCTCGTGCGTTGCCTTCACGGCGACGCCAGGCTGGTCGACCGCCGCGCCATCTTCGGTGCGCTGCTCTCGCATTCCCAGATCTGCTCCGTGCTGGTGGGCCCCATGGCCAGCCACGAGGCGGTGACGCTCATCGAGGAGATGCACCGTCTGGCGCAGCTTCCGTTCGCGTCGTCCACCCGCTGGCTGTTCTACCTGGCCGCGGAGCATCGCGGCCTCGAAGACCTGATCGAGGGCCGCCAGTGGCCGGTGCGCCCGACGCTGCTGCATGCGCGTCCGCTCACGCGCTCGGTCACCAACGTCTGGAACCAGCTCTACGAGGCCTGGATCGGGGCGTGATCCCGTCGGTCTCCCTGGCCGCCAAGGACCTTTCGCCCTTGGGCTACGATGGCGGTCCGCCCACCCGGCGGATGCCGCCATGACACAAGCCACCTACGAATACTCCCTCCAGGACGCCACCGGCGCCACCTGCACCGCCAACGCCTGGGCCAAGGTGATGCCCACCCCGGGCCCCGACGAACGGAGCCGCCTCAAGGCCCGCGCCAAGGAACTGCTGAGGCAGCACGACGCCACGCTGGTCGCCCACTACTACGTGGACGGCGACCTGCAGGACCTGGCGCTCGAGACCGGCGGCTGCGTCGCCGACTCGCTGGAGATGGCCCGCTTCGGCCGTGACGCCCCGCAGAAGACGCTGGTGGTGGCCGGCGTGCGCTTCATGGGCGAGACGTCGAAGATCCTGTCGCCGGCCAAGCGCGTCCTGATGCCGGACCTCGACGCCACCTGCTCGCTGGATCTCGGCTGCCCGGCAGACGACTTCGGCACCTTCTGCGACGCCCATCCCGACCGCACCGTCGTCGTCTACGCCAACACCAGCGCCGCCGTGAAGGCGCGCGCCGACTGGATGGTGACGAGTTCCTGCGCGCTGGCGGTGGTCAACCACCTGAAGGCGCAGGGCAAGAGGATCCTGTGGGCGCCCGACCGCCACCTGGGCCGCTACATCCAGGAAGAGACCGGCGCCGACATGCTGCTGTGGAACGGCGCGTGCATCGTGCACGACGAGTTCAAGGGCCTGGAGCTGGAGCTCCTGAAGAAGCAGCATCCGCACGCGATGATCCTGGTCCACCCCGAGTCGCCGAAGAGCGTGGTGCAGATGGCCGACGTCGTCGGCTCCACCTCGCAGATGCTCAACGCGGTGATCGAGGGCAAGGCGCAGGAATACATCGTCGCCACCGACAACGGCATCCTGCACCGCATGCGCCAGCTGGCGCCCGGCAAGACGCTCATCGAGGCGCCCACGGCCGGCAACTCCGCCACCTGCAAGAGCTGCGCGCATTGCCCGTGGATGGCGATGAACAGCCTGCAGGGCCTCGTCGAGTGCCTGGAGAACGGCAGCGGCGCCATCGAGGTGGACGAGACCACCCGAGGCGACGCGCTGGGCTGCATCCAGCGCATGCTGGACTTCGTCGCCGCCAACCCGGCTGCGATCGCCAGGCCCGCGAAACAGATGAACGACGCCCCGGGGCTGGTGCCCGGCATCGGGGCCGCCTGAGAACCTGACAACAAGCCGGCGCGCGCCACGAACCCGACGACCGGCCCTCGGAGACAACAGATGTTCGACCACGACGAGACACTCGCTGAAGCCCGCGCCCGCAATGTGCGTGACGCCCTGTTCGAGGACATCGGCCGCCAGGACTGGACCGGCCTGCTGATCCCCGCCGACAGGCGCGTGCGCGCCTTGGTGCGCGTGCGCGAGAGCGCGATCCTGTGCGGACGCGACTGGTTCTGCTCCTGCCTGTCCACGCTGGACCCCACGAACCGCATCGACTGGAAGTACGGCGAAGGCGCGACGATGAGCGCCGACACCGAGGTCTGCCTCATCGAGGCGAACGCTCGCGCCCTGCTCACCGCCGAGCGCCCCGCCCTGAATTTCCTGCAGCTTCTTTCGGGCACGGCCACCGTCACGCGCCGCCACGTGGACGCCATCGAAGGCGCCGCCACGAGCCCGCGCGGCTGCGCGGTGCTCGACACCCGCAAGACGCTGCCCGGCCTGCGCCAGGCCCAGAAGTACGCCGTGCGCGTGGGCGGCGGCCGCAACCAGCGCATCGCGCTGTGGCACGGCATCCTGATCAAGGAGAACCACATCGCCGCGGCAGGCGGCATCGCCCAGGTGATGGCGCAGGCCCTGGCGCTCAACGCGGGCGTGGACATCCAGATCGAGGTGGAATCGCTGGCCCAGCTGCGCGAGGCGCTGGCCGTCGGCGCCACCAACGTGCTGCTGGACAACTTCACGCTCGACGACATGCGCGCGGCCGTCAAGATCGCCGCCGGCGGCGCGATGCTGGAGGTCTCGGGCGGCGTCACGCTGTCGGCGCTGCGCGACATCGCGGCCACCGGCGTCGACCGCGTCTCCATCGGCAAGCTGACCAAGGACGTGGTCGCGGTCGATTTCTCGATGCGCGTGATCGACTAGGGTCAAATACCCCTGCGCGCCACTTTGGAAATGATCCCTTCCAAAATGGCTGCGTGAGTTCCGCACCTGCATCCGCCACGAACGCCGCCGAATCGCCCTCGCGCGGCCGTCCGCGCGAGTTCGACGTCGAGGACGCGCTGGAAAAAGCCGTGCAGGTGTTCTGCGAGCGCGGCTTCCACGCCACGTCGATCGGGGACCTCACCGAGGCCACCCAGCTCACCTCGGGCAGCCTCTACAAGGCGTTCAAGGACAAGCGCGGCCTCTACCTGGCGGCGATGACGCACTACAAGGACTCGCGCGACGCCGTGTTGCGCGCGGCCATCGCGCCCGCGCGCACGGGCCGCGAGCGCGTGCGCGCCGCGCTCGCGCACTACGCCGAGGCCTCGCACGGCGAACGCGGGCGACTCGGCTGCATGCTGATCAACAGCGCGACCGAGTTGGCCACGTTCGACGATGAACTCGGTCGCTGGCTCGCCGCATCGCTGCGCCGCAACGAGACCTTGCTGGCCGCACTGATCCGCGAAGGCCTGGCCGACGGCTCGATCCCCCCGCAGGTGGATCCCGCCGTCACCGCCCGCCTGCTGCTGTGCCTGATTCAGGGCATGCGCGTGGTCGGCAAGACCGGTATGACCCGCAAGGACACGCTGGCCCTGGTGGACGCCGCGCTGAAGACGCTCGCCTGAACATTTTGCCTATTTTGGACACAATCATTTCCCAATTCGAGCGACTGCCACGATGACCGATACCGCCACCCTCTCCGCCGTCCGCCGCGGCGCCTCGCCAGCCATCACGCTGCTGCTGGCCTTCGCCTGCGGCCTGCTCGCGGCCAACATCTACTACGCCCAGCCGCTGGCCGGGCCGATCGGCGCGTCGCTGGGCCTGTCCCCGAGCGCCACCGGCCTGATCGTGACGCTGACCCAGATCGGCTACGGCGCCGGGCTGCTGTTCATCGTGCCCCTGGGCGACCTGGTCGAGTCACGCAAGCTCGTGCGCACGCTGATCGTGCTGGCCGCCGCCGCGCTGGCGGGCGCGGCGCTGTCCACCCACCCGTTGCCGTTCTTCGTGGCGGTGCTGGCGATCGGCCTGGTCTCCACAGCCGCGCAGGTGCTGGTGCCCTACGCGGCGCACCTGGCGCCGGAGGCGCAGCGCGGGCGCGTCGTCGGCAACGTGATGAGCGGGCTGCTGACCGGCATCATGCTGGCGCGCCCTGTCGCGAGCTTCATCGCGCAGTTCGCCTCGTGGCACGCCGTGTTCTTCCTGTCCTCCTGCGCCATGCTGCTGCTGGCCTTGTTGCTGGGCGCGGCGCTGCCGCCGCGCCAGCCGGGCGCGGCGCTGCGCTACGGGCAACTGCTGGGGTCGATGGTGCAGTTGCTGCGGGCCCAGCGCGTGCTGCAGCGCCGCGCGCTCTACCAGGCCGCGATGTTCGGCGCGTTCAGCCTGTTCTGGACGACGGCGCCGCTGCGGCTGGCCCACGAGTTCCACCTGTCCCAGGCCGGCATCGCGCTGTTCGCGCTGGCCGGGGTGGCCGGCGCCATCGCCTCGCCGATCGCGGGCCGCCTGGCGGACGCCGGCCACGGCCGCGCCGCCACGACGATGGCCATGGCCTGCGCGATCACCGCCTTCGCGCTGACTCGTATCGGCGCGCCCGGTTCCGTGGCGGCGCTCGCCGCGATGGTTGCCGCCGGCGTCGTGCTCGACTTCGGCGTCACCACCAACCTGGTCGTCGGCCAGCGCGCGATCTTCGCGCTCGGCGCCGACATCCGCAGCCGGCTCAACGGCCTGTACATGGCGATCTTCTTCTGCGGCGGCGCGCTCGGCTCGGCCTTCGGCGCGTTCGCGTACGCCCAGGGCGGCTGGCCGGCGACCGCCTGGCTGGGCGCGGCGCTACCTCTGGCAGCCCTGGCGTTCTTCGCCACCGAATAGCGGTTGGCGGCGCCCGGCCGAAGAAGAGCGGGTACTTTGTCGCACACTTGCGGCCCCCGTCGGGCCGAAGGCGCGGCACACTCGCAAGATCGCTACCTGGCGCCCCCGCACCGGCACCCCCGCTCCTTCGAGAATTCAAGCCATGGACATCGCCTCGATCCACAACAACCACGAGAAGGCGGTCTTCGCCTGCGTGCAGGAGATGGCGGAGCACTTCCCGCACATCCAGGACAACCCCGACATGCTGGCCGACATCGCCTGCGTGGCCCTCAATCGGCTGCCGCCGCGCTACATCCGCCACGACGTCGACTTCGCGTTCTTCCAGACCGACCGCGAGCGCACGGAATCGGAGCGCTCCATCGCCGAGGCCGTCGAGTTCGCGTTCGGCTTCGTGCAGGCGCGCAACGCGATGCGCGCGCGGGCCTAGTTTCCTGTCCTGCATATAACTGCGGTAAATCGGCTTCAAACAGGTCAGGGCGGCGTTGCAAATCCTCGCCGTACCGCCCGGTACGTCTGCGGTTTGCGCCTTGCCCTGACCTGTTTGAGGCGCGATTTACTTTTCGCAGTTATATGCAGGACAGGACACTAGCTAGCCCGTCACCCGGCTCGTCGCCGGCCGCGTCAGCACCGTCGGGAAACTCACCGGCAGCGTGCGCGGGAAGTCGCGGCTGAAGTGCAGGCCGCGGCTTTCGTGGCGGTTCAGCGCGGAGCGCACGATCAGTTCGGCGCAGACGACCAGGTTACGCAGTTCCAGCAGGTCGCGCGTGACGCGGAAGTGCGCGTAGTACTCGTCGATCTCGGCCTTGAGCAGCTCGATCCGGTGCAGCGCGCGCTCCAGCCGCTTGGTGGTGCGCACGATGCCCACGTAGTTCCACATGAGCATGCGCAGCTCGTCCCAGTTGTGGGCGATGACCACCTGCTCGTCGGCATCGTCCACCTGGCTCTCGTCCCATTCGGGCAGTGTCTGGTCGGGCCGCGGGCCGTCGGCCAGGATCGCGTCGGCACAGGTGTGGCCGATGACCACGCATTCCAGCAGCGAATTGCTGGCCAGGCGATTGGCGCCGTGCAGGCCCGTGTAGGTGGTCTCGCCCACGCCGAACAGGCCGGGCAGGTCCGAGCGGCCGCTGAGGTCGGTCACCATGCCGCCGCAGGTGTAGTGCGCGGCGGGCACCACGGGAATGGGCTGCCTCGCGATGTCGATGCCCAACGACAGGCAGCGCGCATGGATCGTGGGGAAATGTTCCTTGAGGAAGTCCTCGCCCAGGTGCGTCGCGTCGAGCCACACGTGGTCGATGCCGTGCCGCTTCATCTCGAAGTCGATCGCGCGGGCGACGATGTCGCGCGGGGCGAGCTCCGCGCGTTCGTCGTGCGCGGGCATGAAGCGCGTGCCCCCGGGGTCACCCGGCCCAAGGCTCGGCAGCTTGAGCAGCGCGCCCTCCCCGCGCAGCGCCTCGCTGATGAGGAAGCTGCGCTCCTGCGGGTGGTACAGGCAGGTCGGATGGAACTGGATGAATTCCATGTTGGCCGCGCGGCAGCCCGCGCGCCAGGCCATCGCGATGCCATCGCCGGTGGCGGTGTCGGGGTTGCTCGTGTAGCGGTAGACCTTGCCCACGCCGCCGGTGGCCAGCACCACGGCCGAGGCCGCGATGGTCTCCACCTTGCGCGCGTCGATGTCGAGCGCGTAGACGCCGTAGACGCGCGGCAGCTCGTCGCGCCTCAGGTGCCGCGACGTGACGAGGTCGACGGCGATCCAGCGCTCGCGCAGCGTGATCAGTTCGTGGGCCTGGGCCTTGGCGAGCAGCGATTCGTGGATCGCGCGGCCCGTCGCGTCGGCCGCATGCGCGATGCGACGCACCGCATGGCCGCCCTCGCGCGTGAGGTGCAGGCCCAGCGGGCCGTCGGCGTCGGCCGTGAACGGCACGCCGTTGTCCACCAGCCATTCCACTGCCTTGGCGCTGTTCTCGGCGATGAAGCGCGCGGCGTGCTCGTCGACGATGCCGGCGCCGGCGTCCTGCGTGTCGCGTACGTGCGATTCGATGGAGTCGTCCGAGCCCAGAACGCCCACGATGCCGCCTTGCGCCCACGAGGTGGCGCCTTCGCTCAGGCCGCGCTTGGCCAGCACGATCACCCGGCGGCCGTGGCGCGCCAGGTGCAGCGCCACGGTGAGGCCGGCGAGGCCGGCGCCGACGATGACCACCGGGCCGCCGCCAGGCGTTGTCGACGTGTCGGGGTGGTGGGCAGGCGAAGTGGGCATCGACGGATCTCGGGGCTGGGGTGGGCACGTGCCCGGCTTCCAGCGGGAAGCGCCGGCAAGCCCATTCTACGGAGCCTCCTAAAACCCGACGCGCCGCCTGCCCGAGGCCGGCGCCCGGCCGGTCACGGATTGTTCGACAGCGTGTACGCCGTCAGGGTGCCGCTGCCGGGAACCAGCAGCAGGCCGTCGCCGGCGGACAGGCCGGACGTGGGCAGAGAGCTGCTGCCGAACACGTTGCCCCCCATGTCGGTCTGCCACAGCGTCGCCCCGCTGGCGGCGTCGACCGCATACAGCTTGCCAGAGCTCGACGCGACGAACACGTAGTTGTTCACCAGGATCGGCGCGCCCGCCAGCGCGGCGTCGCCGGCGAAGCTCCACTGGATGACGTTGGTCGCGTTGTTGATCGCGTGCAGCGTGCCGCCCTGGATGAAGTAGCCGGTGCTCGCCCCGATCGCCGGCGGCCAGTCGGCCGCGTAGCTGGCGTGCAGCACGCCTGTCTCGGCGTCGAACGCCATGCCGCTGAAGCCCGCGACGCCGTTGGGCGAGTAGTACACGCCGTTGGCCAGCGTGCCGGTGGCGCCGCCGCCGCCTTCGCAGCCGGTGCTGTTGTTCCACACCAGGGCGCCCGTCGTGGGCATGAAGTCGTAGGTCTGGCAGGGATAGCTCACGTACACGCCGTCGCCCGTGACGGCCGGCGAGCTCCAGTCGCCGTTCATCACGCTCGCCGTCCACAGCAGCCCGCCGCTGCTGTCGTCGACGGCGTACAGCGTGCCGCCCTCGCCCGATGCGCCCACGTAGACGATGCCGTTGAGCGCGGTCGGCGCCGCCTGGAAGCTGTACTGCGTCGTCAGCAACGTGCTCCAAACCTGGGCGCCGCTGGCCGCGTCGTAGCCGGTCAGGAGGCCGGCCGACCCGATGGTGGAGGTCAGCACGATGACCTTGCCGTTGTCGTAGGTCGCGTACGCGCCACCGGACAGCGCGATCGGCCCCCAGACGACGGCGCCCGACGCAGCGCTGAGAGCCACGAGCTCGGCGGCGCCGCCGGTGCTGGGCGCCACCGTCGCGAAGACGCGCCCGCCGGCGACCAGCGCATAGCCTGGAATGCCGTCGAGATGCGCCGTCCAGGTCGGCGACAGCGGGAACGCCGAGGCGGGGACGACGTTGGCGAAGGTCACCGCGCCGTTGTGCTGCGGATTGATCTGGTAGGCGACGGCATCGCCCGACGGCTTGACGATGGCCAGCGTGAGCGTCGCGCTCGTGCCCGGCGACGCGCCGCCGTTGACCACCGTCAGGCCGGCGCTGCCGATCGAGGCGATGTCGGCCGTGCCGATCGCGGCCTGCAACTGCGTGGTCGAGAGGAACGTCGTCGTGCGCGGGCTGCCGTTCCACTGCACCGTGGAGCCGGTGTTGAAGCCGGTGCCGACCAGCGTCTGGACATAGGCCGGGCCACCGGCCGACACGAACGCCGGCGCGAGGGAGGTGAGCGCCAGCGGCGCGTTCGCGACCGTGACGTTCACCGCGTTGGAACTCACCGAGCCGTCGTCCAGGTTGTAGACGGCCACCGGGAAGGTGCCGGCGGCAGCGATGTCGGCCGCCGTGACCTGGGCCGTGACCTTCGTCGGCGAGACGTAGACCGTGGTGAGGGCGCTGCCGTTCCAGGTCACCTGCGCGCTGGAATCGAAGGCGGTGCCGTTGACGGTGAGCGTGTAGGCCGAGCCGCCCGCGGCCGCCGTCGGCGGCTGCAACGAGGCGACGGTGGGCACGGGCGCCGTGACCAGGAACTGCGTGCTGCCCGAGGTGCCGCCACCGGTGGACGTGTTGGACACGCTCACATAGGCCGTCGTGATCGACGCGATGTCGGACGCGTTGACCTGCACGTTCAGCGCCGTGGGCGACACGTAGGTCGCCGCACGCACCTGGCCGTTCCACAGGACCGCCGACGTCGGCGCGAAGTTGCTGCCCGAGATCGCCAGCGTGAAGCCGGCACCGCCCGCCACCGCCGACGTGGGCGACAGGGCAACGATGGCCGGCGTCGCGGTGGCGGGGTTGCCCAGGGCGATCGTGTAGGTGACCGGGATCGTCAGCGGACTGTTGCTGATCTGCCTGGCGCACTGGTCGTCGTAGCAGACCTGGACCGACACCGAATCCTGGTAGGTGCCGACCGCCAGCGTGCTCGGGGTGACGCCGGTCACGATGATGCTGCTGCTGCCGTCGAAGGCCGCGGTGACGTAGCCCATTTTGCCGCCGCTGACGCCGATGTACAGGCCCGCGGTCGGGGCGTTGGTCGCCGAGAGCGCGAGCGACGCGCTGGGGAGCGACAGGGTGGTGGTCGTGGACGACAGCACGGCCGACGTCGGCGAGATGCTGGCGGTGACCTGCGGGGTCGTCGAACCGCCCCCACCGCCGCCGCCGCAACCTGCCGCAAGCGCGGCGACGATCAGGCCCGCGGCCCAACTCCTGAAGTTCAGCATCGTTTCCTCCCTCGCCCTTCGGGCTGTCGCTTGTTCTGTCTGACCTGGCCGGGTGCCGCCTGCCCGGCGGTCTGCATCGGCAGAGCGTAATGTATCCGCTGCGACAGACTGCCGGCGTCCGCACGATCCCGACCCTCGAAGCGCTCGCCCACGCGGGCGCGGCCAGGCGATTGAAGGACGCCGCGGCGCGTGCTTCAATCGAAGCAAACCCTCCACATCGCATGCGCATCGGGAATGTCACTGCCGCTCGTCAAGCTCTCGTCGCTCGATCTCGTCCGCGGCTTCGTCGCCGTCGGCCGCCGCATGAGCATCACGCACGCGGCCGAAGACCTATGCCTGACGCAGTCGGCCGTCAGCCGGCAGGTCGCGGCGCTCGAGGAGCACCTGGGCGTGCGGCTGTTCGACCGCGGCTACCGCAGCATCTCGTTCACGCCGGAAGGCGAGCGCCTGTTCCGCAGCGCCGACGGCGCCGTGCAGCGACTGCAGGACGCGATGGGCGACCTGCGCGCCGGCGGCGCGGCCGCGCCGGTGGTGCTCAGCGCCAGCATCGGCGTCACCGGGCTGTGGCTGCTGCCGCGGCTCAGCCGCTTCCAGGCCGCGCACCCGGGCGTCGAGCTGCGCGTGTCGGCGAGCGACCGCGTGGCGGACCTGCGCCACGACGACATCGACCTGGCGATCCGCTACGCGCGCGACACGCCGCCCACCGCCGACGCGCTGCGCCTGTTCGGCGAGACGGTGGTGGCGGTGGCGCATCCGTCGTTCGGCGCCGCGGCGCTGCGCAACCGCCAGGCGCTGTCCCGCGTCACGCTGCTCGAGATGGATCCGCCGCGCGGCCACCTGCGCCCCGCGTGGCTGCAATGGTCGACATGGCTGACGGAGCGCGGCTGGACTGCCGCGAAGCCGCGCGGCGTGCTGCGTTTCAACCAGTACGACCAGATCATCCACGCGGCGCTCGCCGGCCAGGGCCTGGCGCTCGGGCGGCTGCCGCTGATCCAGCCGTTGCTGGACGAAGGCCGCCTGGTGGTCGTCGACCCCGCGCGCACGCAGACCGACTACGCCTACTGGCTGCTGCAGGGCGATGCCGCGCCGCGCACGTCGGTGCAGCAGGTCGCAGGCTGGATTGCCTCCGAGGCCGCGCGGGCCAACGAAACGGGCCTGCCGCCGTGAAGCGACAGGCCCTTGCAGCCGAGGCGGCTAGCCTCAGTGCACCGTTCGCCCGAAGCTGAACTCGCCGTCGGCCACGTCCACCGGGATCACGTCCTTGGGGCCGAAGCGGCCTTCCAGGATCAACCGGGCTACCGGGTTCTCGATGCGCTGCTGGATCGCGCGCTTCAACGGCCGCGCGCCGAACACCGGGTCGAAGCCGACCTTGGCGAGCTCGCGCAGCGCCGCGGGCGACACCTCCAGCGTCATGTCCATCTTGCGCACGCGCTGTTCGAGCGTGGCCAGCTGGATCTTCGCGATCGCCTCGATGTTGCTGCGGTCGAGGGCGTGGAAAACGACGGTCTCGTCGATGCGGTTGAGGAACTCGGGCCGGAAGTGCGCCTTGACCTCTTCCCACACGGCGTCGCGGATCTCATGCGATGGCTTGCCCGCCATCTGCATGATCATCTGCGAGCCGAGGTTGCTGGTCATCACGATGACGGTGTTCTTGAAGTCCACCGTGCGGCCCTGGCCGTCGGTGAGGCGGCCGTCGTCCAGCACCTGCAGCAGCACGTTGAACACGTCGGGATGGGCCTTCTCCACCTCGTCGAGCAGCAGCACGCTGTAGGGCTTGCGGCGGATCGCCTCGGTGAGCGTGCCGCCCTCGTCGTAGCCGACGTAGCCCGGGGGCGCGCCGATCAGGCGGCTCACCGAGTGCTTCTCCATGAACTCGCTCATGTCCACGCGGATCAGGTGATCCTCGCTGTCGAACAGGAAGCCGGCCAGCGCCTTGCACAGCTCGGTCTTGCCCACGCCCGTGGGGCCGAGGAACAGGAACGAGCCCAGCGGCCGATTCGGGTCGGACAGGCCCGCGCGCGAACGGCGGATCGCATCCGACACGGCCTTGATCGCCTCGTCCTGCCCGACCACGCGATCGTGCAGCTTGACCTCCATCTGCAGCAGCTTGTCGCGCTCGCCCTGCATCAGCTTGGCCACGGGGATGCCGGTGGCGCGCGCCACGACCTCGGCGATCTCCTCGGCACCCACCTGCGTGCGCAGCAGGCGGTTGGTGCCACCGGCCGTGGACCGGCCCGCCTCGGCGGCGTGTGCCTCGGCCAGGCGACGCTCGAGATCGGGGAGCTTGCCGTACTGGAGTTCGGCGACCGCGTTGAAGTCGCCCTTGCGCTTCAGGCCCTCGATCTGGAAGCGGATCTTGTCGATGTCTTCCTTCAGGTGCGCCGAGCCCTGGGCCGCGGCCTTCTCCGAGGTCCAGATCTCCTCCAGGTCGGCGTATTCGCGACCCAGGCGGACGATCTCCTCCTCGATCAGGCCCATGCGGCGCTGCGAGGCCTCGTCGGTCTCGCGACGCACGGCCTCGCGCTCGATCTTGAGCTGGATCATGCGGCGGTCGAGCCTGTCCATCACCTCGGGCTTGGAGTCGATCTCGATCTTGACCTTGGCCGCGGCCTCGTCGATCAGGTCGATCGCCTTGTCGGGCAGGAAGCGGTCGGTGATGTAGCGTTGGCTCAGCTCGGCCGCGGCCACGATGGCCGGGTCGGTGATCTCCACGCCGTGGTGGACCTCGTACTTCTCCTGCAGCCCGCGCAGGATGGCGATGGTCGCCTCGACGGTGGGCTCGGCCACCAGCACCTTCTGGAACCGGCGCTCCAGCGCGGCATCCTTCTCGACGTACTTGCGGTACTCGTCGAGCGTGGTCGCGCCGATGCAGTGCAGCTCGCCGCGCGCGAGCGCCGGCTTGAGCATGTTGCCAGCGTCGATCGAGCCTTCGGCCTTGCCGGCGCCCACCATGGTGTGGAGCTCGTCGATGAACAGGATGATGCGGCCCTCGTCGAGCGCCACTTCCTTGAGTACGGCCTTGAGCCGCTCCTCGAACTCGCCGCGGAACTTGGCGCCTGCCAGCAGGCCCGCCATGTCCAGCACCAGCACGCGCTTGTTCTTGAGCGTCTCGGGCACCTCGCCCGCGACGATGCGCTGCGCCAGCCCCTCGACGATGGCAGTCTTGCCGACGCCCGGCTCGCCGATGAGCACGGGGTTGTTCTTGCTGCGGCGCTGCAGCACCTGGATCGTGCGGCGGATCTCGTCGTCGCGGCCGATCACCGGGTCGAGCTTGCCCTTGCGCGCGCGCTCGGTGAGGTCGAGCGTGTATTTCTTGAGCGCCTCGCGCTGGCCTTCGGCCTCGGCGGAATCCACCGTCGCGCCGCCGCGCACCGCGTCGATGGCGGCCTCCAGCGCCTTGCGCGTGAGGCCGTGGCCGCGCACGATGCCGCCGATGTCGGTCTTCGACTCGGCCAGCGCCACCAGGAACATCTCGCTGGCGACGAACTGGTCGCCCCGCTTGCCGGCCTCCTTCTCGGCCTGTTGCAGCAGTTGCACCAGGTCGCGGCTACCGGACACCTGGCCGCCGCCCTGCACCTGCGGCAGGCCGGCCACGAGGCCTTCCATGGCCGTCTTCAGCCCGGCGGTGTTGGCGCCGGCGCGCTCGAGCAGGGACTTCGGGCCGTCCGGCTGAGCCAGCATGGCCGCCAGCACGTGCGCCGGTTCGACGTAGGGGTTGTCGCGCGCGACGGCCGCGCTCTGGCCGTCGGCCAATGCCTGCTGGAACGCCGTCGTCAACTTGTCGAGTCGCATCTTGAAAATCCTTTCAAACTGCAACGCAAATGGGTGCGGCGGATGAGTTTTCAAGCGCCCGCAATGGCCCTGCCGCCGGGCGCCCTGCAGCGTGGTCGCCCACCCCGAGTCTGCGCCCCGGAATGGCGACGATCAATGCGCTGGATCAAACCCGACGCGAACCGTGCGCCGCGGCGCAGCTCACTCCGCGTCCGTCAGCGTGCGATAGTGACCCGAGTGGTAGACCAGCGGCGTGGCGGCCGAGCCGCCGATGCGTTCCACCTCGCCGATGAACAGCACGTGGTCGCCGGCCGCGTGGTGGCTGCGGCGACGGCATTCGAACACGGCGACGCAGCCGGCCAGCAGCGGCGCGCCGCCCTGCCCGTCCGTCCACTCGCCGGCGTCGAACTTGGCGCCCGCCGAACGCGCGAAGCGCCGCGACAGGTCGACCTGGTCGGCGGCCAGCACGTTGATCGCGAAGTGGCTCGCGCCCGTGAACGCCGAGATCGTGGAACTGGCCTCGCGCAGCGACCACAGCACCAGCGGCGGATCCAGCGACAGGGCGTTGAAGGAATTGGCCGTCAGGCCCACCGGGGCGCCTTGCTCGTCGCGGCAGGTGACGATGGTCACGCCCGTGACGAAGCGCCCCAGCGCCTGGCGCAACTCGTCCGGCCCGAGCTCCACGACCGCGAGTTCGGGCACCTGCACCGGCTCCAGCGCGTCGTGTTGGTCGGTGATGTCGTTCGCGCTCAATTCAGCACCCAGCGGCCGATCTGCCAACCCAGCGCGGCGGCAGCCAGCGAGCCGAACACGTGGATGGCGGTATGGAAGGCAGCCACCCCGAACTGGCCCTTGAGCAGCAGGCCCAGCGACTCGCCGGTGAAGGCTGAGAACGTGGTCATGCCGCCGAGGAAGCCCGTGACCAGCAGCAGCCGCCATGCCTCCGATGGCGCCTTGGCGAAGGCCACCAGCGAGAAGCCGATGCACAGGCCGCCGATGACGTTGACCGCCAGAGTGCCCGCGGCGATGGGCCAGGACGACGTGTTGAGCCAGACGCCGGCGCGCCAGCGCGCCAGGCAGCCCGCGGTGCCACCGAGCGCCACGAGGCCGGCTTGCCCCCAGGTCGACAGCGACGTGACCATGGCGGGCGTGGGAACAAGAGGAGTGACGCTCATCGGAAGACGAAATCAGGGATGGCGCATTGTCGCAGGGCCGAAGCGTCCGGCCCAGCAGGGCTCGGCAAGTTCGTGGAACATTTGGGCATTCGACGCCGTCAGGGGGCGTCCGTGGCAGCGTCTGCGGCCAGGTCGGAGCCGGCGGGAGCGTTCGTGGAGGGCAGGCCCCAGCGCGCCAGCGCGGCATCGTCCGCCGCGCGTGCGTCGACCCAGCGCTCGCCCTGTGGCGTGGCCTCCTTCTTCCAGAACGGCGCGTGCGTCTTCAGGTAGTCCATCAAGAATTCGCAGGCCTGGAACGCCTCGTGCCGGTGCGCGGCGGCCACGGCCACCAGCACGATGCGCTCGCCCGGCCGCAGTCGGCCGACGCGGTGGATCACGAGCGCCTCGCGCACGCCGAAGCGCGCCTCGGCGTCGACGATCATCGCCTCGATGGCGCGCTCGGTCATGCCGGGGTAGTGCTCCAGCGTCAACGCCGACACGTCGTCCTCGCGGGTGTGGCCGCGCACCAGGCCCGTGAAGCTGGCCACGGCGCCGAGGTCGGTGCGCGCGCCCTGCAACGCGGCCAGCTCGGCGCCGACGTCGAAGTCGGCCTCCTGGATGCGGACGCGTGGCATCGGATCAACCTCCCGTGACCGGCGGGAAGAACGCCACCTCGGCGCCCTCGCGCAACGGCGCCGCCTCGTCGGCCAGCGCCTGGTCGACCGCCACGCGCACCGCGCGCCCGGGCGCCAGCGCCTGCGCGTGCGCGTCCGACTGCGTGCGCAGCCACGCGCGCAGGGCCGCCGCGGTGGGCTCGCCCGCGGGCGCCCACTCCAGCGCGCCGCCGGGGCCCAGGGCCTCGCGCAGCGACGCGAAATACTTCAGCGTCAGCCTCACGGCGCCAGCTCCGGAAGCGACAGGAAACGCACCAGGTCGCCGGGCTGCACGGCCTGGCCCGGCGCGATGTCGGCCAGACCGTCGCCCCAGGCCAGCGAGGTGAGCACCCCGGAGCCCTGGTTGCGGTACAGGTCGAGCCCGCCGCGGTCGTTGCGCCGCACCCGCAGGAACTCGCGCCGCTTGTCCGGCTTGGACCATGCGAAATCGGCGCGCACCGGCATGCCCACCGGCAGCGTGGCCTGCGCACCCTGCAGGCGGGCCAGCACCGGACGCACGAACAGCGTGAACGTGACGTGGCTGGACACCGGGTTGCCCGGCAGCCCGATGAACCAGGTTTCGCCATCGTCGCGCCGCACGGCGCCGAAGGCCAGCGGCTTGCCGGGCTTGATGGCGATGGCCCACAGGTCGAGCCGGCCCTCGGCGGCCAGCGCGGGTTTCAGGTGATCCTCCTCGCCCACCGAGACCCCGCCCGAGCTGAGGATCAGGTCGTGGCCGGCGGCGGCCTCGCGCAGCATCGCCCGCGTGGCGTCGAGCCGGTCGGGCACGTTGCCGAGGTCGGTGACGATGCAGCCCTGGCCGCGCAGCAGCGCGCCCAGCATGAAGCGGTTGGAGTTGTAGATGGCGCCGGGCGGCAGCGGCTCGCCGGGCATCACCAGCTCGTCGCCGGTGGAGAACAGGGCCACGCGCGGCCGCGCCGCGACGTCCAGCCGGGCCATGCCCACGGTGGCGGCCAGGCCGATGGCGGCGGCGTCGAGCCGGTGGCCCGACCGCAGCACGACGTGGCCCTTCTTCACGTCCTCGCCCTGGCGTCGGATGGCCATGCCGGGCGTGGGCAGTTCATTGACGCGCACGCCGCCGAATGGATCGTGGGCGCCGGCGGACGCTACCGCCTCGCAATATTCCTGCATGACGACGGCGTCGGCGCCGCCAGGCACCTGTGCGCCGGTGAAGATGCGCGCCGCGCTGCCGGGCGCCAGCGGCTCGCCGGGCCGGCCGGCGACGATGCGCTGGCTCACGGGCAGCAGCGTGCCCGTGGCGCCGCCGAGGTCGGCCAGGCGGATGGCATAGCCGTCCATGGCGCTGTTGTCCTCGGGCGGCACATGCACGCCCGAGACGACGTCCTGCGCGAGCACGCGGCCCCAGGCCGCGGGCGTGGGCACGTTCTCGGTGCGGCCCAGCGGCACGACGGCCGCCAACAGGCGCGCGAGCGCGTCGTCGGCGCTGATGAGCGGGCCGCGGCCGGGCGCGGGGGAGACGGGAGCGGAAGCAAATTCGGTCATGAGGGCGCAATGATGCAACAGCGTCGCGCCGCCCGCAGCCGGGCGTGGCAAATGCGCCGCAGACAGGTGGTTCCGCTCATCGCGTGGCGAGCGCGTCGAGCAGGCGGCGGTCGAACTCCTCGGGCGCCTGGATCTGCGGCGCATGGCCGAGGCCCTCGAAGGTGACCAGCCGCGCGCCCGGAATGCTGCGGGCCACCGCGGGCCCCAGGACGTCGTAGTGGCCGATGCGGGCCTTGACCTCGGGCGGCGCCAGGTCGCTGCCGATGGCCGTGGTGTCGCGCGTGCCGATCATCAGCACGGTGGGCACCTTCAGCTGCGCGAACTCGTACACCACGGGCTGGGTCTGGATCATGTCGTAGATCAGCGCGGAGTTGCGCGCCACCAGCTCGCGGCCGGGCCCTTGCTCCAGGCCGGCCAGCATGTCCACCCAGCGCTCGTACTCCGGCTTCCATTGGCCGACGTAGTAGGTCTGGCGTTCGTAGTCGCGGATCTTGTCGGCCGTCTGGCCGAGCTCGCGCTGCGTCCACTCGTCCAGGCTGCGGGTCGGCACGCCCTTGGCCTGCCAGTCTTCCAGACCGAGCGGATCCACCAGCACCAGTTGCTCCACCGCCTGCGGCCACATCAACGCGTAGCGCGTGGCGATCATGCCGCCAGTGGAGTGCGCCACCAGGGTCGCCCGTGCGACGCCCAGCGACTTCAGCAGCGCGTCGGTGTTGCGCACCAGTTGCTGGAACGAGTACTGGTAGTGGGCCGGCTTGGTGGAGGCGCAGAAGCCGATCTGGTCGGGCACCACCACCCGGTAGCCGGCGTGCGACAGCGTGTCGATCTGGTGGGCCCAGGTGGCGCCGCAGAAATTCTTGCCGTGCATCAGCACGACGGTGCGACCGTTGGCGGCCACGGGCGCCACGTCCATGTAGGCCATCTGCAGCGCCTCGCCCTGCGACGTGAAGTCGAAATGGTGCAGCGGGTGCGGGTACGCGAAGCCCTCCAGCTGCGACCCGTACGACGGGGACGACGCCGCGGGTTGGGCCTGAACGGTGGCCGCGGCGACCGCCAGGGCCAGGACAAGTCTGCGAGGGTGCATGGGACGGCTCCGTCGGTGGGGAGCGCTCCGCGGCGACGACCGCGAAAGGCGCTCCCGGGCGCGGCAATCGCCGTGCTTGCGGCCCCGCTCGCCCAGGAGCGGTTGCTCAGTGCGCGGGCGCGTGCGCCTCGACGAAGGCCTTCACCAGGTCCACGTCGGCCTTGATCACCGTGAACCGCTTCGGGCGTGACTCGAGGTCGGCCAGCGCGGCCGGCAGCGCGGGCCTGCGGCCCAGCGCCTCCTGGATCGTGTCGGCGAACTTCACCGGCAGCGCGGTCTCCAGCACGATCGTCGGGATGCCGGGCAGCAGGTGCTCGCGTGCCACCTTCAGGCCATCGGCCGTATGGGTGTCGATGACGACGCCGAAGCGTGCGTCGGTGTCGCGGATCGTGGCCAGGCGGTCGGCGTGGGTGCTGCGGCCCGAGACGAATCCGAAGCCGGCGATGCGCGCCTTCTCGTCGGGCGACAGCGTGAACGCGCCGCCCTGCTGCAGGCCGGCGCCGAACAGCGCGCGCGTGCGCGCGCCGTCGCGGCCCAGCAGGTCGAACACGAAGCGCTCGAAGTTGGACGCCTTGGAGATGTCCATCGACGGGCTCGAGGTCTCGAAGGTCTCGGCCGAGCCGCGCACGCGATAGGTGCCGGTGCGGAAGAACTCGTCGAGCACGTCGTTCTCGTTGGTGGCCACCACCAGCTGCGCGATGGGCAGGCCCATCATGCGCGCCACGTGGCCGGCGCACACGTTGCCGAAGTTGCCCGAGGGCACCGCGAAGCTGACCTTCTGGTCGTTGCCGGTGGTTGCCTGAAAGTATCCGGCGAAGTAGTAGACGACCTGGGCCAGCAGGCGCGCCCAGTTGATCGAGTTGACCGTGCCGATGCGCCACTGGCGCTTGAACGCGAGGTCGTTGGAGACCGCCTTGACGATGTCCTGGCAGTCGTCGAACACGCCCTCGACGCTGAGGTTGTGGATGTTCTCGTCGCGCAGGCTGAACATCTGCGCCTGCTGGAACGGGCTCATGCGGCCGTAGGGGCTCAGCATGAACACGCTGACGCCCTTCTTGCCGCGCATCGCGTGCTCGGCGGCGCTGCCGGTGTCGCCCGAGGTGGCGCCCAGGATGTTGAGCGTCTCGCCGCGGCGGCCCAGTTCGTACTCGAACAGGTTGCCCAGCAGCTGCATCGCCATGTCCTTGAAGGCCAGCGTCGGGCCGTTGGACAGCGCCTCGAGCTGCACCCCCGGCTCCAGCGCCTTCAGCGGCACGATGGCCTCGCTGCCGAACACCGTGGCCGTGTAGGTCTTCGCGGCCAGCGCCTTCAGGTCGGCGGCGGGGATGTCGTCGATGTAGAGCGACAGGATCTCGAACGCCAGCTCGGCGTACGACAGCTTGCGCCAGCGCGTCAAGGTGGCGCCGTCGACCTTCGGGTAGTGCTCGGGCAGGTAGAGGCCACCGTCGGGCGCGAGGCCTTCCAGCAGGATCTCGCTGAAGGAGCGCGGCGTGGAATCACCGCGAGTGCTGATGTACTTCATCTTCAGGCCAGGTCTTCCTTGCGCAGCGAGACGATCGGCGCGAGCACCGTCGGCAGCGCCTGCATCTTCTCGATGGCGTGGCGCATCTTGCCCTCGACGGTGTTGTGCGTAAGGATGATCAGGTCCTGCTCCCCGGCCTTCGGGTCGGGGCTGGGGCGCTGCAGCACGGCGTCGATGGATATGTCGTGCTCGGCCAGCGTGGTGGTGATCCTCGACAGCACGCCCGCCTCGTCGGCCACGCGCAGGCGCAGGTAGAACGAGGTGACGACCTCGGCGATGCCCAGGATGGGCGTGTCGGCCAGCGAATCGGCACGGAAGGCCAGGTGGGGCACGCGGTGGTCGGGGTCGGCCGTGTGCAGGCGCGTGATGTCCACCAGGTCGGCCACCACGGCCGAGGCGGTGGGCTCGGCGCCCGCGCCCTTGCCGTAGTACAGCGTGGTGCCCACGGCGTCGGCCTGCACCACCACGGCGTTCATCGCGCCCTCCACGTTGGCGATCAGGCGCTTGGCCGGCACCAGCGTCGGGTGCACGCGCAGCTCGATGCCGCCGGCGTCGGCCCGGCGGCGCGTGATGCCCAGCAGCTTGATGCGATAGCCCAGCGCCTCGGCGTGCTTGATGTCGGCGGCCTGCAGGCCCACGATGCCTTCCACGTGCGCCTTGTCGAACTGCACCGGGATGCCGAACGCGATCGCGCTCATGATCGTGGCCTTGTGGGCGGCGTCCACGCCCTCGATGTCGAAGGTGGGATCGGCCTCGGCGTAGCCCAGGCGTTGCGCCTCCTTCAGCACGACGTCGAAGTCGAGGCCCTTGTCGCGCATCTCGGACAGGATGAAGTTGGTGGTGCCGTTGATGATGCCGGCGATCCACTCGATGCGGTTGGCGGTGAGGCCCTCGCGCAGCGCCTTGATGATGGGGATCCCGCCGGCCACCGCGGCCTCGAACGCCACCATGACCCCCTTCTCGCGCGCGGCCGCGAAGATCTCGTTGCCGTGCACGGCCAGCAGTGCCTTGTTGGCGGTGACGACATGCTTGCCCGCGGCGATGGCCTCGAGCACCAGCGCCTTGGCGATGCCGTAGCCGCCGATCAGCTCGACGACGATGTCGATCGCCGGGTTGGCGATGACCTCGCGGGCGTCGGCCACCACCTTCACGTGGTCGCCCACGACGCTCTTGGCACGCGCGACGTCGAGATCGGCCACCATGGTGATCTCGATGGCCCGGCCGGCGCGGCGGCGGATCTCCTCCTGGTTGCGCGTCAGGACGTTGTACGTTCCGGAACCGACGGTTCCGATGCCCAGCAGGCCGACTTGGATCGGTTTCATAAGAGTCTCACTTCAACACGGTTTGCAGTCATCGCGGCGCGGCGCCGCGAAAGGTCTTCATCTGGCGGCGATCACGTCGTTGACGACGCTGGGAAGCTCCCAGGCGCCGCCGGCCTTCACGCCCCGGCACAGGCCGCCGGTGGCGACATAGGTGGGCTCGAACCGGAATCCGTTCCACGTCCACGACTGGGCGCTGCCGCAGTCGCCGGCGGCCGTGGCGCTTGCGCGGGCGGTCAGCGTGCTGCCGTCGAAGTCGGTGGCCGAATAGGTGATCGGTCGTGCATCGTACGGCGGGCGCTGGTTGGCAATCCAGAACCCGGTGCCGCCGCCGTTCGGCATCGCCCGGCAGGCCTGGCTGACCAGGAGGCGGTTGGCATCCAGGTGCCACAGGTGCGCCCTGGCCTGGGCCGCGCCATCGTCCAGCAGCGCACAGTCGGGGTTGCTCGGGATGGTGGCGAGCACGCGCACGGCCAACGCGTCGTCGCCCGGCAACGCGGCCGCGGGAACGCGCGACGCCTCGAAGCGCGGAACGGCCATCGCCGACGCCACGTCGGCATCGCTCAGCGTTCCCTTGCGCACGAGTGCCGATGGCCGGCCCGCTCGGCCCTGCACGTCGTCCATCTTCGACAGCATGTCGACGGCGCCGTCGCCCGACAGCCGCCAGGTGGTCTTGCCGGACGCGAACGCGACGGCGCTGCCGCCCACCACGGCCTTCAGCAGCGGCGCGGCGACGGCGGCGGCCAGCTCGGCGTGGTTGTTCCGGTCGATGCGGATCGTGCCCGCCGGCCTGCCCGCGACCACCAGCACGACGCTCGCGGGTCGCACGCTGCGAGCGTCCATCGCGCCGAGCTGCAGTTCCGCGAAGACCGGGCTGCCCACGCCCGAGGCCCGTGCCAGCAGCACCGAGACCGGTGCGTCGCTGCCTTCGGCGCTGTAGCCGGCCGCCCGGCAGGCGCGCGTGTTGTCGCACACGAGCTGCCAGTCCTTGCCCTCGAACGCCTGCGCGTGCGCGGCCAGGGGCCACGCCAGCGCGAGGGCCGGAAAGAGGAGCTGTCGCATGGTCAGACGGCGTGGCGCTTTCGGTAGCCGTCGAGGAAGCGCGCGATGCGCGACACCGCCTCGGCGAGGTCGTCGGCGTTGGGCAGGAACACGACGCGGAAGTGGTCGGGCTGCGCCCAGTTGAAGCCGGTGCCCTGCACGACCAGCACCTTTTCCTCGGCGAGCAGCTCGTAGGCGAACTGCTGGTCGTCGGCGATCGGGTACAGCCTCGGGTCGAGGCGCGGGAACATGTACAGCGCGGCCTTGGGCTTGACCACCGTGACGCCCGGGATCTGCGTGAGCAGGTCGTAGGCCAGGTCGCGCTGGCGCGCGAGACGCCCGCCCGGGGCCACGAGATCCTTGATGCTCTGGTAGCCGCCCAGTGCCGTCTGGATCGCGAGCTGGCCCGGCGTGTTGGCGCACAGGCGCATCGAGGCCAGCATGTTCAGGCCCTCGATGTAGTCCTTCGCGTGCTTTTTCGCGCCCGACACCACCATCCAGCCCGCGCGGTAGCCGCACGAGCGGTAGTTCTTCGACAGGCCGTTGAAGGTCACGCACAGCACGTCGTCGGCCAGCGAAGCGATGCTGGTATGGGTCTCGCCGTCGTACAGCGTCTTGTCGTAGATCTCGTCGGCGAAGATCACCAGCTCGTGCTGGCGCGCCACCTCCACGATCTCCTGCAGCACGCTGGTGGGATACAGCGCGCCGGTGGGATTGTTCGGGTTGATGATGACGATCGCCTTGGTGCGCGGCGTGACCTTGCGGCGGATGTCGGCGATGTCGGGCATCCAGCCCGACTGCTCGTCGCACATGTAGTGCACCGGCGTGCCGCCCGACAGGCCGACGACGGCCGTGTAAAGCGGGTAGTCGGGCGACGGGATCAGCACCTCGTCGCCCGAGTCGAGCAGCGCGTTCATGCTGAAGGCGATCAGCTCGGAGGCGCCGTTGCCCAGGTAGACGTCGTCCACCGTCACGTGGGCGATCTTCTTTTCCTGCGTGTAGTGGACGATGGCCTTGCGCGGCGCGAACAGGCCCTTGGAGTCGGTGTACGCGGCCGCGTGCGGCAGGTTGCGGATCATGTCCTGCACGATCTCGTCCGGCGGTTCGAGCCCGAACGCGGCCACGTTGCCGATGTTCAACTTGATGATGTGGTGGCCCTCGTCCTCCATCTGGCGGGCCTTGTCGAGGACCGGGCCGCGGATGTCGTAGCCGATGTTGGCGAGCTTGCTGGACTTGGCGATCGGCTTCACGGCCGGTATCCCTGTGGAAAAAGAAATCGGAGGCGGCTCCCCGGGAAGCCGCCCTTTGTTGCTCATGGCCCCAAGTTTCTCATAGGGCCTGCCCGTCTCGGTGCACCGGGCGCCTCACGGGCGGGCGGATGAACCGTTGCTTGTGCAATGGCGAAGGCTCTGGCGCGGCAAGGCCCTCGCGTGCGGGGGTGCACGCGGAGCTTCCTATAATTCCGCCACGGGCCTCGCGCCTCACCGACCCACTCCAGGACAAGCCTTGAAATTCCAGCCCGACACGCTAGACGGGGTGAACAACATCACCCACTACGACGTCGATACGCTGCGCATCAACGCCGACGCGCACAAGACGAGCATGCTGGTGCCCTGGGTCGGCGAGGCCAGGCCATGGGGCGCGAGCCGCGTGGAAGAGCTGACGCAGGCCCATTTCGATGCCCTGCTCGAGTACGACCCCGAGGTCGTGATCTTCGGCAGCGGCCCGAAGCTGAAGTTCGTGTCGCCCGCGCTCTACCGCAGCCTGATCGCGCGCCGCATCGGCGTCGAGACGATGGACAGCGGCGCCGCCTGCCGAACCTATACCGTACTCGCCAACGAAGGCCGGCGCGTCGTGGCGGCGATCCTGCTGGCGCAGTGAGACGCGGCTTACGCGGTGGAAACACGCGTATTCAGCCGGGTTTGCCTCTGCAAGCGAGCCCGTCGGTCATGCCCGGAGGTACCGCCCACGAGATACATGGGCAGTTCACTCTATAATCGATGGTTGTGCCTGACCCGACTCGATGTCATCTCGAGCCGGGGCTACGGACTTTTACCACGTCACGCACCCCAGATCGACCGACGGCTCGACCGAGACCCTACATGACGCCTGCACTGAACAAAGCGCTCCCCGAATTCGAAGCACTCGCGACCCGCGGCGTCAAGTTCACGCCGCATGCCTACCAGGGCCGCGCCGTGGTGCTGTATTTCTACCCCAAGGACCACACGCCGGGTTGTACCACCGAGGCGATGCAGTTCCGCGACATGCACGCCGAGTTCGTCAAGGCCGGCGCGGTCGTATTTGGCGTTTCGCGCGACAACATGGCGTCGCACGACAAGTTCAAGCAAAGCCTCGAGCTGCCCTACGAACTGATCGCCGACACCGAAGAGAAGCTCTGCCACATGTTCGGCGTGGTCAAGAACAAGATCATGTACGGCAAGAAGGTCAAGGGCATCGAGCGCTCGACCTTCCTGATCGACGCCAGCGGCATGCTGGTGGCCGAGTGGCGCGGCATCAAGGTGGCGGGCCACGTCGAGGAAGTGCTCAAGGCCGTCAAGGACCTGAGCGTCAAGGCCTGAACACCCCTCGCCGGACGAAAGAAGCCGCCCCCGGGCGGCTTTTTCACGCCCGCCCGCGTCGGGCGCGGCACTTGCCGGCGCGTGCCCGATACCCCTCCTCCTGCAAGCCGACACCACCCACGCGATCCAGCTGGCGATCGCGCCGGCCTTCGTCCTCGCGGCCATCGGCTCGACACTGACGGTGCTCACGAATCGCCTGGGGCGCATCGACGACCATTCCGAGAAGTTGCGGGCCACGATGAAGCAGTCCGGCGCGCCGCCCGGCGACGAGGACAGGCTGGCGCTGGCCCGCCTCGAACGCCGGGCCCGCCTCATCCACGTGAGCATCAGTTCGGCCGTCGCGTGCGGCCTGCTCATCTGCGCGATGGTGATGGCCACGTTCACCGGCGACGAGTTCGGCCTGGCCGCCGACCGCGTCATCGCGCTGCTGTTCGTCACCGCGATGGCCAGCCTGGGCCTGACCTACGCGGTCTTCCTGGTGGAGATCTACCTGGGCGCGCACATGCTCAAGCCGGATCGACCGCTCAGCGCGAAATGACGGCCGCCCGGTTCGCCGGCGCCCTCGCTTCGAACCTGCCCGCGCCGAGCCGCGGTCAGTTCAATGCCTTCGGCTCGATCTTCACCGGCACGGTGATGTTGCACAGGTCAATGGCACCCGCCTTGTGCACGTACCAGTCGTCCTTGCGGTTGCGTCGCAGCTCGATGATCTCGTTCCATTGCGGCACGTCGGTGCGCAGCACGCGGATGTCGGGCCGCGTGGCCTCGGGCATGTCGGCCAGGCGCTCGATCTTCGTGATGCGCACGTCCTGCTCGGGCTTGTCGTAGAAGCCCATGTTCTGGCCGCCGCGCGGCAGCGACGACAGCAGTTCCATGCCCTGCAGCACCCGCGCCACCGGCGTGATGTTCAGGTCGAGCCCGCGCGGCGACTGGCCGATCACCGCGTAGAGCTCGGCGCCGTTGGCGCTGTCGACGGCGTCGCCGCGGCCCGCGCCGATGGTGCCGTAGCAGTGGGCGATCCACGCACGGTGCGTCTTCGGGTCGGCCGCCACGGGAAAGCCGTCGACGAAGCCGGTGACCGGCGCCCACACGTCGCGATCCTTCAGCCGGTTGATCTTCAGGCCGAAGTCGGGAATGGAAAATTCGGGCTGCAGCTTCGGAGCCGCCGCGCCCAGCGAGCGCACGTGCGCCGTGTCGTCGTCGTTGGCCGCCCGGTCGCCCCACTGCGCCACGAAGTTGTCCTGCACGCGGATCACCGCCAGGCCGTCGAAGTAGTGCTGCGCCACCAGCGTGCGGATGTTGGCGGCGTGGTGCGGCGCGAAGCGCGTGGCCAGCTCGATCCACACGATGCCCGAGGGCAACGTCATGGCCAGCACGTCGTTCGGGTCGGGACGCCGCCACACGCTGGCCGGCGCGTCGCGCAGGATGTCGGCCGTGGTGCGGGGCTTGGGCGCCGACGCGGCGGCCGCGGCCTGCGCATGGGCGCCCAGCGCGCTCGCGGCGAGCAGTCCGGCGATCGTTGCGAGACGGAAGAATCGGGAGGCGATGGGCACGGAAAATCCTTGCAGGAGTCAGGACGCGAGCCGCTGCGCGATCCACGCATCGAGCCGTCCTCGAGAAGCCCCGAGGGTACCGAACCCAAGGGCGCCACGGCGTCATGGAATGCACGCAGGACACCAGTACGACAGCGCCTGGCCCTGCCAGCTGGTTCAGGCTTCGTCACGCGGCCGCGTGGCCAGCTTGGCGGCGATCAGCGCCAGCGTCGCCTCGCGTTCCGCGCCGTCCAGCACGAGACGCGGGGCCCGCACGCGCTCGTGGCCGTGGCCCACCTGGTGTTGCACCAGCTTGATCAGCTGCACGAACTTCGGCACGGTGTCGAGCGTGAGCAGCGGCAGGAACCAGGCGTAGAGCGCGTCGGCCGCGGCGCGCGCCTGCGCGGCCGTCGCGTCCGCGGCCGACTGCGCGCGCACGGCCAGGTCGAACAGTCGCACCGACTCGACCGGCATCGCGTTGACCAGCCCCGCCACCCAGCCGGTGGCGCCGGCAGCGATGCCCTCCACGATCAGGTCGTCCACGCCCACCAGGATCGCCAGGCGATCGCCCAGCAGGTGGCGGATCGCGGCGATGCGGCGGATGTCGGCACTCGACTCCTTGACCGCCACCAGGTTGTCGTGCGCCTGCGCGAGTTCCGCCACCTGTTCCGGCCGGAAGTCCGTGCGGTAGGCGATCGGGTTGTTGTAGAGCATGCAGGGCAGCGCCGTGGCCGCGATGACCGTGGACACGTGTGCGCGCATCTCGCGCCAATCGGTGGAGTACACGTACGGCGGCAGCACCATCAGCCCGGCGCAGCCGATCTCGGCCGCCTCGCGGGCCAGGCCGCATGCCTCGTCGGTGGACAGCGCCGCGATGCCGGCCACCAGCGGCACGCGGCCGTCCAGCGCCTTGTCGAGCGTGCGCAGCACGTCGCGCTTCTCGGCCACCGACAACGTGGCGGCCTCGCCCAGCGAGCCGAGCGCGACGATGCCGGTGCAGCCCGCCGCGATCATCCACAGCGCATGGCGCGCGAGAAATGCGTGGTCGACGTCGCCGTCGGCGGTAAAGGGAGTGGTGATGGCGGGCATCACGCCGTTCCAGCTCATGCTCATGCCTTGGTCTCCTCGGTGGATGGGTGGGGATGGTCGGACGCCAGCAGGCTGGACAGCGGCGCCGGCGTCAAGGGCGGACGGGCGGGCAGGCGCGGCCACGCCATCACGGTGGAGAGCGTGTCATGGCACAGGCGTCCCTGGCAATGCCCCATGCCACAGCGCGTGGCCAGCTTGGCGCTGCGCAGGTCCGGCTGGTCGCGCAGGGCGGACCAGGGCACGTCCTCGCAGCGGCACACCAGCGTGTCGTCGCGCAGGCGCTGGTGCCAGCGGTCCGGCATCGGGAAGGTGCGCGCCACGCCGGCCGCGAAGTGCCGTTCACGTGCCAGGGCCCGCGACAGCGCGCGCGGGGGCGGCGGCGCCGACACCAGCTCGGCGGCCACCTGGTGGCCGGCGATCTCGCCCTGGAGAGCCGCCGCGCGGGCGCCGCCGATGCCGGTGCATTCGCCGGCCGCGAAGACGCCCGGCACGGCGGTCTTCTGCCACGCGTCGACGAGCAGCGCCTCCGCGCCGTGGCGCGCACCACTCGCGCAGCCCAGGGCCTGGCCCAGTTCGACCTGCGGCACCAGGCCCCAGCCCGCGGCCAGCGCGTCGCAGGCGATCGTGCGCTTGCGATCGCCGCGGGCCAGCAGGACCCGTTCGACACGCCCGTCGCCCTCGGCCGCGACGACGCGCCAGCCCGGCCACCATGGCACGCCGGCCAGCGAGGCGGCCAGGCGCAGCGCCTGCACGGTCTTGGCGGGGTGTGCGACAAGCGTCGCGCCGAAGCGGGCCTGCGCCGTCGGGCCGGCCTCGTCGGCCAGTCCCGCCAGGTGGGCGCCCTCCCCGCGCAGCGTGGCGGCCGCGGCCAGCAACAGCGGCCCGCTGCCGGCCACCAGCACCCGCCGTCCGGCGATCGGCCAGCCGCCCTTGACCAGCGCCTGCAGGCCGCCGGCGCCGAACACGCCGGGCAGCGTCCACCCCGGGAACGGCAGCAGGCGTTCGCGAGCGCCAGTGGCCACGACGAGCCGGGCCCAGAGGAGGTGCCGTGCGCCCTCGGGGCCGTCGATGAGCAGCAGGCGGTCGGGCAAGGGCATCACCACGCGCGTGCCGGCCAGCACGCGCACACCCGCCTGCGCGAGACGCGCCAGCGCTTGCGCGACCGGCTCCGCGGCCACGCCCTGGCGCGCGCGCCACACCTGGCCGCCTGCCACCGGCGCGCCGTCCAGCAGCACGGTGTCGACGCCATCCCGCGCCGCCGCCAGCGCCGCCGCGATGCCCGCGGGCCCGGCGCCGACGACCACCAGCCCGGCGCGCAGCGCGGGTGCCTTGTCCGCCTCAGGCATCGGTTCGCACCTCCATGCCGTCCGCGCACGGCGTCTGGCAGCCCAGGCGATGCGCGCGGCCGTCGATGCTGACGCGGCACTCGCCGCACACGCCCATGCCGCACAGCGGCTGTCGACGCATGCCGCCGGGCGAGACGTGCGCGCCGCGCCCGGGGACGGCGAGCTCCACCGCGGCCGCCACCGACGTGCCCGACCGAACCTGCACGGCGCGGCCGTCGATGCGGAGCCGGATCGCCGCCGTCATGCGGCCGCCGCGTCGAAACGCGCCGGATCGTAGGGCGCGGGATCGACGGCCGGCGTGCGACCCCGCAGGAGGTCGAGCCAGACGCTGGCGGTGCCCGTCGCGGTCGTCAGGCCCAGCCCCTCGTGGCCCGTGGCCACCCACAGGCGATCGCGGCCCGGGATGCGGCCGATCAGGGGACGGCCGTCCGGCGTCGCGGGACGGAAACCGGCCCAGCAGCGCAGCATCTGCAGCGCCCCGATGCCGGGCAGGAAGCGCTGAGCACGGCGCACCATGCGGGACATCAGGCGCGCGTCGACGCCGGGCGACGTGTCCGAGAAGCTGCGCGACGAGCCCAGCAGCACCTGGCCCGAGGCGCGCGGCTGCACGTTGAACGCCACCGACTCGTCGGCGTCGCCGTGCGCGGCGGCGATGTAGCCCAATTCGACGAGCGCATGGCGCAGGTAGCCGGGATAGCGGTCGGTGATGGCCAGCTGGCCCTTGCGCGGTCGCACCGGCAGCGCCGACTCGCCCGGCCACAGCCGCGCGCTGTCGCAGCCCGCGGCCAGCAGCACGAGGCCGGCGCTCACGCGGGTGCCGTCGGCCAGTTGCAGGCCGTCGTCGTGCAGCGCGGTCACGGGGCGCATCTCCTCCACGCGGCCGCCGGCGGCACGCACGTCGGCGGCCAGCCGGGTGGCCATCTCGGGGCCGAAGACCACCTCGTCGCTGGCCACGCGCAGCGCGCCCGCGAGGTCACGCGCGAGCCGCGGCTCGACGTTGTCCAGGTCCTCGGCCCGCAGCCAGTCGGCCTCCAGGCCCGCGGCCTGCAGGCGGGCCTGCTTGGCCAACGCGGCGCGGCGCTGCGCGTCGTTCTCGGCCAGCCACAGCGTGCCGGTCGTGCGCCGCTCGATGTCGGCCCAGCCGTCCCATTCCCGCCAGAGCCGCATCGACAGGCGCGCAAGCGCGAACTCGGCGGGATCGTCGTCGATGGTGACCAGGTGGCCCATGGCCGCGGCCGTGGCGCCCGCGCCGACCCGCCGGCTCTCGAACACGGCCACGCGCAGGCCCGCGCGGGACGCGGCGTGCGCGCAGGCGCAGCCGACGATGCCGCCGCCCACGATCGCCACATCGAGCGGCGCAGAGGTCATGGGCGGATGCCGTCCCGCAAAGGGTCGTCGTCGGCGCGCAGCAGCGTGGCCTCCGACGTGATCCATGCGCGGCCGCGGATGGCCGGCAGGACGTGGTCCGGCCGCCCCTCGATCGGCGACCAGCGGCCCTCGAAGCGGCTGCCGATCACGCTTTCCTGCACCCAGGCGACGCCGGCCGCGAGGTGTCCGTCGGCGGCCAGGCACGCCAGCTTGGCGCTGGTGCCGGTGCCGCATGGCGAACGGTCGTAGGCCTTGCCGGGGCACAGCACGAAGTTGCGCGAGTCGGCCGTGGGCGTCGGCGCGAACAGCTCGACGTGGTCGATCTCCGCGCCGTCGGCGCCGGTGACGCCTTGCGCGACGAGCGCGCCGCGGATGCGCCAGGTGAGGTCGGTCAGCGCCTCGACATGAGCCAGCGACAGCGCCGGCGGCGCGTCGAACCGAGCCCCGTCAACCAGGAAGAACCAGTTGCCGCCCCAGGCGACGTCGCCGGTCACCGGGCCGACGCCGGGCACGTCCAGCGTGACCCCGGCCGCATGGCGATACGCAGGCACGTTGAACACGGTGACGTGGCCGTCGACGTGCAGCTCGGTCTCGACCGCGCCCACGGGCGTGTCGAGGCGATGCCGGCCCACGCCGACGCGGCCCAGGTGCGCCAGCGTCGCGACCACGCCGATCGTGCCGTGGCCGCACATGCCCAGCAGGCCCACGTTGTTGAAGAAGATCACGCCGGCGACACAGCCCGGCGCGCGCGGCTCCACCAACAGCGCGCCCACCATCGTGTCGCTGCCGCGCGGCTCGCAGGCGACGGCGGCGCGGAACGCGTCGTGATGCTGCGCGAAGTCGGCGCGCTGCTCGGCCAGCGTCGCGCCACGCAGCACGGGCGCGCCGGACAGCACCACGCGGGTGGGCTCGCCCGCGGTGTGGGAATCGATGACGGCGATCTTGTGCATGGCCAATTCTGCACCGCATTCGCGCGCCAGTTCAGGCGCAGCACGGGTGTGAGCCCGCGCGACTGGCGCGCGCACCAGCGGTCGCGATCAGGTCAGCAGCACGTTGATCAACGCATCGCAGATGCCCATCAGCGCCGCCGCCGAGATCAGGCCAGCGCAGATCGGCTCCGCGCCTTCGACCCAGATCTTGTGGCCCTGGGTGTTCGGCGTCTTGTAGATGCGCCCGAGGATCCAGAAGCCCATCGCGCCGATCCACATGGCCACGCACGAGTCGAACGGCAGCACCACGCCGAGGCCCACCGACACCGCCGACAGCGGGAAGCGGCCCTTGGTGGCGATGCGCGCCGTCTCCATCAGCAGCGCCACGACGGCGGCGATGGCCGCGGCCATCACCGCGGTGTGCGGCGCGCCGTGGAAGCCCTTGGCAATGATCTCGGCCACGCCGCGCCACTGCACCGCCGCGGGCATCGGGAACGTGTCCGACATGATCTTCGTCGCGTCGACCACACCCGACGCATCGGGCCGCAGGAACAGCAGGAAGAACAGCGGCACGGCGAAGATCGCGCCCGAGACGATGCCGATCACGTGGCCCCAAACCTGGTGGCGCGGCTTGCCGCCCAGCATGTAGCCGGGCTTGATGTCGGACAGCAGGCTGGCGGCGTTCATCGAGATCTGCGCCGTCATCGTGGCCGGCAGCAGGTTGCTGGCCGGGTTGACGCGGTCGACCATGCCCACCGAGAACTGCGTGATCTTGGCGACGGCGCCGATCGGCATCCACGAAGTGAGCGCCATCGAGTTGGTGCAGATCACGGTGAGCAGGAAGATCAGCGGCAGCGACACCAGCGACAGCAGCCAGGGCACGCCGAAGAAGTCGTGCGTGGCCCAGGCGCCCAGCACCGAGAAGATCGGCACGCCGATCCACGACACCCACAACGGCACCTCGATGTGCTCGAGCACGTCGCTGCGCGGCTCCTTGGAGCGCGCGATCTTTCCCATCGACTTGAAGGCCCTGGTGAACAGCTCCGGCTTGGCGAACAGGCCGGCCATCGCGCCCACCACCATCATCGACACGCCCCACCAGATCGACCACTGGTTGACGATCTCGGCGCGCGAGATCTGGACGACGTGGCCGTTGGCCAGCGTGCGCGCCACGATGTCGCCGTGCTGGATCATCACGGGGGCCAGGATCACCAGGTTGACGATGGCGCCGATCAGCACGCTGCTGGCCACCGCCACGCCCATCAGGCCGCCGATGCCCAGCATCGCGAAGTCGAGCGAGAAGCGCAGGCCCAGCTGGCGGATGTCCGTGCCCAGGATCTTGGGCGCGGCCAGGTTCATCTTCGCCAGCCACGCGTAGTAGTAGTCGTCCAGGTGCTCGTGCAGCGTCCACGGCTCCTTCAGGCCGGCCCACACGTCCATGCGCAGGATCTTGAACTGGATCAGGCGTTCCCAGCCGTCCATCACCAGCAGTTCCCACGCCGCCGTGATACCCGCCGTCACGTAGAGCAGCCTGGCCTTGAACAGCCCCACCTCGGCGCCGCCGGTGTAGAGCGAATCCAGCACCACGCCGCAGGCGCGGCCCTCGGGGAACGGCAGCTGGTCCTCGTTGATGAAGCGGCGCTTCATCGGGAAGGCCAGCAGCACGCCGGTGATCGACACCACGATCAGCCACACCACCATCTGCCACCACGGCAGCACGTGGCCGGTCATCACCATGTAGGCCGACAGGCCGGCGCCCAGCGGCGCCATCACGTAGCCGGCCGACGTGGCGATGGACTGGGTGGCGTTGTTCTCGAGGACGGTGAAGTCCTTGGCGATGCCGGCCGTCGACAGGCTGCGGAACATCGCGAACGACAGCAGCACGGAGGTGAGGCCCACGCCGATGCCGATGCCCGTCTTGGCCAGGATGTACAGCGCGGTGGCCGCCAGGATGCCGCCCAGCAGGAAGCCGGTGATGCCCGAGCGCCACGTCAGCTGCGCCATGTCGCCGCGGTAGACGTTGTCGAGCCACCATTGGTCTTTCTGGGCGCGGGTCCAGGTCTTGATCTGTTCTTCGTCGAGTTGCAGCAGGGCCATGAGGGGTCGGAATCGTTGGCGGAGTCGGGAAGGCGCGGCTCGTGACCGCGACATCGAAGTGCGGCCGCATTCTCGCAGCCGCAGCCTCCGGATGCGCCCGAGATAACGCCTAGAAGCCACAAGATCGACATTTCCTGCGGCCGGCGGTCGCGATAATTCACGAATTCGCGCTCGAAACCAGGATCTGCCGCCATGTCAATGTTTCCCGCTCCCACCTATGTCACCCGCCGCGACGCCCTGCTCGCCCGCCTGCACGAGGGCGGCGCGCGCGGCCTCGTGCTGCTGCCGGGGCATGTCGACAGCCCGATGAACTACCGCGACAACGCCTACGATTTCCGCCAGGACGCGAGCTTCCTGTACTTCTGCGGGCTGCAGCAGCCCGAGCTCGCGCTGCTGGTCGACCTCGACGACGGCCAGGCCACGCTGTTCGGCGACGACATCGGCATCGACCACCTCGTGTGGACGGGGCCGCTGCCCAGCGTCGCCGAGCGTGCGGCGAGGTCGGGCGTGGGCGCGACGGGCACGCGCGCGCAACTGGGCGAGACGCTGGCGGGCGCGCGTGAACGCGGCCGGCCGGTGCATTTCCTGCCGCCCTACCGCGGCGAGACGCGCCTTGCGCTGGCGGCCTGGCTGGGCCTGGCCGACGCGCAGCTCGACGCCGCCGCCAGCCGTCCGCTGACGCTGGCCACGATCGCGCTGCGCTCGGTCAAGAGCACGGCCGAGGTGGCCGAGATCGAGAATGCGCTGCACGTCACGCGCGACCTGCACCACCTCGCGATGCGGCTCGCCCGTCCCGGCGTGGTCGAGCAGGAGATCGTCGGCGCGATGGAGGGCCTCGCGCTGCGGCACGGGCGGCGCCTGGCCTACCCGTCCATCTTCACGAGCCGCGGCGAGATCCTGCACAACCACGACCACTCGGTGACGCTCAAGGGCGGCGAGCTGATCGTCAACGACACCGGTGCCAATTCGCCCATCGGCTATGCCTCCGACATCACGCGCACCATCCCCGCGGGCGGCCGCTTCACGGGCCTGCAGGCGGAGCTCTACGACCTGGTGCTGGACGCGCAGACGAAGGCGATCGCCGCGGTCGCGCCGGGGCTGCCCTACCGCGACGTGCACGAACTCGCCTGCCGCACGATGGTCGAGGGCATGAAGGCACTGGGCTTCATGCGCGGCGACGCCGCCGAGGCCGTGCAGGCCGGCGCGCACGCGATCTTCTTCCAGTGCGGCACCGGCCACATGATGGGCCTGGACGTGCACGACATGGAAGGCCTGGGCGAGAACGACGTCGGCTACGGCGAGGGCTTCGTGCGCAGCCCCCTGTTCGGCCACAAGTCGCTGCGGCTCGCGCGGCCGCTGCAGCCGGGATTCGTCGTCACCATCGAGCCGGGCGTCTACATCAACCGCTGGCTCACGGAGCGCTGGCAGGCCGAGGGCCGGCACGCGGCCTTCATCGACTACGCGATGTTCGAGAAGCACGCGGACTTCGGCGGCATCCGCATCGAGGACGACATCCTCGTCACGCCCGACGGCCGGCGCGAGCTGGGCCCGCCGATCGCGCGCAGCCGCGCGCACGTCGAGGCCGCGTGCGCGGCTTGAAGGCGCCCATCGATTCGACCCGCTGGCGAAACCAGAATGGCTGGAGTGGACTGCGAAGCGCGCAATCGGGACGACGAGCGGCCCGTCCCGCCACCATTCCGGAGTAGCTCGTCAGCTACCCGTTGACTGCAGCGGACACCGGCTCGGCGGCAGGAAACTTGTCTAGGGAAGCGATGCGAAAACCCGACACCAGGAGTGTGCATAATGGTTCGCATGCCCGAGGAATCCCACCGCGCACTCCCCGCAAAAAGCCGCCCAGGTTCCTGTGCGGCTTTTTTGTTTCCCTTTTCCTAACTACCGCGACTCGTCCGCGCCCTCATGCCACTACCGAAGCCTCCCGCCACTCGCGCAGCTCTTCTGTCGGCTGCTGACTATGAATCGCAATCGGCTCCCAAGACGAGCCGCCGCAGCCAGAAGGCCGCGGAACCGAAGCCGACCCTGCTGGATCTTCACGACGACCGGTCGGAGACGGCCGTCGGCAAGGCGGCGGCGCCCAAGCCCGTCGCCGCCCCGCAGGCGCGCACGCCCGCGCCCGCCGGCCTGCCCGTGAAGGCCCCGGCCGCGTACCCGATCGCCCCGGCGCCGGCGGCCAAGCCCAAGACCTCGCTCGGGGGCGCCCGCAAGCGCGCGCGCTCGGGCGGCCCGTCCAAGCTGTTCGTGCTCGACACCAACGTGCTGCTGCACGACCCGACGTCGCTGTTCCGCTTCGAGGAGCACGACGTCTACCTGCCGATGATCACCCTGGAGGAGCTCGACAACCACAAGAAGGGCATGACCGAGGTCGCGCGCAACGCGCGCCAGGTCTCGCGCGACCTCGACGGCCTGGCCACCGAGGGCTCGCTCGACCCCGTGGCCGGCATCCCGTTGTCGAAGACGGGCCACCGCGAAGCAGGCGGCAAGCTGTTCTTCCAGACCCAGTTCCTCGACGCCAAGGCGCCGTCGGGCCTGCCCCAGGGCAAGGCCGACAACCAGATCCTGGCCGTCGTCCAGGCGCTGCGCGAACAGCACGGCGCGCGCGACGTGGTGCTGGTGTCCAAGGACATCAACATGCGCGTGAAGGCGCGCGCGCTGGGCCTGCCCGCGGAAGACTACTTCAACGACAAGACGCTGGACGACGGCGACCTGCTCTACACCGGCGTCCTCGCCCTGCCCGCCGACTTCTGGGACAAGCACGGCAAGACGATGGAGAGCTGGAACCAGGGCGGTTTCACGTACTACCGCATCGTCGGCCCGCTGGTGCCCTCGCTGCTGATCAACCAGTTCGTCTACCTCGAGACGCCCGGCGCCGCGCCGCTGTACGCGCGCGTCACCGAGATCACCGGCAAGTCGGCGGTGCTCAAGACGCTGAAGGACTACACGCACGCCAAGAACTCCGTGTGGGGCATCACCGCGCGCAACCGCGAACAGAACTTCGCGCTGAACCTGCTGATGGATCCCGAGGTCGACTTCCTCACGCTCACCGGCACCGCCGGCACCGGCAAGACGCTGGCCACGCTGGCCTGCGGCCTGGCCCAGGTGATGGACGAGCGCCGCTACAGCGAGATCATCGTCACCCGCGTCACCGTGCCGGTAGGCGAGGACATCGGCTTCCTGCCGGGCACCGAGGAAGAGAAGATGGGCCCTTGGATGGGCGCGCTCGACGACAACCTGGAAGTGCTGTCCAAGGGCGACGGCGGCGCCGGCGAGTGGGGCCGCGCGGCCACGCAGGACCTGGTGCGCTCGAAGATCAAGGTCAAGAGCCTGAACTTCATGCGCGGCCGCACCTTCCTGAACAAGTTCGTCATCATCGACGAGGCGCAGAACCTCACGCCCAAGCAGATGAAGACGCTGATCACGCGCGCCGGCCCCGGCACCAAGATCATCTGCCTGGGCAACCTCGCGCAGATCGACACGCCCTACCTCACCGAGGGCAGCTCGGGCCTGACGTTCGCGGTCGACCGGTTCAAGGGCTGGCCGCACGGCGGGCATATCACGCTGGCGCGCGGCGAGCGCTCGCGGTTGGCGGACTTCGCTTCCGACGCGTTGTAAGCCTGCGTCCTCGCGTCGTTGCCTGGTGAAAGGGTCGCTTCTGGCGGCCCTTTCTGTTTCCTGCAGGGTACATCGGCACCGTAGCCCGGATATCGGTGGGGAGCGGGTTCGAGTTCGACAGGCGAGTCGAACTTGCGTTGCGCCCAGATCGGCTCGCAACGGTCGCTCGGGAGCGAAAGCTTCGGAGGAAGGCACCTCGGTTCATGACGGGCGCCGGGACGCTACATTTGAAGCATGACCTACGAACTCCACTACTGGCCGACGATCCAGGGCCGCGGCGAATTTGTGCGCTTGGCGCTCGAGGCGGCCGGGGCGCCCTACATCGACATCGCACGTGGACCCGAGGAAGCGGGCCAGGGCCTGCCGGCGCTGCTGCGCCTGCTGCACGACGGCGCCGGGACTCATCCCGCTTTCGCGCCGCCCATCCTCAAGGACGGTGCCGTGGTCATCGGCCAGACCGCGACCATCCTGCAGTACCTCGCGCCGACGCTCAAGCTCGTGGCACGCAGCGAACAGGTGCGGCTCTGGACGCAACAAATCCAGCTCACGATCGCCGACATGGTGACCGAGGCGCACGACACCCATCACCCCGTGGGCGGCAATCTCTACTACGAAGACCAGAAACCCGAGGCGCGGCGCCGTGCCGGCGAGTTCTGCCGTCACCGCATCCCGAAGTTCCTGCACTGGTTTGAGCGCATCCTGGCGCACAACCCTGCCGGCCCGCGCCACCTCGTCGGCGGCCGACTGAGCTATGTCGATCTGTCGTTGTTTCAACTCGTCCAAGGGTTGCGGTATGCATTCCCGCGGGCCACGGAGGAAAGCCTGATCAAGTCGCCCCTGGTGGTGCAATTGCACGATCGCGTCGCCGCGTTTCCGCGCGTGGCGGCCTACCTGGCAAGCGAGCGCCGGTTGCCCTTCAATGAACAGGGCATATTCCGGCGCTATCTCGAACTGGAAAGCCTCTAGGGCATGCGGTCACCCGTCGTATCGCCCGTTGAGCGAAGAGCTGCCGGAAGGCGGGGATAAGCCGCGTCATCCGCCAGCAGACGGCCAAGCTCTACCCTTGCGCCGTTCATCACGACAAGGTCGCTGTCATCTCGGCCGACATCGATGACATGTGGCGAGCCACTGCGACAGATGGCGAGCGTGGATCCGACTTCGCGCGGGATGACATCGCCGCTACTTGCGCAGCCAGTCGAAGAACGCCTGCGAACTCCCATCACGCCCCAGGAAGTCCTTGACCACCTGCTGCGGCGGCTTCTGCGCCCCCTCGCCCAGCACCGAGCTGCGATAACGCGCCCCGACCTTGGGGTCGAGCCTGTCGGCGCCGAAGGCGGTGCGCATGTCGGCGGCCACGGCCTGGCTCCAGAGGTAGCCGTAGTACCCGGCACCGTATCCGCCGGCCACGTGCGCGAAGCCGGACGGGAACGTGGTGCCAGCCACGTAGCCCAGCGGGGTGGCGGCTTCCATGGTCGCCCAGGTCTCCATCGGGTCGGGGGCCGTGGGGCCGTGCAAGGCGAGGTCGTAGGCCGCGTACAGCTGCTGGCGCGCCACCTGCATGCCCTTGCCGAAGTCGCGTGCGGCGCGCGCCTTGTCCACCAGGTCGTCGGGTACCGGCTTGCATGCCGGGCACACCTCCTGGAATACCTTGAGCACCTTCTTGTCGTAGACCCAGTCCTCCAGCATCTGCGACGGCGCCTCGGCGAAGTCCTGCGCCACGTTCTCGCCGGCGTCGCTGGCATAGCGGGTGGCCGACAGGTTGTTGCGCAGCGTGTGGCCGAACTCGTGCATCAGCGTCTCGAGCTCGCGCAGGGTCAGGCCGCGGCGGTCGAAGTTCACCACCAGCGCGGACTGCGCCTGGCGCGGGACGCTGCTGGCGCCATTGCGGAAGTTCCAGACGGCGGCGTGGTTGTACTTGCCGTCGCGCGGGTACGGATCGACGTAGAGCGTGGCGATCTTGCGGTTGCTGGCCACGTCGGTGACGGCCCAGGCCTGCACGTCGGGCGCCCAGGTCGTGACCTCGACCTTGTCGTAGCGCACGCCGAACATCTTCTCGGCCACGCGCATCACGAAGCGCAGGCTCTCCTGCGGCGGGAAATAGGGGCGGAAGGCCTCGTCGTCGACGGCGTAGCGGTCGCGCAGCAGCCGCTCGGAATAGAACAGGGCGTCCCAGCGCTCCAGCTTCGTCACCTCCAGCGGTTGCCCCAGGTGGCGCGCCTTCGCGTCGCGCAGCTCGGCGGTGTCGTGCCTGTCCTCGTCGGCCACGGCCGCGTGCACGTCGTCCAGGAACTTCGCCGCCCGCGCCGGGGTCTCCACCATGCGCCGGCGCAGCACGAATTCGTCGTAGCTCGCCAGGCCGAACAACTTTGCCTGCTCCAGGCGCAACTGCTCGATCTGGGCGAGCACCTTCAGGTTGTCCGGACCGCCCTCGTTGATCTTCGCGCGCCACAGGCGCTCGCGCGCACCGGGGTCCTCGGCGGACTGCATCACGCTGGCGTAGGCCGGGCCGTCGATGGGCAGGGTGACCTTGCCGTCGGCGTCGCGCGGCTGGTCCTTCCACACCGACTCGGGCACGCCCTTCAGCTCGGCCTCGGTGAACGCGACGCGGGTGCGGGCGTCGCGGATGCTGCGGTTGAACTGCTGGTCCAGCGTGGCGAGCTTGTCGGCGATCGCTTTCGCACGAGCCTGCTTGTCCCTGGGCAGCGCCACGCCCGAGTCCTCGAACGCCTCCAGCGCGAGTTGCGCGGCGCGCTTGTCGACGGGATCCTTGAGCAACGCCACCGACTGCTTCGCGCCGTTCGCGACCAGCCCGTTGAGGCCCAGCGCCGACTGGAAGTCGCTCCAGCGCTGGTCGCATTTCTCGGCCTCGGCGCGCACGTCGGCGTTCGGGTGCACGTTCTCCAGGAAGATCAACGGGCCGCTCTGGTCCTCTTCCCAGTTATACAGCGCCTCCCACCCCTTGAGCCAGTCGGCGCCGGGCTTGCGCTTCTCGAGCTCCTTGACGCGCAGCATCGCGCCCTCGAGGCCGGCGGTACAGGCCGAGGCCACCTGCGGGCCGCGATCGAACTTCGGGAACGGCAGATCCGCGATCGGATTCTCGACCACGGGCTTCACGGGGATGGGCTTGGCGTGGGCCGGGGCGCGCTTGCGCGGCGCCGCGTCGGCCGACACCGCCGCCAGGAGGAGGATCCCCGCCAGCACAGCAGGCAACACGTTCGATCTCTTCATCGGGTCTCCGGAATCGGGCTTTTGGCGGCTCGACAGGAGGCTTTTGGCGTCCGGCCGAGCGGCCGCGCGATTGTCACTGCGTGTAGAGCGAATTTCCGGGCACGTTGTGACGAGTTGAAGATTTACCGACCGGAAACACGATCCAATGGCCTGCGGAAAGCCGCGTAACCGCTTGCAAGTCTTTGTATTTGCTCGGCTTTCTCCGTAATTGCACGTTGACCGCCCAACCTGGCATCCGTTATGCTGGCCCTGTGCGAATAATCGAGAACCGTCGAGGGGCAGCGGCTTCGCAGTCGTCCCGCCACCTCCCCCGATTCGTTGGGCTCCTGCTGATGTCGGCCGCGCTGGGCGCCCCGCTCGGCAGCGCGCTGGCCGCACCCCAATCCGTTCGCCCACCCGCCATGCGCCCTGTCGACGACCAGGGCCTGCTGGACACCGTCACCACCAAGAGCACCCAGCTGATCACCGAGGTGCGCGACGGCACGTCCAGCCTGGTCGACTCGGCCATGAACTTCCTGGGCGTCCGCTACAAGCTGGGCGGCAACACCGCCGAGACCGGATTCGACTGCTCGGGCTTCACCCGCCACGTGTTCGAGATGAGCCTGGGCCGCGTGCTGCCGCACCGTGCCGACGAGCAGGCCAACGCGCCCGAACTGGCGAAGGTCGACCGCAAGGACCTGAAACCCGGCGACCTCGTCTTCTTCGACACGATGCGCCGCACGTTCTCGCATGTGGGCATCTATCTGGGCGACGGCAAGTTCATCCACTCGCCGCGCACCGGCGAGACGGTGCGCATCGAAGACATCAACATCTCCTACTGGGCGCGCCATTTCACCGGCGCGCGCCGCGTGCCCGAGCTGGCCGATGCCAATGGCTCGCCCACCGTCGCCGGCACGTCGATGCTCGCCTCGCTCACGGCTCGGCTGTCGGGCCAGGGCTCGGTCGTCGCACCCGTCGCGGCCGCGGCGCTCTCGCCGGCTGCCTCGCTGAACCCGTCGGGACTGCGCCTGGGCAGTACGCTGCCGACCGGCACGCCCACCGCGCTGGGCCCCTCGCACGCGCCCTTCGCGCGCCAGATGGCCGAGCGCTGAAGCCTTCCCGCTTTTCGCGCCACCGCCCGCCATCGCGCGGGCCGTGCCGTTTCCGGAGATAGCCCGCCACGCGTCGCGTACGCCGCGGGCGGGCACAATCGAGCCCATGGGCAAGATCTTCGCAATCAACGACCTGCGGCGCGGCCTCGCGCTCACGGGCGTGCCCGCGGCCGCCAGCGGCCTGCTGCCCGGCCAGGATCGCCTCGACGCCCTGGCCCGTCCGCTGCGTGACCTGCGCATCTCGGTCACCGATCGATGCAACTTCCGTTGCAGCTACTGCATGCCCAAGGAGGTCTTCGACCACCAGCACGTGTTCCTGCCGCAGGCCGCGCTGCTGAGCTTCGAGGAGATCACCCGCCTCGCCCGCGTGTTCGCCGACGCCGGCGTGCGCAAGCTGCGCCTGACCGGCGGCGAGCCGCTGCTGCGCAAGAACCTCGAGCACCTGGTGGGGATGCTGGCGGCGCTGCGCACGCCCGCGGGCGAGCCGCTGGACCTCACGCTCACCACCAACGGCTCGCTGCTCGCGCGCAAGGCCGCGGCGCTGCGGGCCGCGGGGCTGAAGCGCGTCACCGTGAGCCTGGATGCGATCGACGACGCGGTGTTCCGCCGCATGAACGACGTCGGGTTCTCGGTGGAGGACGTGCTCGAGGGGATCGACGCCGCGGTGGCCGCGGGCTTCGCGCCGGTGAAGGTGAACATGGTGGTCAGGAAGGGCACGAACGACGGCCAGGTCGTGCCGCTGGCGCGCGCGCTGCAGGCCCGCTACGGCCAGGACGTGGTGCTGCGCTTCATCGAATTCATGGACGTCGGAAGCACCAACGGCTGGCGCCTGGACGACGTGCTGCCCTCGCGCGAGGTGCTCGCGCGCCTGCGCACGATCGGCCCGCTCACCGCGCTGGCGGCCACGGTCGACGGCGAGACGGCGCAGCGCTGGCGCTTCGACGCCACCGGCCAGGAGATCGGCGTCGTCTCCAGCGTGACGCAGGCCTTCTGCGGCAGCTGCAACCGCGCCCGGCTGTCCACCGACGGCCAACTGTACCTGTGCCTGTTCGCCACGCACGGCCACGACCTGCGCGCGCTGCTGCGCGGCGGCGCGGACGACGCCGCCCTCGGGGCCGCCATCGACCATCTGTGGGCCGGCCGCGATGACCGCTACTCGCAGCTGCGCAGCGCTGCCACGCCCGCGTTCGACACGGCCACGACGCCGTCCGGCGAACGACGCGTGGAGATGCACTACATCGGCGGCTGATGAAGCGCCAGGCGGTCACCGGGCTGATCCTGGCCGGCGGCCGCGGCCTGCGGCTGGGCGGCGTCGACAAGGGCCTGCAGCCCTGGCGTGGCACGCCCCTCGTCGACCACGCGCTGGCGCGCCTGGCGCCGCAGGTGGGCGGCGTGATGATCAGCGCCAACCGCAACGTCGCCGACTACGCTACCCGGGGCGTACGCGTGCTGGCCGATGCGTCGGACGACTTCCCCGGTCCGCTGGCCGGCATCCTGGCCGGACTGCGCGCGGCCGCCACGCCGTGGCTGGCCGTGGTGCCCTGCGACTCTCCGCGGCTTCCGGCGGATCTCGTCGAAAGACTCGCCGGCGGCATCGAAGGACGGGCCGGCGCCGTCGTGCGGCGCGCCGACGGCCGCCTCGAGCCCGTGTGCTGCCTGTTGTCGACCACGCTGGCCGACGACCTGGTGCGCTACCTGGCCGAGGGCGGCCGCAAGGTCGAGGGCTGGATCGCGCGCCACGCGGCGCCGGTGCGCTTCGACCGGCCCGAGGACGCGACAGCCTTTGCCAACCTCAACACACCCGACGACCTGCGCGATTGATCAGTTTCCGCCGTTGCCGCTGAGCGCGGCCACCACGCCCTTGTTGGCCAGCACGTCGGCGCGCTCGTTGCCCGGATCGCCGGAGTGGCCCTTCACCCAGTGCCACTGCACGTCGTGCGCGTTGGCCAGCGTCTCCAGCTGCTGCCACAGCTCCACGTTCTTCACCGGCTTGCCGTCGGCCGTCTTCCAGCCGCGGCGCTTCCAGCCGTGGATCCAGGTCATGATGCCGTTGCGCACGTACTCGCTGTCGGTGTAGATCGCCACCGTGCAGCGCCGCGTCAGCACCGACAGGCCCTTGATCACCGCTGTCAGCTCCATGCGGTTGTTGGTGGTCTGCAGCGCGCCGCCGAACAGCTCGCGCTCCTTGCCGCTGGCCGAGAGCCAGCAGCCCCAGCCGCCCGGACCGGGGTTGCCCTTGCAGGCACCGTCCGTGTAGATCGTCACTTCGGTCGAAACTTCTTCTGTCATGGGCGGCATGGTACCTGTCTACCGCCGCCGGTTGATCGTCGCTACCGCAGGCGACGTCGCCGCCTTCACCCGCTCCTTGCGCACCTTGCCGATGAGGTGCATGCCGCGCACGCGCCGCACCGCCACGAGGAAGTAGACCGCGCCCAGCACGGGCCACCAGCGCTCGCCCACGCGTTCCATCCAGCCGAAGCGATCGAGCCACTTCTGCGAGCTCCAGGGCGGCCGGTAGCAGCCGAACTGGCCCACCTCGATGTCGAAGCTGAGCAGCCGCAGCCAGTCGCGCAGGCGCCAGTAGCCGATGAACTCGCCGGCGCTCGGAAGAAACAGGTCCTCGTCGGCCATGCGCAGGCTGTGGCCGGTGCGGCCCAGGCGCTGGCGCAGCGCCCACAGGCTCATCGGGTTGAAGCCGACGATCACGAGGCGTCCTTCCGGCACCAGGCAGCGCGTGGCCTCGGCCAGCGCCTGGTGCGGGTCGGCGGCCATCTCCAGCGTGTGCGGCATCACGACGAGGTCGAGGCTGTTGCTGGCGAACGGCAGCGCCTCGGCGTGGCAGTGCAGGCCGACCGGCACCTTCAGCGGCTGGGTGGAGATCTCCAGGTCGCGCGGCGGCGCGATCTCCTGCGGCTCGGGCGGCACCAGGCTGCTGCTGGCCAGCCAGCGGTAGGGCATGCGGTTGGCGCGCAGGCCGTCGAGCTCGGGCAGGCCCATCTGCAGCGCGTGGTAGCCGAAGATGTCGAACACGGCCTTGTCGATGCGCTCCTGTTCCCAGGCGAGCAGCACCTGGCCCGGCGGCGTCTTCAGCCACCTGCCCAACTCTATAATCGCAGCGCTTCGCTCCATGGATCTGATCGCCCTACCCGCCTTCGCCGACAACCTCATCTGGATGCTTCACGACGGCAGGAACGCCATCGTGGTGGATCCCGGATCGGCAGCGCCTGTCAGCGACGCATTGCGCGACCGCGGACTGCGGCTCGCGGCCATTCTAGTGACCCACCACCATCCGGACCACGTCGGCGGCCTGCAGGCGCTGGCGCCACTGCTGCACGGCCCCGTCTACGGCCCCGCGCACGAGGCGATGCCGGTGCCCGTCGAGAAGGTGTCGCAGGGCATGGGCTTCGAGCTGCTCGGCGCCCGGGTGGACGTGCTGGACGTGCCGGGCCACACCGCCGGCCACGTCGCCTACGTCCTGACCGAAACACGCGAGCCGGGCCACGCACCCTGGCTGTTCTGCGGCGACACGCTGTTTTCCGGCGGCTGCGGCCGCCTGTTCGAGGGAACTCCGGCGCAGATGCACCACTCTCTAGCTCAGCTCGCCGCGTTGCCGGGCGAGGCGCGCGTGTGCTGCGCGCACGAATACACGCTCTCGAACCTGCGCTTCGCGCGCACGGTCGAGCCCCGCAACACGGCCCTGGCCGAGTACGAAACCCGCTGCAAGGCGTTGCGTGCCGAAGGCGCGTGGACGCTGCCCTCGACCATCGCCACGGAGCGCGCCATCAACCCGTTCCTGCGCGTGGGCGAACCCGACGTGGTCGCTTCCGCCCTGCACCATGGCGCCGTGTCCGCCGACCCCACCGATGTCCTCGCCGCCTTGCGCGAATGGAAGAACACGTTTTGAACATGCATCCCCCGAAGCAGCGCCGGCCCCTCGTCTCCGCGCTCGCACTGCTTTGCTCGCTGGCGCTCGCCGCGTGCTCCACCGTCGATCTTGCCCAGGCTCCCGCCAACGGCGCCGCTCCCGTCACGACCATCGCGGTGGCGCCGGCCGAAGCCGCCTCCGCGCCGGCGCCCGCGGCCTCCGAGGCGCCGGCCGTCGCCAGTGCCGCCAGCGCGCCTGCCGGCGCCGCCTCGGGCGCCGACGCGATGGACGCGGACGACGACGCGGACACCGCAAGGACCGGCCCCGCGCCGGCCGTGCTGCCCCCGTTCGACCCGCTGCAACCCGAGGCCAAGGTCAACCTCGACGACGGCGCCGCGCGCGCCGACCTGTGGCACCGCGTGCGCGATGGTTTCGCCATCCCCGACATGGACACCGCCGAGGTCAAGGTCTGGGAGCAGTGGTACGCGTCGCGTCCCGACTACGTGGCGCGCATGACGGCGCGCGGCTCGCGCTACCTCTTCCACATCACCGAGGAAGTGGAACGCCGCCACATGCCCACCGAGCTGGCGCTGCTGCCGTTCACGGAGAGCGCGTTCAACCCGCAGGCGATGTCGGTCGCCCAGGCCTCGGGCATGTGGCAGTTCGTGTCGGCCACCGGCAAGGACTTCGACCTGAAGCAGAACATCTTCCGCGACGACCGCCGCGACGTGCTGGCCTCCACGCGCGCCGCACTCGACTACCTGCAACGCCTGCACGACATGTTCGGCGACTGGCGCCTCGCGCTGGCCGCCTACAACTGCGGCCAGGGCACGGTGCAGCGCGCGATCAACCGCAACCTGAAAGCCGGCCTGCCCACCGACTACGTCAACCTGAACCTGCCGACCGAGACGCGCCAGTACGTGCCCAAGCTGCAGGCGGTCAAGAACATCGTGCTGCATCCGGAGGCCTATTCGCTGACGCTGCCGCCGGTGGGCAACCACCCCTACTTCCTGAGCGTGCCCATCGAGCGCGACATCGACGTCGACACCGCCGCGAAGCTGGCCAACGTGCCCATCGACGAGTTCCGCATGCTCAACCCGCAGCTGGACAAGCCCGTGATCCTGGCCGCCGGCACGCCACAGGTGCTGCTGCCCTACGACAACGCCGACGACTTCGTGCGTGCGCTGAAGTCGCACGAGGGCGCGCTCGCCTCGTGGACCGTGTACGTCGTGGGCAAGACCATGCGCCCGGCCGACGCGGCCAGGCTGGTGGGCATGAGCGAGGCAGAACTGCGCGCGGTCAACCACATCCCCGCGCGCATGCTGGTGAAGTCCGGCTCGACGCTGCTGGTGCCGCGCTCGGCCCAGCACGTCGCCGACGTCTCCGTGAAGGTGGCCGACTCCGCCGCGCTGAGCCTGGCCCCCGACCTGCCCCCCACGCGACGCGTGAACATGCGCGTGGGCAAGGGCGGCGAGAGCGTGGCCTCGGTGGCGAAGCGCTGGCACGTGGCGCCGTCGCAGGTGGCGGCCTGGAACCACGTCGCGGCCTCGGGCAAGTTCGCCGCCGGCACCACCGCGGTGCTGTTCCTGCCGCGCTCCACCTCGCTGGCCCGTGCGCCGGCGCGCGGGCCCGCCGCCAAGGTGGCCAAGACGCCCGTCGGCAAGATCCGCGTCGCGCAAACGACCAATGCACGCAGCGGCGCGCACGTCGCCGTGTCCAGGGCACCCCACAAGGCCCGCACGGTCGTGGCGCACAAGGCCGGCGGCGCCGCCGCCAAGCCCGCGGCTCGCACCAAGGTCGCCCAGCCCTGAAATGACTACTGCCGCGCTCGACACCTGGCACCGGCTGGTGCGCACCAACGACGCCTCGGGCCTGCGCGAGCTGGTCGCGGAGGACGCCGTCTTCCATTCGCCAGTGGTGCATGCCCCGCAGCACGGCCGCAAACTGACGGTGATGTACCTGTCGGCCGCCTTCAAGGTGTTCTTCAACCCGACGTTCCGCTACGTGCGCGAGATCGTCGGGCCGCACGACGCGATGCTGGAGTTCGAGACCGAGATCGACGGCGTGCTCGTCAACGGCGTGGACATCATCACGTGGAACGACGCCGGCCAGATCACGGCGTTCAAGGTGATGCTGCGGCCGCTCAAGGGCATCAACGTCATCCACCAGAAGATGGGCGAGCTGCTCGCCGCGCTCCAGAAGACGGCCTAGCCAGGATCTTTCTCGAACGCGACGACCCCCTCCGGCAGTCGCACCCACGGATGGCGCCGGCAGTCGTAGATCGACACCTGCGGCGCCGGGAAGGCCGGGTCGCCGAACGCGCCGACAGCCACGCCCACGGAGCCGTCCTCGCCGTCCTCCGTGTGGAACACCGTCGAGCCGCAGACCGGGCAGAAGCGAAACCGGAACCGCGCGCCCGCGTCGCCGGCGCGCACGTACTCGGTGGCCTGGCCGTGGCATGTGAACGGCGCGTTGAAGCTCGCCAGCGCCGCGAAGACGCTGCCGGTGCGGCGCTGGCACTCCAGGCAGTGGCACACGCCGATGCCGCGCGGACGGCCGCGCACCTCGATGCGCAGCTGGCCGCAGGAACACGAGGCGCTGCGGATGGAATCGTCGGTGCTCATCTCGGGCTCCCAGGGTTCGACTCTGGGGCATCATGCCGGCGTGAACGATCAAGTCAAGAACACGCAAGCGCCTCACGCCGTCGCCCGCCTGCGCGAGGCCTGCCTGGCCAGCGACGAGGCCCGGCCCCGCCTCGACCGCGGCGCGCCGCGCAAGGAGCGCTGCCCCGCCTGCCGGCTGATCCCCAGCCATTGCGTGTGCGCGTTGCGCCCGCGCGTGCCCACGCGTGCCGGCGTCTGCCTGCTGATGGCCCCGTTCGAGCCCTTGAAGCCCAGCAACACGGGCTGGCTGGTGGCCGACGTCGTGCCGGACACCTTCGCGTTCGCGTGGTCGCGCCTGGCCGTCGATCTCGCGCTGGTGGCCTTGCTGGCCGACCCGCAGTGGCAGCCGGTCGTCGTCTTTCCGGGCGAGTTCGCGCAGCCCGAACGCGTCGTGAGCGAGCTGCCGGCGCATGCCTCCGAGACCCCTCGCCGGCCCTTGTTCATCCTCATGGACGGCACGTGGTCGGAGGCCCGCAAGATGTTTCGCAAGAGCCCGATCCTCGACCGCCTCCCGGTGCTGAGCCTGCATCCGGAGCAGCTGTCGCGCTACCAGCTGCGACGCTCGTGGCACGAGCACCACTTCTGCACGTCGGAGGTGGCGGCCTTGTGCCTGGCGCTGGCCGGCGAGCAGCGCGCCGCGCGGACGCTGGAGGCGTGGCTCGACGTGTTCAGCGACCACTACCTGCGCGCGAAGCAAGGCGTGCCGCCGGACGACAGCGGCGATCTGCACCTGAAACTACGCGAATTGCGCGGAGTCGATAGGGATGGTGGCGGCATCGACGGCCGGCTACTCTGAACGTAACGACAACACAGAAGATTTCCGATGCCCTTCGTCTCGCCCAACTACGCCACGAACGCCAACGCGCCCGAAGGGCGCTGGGTTTGCACGAGAACATCGTCGCTTGGCCCGTTCAGCGCACATCCGCCGGCGGACCAACGCCACAACCCCGATTTCTGCGGCCAGTGCGTCTCCTACGTCACGACCGTCTGCCCCACCATCCCGGTCAACACCGGCAAATGGACGAAGGGCGTGCCCGTGAAGGGCAACGCCGCCATCGCCGAGGGCACCGCCATCGCGACCTTCGACCAGAATGGCGTGTACCTGGGCCACGCGGCGATCTACGTCAAGCAGGATCCAGTGGGCATCCACGTATATGACCAGTGGATCACGGGTACCGGCAAGGCGGTCGGTCCGCGCACGATCCGTTGGGATGGCACAGGCGTGTCCAATCGAGGAGATGGTTTCCATGTGGTCGAATGAAGCGGCCAAGGTGCTGGCCTGCCTTGCCGCCGCTGGCATGGCCACGGCCTGCGCCGGCGCCGACGTCACAGCCCGTGCGCAAGGCGTCTGTCCGGCGCGTCCGGGGGTGGCCGTCACGCAGATCGATCTCTTCGACGGCGATCCGGCCGACCAGGCCTTGCTGGCGCCCGACGACGACAAGCGCGGCTCGAACACCTATTCGGTCAAGAGCGTCTACGACGCGGGCCGCTCACTCACGATCCGTTGCCACTACGGCGACGCCTCCACGGACGTCAAGCTGGTCAAGCCCGTGACGACGTGCACGTTTTCCGGTGGTGATGCGCATCCCGCGCTGGCTTGCAGGTAGCCGTCTCCGGCCGTGGAGATCGAAACGGTTCTGTCAGTCGGCGCTGCGCGGATGCAGGGGAACGTCCGCAATCGGACACCAGGAAGTCCCGCGGCTCAGCGCCGGTCGGCGAGCGCGTGCGCGATGGTCGACAGGTCGACGTATTCGAGCTCGCTGCCGGCGGGGACGCCGCGCGCCAGCCGCGACACGGTGATGCCGCGCGCCTTCAACGCCTCGCCGATCACGTGCGAGGTGGCCTCGCCCTCGGCGGTGAAGCTGGTGGCCAGGATGACCTCGCCAACGGGTTCGCGCTCGATGCGTTCCAGCAGCGGGCCCACGCCGATGTCGCGCACGCCCACGCCGTCCAGCGGGCTGAGCCGCCCCATCAGCACGAAGTACAGGCCCTTGTAGCTGCCGGTGCGCTCCAGCGCCGACTGGTCGGCCGGCGTCTCGACGATGCACAGCACGTCGGCGTCGCGCTCCGGGTCGGCGCAGACGTCGCACAGGCTGTGCTCGGTGAAGGTGTGGCAGCGCTCGCAGTGGCGGATGTCGTGCACCGCGCCGTCGAGCGCCATGGCCAGCCGCAGCGCGCCCTCGCGGTCGTGCTGCAACAAGTGGAACGCCATGCGCTGCGCAGACTTCACGCCCACGCCGGGCAGGATGCGCAGCGCCTCCACCAACGACAGCAAGCGAGCTTCACTCATGCGCGACCGGCGCTGCAGCTCATCCGACGGCCTGAAGGTTCAAGCGCTCGGGAAGCGAGGATCACATCCAAGCCGACCCGAGCTCCCTCTCGGGGGGCAGCGGCGGGAGGGAGCGTGGGGGTCGTCATTTCTAGAACGGCATCTTCATGCCGGGGGGCAGGGGCATGCCGGCGGTGACCTTGCCCATCTTGGCGGTGCTCACCTCTTCGGCATTGCGCAGTGCGTCGTTGAACGCGGCGGCCACCATGTCCTCGAGCATGTCCTTGTCGTCCGCGAGCAGGCTCGGGTCGATGGTGACACGGCGCACGTCGTGCTTGCAGGTCATCGTGATCTTGACGAGCCCGTTGCCGGCCTGGCCGTCGACCTCGATCGTCGCGAGCTCGTCCTGCACCTTCTTCAGGTTGTCCTGCATCGCCTGGGCCTGCTTCATCAGACCGGCGAGTTGACCTTTCATCATGGGGTACGACCTTTCGTGTTCGGGAAAAAAATCAGAGCGGCTTGACGGAGCCGGGAAGGATGCGCGCCGTCTGGAACTGCGCCAGCAAGGCGCGCACCGTGGCGTCGGAATGGATCTCGGCGATGGCGGCACGCTGGCGGCGGTCGGCCTCGGCGGCGTCGCGCTTGAGCGGCGTGTCCTGCGCGTCGCCCATCTCCACGGCCAGTTGCAGGCTCTCGCCGGTGAGCTCGCACAGGATGGCGGCCAGCTTGTCGGCCAGCGCCGGGTTGCGCAGCGTTTCGAGCGTCACCCGCAGGCGCCACGTGGACGCCTCGGCGCCGGGTTCGCAGGCGAAGAGTTCGGATTGCATCGCCAGCGCCCGCACCATCGCGATCAGCTTGCCGGCCTCGGCGCACTGCCGGATGAGCGCGTACCACTTCGTGCCGAGCGCGGTGCGCTCGAACGGCGGCAGCGTCGGCGGCTGCGCGACGGACGGGGCCTGCGCGCGCGCGACCGGGGGCGCCACGTCGTCGTACTCGGGCTCCAGGTCGTCCAGCGTCGGACGCGCGCGCTGTGCCGACGCCGACGCATTGCCGCCGCGGGCCCGCGTGGGCGGCGGCAGGTCGTCGAGCAGGTCGTCGGGTTCGTCGAGCGCCCAGGGCGGATCGTCGGCCGCGGTGGCCGTTGCGACCGCCCGCGCCGGGGACGTGCGCAGCAGCGGCGCGGCCGCCTGGACGGGCGCGGGCTGCGGACGTTGCGCCACGACGGGGCTCGGCGCGGGCGTGGGCGCCGCAGCGGGCGTCGGCGCGGCGGCCACCGGTGCCGCCGCGGCGGGCGCGCTGGCGGGCGACGCCGCACGCGGCGCGGCGGCCGGGCCGGACGCCGGGGGCGTCGCGACGGCTCGCGGACCCTCGGGCTGGCGCGCGGCCGGCGGCGTCGATCCCCCGCCACCGGGGTTGCCACTGTCACCGGACGGGAACGCCATGAAGCGCAGCAGCACCATCACGAGGCCCGCGTATTCGTCCGGCGCCAGGCTCAGCTCGGCGCGGCCGTGCACGGCGATGCTGTAGAGCAGCTGGGTCTCGTCGGGCGCCATCGCTGCCGCCAGCGTGCGGGCGGCCTCGGTGTCGGAGTCGCCGGCGTCCAGCGCGCCGGGCAGCGCCTGCTCGACGGCCATCTGCTGCAGCAGTCGCGCCACCTCTTCCAGCGTGCCCGCGGCCGACAGGCCCAGGCCGCGCAACGCGTTGACCTCGGCCAGCATCGCGCCTGCATCGCGGCGCGCGAGCGACTCGACGATGCGGTTGGCGTGGCTGCGGTCGACCGTGCCCAGCATCGCGCGCACCGCGCCCTCTTCCAGCGCGCCCGCGCCGTAGGCGATGGCCTGGTCGGTGAGCGACAGCGCGTCGCGCATGGAGCCGCGCGCGCCGCGCGACAGCAGGCGCAAGGAGCCGGCGTCGAACGCGATGCCCTCGGCCCCCAGCACGTGTTCGAGGTGGGCGGCAACGGTCTCCGGCGCCATCGGCCGCAGGTTGAACTGCAGGCAGCGGCTGAGCACCGTGGGCAGCATCTTCTCGGGGTCGGTGGTGGCCAGCACGAACTTCAGGTACTCGGGCGGCTCCTCCAGCGTCTTCAGCAGCGCGTTGAAGGCGTCCTTGGTGAGCTGGTGCGCCTCGTCGATCATGAAGACCTTGTAGCGGCCCACGCTCGGCTTGTAGGCGGCGCGCTCGATCAGGTCGCGGATCTCGTCGATGGAACGGTTGGACGCGGCGTCGAGCTCGATGTAGTCGATGAAGCGGTCGCCGTCGATCTCGGTGCAGGCCGTGCACACGCCGCACGGGTGCGCGGTGATGCGGCCCTGGCCGTCCGGGCCGGTGCAGTTCAGGCTCTTGGCCAGGATGCGCGAGACGGTGGTCTTGCCGATGCCGCGCGTGCCCGTGAACAGGTAGGCGTGGTGCAGCCGGCCCTGCTCCAGCGCATGGGTGAGCGCGCGCACGACGTGATCCTGCCCCACCATCTGCTCGAAGGTGCGCGGGCGGTACTTGCGTGCGAGGACGACGTAGCTCATGGGTGCCGATTCTACCGGCGCCGTCGCGGCCGGCAGGCCGGCCGACGCTGCGATAATCCAGGGATGAGCTCGCATTCCTCCTCCCATCCCGACACGCTCAGCTACGAACAGGCCGGCGTCAACTACGACCTGATCGATCCGCTGAAGGTGGCCGCCCAGCGCGCCGCCGCCGCCACCGCCACGCACCTGTCGGGCCATGGCTTCTCCGAGATCGCCGCTTCGCGCGGCGAGTCGGCCTACGTCGTCGACGTGGGCCCGTTCTACCTGGCCAGCATCGTCGAATGCCTGGGCTCCAAGGCGCTGGTCGCCGACGAGATGGCCGAGCTCACCGGCCAGAGCTACTACGCGGGCATCGCGCAGGACACCATCGCGATGTCCATCAACGACCTGATCACCGTCGGCGCCACGCCGCTGGTGGTGCAGGCCTACTGGGCCGCCGGCGGCAGCGACTGGTTCGCCGACAAGCTGCGCGCCAAGGCGCTGGTCGACGGCTGGAAGGCCGCGTGCGACGCCTGCGGCGTGGCCTGGGGCGGCGGCGAGACGCCGGCGCTGGCGGGCATCGTCGAGAGCGGCCGCATCGACCTCGCATCGTCGTGCACCGGCATCGTCAACCCCAAGAGCCGACTTTCTGTCGGAGATCATCTCCAGGCAGGCGACGCCATCGTGCTGCTGAGCTCCAGCGGCATCCACGCCAACGGCCTGAGCCTGGCGCGCAAGCTGGTGGAACGCCTGCCCAACGGCTACATGACGCAGGTCGAGCCGGGCGTGTCCTACGGCGAGGCCCTGCTGGCGCCCACGGCCCTCTACTCGCCGGTCACCGAGGCCCTGGCGGCCGCCGGCCTCACGGTGCACTACAGCGCCAACATCACCGGGCACGGCTGGCGCAAGCTGCTGCGCCACCCGAAGCCGTTCACCTACCGAATCGCCAAGGTGCCCGCGGTGCCGCCGGTGCTGAAGTTCATCCAGCAGTGGGCGAAGCACGACGACCGCGAGGCCTACAGCACGCTCAACATGGGCGCCGGCTTCGCCCTGTTCATGCCCGCCGCCGAGGCCGCGCGCGCCTGCGAGATCGCGGAAGAGCTGGGCATCGGCGCGTGCATCGCCGGCACGGTCGAGGACGGCCCCAAGCAACTGCTCATCGAGCCGCTGAACATCCGCTTCGGCGACGACGATCTGCAACTTCGCTGATTGTCGGTGCTCGACGGCCCGGCGTCGGCTACAATGCTCGGTGACGGGCCTCCTCGCATGGAAGCACGGCCAACCGGGTCAGGTCGGGAACGAAGCAGCCCTAACTGTTGTGACCAGTGCCGGGGTAAGGCTCGTCACCTGCTCCCCCCTCTTGAAGACCGCCCTCGAGGCGGTCTTTTAGTTCGCGCGGGGGCGACGGTCGGGCTCTCTGGGTCCGCCGTCGATACCCGCGCAGTTTTCCAGCAATCTCCATAGGATTTAGACAACATGGCAACCGGCATCGTGAAGTGGTTCAATGACTCGAAGGGCTTCGGCTTCATCACCCCCGACGAGGGCGGCGAAGACCTGTTCGCGCACTTCAGCGCGATCAACATGAACGGCTTCAAGTCGCTGGCCGAAGGCCAGAAGGTCTCGTTCGAAGTGACGACCGGCCCGAAGGGCAAGCAGGCTTCGAACATCCAGGCCGCCTGAGCCCGGCATCGGCCGAACGCGTCGCAAGGCGCGTCCCGGCCAGACGAGAAACCGCCTCCGGGCGGTTTTTTCATTGGGCGCTCCCAAAGCGCGCAACCGTTCGTCGGGTTCGCCCTCAGATGGCGCGGGCGGCCACCGAATGAAGGCGGCGGTGCAATCGCAGGCCACGGTGGTCGCGGGCTACCAGGCCGCGGCGGCGGCAGGCAAGATGAGCGAGGCCGACGCGACGAAGGCCGCGAGCGACGCGCTGCGGATGGCACGCCATGGCGACCTTGCCGGCAAGCCGGACTACTTCTACATCGTCACCACCGACGGCCTGGCGGTGATGCACCCGTACCTGACGCGCTGGGTGCCCGGCAAGTCCGTGCTGGGCACGGTCAACAGCAAGGGCATCGATGCAGCCAAGATGCTGATCGACGGCATGGCGGCGAGCCCGGACGCAACGGCATGGGTCGCCTCGTGGACCGCCAAGCGCGGCGACAACGATCCGAACGCGGTGGTCTATCCGAAGCTGCAGTACCTGGTGAAGGTCCCCGGCTGGAACTGGATCGTGGGCTCCGGCCTTCATGTGGACGGCGTCGAGGCCGACGTGCACAGCACGGCGCTGCGCCAGTCGGGCATCTCGCTGGCCGTGCTCGCCGTCATCGGCGTGCTGGGTTGGCTGGTGACGCGCAGCGTGCTGCGCCAGATCGGCGGCGAACCGAGCGAGCAGTCGGACGGCATCGTCCAGATCAACAAGGCCGTCGCGCAGCTCGACCAGATGACGCGGCAGAACGCCGCGCTGGTCGAGCAGTCCGCGCCGGCGGCCGAATCCCTGAAGGACCAGGCGGCGGCGCTCTCGAACGCAGTGTCGACGTTCAAGATGGCCTGAGGCCGCGGGCCGGCGGTGGCGCCATCAGCGTTCGACGCCCAGCCACTTCTCCAGCTTCACGCCGTCCAGCCGGTCGCTGTACATCGCCCGCACGACATCGCCCTCCTGGTAGCCGTGCTCGTTGTAGAAGCTGCGCGCCGCGACGTTGTCCATGCGCGCCTCCACGCGAATGCGGCGTGCGCCCGCGGCCCGGGCGGCCGCCTCCAGCCAGTGTAGAAGGCGCGTGCCGACGCCCTTGCGCCGCTGGGTCGGGTGCACGGCGAACAGCAGCAGGTGCGCGTCGTCGTCCGCGAAGTACATCAGGCCGAAGGCGGCCAGCGCGCCCGGCTTGCCGAGGACGATGGCGTTGATGTCCGGGTCGTCGATGGCGCGGCGCACCCGCGGCTCGCGCCAGCTCCAGGGCAACCCGCGCTCGATCTCGGCGCGCGACATGGCGGCGATGGCGAACGCGTCGGCGGGCGTGGCCAGGCGGATGGCGAGGTTCGACAGCATGGCGGCGGAATGTTGGCCCCTCCAGCGTAGCGCATCGCGCGTGCCTTCGCCTGGCGGCGAGGCCACCGCGCCGCTTCACCACTCGCGATGCGCCGCACAGGCACAGCGACTATGCTGCGACTCCGACACGCCCGCACCGGAGCCGCCACCTGAACCCCATCATCCACCCCGACGGCCTGCCGACGCCCCAGCGCCAGTGGGCCATGTTCGCGATCGCCATCGCGGTGACGATGGCCGTGCTCGACTCCGCGGTCGCCAACATCGCACTGCCGGCCATCGCGCGGCAGCTGGGCGTGGCCCCGGCCGAATCGGTCTGGGTCATCAACGCCTACCAGCTCGCGATCGTCGTGCTGCTGCTGCCCCTGGCCGCGCTCGGCGAACGCGTCGGCTACCGGCGGGTCTACATTGCCGGCCTCGCGCTGTTCACCGTCGGCTCGCTGGCTTGCGCGCTGTCGCCCACGCTGGGCGTGCTCATCGCCGCCCGCGTGCTGCAGGGGCTGGGCGCCGCGGGCATCATGGCCGTCAACGGGGCCCTGGTGCGCTACACCTATCCGCAGAAGTCGCTGGGCCACGGCGTCGGCCTGAACGCGCTGGTGGTGTCGGTGGCCGGGGCGATCGGGCCGACGGTCGCGTCGGGCATCCTGGCCATCGGGCCCTGGCAGTGGCTGTTCGCGGTCAACGTGCCGATCGGCATCGTCAACATCGTGTTCGCGTCGCGCGTGCTGCCGTGGTCGACGCTGTCGGACAAGACGCTCGACTGGCGCAGCGCGGCGCTGAGCGCCCTCGCCTTCGGGCTGTTCTTCATCGGCGTCGACACGCTCACGCATGCGCACGGCGAGGGGCCGCTCGCGTCCGCCGAACTGGTCGTCGCCGTGCTGGCCGGCATGTGGCTGTTCCGGCGCGAACGTCACGAGGCGCGGCCGCTGATTCCCGTCGACCTGCTGCGCATCCCGGTGATCGGGCTGTCGGTGGCCACGTCGATCTGCTCGTTCGCGGCCTACATGCTGGCGTTCCTCGCGCTGCCGTTCTGGTTCCAGGCCGCGCTGCACCGCGACCAGGTGCAGACGGGGCTGCTGATGACGCCCTGGCCCGTGGGCGTCGGGCTGGTGGCGCCGTTCGCCGGACGCCTCGCCGACCGCGTGCCGGCCGCGATCCTGGGCAGCGCCGGGCTGTGCGTGCTGGCCATCGGCCTGGGGCTGCTGACGCAACTCGGCGCCGACGCGTCGACGCCGGACATCCTGTGGCGCATGGCCCTGTGCGGCCTGGGCTTCGGCTTCTTCCAGGCGCCCAACAACCGCACGCTGCTGGGCAGCGCGCCGCGCGACCGCGCGGGCGCGGCCGGCGGCCTGCTGGCCACGGCGCGGCTGACGGGCATGACCGGCGGCGCGACGATCGCCGCGCTCATCTTCCGCGCGGTGCCGCGCGAGGCCGAGCATGTGTGCCTGCTCGTGGCCGTGGGGCTGGCCGTCGCCGGCGGACTGGCCAGCCTGTCGCGGCTGGGGGCCCGGGGAGCGCCGGCCTGAGGCGTCGTCAGCCCCGCTGCCGCGCCCGGTGCAGCGTCTCCAGCGTGATGTGGCGCACCTCCAGCTTGCTCTGCTCCACGTGCGCCTTCAGCAGGCTCACGGCGTCGTCGGCGCGGCGCCGGGTGATCGCCCGCAGGATGCGCGCATGCTCGTCGTAGGTGGCCTCCACGCGCGCAGGCTTGGTGAAGTCGAGGCGGCGGATGATGCGGATGCGTTCGGTGATCTCGTGGTGCACGCGCGTCATCTCGCGGTTGCCGCCGGCGGCCACCAGTTGCGCGTGGAAGCCTTCGTCGAGCAGGCCCACCTCGGCGCTGTCGGTGAGGCGCTCGGCCGCGGGCACCAGCCAGACCTCGGCCAGCGCGGCCAGCCCCGGCCGCTGCTCGGCGGTGGCCAGGTGGCGCGCCGAATGGCATTCGATCAGCACGCGCAGGTCGTAGAGCTCGTCGAACACGTCGAAGTCCAGCGGCGCCACCTGCCAGCCGATCTTGGGCATCACGCGCAGGAAGCCCTCGCGCTCCAGGCGTTGGAGCGCCTGGCGCAGCGGCGTGCGGCTCACCGCGACGCTCAGCGCGAGCTCGCTCTCGCTGAAGCGGTCGCCCGGCATCAGCACGAACTCGAAGATCATGCGCTTGATCTGGGCATAGGCCTGGTCGGCCAGGGTCAGGGGTTCGGGCGTGGACACGCGGGAGATCATAGACGGCGCGGTCGCAGGTTCACGCAAGGGCAATCATGCTGACGTGGGCCGAGACGATCTTCCACGCCGGCGCCGACGCACCCGCCTCCACCAGCCGCACCCAGGTCTGGCTCTGGAAGCCGCGCAGCGGCGTGTCGCTGCGCACGAACTCGCAATACGCCACGGCCGTCGCATCGCCGAAGCTCGCGATGCGCAGGTTCTCGATGCTTCGCGTGAAGTCCGGCGTCGGGCTCGCGCGGCGGAACGCGCGCATCTGCTCGATGCCGAGCTGGCGATCGGCGATGCCGTAGCGTGTGAGGCGCGGGTCGGCCCAGAAGAAGGCGATCAGCGCCTCGACGTCGTTGGCCATGAAGGCCTTCTCGTAGGCCCAGAACTGGCGCTCCACGTCCGCGAGGACGTCGGGCACATCGATCTCGACGCGGCTCATCGCGACGCCCGCCACGCGCGCCAGCCGCCGTGCGCGCTGATGTCCTGCGCGCCCACCAGCGCATGCGGCTCGCAGATGAAGCCCTTGACCCAGCGGCCGTCGGCCAGCTCGATCGAACCCAGGCCGAGCGGCGGAGGGATCAGCGCGAGGAAGCTGCCGACGGCCTCGAGCGGCATCTCGTAGACCTCCACCTCGATCGCGAAGCCCGCGTGCGCGGCGTCCGCGCGCACCAGGCCCGGCTTGGGCGGCGTGGTGTCGGGCAGCGCGAACAACCGGTAGTCCGCGGCCGTGCGCGTGCGGGCGACGAGCCGGCAACCGCGCTCGACGAGCTGCCCGTGCAGCGGCATGCCCTCCAGGTGCGCGCCCACGACGGCCAGCGCCAGCACCGGCGCCGCACGCGGGACCGCGCGCGCCACGCGGTCGCCCGCGCGCGTCTCGCGCAGGCGCGCGCCCAGCGTGGTCGGGCCCGCGCGTTCCCAGTCCAGGCCCCAGCGCACCAGCGCCGCGTCGGCGCCGCCGGGCGCGATGAACGTGACGCCGAAGGGCAGCCGGCCGTCCTCCACGCGCGAGGGCAAGGCCAGCGCCGCGAAGCCCAGCAGGTTGACGAAGTTGGTGTACAGGCCCAGCTCGGCATTGCGCTTGAGCGGCTCGAGGGCGACCGCGGCGCGCGTCGGGCAGGTGACGGCGGTGGGCACCATCAGCGCGTCGATGTCGCGCCACATCGGCGCGATGCGCGCGCGCAGCTCCTCGAGCCGGTAGCGCCCGCTGAAGACCGCATCGCCGTCGAACCAGTCGGCCGATTCCATGATGCCGCGCACCACCGGGTCGATCGCGTCGGGATCGGAGGCCAGCAAGGCCTCGGCCACCAGGTGGCGCTCGGCCACCCACGGGCCTTCGTAGAGCAGGCGCGCCACCTCGAACATCGCCTCGAAGTCGATCGTCACCAGCTCGGCGCCGAGCGCGCGCGCCCGTTCGCAGGCGGCGTCGAACGCGCGGTCGAAGCCGAGCGCGACGTCGCAGCCCGGCAGCGCCGGGATGCCCAGGCGCGGCGGGCGGCCACCCTGCCCCAGCCAGTCGGGCCGCAGCACGGGCTCGTTGAAGCGCGCCTCGCCGGCCGCGCCCTCGAACAGGGCCATCACCTCGGCCGCGTCGGCGACGGTCAGCGCCAGCACCGACACGACGTCCAGCGAGCGGCAGGCCGGCAGCACGCCGGTCATGGGCACCGAACCGGGCGTGGGCTTCAGTCCGACGAGGTTGTTGAAGCCGGCCGGTACGCGGCCCGAGCCGGCGGTGTCGGTGCCGAGCGCGAACGGCACGAGTCCGCGCGCGACCACCGAAGCCGAGCCGGAGCTGGAGCCACCGCTGACGTAGTTCGCGTCGAAGGTGTTCACGACCTCGCCATAGGGCGAACGCGTGCCCACGAGGCCGGTGGCGAACTGGTCGAGGTTGGTCTTGCCCACCAGGATCGCGCCGGCGGCGCGCAGGCGCTCGACGGCGACCGCAGAGCATTCGGGCGTGTAGGCGAAGGCCGGGCAGGCGCCCGTGGTGGGCACGCCGGCCACGTCGATGTTGTCCTTGACCGCGAACGGCACGCCCCACAGCGGCGTCGACGCGTCGGGCGCAGTTGGCAATGCGGCGATCTGCGCGCGCACGAAGGCCGACGGCGCGCGCCAGATCCAGGCGGTATCGGCGGCGTCGAACGACTCGGCGAGCACGGGCAGGATGTCGGCTGGCTGCAGGCCCTCGCTCCAGGCCTGGCGCCAGTCGGCGAGCGTGTGAAGAGACCTCATGCGGTCAGCTCGTCGATCAGCGTGGCTGCCGGCGCCGTCCAGCCGACGATCGCGCCCTGCGCCGTGATCATCGCCAGCGTGGCCGCCTTGAACTGCGGGAAGTAGCTCTCGGTGCCGTCCTCCACCAGCAGGCAGTCGTAGCCGCGGTCGTTGGCCTCACGCATCGAGGTCTGCACGCACACCTCGGTGGTGACGCCCATGAAGACCAGGTGCGTGATACCGAACTCCTGCAGCGACTCGTGCAGGCCGGTGTCGTGGAAGGCGCCCTTGCCGGGCTTGTCGACCACGATCTCGCCGTCCACCGGGGCGAGCTCGGGCACGATCTGGTTGCCGGGCTCGCCCACGATCAGCACGCGGCCCATCGGGCCGACGTCGCCGATGCGCAAGGTGGGCGAGCCGCGCAGGCGCTTGGCCGGCGGGCAGTCGGACAGGTCGGGCAGGTGCGACTCGCGCGTGTGCACCACGAGGCCGTCGTGGGCGCGCCAGGCGTCGAGCACGCGGCGGCAGGTGGGGATGATGGCCTGCAGCAGCGTGACATCGTTGCCCAGGCTGGCGCCGAAGCCACCCGCCTCGACGAAGTCGCGCTGCATGTCGATGATCACCAGCGCGGTGCGGGCGATGTCGAATTCGAAAGCAAACGGCGTGGCGGCGATCTTCGTCATGCGGCCTCCTTGACCGGCTCCGACGCGGCGTCGTGGCCCGGCTCGCCCGAATGCGCCTTGCCGCCCATGAACGCGCCCAGCGAGCGGCGGTCGGCCGCGGCGGCCGGGACGTCGTGCACGATCGCGCCCTCGCTCATCACCACGATGCGGTCGGCCAGCAGCAGGAGCTCGTCGAGATCCTCGCTCACCAGCAGCACCGCGGCGCCGGCGTTGCGCGCCTTCATGATGCGACCATGGATCTCGGCCACGGCCGCGAAATCCAGCCCGAAGACGGGGTTGCTCACCAGCAGCAGCTGCACCTCGCCGGCCAGCTCGCGCGCCAGCACGGCGCGCTGCACGTTGCCGCCCGACAGGCTGCGGATGGCCGCGCGCTCGCCCTGCGTCTTCACGCCGTACTCGGCGATCCAGGCTCGGGCGCGCTCGCGCAGCGCGCCCCAGCGCACGGCACCCGCGCGCTCCCACGGGCGCTGGTCGTAGTCGCGCAAGGCCATGTTGGCGGCCACGCTGAGATCACCCACGCAAGCGTTGCCCAGCGGCTCCTCGGGCAGGCTGCGCACCTTGCGCGCCTTGTTCTCGGCGCGGCGCGCGTGGAAGGGCTTGCCGTCGACCATCACCTGGCCCGACTCCACCGCGCGCTGGCCGCCGAGCGACTGCATCATCTCGCGCTGGCCGTTGCCGCTGACGCCCGCGACGCCGACGATCTCGCCGGCGCGCACGTCGAGATCCAGCGCGCGCACGGCGGCCTCGCCGCGATCGCCCAGCACCTTCAGCGCGCGGATCGACAGCTTCACGGCGCCCGGCGGATTGGACGCGCGTTCGGGCGCGTCGGCGGCCGCCTTGGCGTCGCCCACCATCGCCACGGCCAGGGTCTCGGGCGTGCGCTGCGCCACCGGGCCGCTCTCGATGAGGCGGCCGCGGCGCAGCACGCTCACGTCGTCGGCATAGGCCATGACCTCGCGGAACTTGTGCGTGATGAGGATCACCGAGCAGGCACCGCTGCGCGCGCGGGCGCTCAGCGCGCCCAGCACCTCGTCGGCCTCCTGCGGCGTCAGCACCGAGGTGGGCTCGTCCAGGATCAGCAGGCGCGGCTGCAGGAACAGCTGCTTGAGGATCTCCAGCTTCTGCTTCTCGCCGGCCGACAGGTCCACCGGCGTCGCGTCCAGCGGCAGCGTGAACGGCGCGGTGGCCATGAACGCCGCGAGCTCCGCCTTGGCCGCCTTCCAGTCGATCGCCAGCGGCAGGCGGCCGCGCGCGAGCAGCAGGTTCTCGGCCACCGTCATGCCAGGCACCACGGTGAAGTGCTGGTAGACCATGCCGATGCCCAGGTCGCGCGCGATGGTGGGCGAATGGATGTCCTGCTCGCGCTCGTCCACCAGCACGGCGCCGTCTTCGGGCCGGTAGTAGCCCACGATGCACTTGACCAGCGTGCTCTTGCCGGCGCCGTTCTCGCCCAGCAGCGCGTGCACGGTGCCGGGCCGCACCTTCAGCGTCACGGCGTCGAGCGCGGTGAAGGCGCCGAAGCGCTTGGTCAGCTGGTAGGTATCGAGCGTCAGCGCCGTCATTGCATGGCCCTCAGCACGTCGATGATGGCCAGCGAGTCGGATACCGCCCCGAACACGCCGCCCTGCATCTGGATCATCTTCAGCGCGGCGTCGTGGTTGCCGCGGTCGGTGGCGCCGGTGCAGTCCGACAGCAGCACGCACTCGTAGCCGCGGTCGTTGGCGTCGCGCATCGTCGTGTGCACGCACACGTCGGTGGTGATGCCGGTGAAGATGATGTTGCGGATGCCGCGCCTGTGCAGCAGCAGGTCCAGGTCGGTGGCGTAGAAGCAGCCCTTGCCCGGCTTGTCGATGATGGGCTCGCCCTCGACCGGATACAGCTCGGGGATGATGTCCCAGCCCGGCTCGCCGCGCACGAGGATGCGTCCGCACGGCCCCATGTCGCCGATGCCCGCGCCCATCTGGCGCGACCGGAAGCGCTTGTTAGGCGGCAGGTCGCTGAGGTCGGGGCGATGGCCTTCGCGGGTGTGGATCACGAGCAGGCCGGCGCGGCGCGACTCCTCCAGCAGGCGCTTGATCGGCGCGATCGGCGCGCGCGTGAGCGACAGGTCGTAGCCCATCTTGTCGACGTAGCCGCCGACGCCGCAGAAGTCGGTCTGCATGTCGATGATGATCAGCGCCGTGTTGGCCGGCGTGAACGCGCCGTCGTAGGGCCACGCGTAGGGTTCTGAGCGGATGGTGGGCATGTCGGGACTCCAGGAAGTTCAGGTCAGCGCGAGACGCCCAGCTCCGCGGGCGCGCCGCGCAGCGAGCCGCGGGCGGACGACGTGACCACGAGGATCACCAGCGTCAGCGCATACGGTACCGCGCTGAACAGGTAGTAGCCGCCACTGATGCCCACGCTCTGCAGCGAGGGTCCGATGGCGCCGGCGCCGCCGAACAGCAGCGCGGCGCCCAGGCAGCGCCACGGGCGCCAGCGCGCGAAGATCACCAGCGCCACCGCGATCAGGCCCTGGCCGCTGGACAGCCCCTCGTTCCAGCTGCCAGGGTAGTACAGCGACAGCGACGCGCCGCCGATGCCCGCGATGAAGCCGCCCGCCGTGGTCGCCGCGATGCGCACGCCGTTGACCGAGTAGCCGAGCGCCCTGGCCGCGTCGCTGGAGTCGCCCGCCATGCGCACCACCAGCCCCGGGCGCGTGTTGGCGAAGCCCCAGTGCATCAGCGCCGCCAGCGCCACGCCGAGCGGGAACAGCGCGTTGATCGACAGCGCCGACTGCACCAGTTGCGACGAGCTCCATGCCCCCAGCGGAATCGACGGGATCTGCGCCGCCTGCGGCTGGATCAGCGGCTTGCCGAGGTAGAAGGCGAGGCCCGTGCCCAGCAGCATCAGCGCGATGCCGGTGGCGATGTCGCTCACGCGCGGCAGCGAGCACAGCGCCCCGTGCAGCAACGCCAGCAGCGCGCCGCTGAAGCCGGCGAGCAGCACGCCCAGCCACCACACGCCGGTCAGGTAAGAGCCTGCGAAGCCGGCCATCGCGGCGAGCACCAGCACGCCTTCGAGGCCCAGGTTGATGCGGCCCGACTTCTCGGTGAGGCATTCGCCCAGGCTCACGAACAGGAACGGCGTGCCCACGCGCACGGCGCCGCCCACGATGGCGAACAGGAGAGTGATCCAGGCATCTGAGTTCATCATGCGATCGCCTTGTTGCCTGCTGCAGGCTTGATGACGGTGAAGGCCGGGCGCGTGGTCAGCAGCGGGAACAGGCGTCCGCGCAGCGCCTCGGCGCCCAGGATGCAGACGAAGGCGAAGCCCTGCAGCACCAGCACCGACGCATCGGGAAGGCCCAGGCGACGCTGCAGCAGGCTGCCCGCCGCGGCAAAGCCGCCGAACAGGATCGCCACCGGCGGGATGGCCCACGGGTTGTGGCGCGCCACGAAGCTCACCAGGATGCCGGTGTAGCCCATGCCGGCGATCACCGACGCGTTGGCCGAGGTCTGCACCGCCGCCACCTCGATGGCGCCCGCGAGGCCCGCGCACGCGCCCCCCAGCGCGCACGCGAGCACCACCAGCCGGTCGGTGGCCAGGCCCACCAGGCGCGCGGTGCGGGCGTTGCCCCCCACCACGCGCAGCGAGAACCCTTGCGACGTGAAGCTGAGCCATACGCCGAACAGCACGCAGGCCGCGATGCCGATGACGAGACCCCAGTGCACGTCGCCCAGGAAGGAATCGGGCGCGATGGCGCCGATGCGCAGCGCCTCGTCCAGCGGCCGCGTCGACGGCTTGTTGAGGCTGGACGGATCGCGCATCGGGCCCTCGACGCAGTGCTTGAACAGCGCGATCGCGATGTAGCTCAGCAGCAGGCTGGAGATGGTCTCGTTGACGCGCCGCCACTGGCGCAGCACGCCCGCGATCGCCACCCACAGCGCGGCCAGCAACGCGCCCGAGGCGAGCACCATGGCCGAGCCGATCACGCCGCCGGGCACCGGGATCACGTAGGGCAACGCGGCGCAACCGAGCGCGCCGAGCGCCAGCGCGCCCTCCCCGCCGATCACCGTGAGGCCGGCCTGCGCGGGCAGCGCCACGGCCAGCGCCGTGAGCATCAGCGGGGCGGCGCGCTGCAGCGTGTTCTGCCACGAGAACGCATCGCCGAAGGCGCCGCGAAACAGCAACCCCCAGACCTCCGTCGGGCTCTGCCCGCCGAACCAGCAGAACACGCCGAACAGCAGCAGTGCGGCCGCCAGCGCCATCACGGGCAGCAGCACGGCCTCTGCCGACGCATGCCAGTTGCGGGGGGTGTGCATCTCAGCTTTCCTTGGCTTTGTAGGTCAAGCGCATCGCATGAAGGACGCCCAGCCAAGCGGCCGCCGCGGAACCGGCTTTGCCGGGCCGCTGAGGGCGCTCCCTGGGGGGAGGCGCCGCAGGCGCTTCGAGGGGCTCATACTTTCCCGATGACGCCTTCGACGAGGTAGTTCATCCCTTCCAGCGCGACGTCGGTCTGCTTGTAGACCTTGCCCGCGGGGATGACGACCTTGCCGGTGTTGTCCTTCAGTTCGCCCTTGAAGATGTCGAACTGGTCGGCCAGCATCGCGGCGCGCACGGTCTCGGCCTGCTTGCGCGCGGCCTCGCCCACGGACGGGCCGTAGGCGGAGCTCTTGACGAAGCCTTCCTTGAGGCCGCCGCGCACGAAGTTCGGGTGCGGCTTGCCGGTCTGGGCGGCGTCGATGATGATCTTGTACGGCACGATCCAGTTCCACTCGGCGCCGGTGAGGTAGGCCTGCGGCGCCAGCTTGGCCTGGCTCGCGTGGTAGCCGCAGACGAACTTGCCGCGCCTGGCCGCCGTCTCGACGATCACCTTCGGACCGTCGACGTGCATCGTGAACACGTCCACGCCCTGGTCGGCCAGGCTGTTGGTGGCCTCGGCCTCCTTGACGGGCATGCTCCAGTCGCCGGTGAAGATCACGGTGACGGTGATGTCCGGATGCACCGAGCGCGCGCCCATCGCGAACGCATTGATGTTGCGCAGCACCTGCGGGATCGGCTTGGCCGCGACGAAGCCCAGCTTCCTGCTCTTGGTGGAGAACGCGGCGACGACGCCGTTGAGGTACTGCGCCTCGTCGATGTAGCCGAAGAAGCTGCCGACGTTGGTCGGGTGCTTGCCGGCCGTCCACAGGCCGCCGCAGTGCGCGAACCGGACGTTGGGGTTCTTGGGCGCCAGCGCCAGGATGTGCGGGTCGAAGTAGCCGTACGAGGTCGGGAACAGCAGCGTGGCGCCGTCCTGCGAGATCATGCCCTGCATGGTCTTCTGCACCGCGTTGGTCTCGGGCACGTTCTCCTCCTCCACCACCTTCAGGCCCGGCATCTTCTTGACCAGCGCCACGGCGTCCGCGTGCGACTGGTTGTAGCCGTAGTCGTCGCGCGCACCGACGTAGATGAAGCCCGCTGTCAGCGGCTTCTGCGCCAGGGCGCGGCCGCTCAGGCCGACGAGGCCCAGGGCGCCAGCCGCCTGGATCAGATCACGACGATTCCAATGTTGTACGGACATGCGGTTCGCTCCTCTTTTTGACACGTTGGGACGCTGCCGACGCTCGGCCGGCCTGATCACACCGATTGGTGTTCTTACCGGTATACAAGCAGGTTCGATGCCAGCGCGAAGCCCCCTTGGCGGCAACGAAACCGCACAACAGGCGTGCGCGACGCGGGCAAACACGCACAGACCCTGGGCGGCATGCACCGCCTCGAAGGCCGCGGGCACACGCCTTGCCAAACTCGACGGGCTCGCGACGATTCACCTCCGGACGTCGGATTTGGTCGGCTCGACAGGAGAAAGCTTCCGATTGTGGAAAGCCACACCCTGTCAACTGCACCCCCGTCGCTCCGCGTTGCAAGCACATGGACTCGATCGATGGTCGGTCGGTGATCCACACAAACCTACCAAGGAAATGACAATGAGCAAGCTCCTCGCCGCCCTGATCGCCTCCCTTTTCGCCACCGTCGCGATGGCCCAGGCCAGCGCCCCGGTCGCCACCCCCGCCGTGACCAAGGCCGAAGCCAAGGCCGACAAGTCCGACGCGAAGGCCGCCAACTCGGAAGCCAAGACCGACGCCAAGGCCGACCAGAAGGTCAGCAAGGCCCAGGCGAAGGCCGACAAGAAGAAGGCCACCGCCGCCAACGACGCCGACAAGGACAAGTCCAAGGCGCAGGCCAAGGTCGACAAGGCCGATCCGGACGACAAGGCCAAGCAGTCCGCCAAGGCCGAGAAGACCGACGCCAAGGCCGACGCATCGGTCGCCAAGGCCGACGTGAAGGCCGACACCAAGGTCGCCAAGGTCAAGGCCGACGCGCACGCGGACAAGACCAAGGCCGCCATCAAGACCGACAAGACCAAGGCCGATGGCCAGGCCGACGTCGACAAGGCCGCTGCCAAGAACTGAGGCCGGTTGCAGGGCACACTCGTTGCCGCGTCCGTGAAGGGCACCTCGCTCGCGAGGTGCCCTTCTCATTTCCGAAGATACCCCATACCGTATCTGACCGCATCCGGCGACGCACGATGTTGCTCGCCGGTAAAACTGGCCCGCGCGCCCGATGTCCCGTCGATACTTCAGCCTCGCTTCAGGCCCTGGTGCCGACCCCGCATGCTCCATGCGTCGCTTGATCATGCCCCGTGATTCCTTCCGCCGCGCCGCGACGACCCGCCCGAGCCGCCGCCATCGCGTTGCTGCTGGTGCTGCACATCGCGGCCATCCTGTCGCTCCTGCGCCTGCACGCTGCCCGTGAGCACGGCGACGAACGGCTGCTGCAGTTGCTGCTGCTGGCCGTGACCCGGCCCGCCGCCGTCAGTCAGGCCCCACCCGAAGCTCGCGCAGCGCGGCCGCCGCGTCCGCTGCTGGCGCCCCTGCCGCCGCTCGACGTCGACCTCCCGGCCAGCCCGCAGGCCATCACCGCACCCGCCGTCCCCGACGTTGCCTCCAGCGGCCCAGCCGAAGGCGCCGCCACGTCAACCGGCACCGCGAAGCTGGACCTGGCGATTCCCAAGGATTTCTTCACCCATCCGCCCAAGCTCACGCCGGCCCAAGAGGCGATGCAGGACCCGCGCTCCAACCACCTGGAACTGACGCGGCAGGAGAAGATGGACATCGCGTTCGGCAGCGTGGAGTGCATCGCGTGGCAACGCGAACCCGACGGCAGCATCTACCGCGGGCCGGGGCATTGGCGGCGCATCCAGGGCATCAGCACCAACACGTTCACCGCGCACAAGCCGGGAACCGAGGACCGGCCCCAGGAGTGCGCCAGGTAGGACGGCGACCGCGCAGCTCGCGGGTCACTGCGCCGGCTTGACCTCGGGCGCCGCCACGGCAGCCGGCGCCGCGTTGCCGGAAGCCAGGAAACGGTCCGCCCGCGCCTGCGCGTTGGCGATCGCCGCCGCGACGCCGTCCTTGCCGGACGCCGCACGTACTGCCGCGCCTGCCTTGAAGGACGGCGACGGCGTCGCGATGGCCACCGGCCGCGCCACGCGCGCCGGCCCCGCCGCGTGCACCGAAGCCACGGGCACGGCCGCGGCACGGGCAGCGGCGGCCAGCGCGTCGTCCACCTCCTGGTCGCTGCGTGCGGGCGGCTCGAGCGAAATCTCCTGCTGCGCGTCCGACATCACGCGTGCCGCCACCGGCTTGCTGGCGATCGCGGCGGCGACGCCGGGCCTGTCGTGCGCGAGCCAGCCCGCCTTCGAGACGACGATGCCGCCCGCGAGCACCGCGACCGCCCCCAGGCCGGCCGCCAGGGCGAACCGCAGCGGCCCGCCGGCAGAGCCTCCGGCAGAGCCGCGAACCGGCGTCGGCACCGAGTTGGCCGGCGTCGGCACGGTGATCGGCGTGGCCCCCGGCGCCACCCTTATCGGGAGCACCGCGGCCTTGTCATAGAGGCCCGCGCCGCTGCTCAGCGAATGCTCGGTGCGGGGCGCGGCGGTGGCGCCGCGCTCGGCGCGCGGCGCGTGGCGGGATTCCTGCAGGAAGCGCGCCTGCGCGCCGCCGCGGGTCCGGATGGGCGTCTGCGCGACGGAGGCACCGGGAAACGTGTGGACGCTCTGGAACGCCATGCCCGGATGGAACGCGCCGCCCACCAGATTGTGCGGCGCGCCTGCGTGGGGAACGTCGTCCTGAGGCGTGCGCACCGAGTGGTCGAGCGCCGCGTATTCGGTGCGCACCCAGGCGGAGGCGTCGACGTCGCCGTCCTCGTCCATGCCCTCGGCGGCCAGCTGCGAGTCGGTGAACGACGCGCGGGCCAGCGCGCGTGTGGCGGCCAGCGCCGCGGAAGCCCGTTCGGATCGTTCGATCTCGCGCTCGATCGGCGTGTGCGGCCCCGGAGCCGGACGGGACGCATGCTGGGGGAATTCGGGAAGCGAGCGATCGGCAGGCGGCGTCGACGCGCCATCGCCTCGCGCAGCGTCCGTGCGCGACTGTTGCTGAGGAACAGGTTGGCTCATGGCAGTGCTCGGGAATCAACCGGTCGCGGGTCCAGCTCGAGCAGAACGACTTCGCCGGAAAACTCCCGGCGCCAACACCGCTCCCCCCGTGTTTTCCACCGCGCGACCAACCGGTGGAGACTTTTTCTTTGAACAAATTCTGCATGGAAACGCCGCGTTGGCAACAGATATTTACACGGTCGGCCGCAGAAAAATCTCTTGCTCGCGTCCGGGTTGCCGCGGACGGGCTCGATGCTAAACTGAACGCTTGTCAGGAGAGAGCCGCCGTGTTCGCGTTCGCGCGCGCCGGAGGCCGCCGAAGGCGCAGGGGCCCGCAAAGCCCCGAACGCTCAGGCAAAAGGACTGACGAGACGCCCGCAGAAATGGGGCGTTCCTCACTGGAGAGAGACGATGCGGCCACGGGCGAAATGCCCTTGGCGAGATCGTCCACCGAAGGGGCAAGCGGCACCGGCACACCGGCGCTGCAATCTCTCAGGTAAAGCGGACAGCGAGGGCATCCACCCGCCCCATATCAGGGCGGCACTGCCTGCCCTCGAAGGATTTCCGATGTCCGCTGCGTCCTCCACGACCTCGCCCGCTCCGCTGCTCCACACCCCCCTGCACGCGCTGCACCTCGAACTCGGTGCCCGCATGGTGCCGTTCGCGGGCTACGCGATGCCGGTGCAGTACCCGGCGGGCATCCTGGCCGAGCACCGCCAATGCCGCAACGCGGCCGCGCTCTTCGACGTGTCGCACATGGGCCAGTTGCTGCTCAAGGGCGCGGACGCCGCCGCCGCGCTCGAGACGCTGGTGCCGGTGGACGTCGTCGACCTGCCGCTGAACAAGCAGCGCTACGGCCTGTTCACCAACGCCCAGGGCGGCCTGCTGGACGACCTGATGATCACGCACCGCGACGACGGCCTGTTCGTGATCGTCAACGCCGCCTGCAAGGACGCCGACCTGGCGCACCTGCGCGCGCACATCGGCGGTCGCTGCGAGATCGTCACGATGTTCGACCGCGCACTGCTGGCGCTGCAGGGCCCGATGGCGGTGCACGCGATCGCACGCCTCTCGCCCGGCATCGAGAAGCTCACCTTCATGACCGGCGGCTTCTTCGACGTGGCCGGCGTCGCGTGCTACGTCACCCGCTCGGGCTACACCGGCGAGGACGGCTTCGAGATCTCGGTGGCCGCCGCCGACGCCGACAAGCTGGCCCGCACGCTGCTGGCCCAGCCCGAGGTCAAGCCCGTGGGCCTCGGCGCGCGCGACTCCCTGCGCCTGGAGGCCGGCCTGTGCCTGTACGGCCACGACATCGGCACCACCACCACGCCCGTCGAGGCGGCGCTCACCTGGGCCATCCAGAAGGTACGCCGTCCCGGCGGCGCGCGCGAAGGCGGCTACCCGGGCGCCGACGCCATCGGCAGGCAACTCGCCGTGGGTGCGCTGAACAAGCGCGTCGGCCTGGTGGGCCTCGAGCGCGCGCCGGTGCGCGAGGGCACCGTCATCGTCGACGGCCACGGCCACAGGCTGGGCGTGGTCACCAGCGGCACGCTGGGCCCCACCGTCGACCAGCCCGTGGCCATGGCCTACCTGCCGGTGGACCACGCCATCGTCGCCCACGAGGTCTACGCCGAGGTGCGCGGCAGGCGCCTGCCGATGCGCGTCGCCCCCATGCCCTTCACGCCCAACCGCTACTACCGCGGCTGAGCCCCTTTTTCTCCCCGCCATTTCTCTCCAGGAGCCTTGCATGACGACCAAGTTCACGAACGACCACGAGTGGATCAACATCGAAGACCATGACGCCGCCGTCGTGGGCATCACGCTGCACGCGCAGGATGCGCTGGGCGATGTCGTGTTCGTCGACCTGCCCGCCGTCGGCCGCACGTTCGCCAAGGGCGAGATCGCCGGCGTCGTCGAGTCCGTGAAGGCCGCGGCCGACCTCTACATGCCGGTCTCGGGCGAGGTCGTGGAGGTCAACGACAAGCTGCGCGACGAGCCGGCGCTGGCCAACACCGACCCGCTGGGCGAAGGCTGGTTCTTCAAGGTGAAGATCTCCAACATGGCCGAGTTCGACGAGCTGATGGACGGCCCGGGCTACGACGCGCTGCTGAAGACGCTCTGAGTCCCCTGCCCTTTGCCTGAATCCGCGCGACGCCGCCCGTCGCGTCGAAGCGCTGGCGTCCGCCGGACGCGCCGCGTGCCCCTTGCCGACCCCTTGCCCAGGAAATCCCGTCATGTCGTTGACCGCCCCGACCCCGCTGGCCGAACTCGAGAACGCCAGCGAATTCGTCGCCCGCCACATCGGCCCCGATGCCGCCGACGAGGCCCGCATGCTGTCGGCCATCGGCGCCGCCTCGCGTGAGGCCCTGGTCTCGGCGCTGGTGCCGAAGAACATCGTGCGCGGCCATGCCATGGCGATACCCGATGCGATCACCGAGACCCAGGCGCTGGCCGAGCTCAAGGCCCTGGCGGGGAAGAACCAGGTACTGAAAAGCTTCATCGGCCAGGGCTACCACGGCACGATCACGCCGGGCGTCATCCTGCGCAACATCCTCGAGAACCCGGCCTGGTACACCGCGTACACGCCCTACCAGGCCGAGATCTCGCAGGGCCGCATGGAGGCATTGCTGAACTTCCAGACCCTGGTCACCGACCTCACGGGCATGGCCATCGCCAACGCCTCGATGCTGGACGAGGCCACCGCCGCCGCCGAGGCGATGACCCTGGCGCAGCGCATGGGCAAGAGCAAGTCCAGGGTCTTCTTCGTGGCCGACGACGTGCTGCCGCAGACGCTGGAGGTGGTGCGCACGCGCGCACTGCCGCTGGGCATCGAGGTGGTGGTGGGCGCGGCCGCGCAGGCCGGCGGGAAGGACTGCTTCGCGGCCCTGTTCCAGTACCCGGGCGTCAATGGCCAGGTGCACGTGCTCGAGCCCGTGGTGGACGCCGTGCACGCGCGCGGCGGCCTCGTGATCGTCGCCGCCGACCTGCTGGCACTCACGCTGCTGCAGGCGCCGGCCGAGTTCGGCGCCGACATCGCCTGCGGCAACACGCAGCGCCTGGGCATGCCCATGGGCTGCGGCGGCCCGCACGCCGCCTACCTGGCCACGCAGGACGCGCTCAAGCGCTCGCTGCCGGGCCGGCTGGTGGGCGTCAGCGTCGACTCGCACGGCGCGCCGGCCTACCGCCTCGCGCTGCAGACGCGCGAGCAGCACATCCGCCGCGAGAAGGCCACCTCCAACATCTGCACGGCGCAGGTGCTGCCGGCCGTCATCGCCAGCATGTACGCCGTCTACCACGGCCCCGAGGGCCTGCGCCGCATCGCGCGCCGCGTGGCCACGCTGACGGCCATCTTCGCCGCCGGCCTCGCGCAGCGCGGCGTGGAGTGCGTCAACACTCACGCGTTCGACACGCTGGAGATCGTCACCGGCGCGCAGACCGACGCCGTCCTCGCGCGCGCCGTCGCGGGCAACATGAACCTGCGCCGCGCCAGCGCCACCACGGTGTCGGTGAGCTTCGACGAGACCACCACCCGCGCCTGCGTGCTGGCGCTGTGGGGCGTGTTCGCGCCAGGCCAGGCCACGCCGTCGTTCGACGGTTTCGAGCAGGGCGTCGAGCTGCGCCTGCCCGCCGAGCTGCTGCGCACCAGCGCGTTCCTCACGCACCCGGTGTTCAACACGCACCACAGCGAGACCGAGATGCTGCGCTACATCCGTCGCCTGTCCGACAAGGACCTGGCCCTGGACCGCAGCATGATCCCGCTGGGCTCGTGCACGATGAAGCTCAACGCCACCAGCGAGATGATCCCCATCACGTGGCCCGAGTTCGCCCACGTGCATCCGTTCGCGCCGGCCGACCAGCTCGAAGGCTACGCGCTGCTGAACGAGCAGCTGTGCAAGTGGCTGGAGCAGGCCACGGGCTACGCCGGCATCAGCCTGCAGCCCAACGCCGGTTCGCAGGGCGAGTACGCCGGCCTGCTGGTGATTCGTGCCTGGCACGCGTCGCGTGGCGAGGGCGCGCGCGACATCTGCCTGATCCCGGAGTCCGCCCACGGCACCAATCCGGCGTCGGCGCAGATGGTGGGCCTGAAGGTCGTCGTCGTGAAGTGCACGCCGGACGGCAGCGTCGACATGGCCGACCTCGAGGCCAAGTGCGTCGCGCACAAGGACGACCTGGCCGCGATGATGATCACCTACCCGTCCACCTACGGCGTGTTCGAGCCGGGCGTCAAGGCACTGTGCGCGCTGGTGCACCGGTACGGCGGCCGCGTGTACGTGGACGGCGCCAACATGAACGCGATGGTGGGCGTGGCCGCGCCCGGCGAGTTCGGCGGCGACGTGAGCCACCTGAACCTGCACAAGACCTTCTGCATCCCGCACGGCGGCGGCGGCCCGGGCGTCGGCCCGGTATGCGTGGTGCAAGACCTGGTGCCGTTCCTGCCGGCCCACCGCGCCGCCGGCCTGGGCCTGGACGACGACAAGCGCGTGGGCGCCGTCTCGGCCGCCCCGCTGGGCAACGCCGCGGTGCTGCCCATCAGCTGGATGTACGTGCGCATGATGGGCGCGGCCGGCCTGAAGCAGGCCACCGAGGCCGCCATCCTCAACGCCAACTACATCGCCGCGCGCCTGTCGTCCCACTACGACATCCACTTCTCCGGCAACGTGGCCGGCATCGCCGGCGGCGGGGTGGCCCACGAGTGCATCCTGGACCTGCGACCGCTCAAGGACAGCTCGGGCATCAGCGCCGAGGACGTCGCCAAGCGCCTGATCGACTACGGCTTCCACGCGCCGACGCTGTCGTTCCCGGTGGCCGGCACGCTGATGGTGGAGCCGACCGAGAGCGAGCCGCTGGGCGAGATCGACCGCTTCTGCGACGCGATGATCGCCATCCGCGCCGAGATCGCGAAGATCGAACAGGGCCACTGGCCGCGCGACGACAACCCGCTGAAGAACGCCCCGCACACCGCGCAGGCGCTGCTCAAGCAGGCATGGCCGCATGCCTACACGCGCGAGGACGCCGCGTATCCGGTGGCGGCGCTGCGCCTGGGCAAGTACTGGTCGCCGGTGGGCCGCGTGGACAACGTCTACGGCGACCGCAACCTGTTCTGCAGCTGCGTGCCGATGTCGGAATTCTCCGACGCCGCCGAAGCCGAAGCCGCGCAGGCCTGACCCCATGGCCGTCTCCGTCTTCGACCTCTTCAAGATCGGCATCGGGCCGTCCAGCTCGCACACGGTGGGCCCGATGCGCGCGGCGCGCATCTTCGTCGCGCGCATCGCGCACGACGGTACGCTCGCGCGCACGGCGCGCGTGAAGGCCGAGATGTACGGCTCGCTCGGCGCCACCGGCAAGGGCCACGGCAGCGACAAGGCCGTGCTGCTGGGCCTGGCCGGCCACGAGCCCGACACCGTCGACATCGAACAGGTACCCGCGATCCTGGAGCTCATCCGCTCGCAGCGTCGCGTCACCCTCAACGGCACCCGCGAGATCGCCTTCGACGAATCGACCGACCTGGTGATGCATCGCCGCCAGACCCTGCCCTTCCACGCGAACGGCATGCGCTTCACCGCGTTCGACGCCGGCGGCGCCGAGATCGAGAACCGCGTGTACTACTCGGTGGGCGGCGGCTTCGTCGTCAGCGACGAGGTGGCGGCCGACGGCACGAAGCAGAAGGCCATCGCGCCCGACACCACGGTGCTGCCTTACCCGTTCCACAGCGGCGACGACCTGTTGATGCTGACGGCGCGGGATGGCATCAGCATCGCCGAGCTGATGCGGCGCAACGAGCGCCACTGGCGCAGCGACGACGACGTGCACGCCGGCCTGATGAAGATCTGGCAGGTGATGCAGGAGTGCGTCGTGCGCGGCTGCCGCACGGAAGGGGTTCTCCCGGGCGGCTTCAAGGTGAAGCGTCGCGCCGCGCAACTGTACCGCGACCTCACCGTCAATCCCGAGGCGGCGATGCGCGACCCGCTCATCGTGATGGACTGGGTCAACCTCTACGCGCTGGCCGTCAACGAGGAGAACGCCGCCGGCGGCCGCGTGGTCACGGCGCCCACCAACGGCGCCGCGGGCATCGTGCCCGCAGTACTGCACTACTACACGCGCTTCGTGCAGGCCGCCAGCGACAGGGGCGTGGTCGACTTCATGCTGACCGCCGCGGCCATCGGCATCCTCTACAAGGAGAACGCCTCGATCTCCGGCGCCGAGGTGGGCTGCCAGGGCGAGGTGGGCGTGGCCTGCTCCATGGCCGCCGCCGGCCTGGCCGCCGTGATGGGCGGCACGCCCCAGCAGGTGGAGAACGCCGCCGAGATCGGCATGGAGCACCACCTGGGCCTCACCTGCGACCCGGTGGGCGGCCTCGTGCAGATCCCCTGCATCGAGCGCAACGCCATCGCATCGGTCAAGGCCATCAACGCGGCGCGCATGGCGCTGCGGGGCGACGGCACGCACCACGTGAGCCTCGACAAGGTCATCAAGACCATGCGCGAGACCGGCGCCGACATGCAGACCAAGTACAAGGAAACGGCGCGCGGCGGCCTGGCGGTCAACATCGTCGAGTGTTGAGTCTGCGCATCCCGGAGGCAGCAAAAAACGGCGACACTAGCCGTCCATGCACCGTCTCATCCTCCCGCTGTCGGCTTGCGCCCTGATCCTGGCCGGCTGCGCCTCCGCGCCGGTGGCAGGAGCGGCGCTGGACGAGGTGCACATCGAGAGCCGCGGCGCGGAGGCCGGCGGCGACGCGTGCATCGATTTCAGCCTCACAGCCGCGCAGGCGCGCTACTTCCTGGCCCGCTCGGTGGTGGTCACGGCTGCCCAGCAGCGCGAGGGCTGGGACGTGCTGCCCTGCTACGTGCGCGGCACCGCGCGCTCGGCCAGCGGCCTGTGGCGCTGGGAGATCCGCGCCGGCGGCACCGCCACGCTGGAGACGCCGGCCGGCGACTCGGAGCTGCGGGCCTGCACCGGCTGCGAGATCGTGCTGGGCCGGCCCAGCGGCAAGCAGCGCTAGCGCCATCATCCTGCGCGCAGTCGCAGGATGGCGAGGCTGGCCGATCAGGCCATCACGGAATCAGCCTCCGGTTCGGAATCGGGCTGCGAGTCGGGTGCCCGCGAATGCGGTGCCACCATGGACAGCTCTTCCGGCGGACCGCCGTCCTGGATCGGGCGCAGGAACGCGAGAATCATGAAGCCCAGCAGGCCCAGCAGGCCCATCGCGGCCCAGCCCGCCGGGTACGCGTTGGCGCGGGCGTACGACCAGCAGGCCCACACGCTCAGGCCGATCGCCACCGCCATCACGCCGGCGACGCCCGGCAGAGGCACGCCGCTGATCAGCAACAGGATGCCCACGAGCCCGCTCAGCACCGCGCCGATGATGGCCCCGCGAGAGCGTGCATCCAGGCGCTGCTTGAAGAAACCCACCCACTGCTCGATGTAGGCGTAGATCACCGGCACCACCACCAGCGTCAGCAGCGTCGAGGTGATGACGCCGCCGATGATGGCGCGGCCCATCGGCGCCTGCATCTCGCCGCCCTCGTCGAGCGCCAGCGCCAGCGGGAACATGCCGAACACCATCGCCGCGGTGGTCATGATGATCGGGCGCATCCGGATCTGGCCCGCGGTGAGCACCGCCTCGGCCAGCGTCGCGCCGGCCTTGCGCGCATGGTTGGCGAAGTCCACCAGCAGGATGGCGTTCTTGGTGACCAGGCCCATCAGCATGATCAGGCCGATCAGCGAGAAGATGTTGATGGTGGAGTGGAACAGCTTGAGCGAGATCATCACGCCGATCAGCGACAGCGGCAGCGAGGCCATGATCGCCAGCGGCTGCAGGAAGCTGCCGAACTGGCTGGCCAGCACGATGTAGATGAAGATCAGCGCCAGGCCCAGCGCGGAGCCGATGTTGCCGAAGATGTCGTCCTGGTCCTGCGCGGCGCCGCCGATGTTGAAGCTATAGCCCGGCGGCAGCACCGTGGCCTTGACGATCTTGTCGATGTCGTCATTGACCTGGCCCACGGTGCGGCCCGACTTCACGTCGACGCCGGCGTACACCGCCTGGCGGCGCTGCAGGTTCTGGCGCTTGATGACGTCCGGGTTGGTGACCGAGGTGATCGTGGCGACGCTGTCCAGCGGCACCGGCGTGCCGTCGGCGGCGAAGGCGACAGGCAGCTGGTTGAGCTGCGCCACGCTCTGGCGGCTGGACTCTGGCAGGCGCAGCTGCACCTCCACCTGCTGGCCGTCGGGCGTCGTCCAGTAGGTGGACACGTCGCCCTGCACGTACGCACGCAGGCTGGACGCGAGCTGGGCGGGCGTCACGCCCAGCTGGCGCGCGGCATCCGGACGCACGCGCACCGCGTAGGCCGGCAGGCCCGGCTTGACCGAGGACTCGAAGTCGGTGACGCCCTTCACCTGCTTGATCTTCGCGCCGAGATCGGCCGTGATCTGGTCGAGCACGGTGGGGTCAGGACCCAGGATCGAGATGAAGATCGGACGGTTGCCCAGCGCGACCGAGATGCCCGGCAGGCCCGCGAGCCGCTTGCGGATCTCGTCCTCCACCTGGAACTGGTCGAGCTTGCGCTGGTGGCGCGGCTTCAGGCCGATGCCCACGTAGGCGG
>Ga0302157_10000147_pt1 | contig 90805 bp, 89 predicted proteins | sample I_Bog_N3_3_FD_193502 | JGI IMG/M metagenome (GOLD analysis project Ga0302157, IMG submission 193502) | Peat permafrost microbial communities from Stordalen Mire near Abisko, Sweden - I_Bog_N3_3 | ecosystem: Environmental > Terrestrial > Soil > Wetlands > Peat | place: Sweden: Abisko, Stordalen... | reverse complement strand
CTCCGCTATGTGGAACCGACGGGCAAGCTCGAGGCCGTGGCCCGAGCCGATGGGGGAGCACGGTCGGCCTGGGCAGCCACAGGTGCCGAGGACCTGGCCACCGTTGATGTCGTGGAGCTGGAGGAGCGGCTCGACCGCCGCCTCAGCTGGGGCGCGCGCAAACTCGAGCTGGATGCTGGCCGCTATGAGGTCGTGCTTCCGCCAGATGCGGTAGCCGACCTCATCATCCCGCTCGGTGACGCGACCTCCGGACGGGAAGCAGAAGAGGGGCGCAGTGTCTTCTCGGCCCCGAATGGCGCGACGCGGGTGGGCGAGTCTCTTTCCCCACACCGGTTCTCCTTGCGCAGCGACCCGTTCGCCGAGGGCCTCGAGTGCACACCTTTCCTCGTCTCGGGAGCGTCCGGCCAAGACGTGTCGGTCTTCGACAACGGCCTCCCGCTCGAGCGGACCGAATGGATCCTTGATGGACGCCTCGCGCGTCTGCGTTATCACCGCGCGGGCGCCAAACGTTCGGGCGTCAAGTCGGCAGCCGCCGCCAACAACCTCATCCTCGAACAGCCCGGTGCGACGAGCACCCTAGAAGATCTCGTCGGGCGGACCGAGCGCGGGCTGCTGCTCACCTGCCTTTGGTACATCCGGGAAGTGGACCCGGCGACACTTCTGTTGACTGGGCTGACTCGAGACGGTGTCTATCTGGTGGAGCACGGCGAGATCGTCGGCTCGGTGAACAACTTCCGCTTCAACGAGAGCCCGGTCGACGTGCTGTCGAAGGCCATCGAAGTGGGACGGACCGAACGGGCGCTATCGCGCGAATGGAATGAGTGGCTCAACAGGACCGCGATGCCGCCTTTACGCGTGGCCGAGTTCAATATGAGCTCGGTGAGCCCCGCGACCTGAGGGCCTCAGCTCACGGTCAGCTCGGCCGCCAGCTCGCCTAGCAGGGCCGAGCACCCGGCCTGCACGAGGTCGAGGCAAGACTCGAACTCCGCGTCGTTGCCGTACCACGGGTCGGCGATGTCGAGAAGGTCAAATTGCCCGGCTCGACCGGTCGGGTAGCTCAGAAGGAGCCGGACCGGTGCCGTGGGGCCGGTCTTCGGCGCTTGGTTGCCCAGCCATCGCACATGGGTGCTGTCCATCGCAATCACAAGGTCGCGCGCTTTCAGCCAGGCGGGCTGGAACTGGCGTGCCCGATGGCTGATCGGCCCATAGCCGCGTCGCTCGAGCGCCCGGCGGGCACGACGGTCTATGTCGAAGCCGACGTCGGCCGCAGTGCCGGCACTGTCTACAGTCAAGCGATCTCTAAGTCCGATGGCAGAGGCCTCGTGGCGGAGGACTATCTCGGCCATGGGTGAGCGGCAGATGTTTCCCGAGCACACGAAGCAGATCCGGAATGTCACGGAGCCATCGTCGCATCTGAGGGTGTTGAGGCGGTAACCGGGCGGCGTTCATGAGCGGGTCGGGCGTACCCGCGCCAGCCTAGGCTTAGTCGGTGACCGGCTCCGCCCCGCCAGACTGGCTCTCCCGGTCAGCGCTCGAGCTCGTTCCGACCGGCCCGGTCCAGGGCACCCTCGAGGCTCCTTCGTCCAAGAGCCTGACCAATAGGGCACTTGTGATCGCCGCCCTGGCAAAGGGCAGGAGCGTGCTCAGCCGATTGCTCAGGAGCGACGACACCGCGGTGATGATCTCCGGGCTTGTTGGCTTGGGAGTCGGGATCGAAGACATCGGAGGCGACACAGAGGTGACCGGTACAGCCGGCCGGCCCGTGGCGTCGGGAAGGACGCTGAATGCGGGACTTTCGGGTACGACGCTTCGGTTCCTGGCAGCGCTGGCGCTGATCACTGAAGGGACAGTGGTCCTCGATGGCGAGGAGCCTCTCCGGCGGCGCCCGATCGGACAACTCCTTGAGGTGTTGGGTGCGGCCGGCGCCGAAGTCCTGAGCGAGAATGGAAGGCCGCCGTTGCGCATATCGGGCAGTGGCCTTCTCGGTGGTCGGCTCCATGTCGACGCATCGGCCAGCTCGCAGTTCGCCACGGCACTGCTCATGGTGGCCCCCTATGCCGACGACGACCTCATCGTCGAGGTGGAGGGCCTCCGCGAGCTCGGCTACGTGCGCCTTACGGTGGCGACGATGACCCGCTGGGGGGCGAGGGTCGACGAGGAGGCGCCAGGTACCTTCAAAGTGAGCGCGCGATACCCCTATCTCTCGAGGGCGGAGTCAATCGAGCACGACGCGAGCGCGGCAGCACACCTTTACGCGCTCGCCGTGGCGACACGAGGGTCGATCACCGTCGCGAACGCCTTTGAGACCGCACAGCCCGACGGCGGCTTGTTGGAGGTTCTCGCTGCCATGGGAGCAATGTTCTCCAGGGGCCCCGGCGGCACGACCGTCGAGCGCCGGGGCGAGCTCACGGGCATAGACGTCGACCTCGCCGCGATGCCCGATCAGGTTCCGACCATTGCGGTGCTCGCAGCGCTGGCACGGGGGGAGACCGTGATCCGTGGCGTCGAGATCGTGCGCGGCCACGAGAGCGACCGGATCACAGCGGTCGCGACCGAGCTCGGGCGCCTCGGGGCTCAAGTCGAGGAAGCACCGGACGGACTGGTCGTGCATGGAGGAGCGCCGTTGCACGGCGGCCGAATCGACACCCATCGCGATCATCGCATAGCCATGGCCTTCACCGCGATTGGTGCAGTCGTGCCTGGCGTCGAGCTTTCCGACCCGGGTTGTGTCGCCAAGACGTACCCGCGCTTTTTCGACGACGTCGCCCGGCTCGGCGTCGGGATCGGCTGAACAGACCTAGTCGGAGCGGTCGGTGGTCACAGAGCCGAGATGTGCTGCACGACGACGTCCTCGAGAAGGCCGAGGACCTCAGATCTGGCCCTCTCGCGTCCGAAGCGGGCGACGAGGCTGACAATCTCGAGTCCTACGGTGTCGCTCTCTCCAGCGGCGGCGTCGCCGACGATGCACAGGATCGGTGCCCTTCCGGCCACGTGCCTGACCACGCCGCCCACGACCTTGCCGGAGAAAGACTGGCTGTCGAGGTAGCCCTCTCCTGTCATCACTAGGTCCGCGAGGGCAAGGTGCTCGTCCAAATGGACGAAGCCAGCGACGAGCTCGAACCCCGACACGAGCTCGGCCCCGAGCGCGGCGAGCCCCCCGGCGAGCCCGCCCGCGGCACCGGCTCCAGGCAGCGATGTCACATCCAACCCGAAATCGGCCCGGTACCTGTCCGAGAGACGCTCTAGCCGAGCGGTCAGCGCCTCGACCTGCGCGGGGGTGGCACCCTTTTGTGGGGCAAAGACCTTTGCTGCGTCGAGGAATCCGGTCGTCACATCGCAGGCGGCGACGAGCTCGACGCCTCGGACCGCTTCAGGCGAGCCGATGGCCTCGAGCGCGCCTGCGCCTCCGTCGGTCGTCGCCGAGCCCCCGCAGCCGACGATGACCCGCCCCGCACCCAGCGAAATCGCCCGCAGGATGAGCTGTCCGGTGCCGGTCGTGGAAGCTTTCATCGGGTCGTTCCCGAGATCGCCGCCGGCGATCGAAAGCCCCGAGGCATTGGCCATCTCGATCACTGCAGTCGGACTGTCACGACTCGACCCCCCTGGCGCGAGCTTCCATTGTGCTGACACTGGCATGCCAAGTGGTCCGGTCACCTCGTCGCATCTGAGCTCTCCACCGAAGGCCGAGAGCAACCCATCGCCACCATCTGCGAGGGGTATCTCCGCGGCCGTCCAGCCGACACGACGCGCGCCGCGTGCGGCAGCTGATGCCGCCTGCGACGCGTCAGCCGTGCCGCGGAACTTGTCTGGTGCCGCGACAAGATGGCCCACTCGGTATTGCCTCCTTATACCTGGGACCCGGACCGGTTCTGCAGCGGGATGACCACCTCAGTGAAGAACCGGTCCATGTTGTCCCGCTTCTCGTTGGCGTCCCGCCCGAGACTATGGTCCGAGACGACGAACTCGCTGATGCCGATCTCGCTATAGCGGCCGATGACGTCCGCGACCTCCGACGGGGCGCCGATGATGCGGGGCGCGGCCGAGTCCTCGGACCGCCACTTCTTCAGCTGCTGGGCGTCGTCGCTCATCAACACGAGCGCCTGAGCAGAGCGCATGATCGAGGCCGGATCGCGGCCGATCTCGAGGCAATGGCGCTCGAGTACCTCGGACTTGTGTGCCATCAGCTCCGGCAGGCCCCAGCAATTCCACTCGTCGGCGTAGCGGGCAGCGATTCTCATCGTTGTTCGTTCGCCGCCGCCACCGATGAGCAGCGGCAGCGGTCGCTGGACGGGCTTCGGTTCACAAGGAGCGTCGACTAGCTGGTAGAAGGTTCCCTCGAAGTTGCTGCGCTCTTGGCTGAGCAGGAGGCGGATCACCTGGCAGGCCTCGTCGAGACGCGCGAGGCGTTTGCCGACTGCAGGAAGTTCTATTCCATAGGCCTCGTGCTCGTTCTCCTGCCATCCCGCGCCGAGCCCCAGCACGAGTCGGCCGTAGGATATTCGGTCGACAGTGGCGGCCATCTTTGCCAGCACAGCAGGATGTCTGTAGGTGTTGCCCGTGACGAGCACACCGACGCGCACCCGATCGACGCGGGCCGCCAAGGCCGCGGCCGTTGTCCACGCCTCGAGGCGGGGCACCGAGCTCCGCGCGCCGTTAGGCATGAAGTGGTCCGCGAGCCAGATCCCGCCCCACCCGGTACCTGAGGCGTGCTCCGCCGAGGTCACGATCTCTTCCCAAGTCTGCTCTGTCCCGAGCCAGATGCTGAATCGCATACCCAGACCTCCCGAGCCGAGCTTAGGACCACTCAGCTCGCAGGCACCGAGGTGCAGAACGGACCGAGCTCCGCGTTAGGCGAAGCCCGGCCCGTTCGGGCATGCGTCGGTGAACTGACAGAGCGCAGCCGCGCCACCACCTACGATCTATGTGCAGACACCTGCCAATACTGACAAGAGCGTCCCCACAGTGAAGAGCGCTACGTTTGGTCTACAGGCCGAGAGAAGCGCTGCACGCCGGCCATTGTCCCCAACCGGCCTCGGCTTGCAGTTTCTCGGCTGCTTGATCTTGCAGTGCGGGTGACGCGTTGCTGGGCAGGCCCGAGTAGCCGAGCCCCCACCAGGTTGCCAGCGCGAACTGGTAGGCACCGTAGTAGCCGTTGCCGGTGTCCTCGCCGTAGTTGTTGCCGGATTCACAGAGCCTCAGTTCGAACCAAGCACCGCCGAGATCGCTGTGACGAGAAGGCTTGGTGGCCGGGGCAGGGGTTCTTGCGATTGGGGCAGCCGCCTTTGTGACTCTTGTGATTGTGGTTCTTGTGGTTCTTGTGGTTCTTGTGACTCTTGCGGCTACTGCTGCTTTAGCTGCTTGAGCTGCTTGAGCTGCCCTTGCAGCCTGAGCAGCTTGAGCAGCTTGAGCAGCTTGAGCAGCCCTTGCAGCCTGAGCAGCCTGAGCTACCTGAGCAGCCTGTGCCGCCGCGCGGGCAACTGCGCGAGCAGCGGCTGCCGAACGCGCCCTGGCTTGTTGCAGCTGGCGCCAGGCCGACGGGAGCAGGACCTTTGGCGGGCGCCCGCCATCGTGAATTGCGACACGGTCGCCGGCAAGGCCCTGCCAGAAAGGCAGGTACTTTTCATGCGCGATTACAGCCGTGAGCTGCGCCGAGGCCGCTGCGCGCTCGCGCACCGTTGCTGCGAGCCACCTGAGATTGGTGGTCGCCACCATCGATGGACCACTTCCCCCATTGTTGAGATGGGAAGTGGCGCGAGCAGGTACTGAGTTGTTGATACTGCTGACGCCGTTGGCGCCGATGAATATGGATGCAGCAACAAAAGTGAACGCGATGAGCGCGATCAGGGGGTGCTTGCGCATCTTGCTCCTCCTTGGAGTGTCGAAAACCCGGTGGGTTCCAGGTGGATGCGTTGATGCGGGCAGGCCGTCTATTGCATGCGACTCGCGACTCGGTGCCGGAAGGGCTTGCCGGATCAGGACGTTGGGACGTCCCACGAGGTGCAGACGGGTCTCGCCCTGTTGTCTTTGTTGTCGCGACTCCTTTTCGCTCCCTAAGAGAGCAGGTCGGGACGAGCAACGCCGCTTACGCAGCCCGGCTCGCAGGCGCCGAGGTCTCCAGTATGCCTGCGGGGAGGCAAATGCCTTAACCCCGACCCGGCGTTACACACCGGGCGTTTCGGCACCACTCGTCGATGACAGTTGGTGTGGCGGAAACCCTACGAGAGGACTGTCGCTTGCGCAAGTGGCGAAGAGGATCGAGATGGCATCTATCGTCAAGTGAGATGACGAGATTTCGTTGAAAGGGCTCACGCCGCTTGTGGCTGCGTGTGCGAACTGGCGGCGGCTGATGGGGCCGTGACACGCGCGCTCAGTGAGCAACGGTCGCCATTACCAAGCTATCTATTGGGCAATCTCCGCTGGTGGCGGCCGTGTGCCAGTGAAGAGGGTCACGCGCTGTGGCTCGACCAGTGTCTTCCGATATGTAGAAGCTTGCAGGCCGGAGAACCGTCATCGGATCGTCAATTCGAGGCGCGGGCCGCCACGAGGAACTGGGAGGCAGAGGCCATCGCGGTTGTAACCAAGTCGTCAACCTCCGGCCGACGGTCTTCGCTGACGCTGACGAGTGGGGTCACTACGGCCCATCCAAGCTGAGTCAGTGCCTCGTCCGACTCAGCGCCGTCACGCAGCTGAGAGGCACCGAGGTCGAATCGAACCCTTGGTCCACCATCCACCGGTTCTGCCGCGAAGATCAGTCCGGAGGTGGCGAGGCTCGCGCGACGGACGCCGCGTATGTCGCCGAGTGCAAGGTTGGGCACGTTCAAGTTGAGCACCGTACGTGCGGGAGCTCGTTCGAGGTGCGCGGCGAGGGCGACCGCCAGCGCAGCCGCGCTCTCAAAATGCGTGCGAGAGCCGTCGTAGGACTCGTAAGGGGACGGCACCGAGCCGGCCTGGATGCTCGTGGACAGTCCCTTCAAGCCGAATTGGGCCGAGGTGAGAGCAGCTCCCACCGTCCCGGAGTGCAGTACGGCACGTCCTACATTGCGACCGGGGTTGATGCCCGATGCGACGAGATCCGGCGGCGGTCCGAACGCACCGAGGCAGGCCGTGATCACGATCAGTGCCGGGAGCGCGTCGGCGGCGAGTGTCCTGATTCCTCCGAGCCCCGAGGGGGTGACGACCTCGACGTGGATGCCGCCCCCCATTGCTCGCAACGGGCCGATCCCGGCACCTGATCCGCTCGCTTCCGCGCGAGGGGCGACCACGAGCACTTCGTGGCCGGCTTCGGCGAAGCCACGTGCGAGGACAGCCAGGCCGGGTGCATCGAATCCATCGTCGTTGGTCACGAGAATCCGCATGCCCACCCGCTCCTTTTCAGATAACTCGCTTGGCCGAGACTTGAGCCTGTCTCCGGCCCGCCGAGTAGACGAGCGTGAGGGGGCTTGGCAGCTACGATACCGTCATGTTCCCGCCCTCAGGCGAGCAAATCCTTCTTATTCACGGCGGTTTCGAGGCAGTGATAACCGAGGTCGGTGCGACGTTACGTTCGTTCCTGTCCGACCAGAAGCCCATCATCTGGGGGTTTCCCGAGGCTGAGATCTCGTCTTACGATCGGGGGCAGGTACTCGCGCCGTGGCCCAACAGGCTCGAGGACGGCTCGTATCGGTTCGGGAACGTCGTCGGCCGAGCCGCGATCAACGAGCCGGAGCGGTCCGTTGCGATCCATGGATTCGTGCGGTGCCTGCCTTGGTCGATCGAGGAGCGGGCCGCAGATCGGGCGCTGCTTTCCTGCCTGATTTGCTCTCAGCCGGCCTATCCGTTCCGAGTTCGGGTCGCCCTCGAGTATTCACTCGGCGACGGCGGGCTTGAGGTCGCTTGCGAGGTGACGAACGACGGGAGTGGCATCGCCCCCTTCGGACTCGGCTTCCACCCCTACCTTTTTGCAGGCCCGGGCGGAATCGACGAAGCGTCGGTACGCCTGTCGGCCGAACGGAGGATGCTCCTGGACAAGCGCGGCCTTCCGACAGGTGAAGAAGTGGTGGCCGGTTCGGCCTTCGATCTCGCCCACAGGAAACTCAGAGGGCTCGAGCTCGACGACTGTTACACGGGTCTCGCGATCGGGGCTGACGGCCGCTGGCATGCACACCTGGACCTGGCCGGGCGGCACTCGGAGATCTGGGCCGACGCAGCCTTTGGGTACGCAATGTGTTACACAGGCGACACGCTTGGCGAACTCGAGAATCGTCGCATTGCGATGGCGATCGAGCCGATGACATGTCCGCCGAACGGCCTTCGTACCGGCACCAGCTTGATCGAGCTTCGCGAAGGCGAGCCGTGGAGAGCGAGCTGGGGGATCGCGACGTCTCTAGATTGACCGGCGAAGCGAAGACGTCGCCGGGCTCGGAAGAACGGTGACGAGGGTCCCGAGCGGTGTGAGCGGGAACATTGTTTTCGCGTTCGCGTAGGTCATCTCCACGCAGCCGAGGCTTTGCGGGAAGCCGTAGCTCGCCCGGATGTATCCGTGGAGAGCGTCGCCGCCGTTGAAATAGCTCACCCACGGGATACCGGGGTCCTTGTAAGGCTTCCCATTCGGGTTCTTGCCGGTCATCGTCGTGACGAGGAAACGGGCGAAGACGGGGTAGGTGCCGGCGGCTGTCGGCGCTACCGGGATGCCTGTGTTCACGAGCGTGGTGAAGATGACTTGCCCGTCGCTCCAGACCGACGCGGTCTCTGGCAGGTTCTGGCTGACCACGACGTAGTCATATGGGGCGGTTGTCACCTCGCGCCGCGCTACTGCCTGGAGAAGCGCCGACCACACCGCGGGCCCGGCTTCGCCGTCGGTGGTGAGACCGTGGGCGCTCTCGAAGGCCATCACAGCCCCGGTGGTGATCACGTTCAACTCTCCCGGTTGCCAGAGTGCCGCTAGCGAAGCAGGCATATTGCCGTAACGCCAGACGAGGCTGCCTGCCGCGGGCAGGACAGGGACCTCCGCCGCGACCAAAGGCTCGGAGTCGATCGCCGGAACAGAGGAAGCCGACGTTGTCGTCGTGGTGCCCTCGTACGGCTGACCCGAGCCCGAGGCCAGATGGGCTATGGCGATCGGGCCATCACCGCTCGACGCGGCCGGCGCGGCCACGAACTGGAGGGGAAGATAGCCGAGCTCCGAAAGGAGTTGTTGGAGCCGCAGTTCAGAAGCGCCCTCGATCACGAAGTTCTTCCGGAGCGTGGACAAGAGGTCCTGGCCGGAACGGCTGCGAATCCCGTCCGGCCCGCCTGGCACGCGGAGCTGCACGGTGCTGAAGGGAGTGAAGTTTCCCTCCGGAACGAAACGGACCGCCGCCGGTGCGGTTCTCACCCAATTCCCGGGCGGGGCAGGCGAGAGGGTCGGAAGTGGGCTGTCGGTCGCGAGCGGCTCGGAGAAGTCCACGGTCACGCTCGTGTCGAAAGCGGCATCAGCTGAGCCTGGTGACGGTGACACCGATGTGATCACTAGTGGTGCCGGGACCGTCGTCGTCGGGTTGGAGCTGTGCCTCGGAACACTCGCCGCGGGGCCGTCGGCTCTTTGCAGGGCGACCAGAGTCCCTGCTCCGGCGAGGGCGACAACCAGAACGAGACCGGTCGCAACGCCGAGGACGCGCCGCCGACGACTCTGACCGTCATCATGTGTGCGTCTATCTAGGCCCATATTCGGGCTCTCCACCCTCGTCGCGCGTCTGCTCTCAACTATAGGCAGGGTGTTGTTAGGCTCCGAACGCGGGTTGTGCACTTTTTTGAGCAGACGACCGAGGCAATGGGTGGTTTGTCAACGATTTCGACCAGCTGAGCTGCCTGGAGGAGACGACCTCCGCGACCAGCTGGTCCAAGGTACGGTGCAGCAGAGGAGGTTTCATGATCGAGCCCCGATCTAGGCACGAGCGAGGACTGAGGCCCGCGCACAAGCTGACGGTTGTCGCGGTTGCTGTTGTTGCAGCGCTCGTTGCCTATGTGGCGCTCGGCTGGCTTGCCAGCCTGGTTGCCGTACTAATCAAGACAGTAATTGTTGTCGCTGTCATCGGTGGCGTGCTGTATCTGGTCTTCCGCCACTCCAGAAGTCGCTGACTGCGAACCGGTTGCAACAAGTACGGCATTGTCGACACGACAGGCGCGCGCAATCCGGCTGATGTTCCGGTCCGCTGCTCGGGCGCCGGGACGTCGTTGCAGCTCTTGGCCCAGTTAGACCTGGCGCGGGAGCTGCCGTCCCTCGCGAGAGGCGCTTTCGGCGCCTCGGGTCCCGGGGGCGGATCGCGTCGGGGACGCTCTCAATCGGGGAGGGGATCGGCGGTTCTTTGGGGTCACACTCTCGTGGAGGCACGATGAAGATTGAAGGAGCAGTCTGCATTATCACAGGGTCTTCTTCTGGCATCGGTGCGGCCACGGCGCGCGTGTTGGCCGGGCTCGGAGCTCGGGTCGTGCTGGCGGCCCGACGGGTCGAGCGTCTCGAAGCGCTCGCCGCAGAGCTACCGGGCTCGCTTGCTGTCGAAACAGACGTCACGATTCTCGAGCAGCTGGAGCGACTCGTGACCAGAGCCGTCGACGAGTACGGCAGAGTCGACGTCTTGGTGAACAACGCCGGACAGGGACTTCACGTCCCTCTCGAGGAGTTGGACCCGGCTGACCTACGCGCAGTCTTCGAGCTAAACGTGATCGCACCACTTCTAGGGATGCAGACAGTGCTGCCGATCATGCGGTCGCAATCGTCTGGGTCCATTGTCAATGTCAGCTCGGCCACTTCGTTACGGGTCTTTCCGGGGCTCGGCGGTTACTCGGCAACGAAGGCGGCGCTCAACATGGTTTCCCAGGTCGGGCGGATAGAGCTTGCGGGCTCAGGCGTGACAGTCTCGGTCGTCTACCCATCGGTCACCGCCACCGAGTTCCACGATCGTCTCCGGGCCGGGCACATCGTCAGCGGAGCCCGCAACATTCCACGTGATCCTCCAGAGCTCGTGGCCGACTCTATCGCCTTCGCCATCGCGACCGGAGAGGCGCACGTGCTGGTCGGTGACCCACCCCGGCCCATCATTCCGGGCGACAGCGAAGGTTGGGGCAGCCTGCTTGCCCGTCAAGCGCCAGGGGCCCAAGCTCCGTAGTCGTGACAGTGGGGGAGCCGCTCCGTCGTGACCGGGTCTGCGGACAAATGGCCCGGCGAAGCGTATCTAGAACCCGGCGAGCAGCGATGAATCTTGTGCCGTCACTCGGCGACCACTGGGCATCGGGCCGCGACGGCAGTCAGACCGAGAGAGCGCCTCAAGACGCCGGGTTCTCGATCATGGACTCAAAGAGGATCGCGCCCGTCAGGTTGTCCCGCAGGATGAAGAGGAAGGGATGGTTGATGACGATTGGCTCCGAGCCGGACCGCGTCGCGGTGGCTATGACGCCGATTCCTGTCGCCGCCGCTGCCGTGGTGCCCTTCGGCGTGACCTGAAGGTAGGCGTGCTGTTCGACGGCCTGAACCGCGAGTGGCACAGTCGCGTTGATCTTGCTGAAGTCGGCCCCGCTCTGGAACGCCTGGGACATGCCCATCGACGACAGCGTCTGGACCAGCTGATTGTCAGAACGCTGTGTGAAGGTGGGCATCGAGAGCTGGACGGACTCAGCTGACATGCCGTTCACTATCTGGCCGAGCGAGGCCGGGGTGAGCATCGAGACGAACTGCGGAAGCGACGTCGCCGTCGGCATCAGCACGAGGGCACCCAGTTTCTTTCCCGTGTAGGGAAGCTCGACCGCCACGTACTTGTCCGTAGTCGACACCGGGACCGTCAACGCCTTCGGCGTGCCGATCGGTTCGGAGCTCATGAACGGTACGTTCTCTCTCGCTCCCGTGGTGAGATAGAACGGCTGGTCGGGCGTCGCGCTTTCGAACCGGGCGGCCCAGTCAGCGTGGAAGAAGACTGCATCGGCGAGCACAAGAACGGTGGTCGGGGTGAGACTGCCAGGACTGAAGAGCTGCTTTATCAGGCCCTTGGTGTGCTCGCTGGTCCACTCGTTGATGGCGTCGGCTGCCCCTTTGAGATCGGTCTGGAAGTTGACCTGCCACACTCCGGTCTGAAACTCGCTCGACAGCGCGCGCACGAAAGCCGGCAGCACGGCGAAGTTCTGCTGGACCCAGAGAGAATTCGCGACGTCAAGCTCGGGTGCCCGCTTCAGGTTCGCGGCGGACGTTGAAGTCTCGCTGGCGAGCAGGGCCGCCAGGCTGTACCACCCGGCGGCCTGCTCTTCAGCAGTCAGCCCTGCGGTATGAAGCGTCGTGGCGATTCCCTGCTCAGTGGAACCCGACGCGCCGAGCTCCAGCATTGCGAGTGCGGTCGCCAAGCTGGACGGTGAGACGAGCTCGTTGGTGGAGCCATTCGCATCGCTTGAGGCTGCCAGCCTGTTCAGGAGGTCGAGCGAGAAACCAACCTCGGCGTTCTCCACGGCCTTTGCCACTCTGGGTGTCGCCCTCGACGCCGGCGCCTCGGTCGCGGTGAGCTCGTACGCACTCCCGATGCGGTCCGAGACGAACACCTTGCCTCGCGGGTGTTTGGCCGGCTGTGTCGCTGCGCTGCCGGCGAAAACCAGCACACCGCAAAGGACGAGGCTCATGACCAGAGCCAACGACCCACCGGCGCCGAGCAAGCGGTGCCGATCACTTGCCACACTGCGGTGCTTGGTTCGGGCGGTATGAGTCTCGGTCGATACCGGCGCGTACGGTCGCTCAGTGGGTTCAGGCGTCGAGCTCATGGGTCTATCCCTTCTCGATGTCCGCGCCGGATTTGGCGCGAGGCGGTGCAAGTGGAGAGGAAACAGGTCTTGGCGGTCCCAGTCTGAGACGTCCGGTCGTCGGCGCGGCGTCTGGCTCGGGAAGCTCGAGTCATTCGTGCGACCGCTTCGCTGATGTCGACAGGGGTATTGCCACCGAGTCCATCACACTCGAGCGTCGACCGGTGCCTTCCATGCGCGCTCTCAAGTGAAGCCGAGCTCGCGCTCGATGAAGGGCACAAGGCCGTATCCGGAGAGCCCGGGCTTGGCTAGGTGCCCGAGGCGCCGGACTTGGACTTCCTCGCAGCCGGCGACGTCGGCCACGACGACCGCAAATGGTCTCGCCTGGGCCTGTTTACTGAAGCTCACGGTGAGATCTTGCCCGAAGTCGACCGGGCAGAACCTGACGCCCGGAGCGACGACGTTCAGTTGGTTGATGAAGTCCCGGATCGCCTCGATCTTCTCCGGATTCGTGGTCGTGACTGGCCCATGGCCGGCTTCGCCCGGGTTCATGCCGGCCGACAACACCGCGGTGAGGACCGTTGCTCCTGCAGGGATAGTGTCGCCGACGGGTTTTGCCGGTAGCCACGTGACCTCGGCGTCAAGGCGGACCGCGCTGCGACGACCCGGCAGAGCCGCGATCGAGACGACCAGTACGCGAGCATCGAGAAGCGTCTTGACGGGAAGCCAGCTATAGGAGACGAACCACTCATCGGTGTTCCCAGATGTCGTGGACGTGCCGGAACCGTTGTAGCCGCCGCGGCTCGTGGAGCCAATCGGCGGGTGACTCTTCTCGTAGCCGTACAGCTCCGATGCGCTCTTTGGGGCAACGAAGAAGCGGTGCAGGTCGACGAGGTCCGGATCGCCGAGGCTCTGGGCTGGCGAGCTCAAGATCTTCGCATCGCTTCGCGGCGCCTGGGCCAGCCGGCGCGACTCGGGTGGCAGCCGTACCAGGGTGAGCAACCGAGCCGCGTCACGTCGCGCGAGCTCAGGTCGAGAGAGAGAACTCTTGCTGCTAAGGGCCGACGCAAGAACAACTTCCCACTTTCGGGTAGCCAGTCACCTGGGGCTGATGGTGTAGTTGCGGTTGGGCTGGGTGTCGTGATGGCGGACCGATAGGTCCTTCATCTCCTTGTCGCTGACCTTGGTGCCAGTGGGGTAGTCGACCCGGACAAGGTGGGCGTCGACCCGGAGCCCTGACTTGGTCCGGGTGGTGCTGATGTAGTTGACGACGGTCTCGTAGTCGGCTAGCGGCCGGCCCGCCCAGTTCTTGCTGATCTCCGAAAATGCCCTGTGTTCAATGGGGTTCCACTTCGAGGCGCCGCTCGGGTAGTGGCAAACGGTGACCGTGAGGCCGTGCCGGTCGCACAGGCGGTGCTGGAGGCCGTACTTCCAGGCCCGGGTGCGTGCCCCGTTGCTGCCACCGGAGTCGGCGAGCACGAGCAGTTCGGTGGCGCCGGGGTAGTGGCGGCGCCCGTGGCAGGCCCACCACCTGGCCAGGTTGTCGACTGCGAAGTCCGGGGTGTCGTGGGTCGTGCCGACCGAGACACAGGCGTGGTTGGCAGCGACGTCGTAGACCCCGTAGGGCAGGGCGACGCCCTTGGCCTGGGAGGGGAAGTCGTGGTCGTTCACCAAGATGGGCTCTTCTTCCCAGGTGGCACCGGGGTTCTTGAAGTCCCCGACCAGCTCCCGGTGCTTGCTGTCGACGCTCACGACCGGCAGGCCCGCCTGGGCGAAGGACTCGCGCATGGCTGCGATGTAGACGAACTGGGCGTCGCGGCCGGGGTCCTTTTGCCGGTTGAGTTTCTTGGCGTTGGCCCGGAGCCGGTAACCGAGGCCCTTCAAGAGCTTGGCGACGGTGTTGGGGCAGACCACGATGCCGGCCGTGCCCAGCTCGGCGGCGATCTTCTCGGTGGTGCGCCTGGTCCATTTCACACCGCTGACCGGGTCGCCGGCGGTGTCGTGCTCCATCAGGCGGCCGATCGCCTCGATCACCTCGGGGACGCTTTTTTTGCCGACGGCCGCCCCCCGCCCGGGCGGCGCACCCGCCCCGGGGTGATGTCGCCGGCGAGCAGCTCTTGGCGGCCCCGGGCGACGGTGCCAGGGTCGATGTCGAACAGCTCGGCGACCTGGGCGTCCCCGCCGTGGCCGACCTTCATGGCCTCCAGCCCGGCGTAGAGCCGCCGCTGGCGTTCGTCCAAGAGGCTGTAGAAAAGCACGATGGCCACCTTGAGCTCGTCAGGCAGCACCCGCAAGCCCGGGCCGAGGGAAAGGCGGCTGGCCTCGGCGTCGTAGACCGAGCGAGCGGCCAGCTGGGCGCGTCGCGGCGCCGCTTGGGTTGAAAGGTAGACATAGCGGCCAGCCACCTGCTCGCGCGCCAGGCGGCCGGAGCGCACCAGCTTGAGCAGGGCCTGCTTGGCCTCGACGTTGAGCACCGCCTCCAGCTCCGCCGCGTCGTAGCCGGCATCGGCGGAGGTAACGAGCGCCTCCACGGTCGACACGAGCGTCCCAAAGCGGCTGAACCACACCTGGCGGAACGACCACAGCCCCAGCTCGTCGAAACGGGCGAGCTCGTCCAAGGTGTAGTACCGGCCCCGGTGCGAGTAGCTGGTGCGGTACTCCAGCAGGGCCAGCTTGCGGAAGACCGTGGCGTCCGCGCTAGTGCCCAGCGCCTCCTTGAGGTCTTCCATGGTGGCGATCTTTCGTTGTCGCAGCAGGGTGATCAGCGCCTCGGGGTCGTACCGCTCGGTCCTCATAATGAGAGCATTCCTCCTCGCTAGGAGTAACTCTCTCATAATACCCCGGCCGTGCTCCCTTTTTGGTGATCGGGACAACACGTCAAACACCTCGGAGTTACTGGGACAACAGGACTACGAGGTGCTCACCTACACCGCGCCCCCGGAACCGCATCTCGATAGATGTACCCTCAAAGTCAGGTAATTATTATTGAGTCAACCCTTAGAAGTCCTTCAGCACGCGAAAGCGCCGTTCGACTGACTGAAGACTCTTGTAGTGAGCGACGACCTGGGCGGTCGAGGCGGTCTTGTTGTCGAGCGAGGTCGTGATCACATAACGGCCGGCGAGGAGTTTCTCCTCGTAGTCCATGGCCTTCTCGTCGTAGTCCCAGGTGAACACCCCGTGGGTGATCTTGGTCGAAAAGCACCGGCTGACCCCCGAGCCCCTGAGGATCCTGTCGGCTGCGGCACCGATCTTGGCCGGGTCGACGAGGCGGCCCTTGCGCACGCGTTCTGACAGGGCGATGAGTCCGTCTTCGGTCGCGGCGAGGAGCTCTTGGCGCCAGGCGTCGTCTCGAACGTGGCGGCGGGGGGAATCGACCACGACATAGCGGCGTGATTCATAGACGACCTCGGTCGCTTTGGTCCCGTCGTCTCCGACGGGCACGAAGACGGCCTGTTCGTTGGCGGCGGCCTCCAAGACCGCGGCGACGGCCGGTTCCCGGTGAAGGCGCGTCGCCAGCACGTGGTCAAAGCCGTTGGCTTGGACAAGGACGAGGTTCTCTTCTGAGATGAGGCCTCTGTCGGCGACAAGGGCGATGCGCCCGACCCCGAAGCGTGCCTGGAGATCGGCCATCACCTCGGGCAAGGTTGAGCGATCCGCGGTGTTGCCGGAAAAGACATGGTGGGCGATCGGGATGCCGTCGGAGGTGACGAGCAGTCCGATCACGATCTGGGGGCGGTCCCCGCGGTGATCGCGGCTGTAGCCGAAGGCCTTTGCGGGAAAGCGCTCCGAGGTCCTTTCTTCGCCTTCGAAGTAGGTGGAGGTGAGGTCATAACAGACAAGGCGCAGATCGAGGTTCGTAAGATTGCACAGCTCGGCGAACAGATGGGCCTCGATCTCGTCTTTTGCGTCTGCGACGGCGTCGAGGCCTCGATAGAGCCGGTCGAGCGACGGGGCGCGTCGAGCTTCGGGCAAGGCCGCGTCGGCCCCGAGCCAGTCGTTGACACACCGGCGCTTGGAGGAAGGATCCGACAACCGGTTGGCGACCATGGCGAAGACCGCGTCGCTAAGTCCGCTCGAGCGCCGACGCCGACCGATGCTCTCGAACAGCTCGTCCAACAACAGCCGGGAGAAGTAGGCGTCACAAGCGGCCATCGCCCCATAAGACGGTGCTGACTCGGCAGTGAGCTGTGGCGAAGAACCCCGACCCAACTGGGCAGAAAGGGCCTCGACAATCCTCTCGAGCTCGCCCGAGGTGGTCATCTCCGAAACCTCGCCCAAGCGGGCGACGATCCGGCTCCGGGGCTGGCCGTCCTCGTTGCGGAACGACTCGGCCAAGGTGAGATAGCGGTAGGTCTTCTTGCCGCTACGCACTGTGCTCACTTTGACATACACAGGCCGCATATTACACCACTGTAGTTCCGTTGTCTATGACCTATTTGTCCCTACAGTCAACCTGCAAAACCCGACTTTATCCACAGCTCGCCCAGGTCAAAGGCGTGAGAGCTCCGAATCGTCCAGTTGAGCCGCCGAAGTCCGGTCGGAGCCCAAGAGAAGCTCTGGCCCGACTGGCTGCATTTCGGTTTCCTCACCGACTTGGACGGGACTGCGGTCGAGCTTGACGCCTTCCACCGGGACCACGCCCGTGTGGTGCTCGCCATCAAAGACCTGAAAGAAGGTGCCGGCATGGATCACGTGGTCTCGGCGACCTCGGCGATGCCGTCTTTCGTGTAGTCGATACCCACCCATGCTTCCTCGTCGATCTCGGCGATCGCCGTTGCGATTGCCCTGTTTCCCGTTCGCACCGCCATCGTGTAGCAATCACCGAGACGCGCGAGGGTCTTGATCGTGTCGTTGGACCAGAACCCCGAGGCTACCCTCAGCACGATCTCGCCTGTCGCCCAGGCCCTGAGGCACCGTGCGACGAGCTCTTCGACAAAGCGTCTCGCCCCACAGGCGGTGTTGGCCGAGCCTTTGCGCATGCGAGCATGAAACACCTCGCCGGTATCGGCCCGCGTTGCAAGCAGCGGATGGTAACCGAGGACCTTGGTGTAGCCGTAGCTGGCACCTTGCTTGTTGTTGCCTTCGACCTGACAGATCGTCGAGTCGACGTCGAGGACGAGACGGTCCTTTGGCCCGGCCCCCAGTGCCCAGGCTCGCCGCAAGGTCTCTGCGGTCACCTGGTCGAGCTGACGAACATGACCGAAAGTAATGGCCAGGACGACCGTGTTGCCACGAAGGTGCCACGCGGCCGCTCAACCTCATCATCGGGATCCCACTTCACGCCCGACTTGCAAGTCGGTCTGTCACCTCGTTGGAGAGCCGGCTCCGCGATTGGTTGGCAACGATTGTTTGTGCGGCGGAAGATGGCCGACGAGGTTCTCAAACCACTCGGCGCGAGGTGGGTCCGGTTCACTGAGTGTTCCCGAGTGCCTGCCGGGTCCTGCCGCTCCCGGATACCGTTACCCGGCGACCATCGTCTCCTGACCAGGCTGACCGATCGCCGGACCGCGTAGTGTTGTCTGCCGTGAAGAAGCGCTCCCGGCACGTTCCTGGGGGCAGAGTGACTCCGAAGGGAACTCCACATCGCGCAGATGGTCGCGACAGGCGTTGGGCGCGGTTGATCCGAGCGGGCGAGCCGGACTTGCTGGCCGAGGTGCGGAGCCGCCTAGCCACCATCGAACCCCTCGACTTGCTGGCCGAGGCATCTGTCTTCTTGGCCGCGCTGGATCCCCATTTGCGCAGTCCCCTCGACCGGACCGCTTCTCGGGACGAAGGCTCCGCGAGCCTGGACGAGCTGGTCCGGACCTTTGCAGAGGTCGACCGGATCGAGACCTCCGCGCTGCTCGCCCGCATTGCCCAGCTTGCTCCCGACAATCCGGTCGGGGTGCGGGTCCGCATGAGCGAACCGCCGTTCACGAAATCACCGACGCCGTCGAAGTTTCCGCGCGGACCTTCTTCCGCTATTCGCCAGCAAGGAAGACGTCGCCCTTTTCTTTGTCGCACGGGAGATGGACGCGTTCGTCGAGACGCTCGCCGTGCGGCCCGCAGGCGAAGGGCCTCTTATCGCTGTCCGCAACGCCTTTCGTCGCTCACTCGAGCAAACTCAGGCCGATGACAACATCCGCGACGGTGAACCCAGATACTTGGCGGTCATCAGTCTCATTGACTCCACTCCAACGTTGCTCGCGCCAAGCCCTCGGCACCTCTATGACAACAGCGACAAGGCTGCCCGAGTGCTGGCCGAGCGGGAAGGAGTCGACCTGGACAGCGACCTGCGCCCGCGGCTCCTCATCGGTATCTGCGCGATCATTCTGGGCTTGGTCCATCGAGACTGGCGCATTCAGGGTCGTGACGGCTTTGAATCCATGCTTGCGTTGCTCGGCGCGTACGCCGACCAGCTCTGGCCTACCATTACCGGCCGCTGGGGTGCTTCGTGTCAATCAGGTTGAACAGTGACTGAGCAGCCAATGGCAACACTCCTAGGACAACCCGCGTCGACCAGTTGGAGACGCGAGTATCTTGAGGCGCCAGACGGCGTTGGAGGGGATAAGTCGATCTCGGCGGGTTTGGCGCGAACCGGCGCTCAGGCAGTCGGGTTGATCGGGCTTGGCGCTCCAGAGGCACTTCGATGAGAGGGCAACTGTGGCGGGACCCTTGTGTACTGGGCATCGACCTTGGAACAAGCTCGACCAAGGCGGTTCTTCTCGACGCCACCGGTGCGGAGCTGAGCAGTGCTTCTGTTCCGGTTCAGCTGTCCAGACCACGTCCGGGTTGGGTGGAGTCGGACCCGGAGGACTGGTGGTTGTCCGTGAAGACCGCTGTAGGGAGGGTTCTCGCGGCTCGCCAAGCTGAGGTTGGCGCAATTGGTCTGTCAGGTCAGATGCACGGGGTGGTTCTTGCGCGCTCGGACGGAACCTCGGCGCGGCCTGCGATGCTCTGGTTGGATCGCCGGGCGGAGGCGAGTCTCGGCGCCTACCGCGGCCTTGCTCCACATACCCTCGCAGTTCTAGGCAACCCTCTCATACCGGGGATGGCAGGACCAATGCTCCATTGGCTGTCCTCACACGAGCCATCCGTCCTGCGAGATGCAGAGTGGGCGCTTCAACCGAAGGACTGGTTGCGCCTGCGCCTTGTAAAGCGAGGTGGCAGCGAACCGAGTGATGCGTCGGGAACCCTCCTTTTCGACATATTCGAGAACACCTGGGCTCTCCCGGTCATCGAGGCTCTCGGGCTTCCGGCGCGTCTTCTAGCTCCGCTCGGAGCTTCCGACGCGGTGGCCGGCGGATTGGATGGCCCCATCGCCCGTGAGCTTGGGCTACCCAGCGGCATTCCCGTTGCCTTCGGTTCTGCGGATACTGCGGCCGCCCTTGTTGGAACCGGATTGCTTGAGGTCGGGCCCATCCAGCTCACCGTGGGATCCGCGGCACAAGTAGTTACCCTTCGGACGCAACCCGATCCCGATCCCGACCTCCGCTATCACGTGTTCGCGACTGCCCTCCCGGGCCGCTGGTATGCGATGGCAGCGGTACAGGTTGCTGGGGTTGCGCTGTCCTGGGCACTCGGTGCCTTCAACGCAACGTGGGAGGAGGCCTACGAAGTGCTTGATAGCGCACCCAGTGACAGCCTCAGCCCGCCACTGTTCATACCTCATCTCGCCGGGGCCCGGTCGCCCTCGATGAACACCTCGGCTCAGGCCGGATTCCTTGGTCTCGACCTACGCCATGGCCGAGCAGACATGCTCCGCGCTGTCTTTGAAGGAGTCGCGTTCTCGATTGCCGAGGCAGCCGACGCGCTCCCAGAGTTTGTGGACACCGCTGCTCTCTATCTTGCAGGAGGTGGCAGCCTCCATCAGAGCTGGCGCCAACTCCTATGTGACTTGTTGGGAAAGACGCTGTTTGTCGTGGAGAACCCCAATGCCTCCGCACGGGGGGCTGCGATGCTCGGCGGACGTGCGGCGGGGACCATGGAGAAAAGCGGTGCCGGGCTCCTGGTCGCCGAGCAGGTGGAACCTGACCCGAGTGCTCACGAGGTCCTCACAGTGGCGTTCGAGCGTTGGAAGGAGGCAGCAACTGGCATCGGGCACGCGCCTCGGTGAACGAAGAATGCAAACAGGCTTGCGGCCTCTGGACAAGAAGTTTGCCGATATGGCCGCCTGAGAAACCGACTTGTTGACGCCGCCGATATCGCGATACGAAGCGGCGCCTCGAGATGATCGGTTGGGCGACACGCGCAAGAATGAGACGGTGGACCGCGCAGCTGCTGTGACGATGGATCTTGCCGACCCTCTTGGGTCCTACCGGAGCCAGTTCACCGTCTCCGGACCCATTTACCTCGACGGCAACTCCCTAGGTCGCCCCTCAGCATCTGTGATCGAAGCGCTCGCGACCGCAGCGCGCGACTGGTCTGAGAACCTGGTTGGCGGCTGGTCGAGGTGGATAGACCTGCCTGCAGCGGTAGGCGACCGAGTCGGTCGGCTCATCGGCGCCGGGCCCGGACAGGTCGTGGTTTGTGACAGCACGACCGTCAACCTCTACAAGCTGGCCGCGGCTGGACTGTCCGCCCGACCTGACCGACGGGTCATATGGGCCGACGCGGACGACTTCCCCACGGACCGCTACGTACTGCAAGGACTCGCGCAAGCCAGCGGTCGCCAGTTGCGGCTCTTGCACGGCAGTGCGGTCGACGGCCTAGACGCCGACGTCGTGCGCTCAGCAATCGACGCCGACACGGCACTGGTGTGCTTGTCGCATGTCAACTTCCGTTCCGGCGCCAGAGTGGACCTTGCGGCCATCACAGAAGCGGCGCACCGGCACGGGGCGCTCGTGCTGTGGGACTTGTGCCACAGTGCCGGCGCGGTTCCGGTCGATTTGGACGACGCGACCGCCGACCTCGCGGTGGGCTGCACCTACAAGTACCTGAACGGCGGCCCCGGCTCGCCCGGCTTCGCGTACGTGAGATGCGACTTGCAGGACCATCTGCGCCAGCCGGTGTGGGGCTGGTTCGGCCAAGAGGACCAGTTCGCCATGGGCCCGAGCTACAACCCGACGACTGGGATGGGTCGCTTCCTCTCGGGTACGCCGTCGGTGCTCGGACTATTGGCCATCGACGCCGCCGTTGAGATCGTGGAGTCGGCTGGCATCCCGGCCCTGTGGGCGAAGTCGCAACAGCTCACGGCAATGTTGGTGGACCTTGTGCGAAGTCAGCTTGAACCGCTCGGCGCGGCGTTGGCCAGTCCGACCGACCCTCATCGGAGGGGAGCCCACGTATCGCTCTCTCACCCCCGGGCATGGCCGTGGTGCAAGGCCTTGATAGACCGTCGGATGGTCATCGGTGATTTTCGGCCACCCAATGTGATCAGGCTGGGCCCAGCTCCGCTGTACACCCGGTTCGTTGATGTCTTCGACGCCGTCCAGCGCATGGCCGAGGTTCTCCAAGCGGGCGTGGAGGACTTGAGCGATCGCCCACGAGTCACCTGATCGCGGAGCTCGCACGCCGACGTCGACGCGGGTTCCTTTGACTATCCCGGGCGAGAAGGCCTACAGGGTCTGCGTGGCGCCAGCATCACCTGGGTCGATGAAGGTGACTTCGTGCCCGTGAATTTGTGGGCAGGCCAATTCCATGATTTCATCAGGGTGGACTTTCGCACTCTCGCCCTGAGCCCGCGCCAGGCGACACGTCGGCTATGCAGCCATGGCGAGTGCATCGATCAGAACGGTCGCCATTTCGGGGCTGAGTGGCCGGGTTCCAGAGCTTGGCAAAATTCGTTCGCGCCAGAGAGCACGGCGTAGTTCCGCCATCGCGTCGGCGAAGGACGGGGTGCGCTTGGCCGTGTACCAGGGCTGAGTGGCGAACCGCGGGTCAGTGCCCGATGTGGTGAGGTACCAGAGCCAGATCGTGCCGTGCATGAAGAACGAGAGGTGGGCGGCGCGCTCGGGCCCCTCGCCCTTCCAGGTCTGGAGCTGCTCACCGCCGACGATCTGCTTGACGTCGCGGTAGGTGACTTCGATCGCCCAGCGTCCGGCGTAGAGCGAGAGGACGTCTTCGGGCGCCATCGCGAGATCGGTGGTGAAGAAGAAGTCGTCGGGCTCGACCCCGGCCGGGTCGCGCGCCACGACGAGGCGGACCATCGCCTTCGGGCAGACCCCGTACCAGAGGACCTCGCGGGACCACACGAACCGCGTCTCACTGCGCCCGCGCCATTCCACGGTGACCGCCCGGAACTGGCGGCGACGAAGGGAGCCGGCCATCTCCGGCGGGGTCGGAAGGCGTTCGCCGCGGGTGCGGGGCCGGCCCCGACGCCCGGTGGGAGCGGGCTTCGGGCCGAACAAGGCAGCGTCGCGGCGCATGCGTGAGACGACCGTGGTTCGGGGGAGGTCCTCCCCGGCCAGGCACGCATAGGCGCCATCGGCGCAGAGGACGAAGCGTCGTCCCGGGAGCCTCTCTGCGAGGCCGGTCATGAGCAGGACTGCGAGAGCGGGGAGCTTGGCTCCTCCCTTGCGGTGCAGTGCCACCCCGACGGGCAGGGCGACAGGCATCCCGCCCCAGGGGGGATCGATCCGGACAGCGAGCACGACGAGGTTGAGGCCGAAGCCATACACGACGCGGCTGCGAGTCGAGCGCACCGCGTCCCGGAAGCTGCCCGCACCGTCCACCTTGCGACCGGCGCGATGGAACAAGGTGTCGTCGAGATAGCAGATCACAGGTCCCTCGGGACCGAGGTGCTCGACCACCACGGCGACCATCGCCGTCCAGAGAGCCTCGAGGCCGAAAGCTCCGGCCCGCACCAAGCGGTGGTATGCGTCGTGCGCCGAGCGCGTGGCGGGGTCCATCACCGCCACCATCGAGCAGACGGTGCGCCGACCCGTTGCGCACACCCAGGCCGAGGCCAACTCGGAGAACAAGTTGAACGAGGGAGCGGTGAACACACCGGCCGCCCGCGCGAGCAGCGCCTTCCAGGCCGACCCTGCCGGGCTCACCGTCGCGAGCCGGTTCTGGCGCTGGCAAGCGAGGCCTGCAACGCGGTGATCCCAGCGTCGGCCGAGGCGTCGAGAGCGGCCTTGGCCGTCTCGTAGCGCAGGAGTGCGGCGCGCACAGCCGAGAGATTGGCGTGGGTAAGCGTGATCGTCTTCGTGCGGCCCCCGGCCGGATAGGCAAGAGCAGGAGTCTCGTGCGGCTCGCCGGTGGCGCAGCGACACGTCGGCTTGCCGCACTTGCGGCGCAGCACGAACAGCGCTCCCCGCAGCAACTGGATGTCCTCGGTTGACCGTCGCCTCGGCATGGTCGTATTCTCCTGTTAGTAATCTACTAACAGCTAGTAGATCACGACCGCGCTGCCAGGTGGTGGATGGTGGTGTCAGTCGGAGACCGCTGAGGGGCCCACGCTCAGGCGGTCACGCCCAGACTAGAAAGTGCGAAAGTCCACACGAGCACTTCCAGCAAAAGAATCTGGTGCGGCGACGCGCCGTGCGGCAGCTGCCTTGTTCTTGTCGCGGGTCAGCACGGACCTCACAGAGACGGCGTGCGGACTGCCCGTTGAGAAGATCTGCGCTACCTGGCTCTCGCGTATCTGAGCCGTTGCACGCGCTCGAAGGCGGTCGAAAGGGGACAGCCCTAAGCTTCCGCTGTGGCGCCGAAGCTCGCCGACTGTGTCACAATGTCAGCGCCCGTTCGTCTATCGCGCCTTAACAGAAGTCCTGTTCACAATGGTAATCATGCTCGATTTGTTCCGAATATTCGGCACTGCTGTCACCGTAACTCTCTTGGGTTTACCTGCCGTTTGCCATCTGCGCAGCCAGAAGCAGCGTCGACAAGCGCCTCCTCTTCGAGAACGGCTTGCCTACACGAGCTTGGCTGCGAGGACTCGTAAAGGTGGTTCGCAGGCCTCCGAATAGGTCGGGAAGGAGTGGACGATATCAGCCAGGATTTCGAGAGGAACTTCCGCACGGATAGCGAGGGCTGCCTCTCCGATCCACTCGTCGACGCCTGGTCCAATCGCTGCAGCACCGACGAGCACACCCCGAGCCTTGTCAGCCACCAACTGCAGTCGGCCGATCTCGGTGCCATCAGAACCGGCACGCGCTGTCGCGGCAAGGTCCATTCCCGCAGTGGCAAGGTTCATCCCTGCCGTCTCGGCGGCAACGCGGGTCATCCCGACGGCCGCAACGGGCGGGTCAGTGAGGACGGTCCTCGGGATGGCCCTGTAGTCCGCGGCAGCGGCTTGGCCGCGCAGGTTCGTCAGAAGCACTCGCGCCTGGTAGTTGGCGGTATGGGTGAACGGCGCAATGCCGGTCACGTCACCGGCGGCCCACACGTGCTCGGCGCCGAGGACCCGGCATGCCTCGTCCACAGCCAACCCATGATGGGATGGCTCCAGGCCGAGCGACTCAAGCCCTATTCCGTCCACCCAAGGAGTTCGCCCGGTAGCCAACAGCACCCGCTGGGTCTCGACGGAACTCCCGTCGGACAGATCAACTATGGCCCCCGGCCCTGATTGCCTCATCGCTTGCGCAGACGTATCCAACCGGACATCGACCCCTTGGTGAAGAAGCACGCCGGAAAGAATCTGACCGAGGAAGGCTTCCTCTGGGGCGAGCAAATGCGATTCTGACTGGACGAGGGTGACCTCGGTCCCGAACGTCGCATAGACCTGCGCCAACTCGCAGCCGACCGGTCCTCCCCCGAGCACCATCATGCTCGAGGGCAATTCAGCTGACGAGAGAGCTTGATCGCTCGTCCAGGTCGGAACTCGGTCAAGGCCCGGAACTGACGGCACATCCGCGCGCGAGCCAGTTGCGATTACTAGCTCGTCATAGCTGAGGTCAGTGCTATCGCCCCCTGCCAGAGCCACCGAGACTCGTCCTGGGCCGACGATCCGTCCGAGGCCCCGATACAGACTTGCACCGGCACGAGCCAAATCGGCAGCCTTCCTCGAGTCGTCCCGCCAGCCACTAATTCGATCCCTGCGCGCCACGGCAGCGGCATACGCCGACGCCGGGTCATCGAGGGTGAGCGCTTCAGAGACCGCCCCGCAGAGGTGGGCCGCCGCGGACTGTCGTCGCACGTGCGCTGAGTACAGGAGCGCTTTGGAAGGCATGCACGCGACGAAAGGACATTCACCTCCGACTCGCCCAGCTTCGACCACCGCGACCGAGCGACCCGGTAGCTGTGACCAGATCCACTCGCCCGCCGATCCAGCTCCAAGCACAATGACGTCGAAATGCTTCATGGGAGAACCTCCGTTCCGGCGAGAGCTTGGGATTTCCCGGTGACGTGCGGGTACTTCCGATCGGTCCGTTTGTTCAGTTCGACGTCAGGAACTGACCCCAACGCAGTAGCGATTGGACGGCCGTCCTTGTCCTTGATGACGTAGCCGGGCCCGCGAACTCAGTTGCGATGCAAGAACGCTGCGTTCGGTGATGCCTAGATCGCGGCTGTACCGCGAAGGCGCGTCGGGACCGTGGCCGATACAGATGCGGACTCCAGCGTGGAAGCTCCATTGGGCCATGCAACAATCTTCCGCGAACGATGTCGAATCGATCGCGCGTGCTGGCACTCCACCTCATCGTCCTGCCAGCTCCCTTCTGTGGCGGACCCCGGATTGAAGCTCCGTATCAAGGAGGAGAGATCGGCTAGTTCTTCGTCTCGTACCACTCCGAAGACGAGCGGGGGTCCGATGACGATTGGGAACGACTCGCTCCCCGACGGCACCAAGTCAGCAGCTGCTGGTGGAGCATCAGCTGTGGGCGCAGGATCCTCCGCTGTTGCTCCCTTGACGGACACAACATCAAATCGTTCCTTCCGGGCCGGTAGCTTGGCGAGCCTACGTACGCCCCGGAAGCCCAAGCCCGAAGGCTCACTGTGGGAAATGTTCCGGGTAGGCCCGCCGCGCACCTTCAGCGGCTCGCTCATCGATGAGTCGGCGCTCGGGTCCAAGCAGAGAGATGCGAGCTTGGAGGACCCTTGACCGAGCAAGGGATCGTCTTTACCGCGAGAAAGTCAGCTTCTTCGTATCAACATGATAATGACAACAACGACCAGGATAAATACAATCGCTCCTCCTCCAATGTACATGGCTCTTTCCTTTCTCTAGCTGGGTGTCGGGTGTCGCAGTCCCCCCTTGCGGGCTGACAGCGCGCTGGGCTGGGGCTCGGTGAGCGGCAGCATCGGGACAGTCTGGGGCGGGTGCCAGACCCCAGCAGAGTCCACCTGGTCTATGGCTGGACCCGCGCCGGAAGAGCTGACTTGAACCTCTAGCTGTGCACCTCTTCGTGCACTTCGGTCGACTGACCCTGTGCGTCGGTGGCTTGACGGTCGTATGTATGCTTGCCGCTACCGACCGGACGGCGTGAAGCGGCAAAGACGATCCCCGAGGCGACAAGGCCGACGACCCCGACGACCAGGAGGATGATCCCCACCGTGGAAACGTTGAACCCGTGACCAGTCGTGGTCACAGCCCAGTGCATTACGGCACCCGCCGCGATCGCGACGACGCTGAAAAAGATTCCCGCACGTCCCATTTTCTTACCCCCATCTAGCTGGATGCCGTAGCTCTCGGCCAGATGCGGTCGGGGAACGACTTTGTTTGGATACATGTGATCGTACTCCAGATTTATCATACTAGCAATTACTTTCTTGAATATGTTAGCCTGCCACCATGGGAGACTGGACTTTTCTCACCAACCACGCCCGTGTCCTTGCCTGCATCGCACAAGATCCAGGCGTGCGTATTCGTGACATCGCCGCTGGCCTAGACATCACCGAGCGGAACGCTTTTGGAATTGTCGCCGACCTGACGACGGCTGGCTACGTCTTAAAGGACAAGGCCGGCCGTCGCAATCGCTACCGGATTCAGGTTCACGTGCCCTTGCGAAGAGACACGGATCGGCACCAGACGGTCGGTGAGTTGCTGGCGGTGCTTGTCGACACCAAAGCTCGTGGGGACCTTCAACAGGGCGTCGACGTCACCGCTTGATCCGGCGGGAGACCAAGGAAGTGCGCCAACCGACTTCGGTCACGAGACTGCACTATTTGTGGAAGAGAGGTACCTCATGATGCCTGCCGGATCGCAACAGTCTTGACGTATCTCCTCGTTGCTCGGTCAACGCAGGGTCTCGGACTGTAGACGCTGATCGAAAAGAGGACCACCTGATCATCCCCGTTCTTGCGCGAACCCGCCCACAGGCTTCGCCTGGGAGTCGAGCGAGAAGACGGGAGAAGGGACCGACATGGAGATGTGGACAAAGATCCGGCTCAAGGCGCTCATGTCGTCCGAGGCTTTCGTCCGCGTGCAGGAGCAGATGGCCGCTGACGCACACCGTCCGACGCCACTAAAGGGCGCGATGGGTCGCGTGTACCCCCTCTCTGGCCTCGTGCGTTGCTCGGCGTGCGGATGACGGATGCAAGACACCCACGCGCACGAAACTGCCCGATAACGCTGTCGCTTCGCGGCCGAGTACGCAATCGCCGACAAGGTCGATCATCCGTTGAGCAGATCCGCTCCCTCGTCCTTCGGCTTCGCGATATTGCGGCCGCACTCGCCACGGCCGACCCGAAACTCAAGGCCGAGGTATACCGTGAGCTGGGTTCAGGTTGAGTATGACCCCTGCCAGCACCTTGTCTCTGGCACCGCAAGTCCGTGTACCAGAGAACGTGTCGGAGGCGGACTCGGTACAAGACTCCACGCCGCGTCGCCGTGACCAACCTCTGCCTACGGGTACCTTGACCTGGACCCTTGCGCGCCTCTTCCCTCGAGAGTCGTCACCCGCAAACTCTCTCGCTACGGACGTGCCAGCGCCGTTCAGTAGCAGACGCCTGGTTCGGTGCTCGGGTAAGCCCAGCCGTTGTACTGGAAGCCCGACGTCCACATGGTGGCCTTGTTTGCAGTGAGCGTCCAGCCTGGCACCGCATCACCGTTGGCCCACTGCGGGAACGTCGGAGCCGTATTGAGAAGTCCCTTCTGGATCACGACGTTGAGAACAGTGAGCGGGATCAACTTTGTACCCACCCACTGCCCTGGCGTGAGCACGAGAGTGCCGTCGCCGGCAGTCACCTGACCAGTGGCGTCAACCTGTGGCGGGCTCGTGTCCTGATAGACGAGAAGGGCGGTGCCGCCGTACGCGCCGTACACGGGAGAATAGGCGAGACCTCCGAGCTTGCCGCCGGCACCGCTCAACTGGGACAGGCTCTGGGTCATGCCGGCAGCATCGTTGGTCATGGCCGCGAGGACTTTGCTGGCCGCGGCGTCTGTCTTGAGCCCGGCAAGCTCGGAGAGGAACTGACCGACCGTCCAATTGCCGGGCGGTGCGACCGTGAGCGTCTGGTCGGGCGATGTGTTCTTCAGATCCGTGGTTATCAACTCGCCGGCCGCGTTCTTGGCCCAGGCATTGAGCAGGAAGGTCCCCGGCGTCGTGCCCACGGTCAGAGTGAAGTCGTAGACGCCATTGGCGTCGGTCACGACGTCAACTGGGGGCCCAAGGGGGCTCGAGATGGAGCCCCCCGGCCAAATCCTCGTACCCGTGGAACCGCAGATGGCCAGCCGGACGCCGCTCGTGACCGCAGCTTCGCCCGTCTCGCTCGGCTGCGGTCGCAACGAAACGGTGACACCTCCGGCCGGCTTGCCGAACTCGGCCGTCGTTACCTCTCCCTTGACGACAGTTAGACCGTCGGCTTTCACACTTGTCTCCGAAAGCGTAAGGGTCACCTTCAGGCCGCCGTTGAGCGTGAAGTCGGCGTGCGCCACAGCTCCCGCATCCACAGACAGATCCAGGCTCTCCGGGTCAAACCTGGGCGGCAGTACACTGCTCGGACCCCCGGAGGGGGTGACGGTGTACTGCCCGGCTTTCACGTTGATCGTGTAGAAACCTGACGTGGCGTCAACTGGGCTGCTACCACCGCCGTCGCCACTGGCACTGACGGTCGCGCCCTGGACAGCCTGCTGGTCCTTGTCAAGGACATATCCGCTGATGGTCGCCCCAGGCTTGCCGGAGTTCCAAAGGAGGTAAAGAAGTGCCGGGTTGTTGTTCTGACGCACAAAGACGGGCGTCCAGCTCGTACGCGGTGGGATCTGGACGTCGCAAACAGTTGTGTTCGACTTGCAAGTGCCGTCGACGGCGTCGGGAACTGCCGCGCCGTAGGAGCTGTTCCAGTCGAGATGGTTGTAGACACAGCCTGCATCCCCACATGCGACGGCGGTCTCGGTCTGCAAAGGCGCCGGTCCGGTCAACTTGAAGATCCCGTCCTTGTCCGGGCGCGTGAACAGCACGACCGTACCCGGCTCCGGGATGACATAGCCCTCGCACGTCCCGTACCCCGAGCCGGTGTAGTAGCAGTGCGGGACCGGCGGCGGATTGTTGTCCGACGTGCTGACGGTTGTGGATGTTGAAGTCGGGCTGACAGTTGTTGGCGTTGACGTCGGCGGAATCACCGTCGGCAGGGAAGTGGAACAGGACGTCGCCAGGACCGCCAGTCCCATCACGATGACGTATCTCGCCTTCATCGTCCCTCCTCGCTCGCTGGCTCGAGATCCCCATTCACATAGACCTGCTGACCTGCGCGTAGTCGCCTGCCAGCCGTTGTCGGTCATCGTGCGCCTTCGTCACGCCGACTGTCAGGGCCGAATGTCACAAAGCGGCGAGACCCAGGGGGTCGCTCAGGCAGTTTCATGCAACGACAGCGACGGTGCCAGAGACGATCGGCCTCCTCGTGGCCAGGATTGACCCGCACTTCCCGATGTGGGGATAGGTCAAAGACGCTGGCCATCGATGGCCTTCGACGAGCCACCCGTCACTGAAGACCAGCTCCGCGATCTGTTGCAGCGTGTCGGCGACGTTGTCACGCTTCTCCGGCACGCTGACGCAGACGAACGGCGTGAATTTTACCAGGATCTTGGGCTTCGCCTCGCCTACCAGCGCCTGCGCGAACAGGAGAAGATCCGCGCCACCTTAGGCGTGGAGTTTTCGCCTGTCGGAGGGGGACTTTCCCACATACGACACGCGAGGCGATCTGGGATCTGGCCGCTTGACTAGGAGGTCTTCCTCAGTTCTTCCCGCCTAGCGCGGGCGTGGGACTGTCCTCAGACCCGCTCCGCATCCTCTCCAAGCGCCTCGATGCCGGACAATCACGGCGTCGTTCACGAAGAGGAGGGCTCACTGATGCGACGCCCGGCTCCGCCCGCCTGGCGAAGGGAGCAGGCCGGGGGCAATCGCTGACGTCACCGCTGCGATCCGGTCATCGACGTCGAGCTTCGCGAAGGCGTGGAGCAGATGGGTCTTGACGGGAGCCTCGCCAATGAACAGAGCTTGCCCGACCTCACTATTGGTCTTGCCATTCGCGACAAGGGCCAACACCTCTAGTTCTCTGGGCGTGAGTTCGCGATTCGCTGGCGCCCTCGACCGGCCGAGCAGCTTGGCAGCGACGAGGGGTGCCAACACCGTGGCCCCTCTAGCCGCCGCACGCAACGCTTGCACAAGGTCCGCTCTGGGGGTGTCCGTCAATAGGTAACCCGTGGCACCCGCTTCCACCGCCCGAAGGATGTCGTGGTCGGTGTCCTAGGTGGTCAACACCAAGACAGCGGGCGCCGGGTCGAGCGCGGCGATGCGACGCGTGGCCTCCGCCCCATCGATGCCCGGGCGCAAGTCCATGAGCACGACGTCGGGCTTGAGTTCGGCAGAGATCCGCACGGCTTCTTCGCCGTCGGCGGCTTCCCCCACGACCTCCAGATCCGGCTCTCCCGCCAACATCCCCCGAAGGCCTGCCCGCACAACAGGGTGATCGTCCACCAAGAGCAGCCTGAGCATCATCGCACGCCCACCCCCGGCTGATGAAGTCGACGACCCCTGGACCGCTCGAGGTTCGGCGCGACCCTGATCTGAAGGGAACCAACGGCCTTAGCAAAGCCACGAGGGGGATGGTGACTCGTACGGTCGTGCCGCCTCCAGTACGCGAACTGATCTCGGCTTGGCCGCCGACCTGGGTCGCACGCGATCGCAGCTGGCCGCGTCCGAAGCCGACTGCCCGCTCAGGGTCGAAGCCGATGCCGTCGTCGGTGACGACAAGAGTGGCGACATTCTCGTCAAACGCCAAGACCACGCTGGCAGAGATGGCTCTGGCGTGCTTTCCGACTGCCACCAAGGCCCGAAGCGCTCCCAGGCGTACTCACTGCCGGCGTGCTCTCTTACCGGCACAGCCGCTTGTCCGGACCCCCCGGCCTCGGGAGGCTCTGCTATCGCTCGCTCTGAGCTGTCCACCTGAAAGTCCTTGCAGAAACCACTAGGCCCAAGAGGCACCATATCGCGAGAACTAGGGCCATCTCCCCATGGTTCCATACGTGCCCAGGCTCGACCTTCTGGAAGTAGGACGGCAGGAGTGCCGAGCGGTAGCCCTCTGCGATCCAGCGCAGGGGGAAGATGCCAGCGAAATTGTAAAGGCCGTGGGAAAGCGAGGTGAAGGGCACGAACACACCGGAGATGAACTCGAGCACCAAAAAGGGCAGGTTGAGCACCGCCCCTGCCGAACGGGCAGTGCGGGGAAGGCTACTTGCTGCTACTCCGACCAACGTCATGGCCGTGCCTCCGAGGAGGGTAACCCAGACGAATGTCCACCACCGACTGAGCGAGTCCGGGAACGCGACCTTGTAGGCGAAGTGTCCGACCACCATCAGTACCGCCACCTCCAGGAGGGAAGCGACAAGCACGACCATCACCTTGCCCAAGAAGTAGGCGGCGCGCGGCATTGGAGTACCTGCCAGGCGCTTGAGGGTCCCGTTCTCGCGCTCGCCCGTGATGGTGATACCAAGGTTCAAAAAGCTCGTCGACGCCAGGCCGCCCGCAAGCAGCCCCGTGGTGTACACCTGACTGAAGCTGACGCCTGTGCCCGGGACCTTGCCCGAGAAGATGGAGGCGAGCAACCCGAGGAGCACGACAGGGAGGGCAAGGGTGAAGACCACGGCGTCCCTGCTGCGGAAGAACTGGAGTATCTCCACCTGTCCCCGGGCAAGGCTTGCCACCAGGAACGAGCGCCCTCGGGAGCGAAAGTGCTGTGACGCCCTTGCGGGAACACCCCGGCGTGGGTTCAGGTTTTCCGCACCGCCGGCGGTCGTCGTGGCGCTCATGCCAGTTGCTCCTCTCCAGACTCTCCGGCGGCGGCGCCGATGAGTCCCAGATAGATGTCCTCCAGGCTCGGACGCGTCACCGTCAGCCCCGGCACCTCACCGCCAAATGTCTCCTCGAGCTGGCGGACGAGCGCCGTGGGCTGAGGCGTCTTAACGTGCCTCCACTCGCCTTGGACCAGCCAAGAAACCTGCGCCGGGGCGTGTTGGCGCCCGCCGAGCTCGCCGGGCGGACCCGTCTCGACGAGTCGGCCGTGGTTGATGACAGCCACACGGTCCGCGAGCGCCTCAGCCTCTTCCAGGTAATGGGTGGTGAGCAGCACGCTCGTCCCCTCCTTGGCGAGGTCGCGCACCAAGTCCCAGAACGTTCTCCGTGCCTCGGGGTCAAAGCCGGTGGTCGGTTCGTCCAAGAACAGCAGTTCGGGACCGCCGATTATGCCGAGCGCCACATCGAGGCGCCGGCGCTGTCCGCCAGAGAGCGTCCTTATCCGGGCATCTCGCTTGGCCGAGAGGCCTACCCGCTCGATCACGTCTGCTGGGTCAGCAGGCGAGGGGTAGAAGCGCGCGAAGTGACGCACGGACTCGCTCACCGATAGGTCGGCGACGTCCTCGTTGTTCTGCAGGACGATGCCACGGCGAGCCCTCCATTCTGTGCCAGCACGCTGCGGGTCCTCCCCGAGCACGCGCACTTCGCCGTTGTCACGACGGCGATAGCCCTCGAGGATCTCTACGGTGGTTGTCTTGCCGGCCCCGTTTGGCCCGAGGAGGGACAGGACCTCGCCCCGGGCCATCTCCAGGTCGAGGCCGTCCACGGCCGCAACTGCGCCGTAGGACTTTCGCAGACCCTTAGCTTCGACAACAAGGTCGTTCCCCATGAGGCCAGCATGGCCCTTCTGCCGCTTCACCGCCACAGCTGGAAGGCTGGTTCTGGTGTCCATCGAACGGTGGATCACATACGCGCTTCCTCGCCGCGAGCCCCCTGTGCTTGGCAACCAGCTCCCCGCCGAGCTCGTTGCGATGACTTGGTTGAGCTCGCCCTCAGAAATGGCTCTATGTCGAGAGTGTCGGCTCAGATAGCCACTCGATGAGCCAACGTGGCTCAGCCCTTACAACATCGCCAGATCGGCGGACACGACAACGTGCGCACCAAATAGTTCGGGTGCGGCTCCCCTGGAGGGACGTCATGCGGCCATCGGGATCACCCCGTCGGCGTAGCGAGTCTTGTGCACGCGGTTTCGTTCCCTGTCGAGATGGAACCGCCAGTACTCGTCGAAGTCGTCGTTGGCCCGAACAGCTCGTAGCTTGAGGACGGCTTCGGCCCCTTCGACGCTCCATCTGGCGCCGGTGATGTCCATGCGGTCGGCCACCAGATATCGACACGTCCCCTCGATGATGTCATCAAACTGCACCTCCGGTAGCGGTTCGTTGAGTTCGGGTTATGAGGCGGGCCAGTGCTGGTCGAGCGCGGAGCGCGGCTTCGATGTCGGCGGTGAAGGGGATGCACACTGCACCGGTGGCCGGCTTGCGATGGAGCATCTGGCCGGCTCGGAGCCAGTAGTAGACGGTGCCGGGCTTGACGCCGAGGCGGGAGGCGACCTCGTGCACGGTGAGTTCGCCGGGTTCGAGCGGCGACGGACGTGTGAGGCCAATAGAGTGTCGGACGTTGCGCACGTCTCGTGTTCCGAACTCGTGCCCGCGCGCTGTGTGTAGGCCGAGCTCACGGAGTTCGGCGGCGATGTCGGTATCGCGCATCCCTTCGTTCTTTCGCTGCCGGATGAGTTCGACGGCGTCTTGGTCGGTGAGCATCCGGGTGCGGCTGGCGAGTTGTTCCTCGTGAGCGCCGCCGCGCCAGCGGATCCCGATGCGGATCTCGTTCCCGCTGGGGTCGGAGATGAGTGTGACGTCGGTGATGAGGGTTCGCAGGATGCGCTTGCGGTCCCGGGGCGAGGTGGTCGGCTCGTTCCAGAGCCGGCGGAGGTCGGCGGCGAGAGCGTGCAGGTCCGGGGTGTTTGGCAGCGGCGACCGTTGTGCGGTCTGGGCTTGGAGTCCGGCTTCGGCTTCGGCGACGGCGGCCAGCTTGGCCTCCCAGCGTTGCTCAAGGCTGCGGGCGACGAGCCGGTTCTCCGGTTCGCACAGGTTGAAGGCGCGTTCGGCCCGGGCCGCCTCATAGCGGGCACGTTCCACTCGTAGCTCGAAGGCTCGCAGGGCGCGTGCCTCGCGGTCGTGGAGCTCATCGGCGGCGGCCACGGCCAGGGCGATCTGGTCCGGGGTCACGATCTCCAACAGGCGTCGCTCGACGATGGGGTCGACCAGCGCGGCGCTGACGGAGCGGCACCCGGGTGTGTGGGTTTGGTCCAGCCTGGAGCGGCACCGGTAGTGGGCGGTGCCGGCGCTGGAGTAGTAGACACCCATGCCTGTCCCGCAGTGGCCGCACATCACCACGCCTTGCAACAGCGCACGGCCCTCGCGAGGCGGCCGGGCGCCGCGCTGGGACCGGTTGGCCGCCAACTGGCGCTGGTTGGCGTTGAACCTGTCCCAACTGATGTAGCCGCGATGATGGTCGTGGATGACTACTTCCCAGCGGTCCGGCGGTAGTTCGACGCTGCGGGTGGAGATGTTGCCGTCAGCGTCGATGGTGCGTTCGGACTTGTAGCGGCCCGAGACGTAGGCGCCGGCGTAGGTCGGGTTGCGCAGGATGGCCCGGGCCTGGCTCTGGCGCAGTCGCATCCACTCCACTTCCCCCGTCCAGCTCTGGCCGTGGGTCGGAAAACGGCTGTCCCGAAACGCTTTCACGACCCCGCAGCACGTCCCGGTGGCCTCGAACGAACGAAAGAGGTCCGCCACCGCCGCTTGAACCTCCTGGTCAGGGTCCATGGCGACTTGGCCATCGATGTCGTAGACGTAACCGATAGGCAGCGAGAGGCGCAGATCCCCTCGGCGTGCGGCCGCCTTCTTTGCCTCCTGCATGCGCTGGGCCAGGATGTGCAGCTCCACCGCCGACATGGTCCCCTTGAATCCGAGGAGGAGCTGGTCGTTGAAGTCCCGGAGATCGTAGACGCCGTCGGCATCCGCGATGAGCGTGTCGGTCACCTGACAGAACTCCAACATGCGCTGGAAGTCGGCCGAGTTCCGCGACAACCGTGACGCCTCCAGCACGAACACCAGGCCCGCCTCGCCCTGACAGACCTTGGTCATAACCTGCTGGAAGTCGCGCCGGCCCCGGGTGCTGCGGCCTGACTGCCCGAGATCCCCGTCGAGAACCACAACCTGGGAGCGGTTCCATCCGAGATCGACCGCGGCGTCGGCCAGTCCGTACTGGCGCATGGTCGACTCGGTGTGGTCCCGGACCTGGGCGGCGGTGGACTGGCGGAGGTAAACGAGGGCCAGCCGGTCGCGGTGACGCTGGCTGATCTTGTGCGCCCCGTTCACCGCGGCACGCCCCGGCCCCGACCGCGGCGGCCAACATGTTTGCCACCGGCATCACCAGGTCCTCCGAGCCGAACATCGGCGGTCAGTTGAGGCGCCCGCGCTTGAGCAGTTCCAAGTTGATCGCCGAGATCTCGGCCAGTGCGGACTCGACTGCAGCGCTCGTGCTCACCCCCGCCCGCACCTGTTCGGCCAGTTCGGCTGGAACGTAGAGCATCCGGGTCCGGCGACCGACCCGCAGCGACAAGTACAGGTAGGGTCCATGCAGTTCTCCTCGGGCGCATCGACACCCCTCCTTCCCGCATCGGCGGCGTTGTTCCTGCAGGGAACCGGCGATCACCTCTTGGAGATCGGGGATCTGGCGGACGATGCGACGCCGGCGTTCTCGTAGCTGGCGCAGGCTGAGCCCGGCCATATCCCCGGTTGTCTTGTGTGTGATCATCACACAAGATCATCTCCGAATGTCGGCGTCGTGTCAACGACCCTCGACTGCTCGCAGCATGACAGCCAGCTCGGCCAGCACGCGCAGGTCCAGTGGCCGGCACCCAACACTGTCGCCGCCGCGATCGGTGAAGTCCGGTGGCAGGGCCAACGTGCCCCGCTCGCCCGCGTCGCAAACAAAGACGCGCCCAGTGCCGGCCAGTCGCCGCTCGTACATCACGGTCAACCTCTGGCCGACCAACGGGTGGAACGGGTGGGTGACGACCACCGAACTACGAGCGGTGCTACTCGCTTCGGCAGTATGGGGCCGTCGTCTCGATGACGCCGCTTGCGATCGGCCAGCCAGAGGCGAGCGCCGTCGGGTAGTCCAAGTAGTCGGCCTTGTTGGTCAGGTACTTGGCGCAGGCGTCCGCCTTGGTTCGCTTGTGCTTGCCGAGCCGTGTAGCCGTGGCCCTCCGCCTGATACCGGCAGCGACCTTGCGGGCGTTGCCCTCGAGTATCGAGACCGCCCGGTCGCGGACCCAGGCCTCGGCAGCAGGTTCGCCCTCGGCGAAGAAGCACCACGCCGCGCCCCAGAGGTACTCCAAGACGTGGATGAAATCGACCACGACGGTGACCTCGACTCCTCGTGTGGTGGCCTCGGTCTCGATGCGGTCGATCTGGTGGTTGTTGCCGTCGACGAGGCCCACCCACTGACGCTGGTGCTCTGGGTCGCGTCGCTCGGCCTCGTCGAAGACCTTGGCGATCACGCTCGCCGCGTCGTCGATCACGCTCGCGGTCACCCATTTGGCCTTGGCGACCGGAGCCGGTGTTTGGTCACTGTTCGACGCCATCACGTCGGCCGGTGTGCGCTCGACCGGGGTGAGGTCGTAGACCGCACCCACTTCGGCCAGACGCTTTCGGTTCCGCTTTTCACCCTTGGAGAGTCGACAGTCGAGCTTGGTGGTTGCCTCGGCGGCGGCCTTGGCCGTGGCCGGGCGCAGCGAGTCGGGCCGCATGACGATGCCCTTGCCGTCGGCGGAGATGACCAGCACGTCGTCCCCGGCCGCCTCGGGACAGCGCCGGGTGGCATAGAACTCGACGACGTCGCCGGCAGCTCTTGCGGCCAGGGCTTCGACCTGGCGTTTGCCCACACTCGTCCCCGTCGCCCGCTCCACCGCCTCGCTCGCCTCTTCGAACGACCCCCTCGCGGACTCGATGGCCGCCAGGCGCCGCAGACCGTGGCTGTGGCGCTCGGTGGGCAAGTTGAGCACGGCGTCGGCCACGTGCAGGTTCGCCTGGCCCTTTTGGCGGTATGCGAGGCGGTCGACCACGACGTCGCCGAAGACGGTGGCGAGAGCGCGACGGTGGCCGGTTTCGACGTAGGGCCGTCTCACCCCCGCTTGGTCGCAGACGTCGTTAAGTGGTTCTTCGACCAGGCAGCGCAGGTCCAGGTGGTCCTGGTAGAGCTGGCGGAGCAGTTCACGTCCCGACGCGAAAAGGCGCTCTTCGAGCTCGGCGTGGCTCAGCGCGCCGGCCTCGCTGGAGCCCAAGAACCCGACCACCTCCTCGAAGTTCTGCCGGCTCGTTGCGAAGGCCTCGCCGTCGGTTCCTTGTGCCATGTCCCCACCTCCGTGACTCAGACGCCGGGATCCCGGCCGCCTACAGCGTGGCAGCTGTAGGCTATGTGTCCGTGGATGTTCCCTCCTCAGGTGCTAGGCAGGGTTCCGTGGCCTCACACGAGCCCTTCGCCGCCACGAGACGTGCCCTGGCCGACCAGCTCGGCGCCATCGACGGGGTGCTCCCGGGCTCGGTCGTGGTGCGACAGATGCGCTGTGGGAACTCGGGCTGCGCCTGCCGGGCGGACCCACCTTCCCTCCACGGTCCCTACATCCAGTGGAGCCGCAGCGTCGACGGCAGGACAGTCACGCGCTATCTGAGCCAAGAGCAGCTCGATCGCTACCAGGAGTGGTTCGACAACGCCCGCAAGCTCAAAGACCTCGTCGCCAAGCTCGAGGTCACATCGATCAAGGCCCTCGAAGCTGAGGCCAAGGCGGGCCGACGGCGCCAGGGTGTTGCCTCACGGCAAACCCCGAGTCGTCCGTCACGCTCGTAAAGCAACTCCGAGGGGCGAGTGCCCGCCCTCACCGACAGGCACCACCGTCGGACTCACCAGGAGCCCGCTGGAAAACCCTGCTCGCGAGCGCCGAACGTCGGCAAGTTCGTTCCCTTCAGGGGAGCCGCACCCAAATCATAAGACGCGGGCGACCCTCGACGGCCTCGCGATCGGTACCGCGGTGTTGTTGCTGAGCTGGACCTTCGTACTCGGGTCGCTGTGGCGTCATACAGACCTCACGACCGCCGGGGGCATCGTCGCTCTCGCTTACCCCTTTGGCGACATTGTCATCATCTTCCTCATCGTCCTGTCCGTCCGTTCGATGACGGTCACGGGACGCCGACCATTGCTGTGGGTCCTCGTGGGGCTGTTCGCAATGGCCATCTCTGACAGCACGTATGCCTACCTCGTCGAAGTCGGCCGATACGCGACGGGCAACCTGGTCGACATCGGATGGGTGGTGGGTTACCTCGCCATCGCGGTAGGCGCGTCGGGCGATGCCAGCCACACGGTGCGTGCTCCATCCGAGATGCCGAACGAGGCATCGCTCGCCTCGCTCGTCACGCCATATGTGCCTGTCCTCTTGGCACTTTTGGTCATCACATTCGAGATGGAGACACACCACCATGTCGACCGCTTCTCATTGCTGACCGGCTTCGGCCTTGCGCTGCTCGTGATCGCACGCCAGGTGCTCATACTGCTCGACCGTCGCCGCGAGTTGTTCTCGGCTTCAGAGGGGCCTCACGAGCCGGGCCCAGAGAGTACCGGCTCACCGCCGTCGTATGAGTGCGAGTCGGAAATTGCTCCGCAGCCGCAGGTTCTCGGGAGAACCCCGTGAGCTACAGCCGCGACACTTCGGAAGCCCTCAAGCACCCCCTGGAGACAGTGAGGCGGCCGTACACCACTATCGTGCTCGCCCTCATGGTCGGCACCAGCAGCATCGCTGTATTCGATCTCTACCTGTTCGCGTCCTCTGCTTTGCACTGACTAGAGGCCGTCCGGCCGATACTCGATGCTGTGCAGTTGCACCAAGCAAGGCATTGCTCCCCAGGTCTCGCGGGCTGCGAGTCGGCCACCTGAGACCAGGAGCGCACGCGGGTTGTCCTTAGGTGCGGCCCATCGAGGGCTGGTGGGCGCCCGGGTCGGCCGCACGTGCCACACCGAGCTCGGGCTCCGGCATCTAGGACCGACCGGCGATCACTTCGCGATCCTGATCCTCCATCCGCAGCGATCTTGCACGAGAAGCGCTTGGCCTCGCACCTGCCGCCCCGACCCGTCCGATTCAGTCCAAGACAGCTAGATGACCAGTGGATCGGCGCCCGTGGTTCGGCCAGACTCTGGCATGGACGACTATCTCGCTCCAACAAGCGATACCATCGAAATACAGGCCCGCCTGGCAATGCCATTGGCAGAGGCCATGCTCACCCAGCGCGCGATCCGGCGTGTCCAGCCCACCCCGGTCGACGACCGCGTCGTGCTGCGATGTTTGGAGCTGGCCTTGGAAGCACCGACCGCCTCGAACGGCCAGACCTGGCAGTTCGTGATCGTGAAGGAGCGCGCGGTGAAGGCGCAACTGGCAGCTCAGTACCGGCGGGCGTGGCGGCTGTACGGCGGGCTTGGTCGGCTGGCCAGGCCCGACGACCAGACCGTCAAGATCTTGAAGTCGGTCCAGTGGCAGGTCGAGCACTTCGAGGAGATCCCAGTTCTAGTCGTGTGCTGTGTCCGAGGCGGGACGGGGTTGCCTTTCCTCCCCAAGCCGGCGATCGCCGCGTCCAGCCATTACGGGTCGATATACCCCAGCGTCCAGAACCTGTTGCTTGCAGCACGGTCGGTCGGCCTCGGCGGCGCACTCATCACGCTGCCGTTGTGGTCCAACCTCGTCGCTCGCAAGATCCTCGCGCTGCCCCTGAACGTGGAGCCGTGCTGCATCGTGACTCTCGGCTGGCCGAAGGGCCGCTACGGCCGCAAGACTCGCAAGCCGATCGGCACAGTAGTCCACCTCGACCGGTACGGCAACCAGCCTTGGAAGGACCGGGCGCCGGCCTGATCCTCGGCGTCGGCAGCGGGAATACTCTCGGCCGACGTCGCCCCGGTTGCCGACCGTGGCGCCGCCCCGCCACAACGTATATCCTTCCCGGACCTGCGACGGAAGGACGACATTGCCCGGTCAACGAACGGCCCGGAGCACCGCGCGCTTCGCAACTGCCCGCCGCCGGCGGAATCTTCGCTCGTCTCAGGTGGCCGTCGCCGCCCTGGCGTGGATCGCGGTGATCGGTCTCGTCTCGCAGCCAAGCGCCCTGGCCTCCCCGAAAGGCGCAGCGGCGGGCGCCTGGACAGAAGTCGGCTGGTTCTGGGGCATCAGCAGGGTTGAGACCGTCGCCTGTCCCACAACTTCGATGTGCGTAGCGGGCGGACAGGGTGCTGTAGCCCTGCGCTCGACCGACGGAGGCAGGAGCTGGGTGGGTGAAACACTCCCCTCTGGGGTCACGTCGCTCACCGGGATCGTCTGCCCCTCGAAGTCGGTCTGCGAAGCTATCGGCGAGAATTCAGCGACGTCGGGTGCAACAGCGGCCCTTCTCGGCACCACCAACGGCGGTGTGAGCTGGGTCAGCCAGAAGCTTCCGGCCGGGATGGGCGGCACCACCACCGGCAGCCTCACGCCAACGGTCCTCAGCGCGATCGCCTGCCCATCGAAATCGGTTTGTGAGGCCGTCGGCGGCTTTGCCAATTCCTCCGGCGAGCTCGGGGTGACACTGCGTACAACTGACGGTGGCAGGAGCTGGGTACGACGGACCCTTCCCGGCGACGGAGAGGCCAACTCGGTCGCCTGCCCCTCGACATCGACCTGCGAAGTCCTCTTCAAGTCGAACGGGGCCGGCGGAGTCGTCGTCCTCCGCACCACCAACGGCGGTGGCAGCTGGTCTCACAAGACTGTCCTGACGGGAAACGCGGAACTCGAAGCCATCGTCTGCCCTTCCACTTCGACCTGCATGGCGGGCGGCAACGTGTACCCCGCCGCGGTCGTCCTGCGCACTACGAATGGCGGCAAGAGCTGGGCTCAGGAAACACTCGAGTCTCAGTCCTTTGAGTACGTCGACGCACTCGCCTGCCGGTCCACCTCGGTCTGCGAGGCCGTCACGTACAACGACGCCACTGCCGTCGCCTGGCGCACGACCGACGCCGGAACGAAATGGGCCGACACGACGATCCCCCTGACGACCGCAAGCATCGCGGCGATCACCTGTCCCTCGACGTCGGTCTGCGTGGCGGGCGGCTACGGGGTCGGGACCCCTGGATCCACCGCCAGCACCGCGGTCGCTCTCCGCACGACCGATAACGGCAAGAGGTGGGTGCTCGGAGAGGCGCTCTCGGCCGGCATCACCGAGCTCACTGCGATTGCCTGCCGGTCGACCTCGGTCTGCGAGGCGGCCGGAGACAGCGCGCTTGCCGTACAGACGACAGACGGTGGCGCCAGATGGGTGAGTGAGACCCTTCCGGCCGGCGCCGCCGGCGTCGAGGCGATCGCTTGTCCCTCGACCCGGATCTGCGAGGCGGTCGACGGGGACTTGGCCTTTCGCACCACCGACGGCGGAAGGACCTGGGTGAGCGGGACGCTCCCCTCAGGCTCGGGACAGGCCGAGGCGATCGCATGTCCGTCGACCTCAGTCTGCGAGGTCGTGGGCCAGTCCTCTGACCTCGCGATGCGCACGACCAACGGCGGAAAGAGTTGGGTGAGCCAGCCCGCGACCGGCGTCGAAGGGTTCAACGCCTTCTCCTGTCCCTCGGCCTCTGTCTGCGAGGCAATCGGCGTCAGCTCCGCGGGCCTGGAGGAATCCCTGCGCACGACCGACGGCGGTGCGAGGTGGGTGGGCCAGAAGCTCCCGTACAACCTTGGGGACATCGACGCGATCGCCTGCGCATCGGCCTCGGCCTGCGAGGCCGTCGGTGCGACCTCTGCGAGCGTCGCCGTAACCCTGTTCGCCTGTCGCACTCCCTCGCTCTGCCCGGTTCTCGACGCGAGCTCCAAAGGCCCGAGCGCCGTTGCTATTCACACGACCGACGGCGGCAGGCGGTGGCTGAGCACCAAGCTCCCATCGACCTACGGCAAGACGCTCAACGCGGTCGCCTGTCCCACGAGCTCTGTATGCGAAGCGATCGCCGGGTCCCCTACGGCCGGAGTCTCAGGACCCAGCGCCGGCCCCGACGTCGAGGTCTTCCGTACCACAGACGGAGGCTCGAGCTGGCGGTCCCAGACCGTGCCCTCCGGCATCTCCGCGCTCTTGTCGGTCGCTTGTCCCTCTCCCTCGTCCTGCGAGGCCGTCGGCTACAGGCAAGGTGGTGCGGCCATTATCCGCCTTCACTGATCAGAGACACCGCCCGGGAGGAAGCATCCCCGGTAGTGGCCGAAGCCGTCCTGCAGCACTGAATGGCCTCTGATGCCGCGTCTGGCGATGAGCATCCATGCCCTCTTCGGATTTGACGCGTGCTCGCCAAGCCGGGCCCAGATCGGGGCGCCAAGAGCCGCTTGATTCGATCAAGGCCCGGCCGAGCGCTCGGGCGGCCCCGGAGACGCCACATCCGCCGACAGGCCGGCGAGTCGCGCCCGTCGAGCTTTGCCCGGAGATGCCGCAATGATCTCAACCGATTCGCCCAACGACTGCGGCTCGCCGTTCGCAGACTGGACTGGACAACTGTCGCGCCCGGGCTTGGGTCACGCTGAGCTGCGAAGTGGCGTGCGGTCCGGAGAAGGGTTGAGCCGCGGCGCCCGCTGAGGTCGACACGCGACTTCTCGAGGTCAAGCGGTGCGGCCGAACGCGGTTGTCACAGCGTCCATCAGCACCCTCGTCGTTCGAGGCGCGGCACACACACGACGGGTTTGCCGGTCTTGAGTGACTGGCGAGCGGGCGGTCCCTGAGCCCGTAGACGAACTGCACGCCTAGTTCTGGATCTTCCCGAAATGGCGACCCGCCCGCCGGCGAGCGGTGCAATGATCGCCCGGTGTGGAGAACCTACTTGCACGGCGGGATCGGCTCAGTTCTTGACTGCGTCAATGCTCTCCTCGGACGGAGCGTCCCCGGTCGCGTGCTCGAAACTCCTTCTGGCCCGCATGAGTCGCCATCGATCGACTCCCGGTGAGCAACGACAGGCCGGCCCGGCGCGACACGAACGTGCTCCGACCCGTCAGGGAGAGGTCGTCTGAGAAAAATCGCGACGTGTTCGGCGCGTTGTACGGGGTGGCCTGCTGGGTGCTGTTCTGCAGTGTCGGGACCGTTGCCTTGCCGGTCATCCTCGTCCTGCCGAAGCTCTCGTGGCGTTGGAAACTGGCCCGCGCCACGGCGCGGCTGTTGTGTGCTTGGGTTGCGATCGCCTTCGAGACGAGCGGAACGCCGTTGGCCGGGACATCGTGCGTGTACGTGGCAAACCACGTGAGTTTCCTCGACTCGTTCGCGATCGGCCTCATGTTCGAAGAACCGGTCGTGTTCGTCGCCGGAGGAATGCTTTCCCACCAGCGCGTTGTCGGTACGTTCCTCCGCCGGATCGGGGTCGTGTTCGTGAGAACCGTAGCCGACAAGCGTCACTCGTCGGTCAGCTCAGTGCTTACGACGTTGGAGAACCTGGTGCGCTCGGGACGGTCGGTCGTCTTGTTCCCAGAAGGCGGGCTCACCGTCACGCCAGGACTGCGGCGCTTCCATCTCGGGGCCTTCGTCGTTGCGAGCGAGACGGCCTGCCCCGTTGTCCCTGTCGGGATTCTCGGGACGAGAGAAATTCTCCCAGCAGGTCGACGTCTTCCTCGACGAGGCGCGATGCGCCTTGTCGTGGGCGAGCCCCTGCTACCCATCGGCAACGGATGGAAGGCCGCCCACCAGCTCGCGGACAAGGCTCACGACGCGGTCGAGGAACTCCTCGACCGCTCCTGAGGCCCTACTTGGCGACCGGACTGCCCGAGCAACTGCGCCCGAGGAGCGACGCTGTTGACCATCCTCGACCCCACCTGTGGGTGCGATAGCCCGGTCGACCTTTGCGGGGGATAGCTTTCTCGCCATGACCACGGTCGTGTTCGCCGGAGTCACGACAGGCTCGTCGCTGATCCATCAAGCGCTCTCGGCCTGGCAGCCGATCCTGGGAGTGGCGTGCGAGATCCGCGGTGTCGACATGGCGCTCGACGCTGAGGACGAGATCTACCTCCGATTCCTCGGCGATCTCCTGACGGACAACAGCACCGTCGGCGCCGTCATAACGAGCCACAAGGTCGGGGTCTTCCGAGCCGGGCGAACCATGTTCGCCGGACTCGACCCACTCGCTCTCGCCTGCGAGGAGGTCAACGCCATCAGGCGCACTCCCGACGGACTGCGCGGTTGGGCCCGTGACCCGATCTCGGTGGGACGGGTCGCCGACCAGATCTGGCCCGAATCGGAAGGAGAGGTCGTATGCCTCGGTGCGGGTGGCACAGCGCGTGCCCTCGCCCAACACGTCTTTGCCACCCGTGAGCCCGTGCGGTTTGTCTGCGCCGATCCGACCAGCGCCTCTGTCGAGCGCCTCGCCCAGATAGCGGGACACCCCGTGGACGGACACGTCGGTCTTGGACCCTGGGACGACCTCGTCGAAGCGGCTCCACCCGGGTCGCTGATCGTCAATGCGACGGGTATGGGCAAGGACCGGCCGGGCTCGCCTATCACCGGTCGGGCACGATTCCCGCCGCGCTCGGTCGTCTGGGAGCTGAACTACAGGGGAAATCTCCAGTTCCTGGACCGCGCCCTGACAAGGGCGAAGGACTCCGAGATTCAGGTCCACGATGGTTGGCAGTTGTTCTGCCACGGCTGGGCGGCAGCACTCAGCACGGTGCTCGACCTGCCCGACGATGCCAAGCTGGGTGACCGGTTCGCTGAGGCGACACGGTCGCTCAGGCCGGGCGTAGCCTGACTGCCTGGTCTGGCTCGCAACGCCACGAGCCAGCGCCGCAAGGGCGGACCGTGGCGTAACTGTTTCATTGACGAAACTTGTCGATTCTCGGGTGCCTTGTTCGCGACGGGGGCGGGAGCTTCATTCAGTCGGGATCCTCCGGGCGGCTCCACCCGGATCTCAACACAGAACAGAACAGTGATCGACCGGTACACAGAGCCCTGGGCGAGAGCGCTCAGCGATCCCAAGCACAGATTGGAGCGCGCCATGGAGAAGGCCTTCGAGTTCTATATCCGCACAACCCCCGAACACCTGTGGGAGGCGATCACAAACCCGGAGATAAGGAGCCAGTACAACTTCGGCGCGGGGGCCTACTCGGACTGGCAGCGCGGGTCGCGCGTGGATCTGACCGCACCCAGGGCCGACCGGCTGCTCGCTGAAGGCGAAGTGCTCGAGGTGGATCCTCCGCGGCGGCTCGTCCACACGATGGTTGCGTTATGGAGCGGGGAGGTGAGGAGCGAGGGTGTATCCCGGGTCACCTGGGAGATCGAACCCGTCGGAGACTCCTGTCACCTGACTGTGACCCATGGCGAGCTACGCGAAGGGGCCAACGCCGAGATCTACGGCGGCTGGCCGATGATTCTCTCCGGCCTCAAGACCTGGCTAGAGACTGGCCAGAAGCTCACGACCCCGGGCTCGCTGATGTACGGCTGAACGCCCAGGCCCTGAATTTGCTGAGGCTCTGAACTTGGGCTTGGAGGCGACGCAGTCCAGGAACGAAGTCGGGATTCGGACTCGGCGCGGCCAGCTCCGCAGCCAGAACGACCTCTAGCGATGGCTTCGAAGACGAGCTTCTGCCTGCTAGTAGCCGGCGGGCCGCGCGACATTTCACTCCAGCGCCGACTCCAGCGGTTCGCGGTGCCGTCCGGCGACGATCGCGATTGCCGCGATCCCGGCGAGACCGCAGACGACTTGGACGACAGTCAGGGGCTGTCCGAGGATGACTACCGCTGCCACGGCCGCGACAACCGGGTTGCTCGACCCGATCACCGACGACACAGAGGCGTCAACGTAACGGTGCGCCCAGTTCATCGAGAGATGGGCGGCCCCCGGCACAACTGCCAACAGTGAGATCCATAGCCAGTCGCCGGATTCCACCCGAGCGAGGGACTGCCCCGACGTCAGCACGATGAGCGTCAGGGCCATCGCGGCCACGATCGTCACCACGGTGGTGTACTCCAACGCGTTCTGGCTCGATCTCGCGTGCTTGGATGCAAGCCAGTATCCGGACCACGACAACATCGACCCGACTGCGAGAAGGTCCCCGGACACTTCGTGGTGACCCGCCACACCGGGCCCCAGCACAGCGGCGGAGACACCGCCGATGGCGACCAGGATCCAAAAGACGTCCCATCGCCCCATCTCTTCGCCGAACAGCGGGCGCGCTGCGACAAGCACGAGGGCGGGCTGAACCGCACCAATGACTGTCACGTCGACGACGCTCGTGAGCTTGACGGCACAGAAGAACATCGCCATGTCCCCGGCCAGGAAAAGGCCACCGAGCCACGACGCCCGGAAGTTGTCCCAGCTCAACCGGCGGCCCGACGCGAAGACGATCGTCGAGAGCAGCGCGGCGGCGAGCCACAGTCGGTAGAAGCACAGCACGAGGCCGGACGCCGACCCGAGCTTCGCGAAGATCCCCCCGAACCCCCAACCGACTGAGGCCAGAGCAGACGCACCCAGACCGACCGCCTGTCGCCTGGAGCGCGTAGACGTGGCTTCCAGGGTCGTCATCCGAAACGATCGTACCGGGACCCAATCCGGGCCGATGAGTGAGGTGCGCGTGCCCGCTGCCCTTGGATGTCAGCTGGTGCCTCCGGATAGTCTCACGACCATGGATCTCGAACGGCGGCGCGTGATCGTCACCGGCCGGGTTCAGAACGTCTGGTACCGCGACAGCTGCCGAATCGAGGCAGTGGCCCGCGATGTCAAGGGCTGGGTTCGCAACCGCTCGGCCGGCACTGTGGAGGCCGTGTTCGAAGGATCGGCTGAGGCCGTCGCAGAGATGATCTCGTGGTGCCGCAAGGGCCCCCCGAGGGCACGTGTGGACGACGTCGATGTGATCGTCGAGCCGGCACAGAACGAGACCGGCTTCCTGGTCCGCTAGCTCAGGTTCCGACACCGAGGCGTTGAGCTAGCCAGGCGACGCGCTCCGCGACGGTCGATTGGACCGTGACGTCAGATGAACAGCTGGATGTCCGCCCTGGCCGCCATGTCGATGAAGCTGGCCGCGCCGAGAGTGGGCTGTATGCCGTCTATGAAGTCGGACGTCGACAAGCCATAGAGGTCCATCGTCATCTGGCAGGGGTGCAGTCGCACGCCGACATCGATGGCCATCTCCATCAGCTCGGTCACACTTGCAACCTTGTGCTGCTTGGCCAGCAACTTGATCATGGAGGTGCCAGCTCCGCCGAAATGCACCTTGCTCAGCTTGAGGTGCTCACTGCCGCCGTGGTCCACCAGCGACTCTGCTTTCTGCATCCAGTTGTTGCCGGTGACCCGCTTGTCGTTCTTCTGCAGCACCCGCAGCCCCCAGAACGTGAAGAAGACGTCAACCTCGAGACCGGAGGCGGCACCGGTCGTGGCCAAGATCATCACCGGCCACACACGGTCGAGATCGTTGCTCCAGCAGATGATGGCCATTCGCTTCGGCTCGTCCTCGTCGGAGGCGGCCGTTGCGGCCCTGGCTGCGGTGTCGATGTCCTCCATGTCACTCCTCTCCTAACTCGGCGGCTGCGGCCGCCCGAACGGGGTCGGACACGCCTTGCGGTGCTGGGGTCGCGACAGATGAGCGAGATCAGCGTTATTTATAATACATTCACTAGAATACATGATTTAACTAGCTTTGCCCCGGCTGCAAGAGGACCCCGCAAGACCCATGACGCGCGCCGGCGCCGTACAGCGCCAGATGCAGAAGTCGGCGAGTCCATGACTCAGGCGGCGCTTCGGCCCTTTGCTACCTCACTCGCCGGCAGGACCGGAGCGACGTGGACGAGCAGGTTGTAGGTGACCAGGGCGATAGCGAGGTGCATGACCATGAGGACGGCGACCGCGTCGGCCGGCTGGCCCCGGTAGAGGATGAAAAGGTCAGGGAGCCACAGGACCACAGTGACGAGAACGGCCAGACGGAGGAACAGCCATCGTGGCGCCGAGGTCACACGCGTCACGATCGGCCATGCCGCGCCGGCGATGACTACGCCGATCACGGTCAGCTTGGCGTAGTCGGAGAACTGGAAGTGCTGGTAGCCCTTCGTGCCCGGAAAGATCGCCTCGCCAACGACCACGAGGATGGCGTCCGCGACGAGGCAGCCAACGATCGACGCAATCGTCGCCAACACCACTCGTCCGGGAAGCGGTTGACGGTGGCTGGGCGAGAAGTCCAGAGAGACCAAAGAGGCCGCTTTCTTGAGCACAGTCATCGAAACCTAGTCGCGATGGGCAAGGAACTCGCATCGCCTTCGACCTCGCGGAGATGTCGGTCGGGTGCCGGAGCTTGAGTCAGTGCTCGCGCGTCAGGTGCAAGTGATTCCTTCGGCATCAAGGAACTGGCGATATGCCTCGATGCCGTCCGGCCCGGTGGCGAGATCGGCGACCTCGCTGTCCCAGTCGGACGGCCGCAGCCTGGCAACCCAGCCGTCACCATAAGGGTCGGAGTTGATCAGGCTCGGCGATGCGACAAGGGCGTCGTTGACTGCCACGATCTCACCGCTTACAGGCGCAGAGACCGGGCCGACCCACTTGCCGCTCTCCACTGTCGCTATGTTGCGGCCCTTCTGAACAGCCTTTCCGGTCGCCTTCGGCGTCACCGCGACGATCGTCCTGGCCAGATGCTGCGCGACATCGGTCATCCCGACCGTCACAAGCTCGCCGTCCCGGCGGGCCCACACGTGCTTTTCCACCACGTAGTACAAGTCCTCGGGAATATTGCAGTTGTTGACAACGGTCATCGCTCCATCTCCCGTCGGTCGTCGACCTTGTTCTGCTCGTCGGCGGCGTGCCGGTCCGCCACCTGATCATGCTCGGCTATGAGGTGATGAATCAGCCTGTCAAAGGCGACCATCCTGATCTCGGTTCCGAATTCGACAAGAAACTCGGGGTCGCCCGTACCCTTGCGCACAGTCTGCTCGTGCCGGGCCCCGCACTGCGGGCAAGTGGTCGCGTAGAAGGTCCTGCCGTCGCGCGTGCCCGTGCCGACACGGTCACCGTGCCGCTCGCACAGGTGTGCCTGGAGCGCCCGTGGTCCCGCCGTCGTGTCGCACCAGGGGCAGTTCACCGCCCGTGCCGATCTGTCCGGGGCGCCTCGGTCACAACCTCGACGACTACGAGTCCGGCCATCACACGGTCAGCTCTTCGCGCTTTCCGGGCTCGGTCGGCCTGGTCATCGCCTCATCGATCAAGACGGTGATGTCCCGGACGCTGAGTCGGTCGTCGGCTCGCGTTGTCTTGACGGCGTCGGAGAACATGGTGACATCCTTGGGGCACGCGACCACGAACTGTCCCACGTCCAACCGGAGCGCCTCGGCGATGCGGCTCTCGCTCGGCCGCTCGGCGAGGAGGCTGTCGTCCATCCAGATCCGGCCTCCACCCGCACCGCAGCAGAACGTGTCGGCCCCGTTGCGAGGCATCTCGACCAGCTCGCAGCCGAGCGCCCGCACGATCCGCCGGGGCGCGTCGAGCACGCCGTTGTACCGGGCCAGATAGCACGGGTCGTGGTAGGTGACCCGGTAGCCCAGAGGGCGGACGCTGATCTGACCGCTCTCCAACAACTGAGCCAGCAGTTCGGTGTAGTGCCAGACCTTGTACCTCGCGCCCAGCCGTGGGTACTCGTTGCTGAGGGCGTTGAGCGTGTGCGGGTCGGTAGTGAAGATCTCCTCGAACTGTGCCCCTTGCAATGCCTCGATATTGTGCTCGGCGAGCATCTCGAACAGGCCTTCCTCGCCGGCCCGGCGCACGTCGTTGCCCGAGTTGTGCTCAGACTCGTACAACAGGCCGAAGTCCACGCCGGCGTCGTGAAGAATCCTGGCGAGAACCCGTGAATTCTCCTGCAACCGCTCGTCGAAACTGGCGAAGTCACCGACGAACCACAGGTACTTCACGGGCTGTTTGCGGGCGTCGGGGATCTCGAAATCCAGCTCGCGGGTCCATCGCGCCCGCATCCGGGCCGACTTCCCGAAGGAGTTGCCTTGGGTTGCCAGGTTCTGAAGTGCGCTTTGGAGGGTCGCGTCAATGGTCCCCTCGTCCACCAGGCTCCGCCGTAGCTGGACGATGGTGGGCACATGCTCTATGCCCACAGGGCAGACGTCCACGCAGTGCATGCACGTCGTGCAGGACCACAGCGTGGCGGCGTCGATCACGTCGCCCGCGATCTTGACCCCCTCACTTTTCGCGAGCGGTCCGGTGCGGTCGGGCCTCTGCTCGCGGTCCAACAGCGTGAACCCCCCGGTGGCGGTGTCCACCCATTGGCGCAGGTCGAGGATCAGGTCGCGGGGCGAAAGCGGAGCCCCGCCAGCGCGCGCCGGGCATACCTCGTGACAGCGGCCACACTTGGTACAGGCGTCGAAGTCGAGCAGCTCCTTCCAGGTGAAGTCCGAGATCTCCTGATAGCCGGCATGGCCGGCCGCGGGAGCAGGCAGGCTGAGCGTCGTCGAGCGGTCGCTTGCGAGCACGTTCACCGCGTCGGCAAGCATGTGCATCGCCTTGGAGTAAGGGATGTAGGCGACAAAGCACAGTGCTAACGCCGCGTGCACCCACCACAGCGTGGTGTGGGCGGTGACCGCCTGATCCGACGTCATGCCAAGGCCGGACAGGAGCTCAGCCACGGTCCGCCCGAAGGGGCTGAACACCGTGAACCACGGCATGTGCTGGCCAAGGATCCGCAGGCCGGTGAGCAGATAGGCAGTGAGGAGGATGGCGATGAGCAGCCCTAAAAAGAGCCAGTCGCCTTCCACAAGGCGCTTGCGCGAGTAGCCGCCGACGGGCACGGCCGCCCGCCCGTAGCCGAGACGCCACGGCCTGCGCACGCCCCTGCGCACGGCCATGTAGATCAGGGCGACGAGGAACGCGAACCCCATGGTGTCGACCACAAAGGTGAAGACGATGAAGAAAGTGCCGTGGAAGAAGCTGTCCTCGTGCCCGACGATCAACTCCGAGACCTTCCGGACGATGTCGGTGTCAATCGTGAGGATGACCGTCGCCAGGAAGGCAGCGACGAATCCCCAGAAGATGAAGAAATGCGCGATGCCCGTCGTGAGGTTGCTCTTGGCTACTGACGAGCCGCTTGTGAGAGTGCGCAGGCGGCTGGCCAGCGCAGACTTGATGATGGGCCAACGCTCAGCCGCGCGCCCCATCCGGTACTTGCGCACCCGGAGCCAGACCCCCCAGGCGAACAGGACCGTCGAGATGGCGGCCGCCGCGTAGAAGATCGCCTTGCCGGCCGGACCGATACCCTCGAAAACAGGCCTGGACACCGCCGCGGCCATCAGGTCGAGCCCGGTCATGGTCAGCCGCGGATCTTGTCCACGAGCTCCGGGACGAGATCGAACAGATCGACGGTCGTGCCGAAATGGGCGGCGCCGAAGATCGGTGCTCCCGCGTCGGTGTTGCACGCAATGATCAGCTCGGCGTTCCGCATGCCTTCCAGATGTTCCGGAGCTCCTGAGATGCCGAGGGCAAGGTAAACCCTGGGCTTTACCTTCAGACCGGACTGGCCGACTTGGCGAGTCTTCGGCAACCATCCAGCGTCGACAACCGGCCGCGAGGCCGAGAGCGGGACGCCGAGCGCATCGGCAAGCTCCAGCACGATCTCCATGTTGTCCTGCGACTCGATACCACGGCCCACCGACACGAGCATGTCCGCCGCGCTGATGTCGATGTCTCCGGGGTCGGGCTCGAGCACCTGGCGAAGCGACATCCGTAGCGAGTCGAGCCCGGCCGGTGGAACGAGGTCGATGACCTCCGGGGTACCACCGAGCTGGGCCGCCGAGGCGCTCAAAGCACCGCCCAGCACGGTGACGATCCCGCGCTCGCCCTTAAGCTCGACCTCGGCGAGCACCTTCCCACCGAGAATCTTCGCGGTGGCGGTCACCGCACGACCGTCGACGTCCAGTGCACTCACGTAGGCAACCAGCGGCGCGTCCCAGCGCGCCGAGAGCGACGAGCCGAGGTCCAAGCCGATTGTCGCGTTGGACATCATCAGCAGCCTCGGGGGCCGTTGCACCAGCACCTCGAGCAGTGCTCGCTCGTAGGCCTCCGGCAGGTACTCGATCAGGCCCGGATGCTCCATGCAGACCACGATGTCGGCACCGCTCAGTTGGCCAGCCAGCTCGCGCGAGCCGAGCAGGATCACCTCGGTCTTGCAACCCATCGCGGATGCCAGCTCGCGCGCCTTGCCGATCAGTTCGAAGGTCCCCTCGGAGACCTGTTTGCCAGTGTGCTCGGCGAGCACCATCACATTGCCGCTCACTTCGTCATTCACCCTTTCACCAAGCCACGGGCGCGGAGCAAGCCAAGGATCTGGTCCGCCACCTCGCCGGCGCTTCCCGCCAGCATCTCGGCATGACCGGTCTCCTCCGGCCGGTGCATCCGGCGCACGATCAAGGTGCTCCGGGCCGGCGGCAGCGTCACCGTCACCTCTCGGAGGCCACCGGCCTGCATCGCCTGCCTGATCCGGGTGATGGGGGCATAGCGCGGCGCCTGCCGCGCGGACTGGACCCCGATCACCGCGGGCAGCTGCACCTGCAGCTCGTGCGAGATGCCTGCGGCGAACTCCTGGCGGACCGTGACCGAGCCGGCGGCCTCCTCGACGCTGACCGCGACCGACACGTGTGGCAGGTCGAGCAGGACAGCGAGCGCAGAAGGCAGCTGCCCGTCGAGGTCGTCGGCGGCCTGCACGCCTGTCATGACCAGGTCGGCAGGCTGGGCGGCAAGATAGCCGGCCAGCACCGCGGCGCGATCGGCCGTGCGAAGCCCGGCCGATCCGGACGACCCGGCCGCACTCGAGTATGTGATCTTCACCGCCGCGTCCGCGCCCTTTGCCAGCGCGGTGTAAAGGACCTGATCGATCTCAGGGTCGTCGGCCAGGCCCACAGCGACGACCTCTGCGCCACTCGAGTCTTTGAGTAAGAGGGCCTCTTCCAGGGCTTGGGCGTCCCATTCGCTCAGCACGAATGTCAGGTACTCGCGGTCGATTCCGGTCTCGTCCGCGGTCAGCTCGATCTCCTCGACGAGGTCGGGCACGGCCCTCATCGGCACTACGATTCGCACTTCAGGTCACCTCTCTCAGCCTTCACTTGACGATGTCGTCCAGGAGCAACTGCTCTCGGATCTCCTCGAGATCGCTCGCCGCCGGCGCGAAGGGGTAGTCACGGAACACCTCTGCAGGCCGGTAGGAACCATAGGGCCGGGTGCATCCGGGCTCACCATCACCGCCCGGACAACCGTTGGTCGTGAATGCCGTGCCCTTCGCCACGACTTCCTCGATCGCCGCACGGCTCGCCCGCACGCTGGCAAGACCACCATCGCAATCGAAACCGAACCGCTCGAGTGCGTAGCCTGCGTCCTCGATGAGGTACCTCGCAAGCTGTACCCTGCGCCAGCGCCGGAGCGAGGGTTGAGGTTGGGCGGCCATCCGCGAATCAGGCTCCGGGTTGAAGCAGAACAGGTAGGAGAAGACCTGGCGATCCGCCAACGCGGCAAACAGGGAGACGAGGTCCTGATCGGTCTCGCCCAGCCCGACCAAAGTGTGCACGTTGACTTTCCACGGCCCGAATATCTCGCGGGCGTCGGTGACGATCTCCCAGTACTTCTGCCACTTCAGCCCGCCCGCCGGAACCTCCGTACGCAGTGTCGCGAACAGCTCCTCGGTCACGGCGTCGAGCCCGATCCCGATCATGTCGACACCGATCGACTTGAGGTGCTCCAGCCGCTCGCGTCGCAGCGTCGGCGGCGCGACGAGGACGGAGATCGGCGTACGAACTCGCTCGGTGATCCTCTGCGTCAGGTCGCAGGTATCGCGGTACGCGCGACCGTGGGTGACCATGGAGATGCAGAGACGGGTCAGGCGCGGCTCAAACGCGGCCATCCGCTCCACGAGATCGTCGGTGCGCACGAGCGGCCACTCGACCCTGATGAAGGACTTTTCCTCATAGCTGCCCGGGCGTGTACGGGCCAGCCCGCAGTAGCCGCAGTCCGACCGGCAGCCTTGGTCGTAGCTGAGCAACACGTTGATGCCGCCGAACGCGAAGTCACGACTGAATCGACCTGACCGCATCCGCAGCGCGATCGCACTCGCCATCGAGATACGCAGGTACTCGGGGCTGGTCTGAGCCGCGAGGTCTCCGGCGGGCGAGAGTGAAAGCTGCGGGGCCGCCATGTCGTCTCGTTTCAGCTCGGCTCGGAGACGGGCCGTTGACCCTCGACTCCGGCAGGCTCAACCTGGGCACGCCGGAGCGCATCGCACCCGGCCTCCCGCACGGCGGCGACGATCCGTTCGGCCGGAACGCCGAGCGCTTCGGCGACCTTCGAGTCGGCGACAACGGCGGCGATCACTTCTTCGTCCAAGCGCCGCCAGCGCAGGCCCGCCTCCATTGCCACAACCGCTGGCGGCAGCACGTTGTAGTCCCCTGCCATCACCGCACTCTTCACGAGGTCGCCACTGGTCGTGAGATAGATCCGGGCCAGTCCTGCCGGCGTCTTGATCACAGCCGATCCGCCTGCGTCCCCCGCGACGTTCCGCTCGCTCAGCCACGACTGCGACCTGTACCGCTCGGTGGCCAGCCAATCTGCGCGCTCCAGCTCGCTCTCATCAGGGACACCCGGCTCCATGACCACCCCGAACGCAGCCGCGAATCCGCTGGCGATCGCGGGCCGCAGCGTCGCGGCGTCGTGACTCCGGCCGGTCTCGGCCGTGACCGTCGTCAAGCGCTCCGCGACGGCGGCTGCGGCCCGATCAGCCAGCTTCGCGGCAGGTATCTGCAGCACTTGGAGCATGAACTCGACATCGAGGTCACCGAGCACGCTCGCATGGAAGAGCATGGCGTCTCTAGGGTCGACATAAAGCCCGAGGCCCGCGATCTTTCGGCCGCCGACCTCCAGGTCGTTCTTGCCATGGAAGCTCGCGACGATGCCCAGCCGAGCCAAGCCGGCGGCGAGCGCGGCCGAGAAGTTCTCGATGATCTCCCGCGGCCGTTGGCCGGCCGGTGCCCGATCCACGTAGGCGATGCCCAGCTGGCCCGATCCCATGACGATCGCCCCGCCGCCGGTGAGCCTGCGGCTGACCTCGGTACCGGTGCGGCGGCAGGCGGCCAGGTCGACCTCGGCCGCCAGGCTCTGGTACCGGCCGACCAGGGCGCAATGGTTGCGATAGCTGTAGAGCCGCAACGTCGGCGGGCGGTCGGGTTCGCCCCGCGCGTACCGGCCCATCAGCGCCTCATCCAGCGCGAGTCCCTCGGCGGCTCCGGCACCGTCGTCGGCCAGCAGCCGCCACGCCGCGCTCACCTTGCCACCTGAACCTTCGCCAAACCGATCTCCTGTGCCTCTTGCCAGGTCAGCGAGCAGCAGTACTCGAACAGCCTTGGCCTGAGCCCTCGCGACCTCGCGTACTCGATGGCGCCGTCCGCGGGGTAGGCGATGCCGTTAAGACCGAGGTCGATCGCAGCCTCGTCGAGCTCGCGCTTGACCGCGCCGAGCGGACGGGCACAGCCCAGATTGATGGTCGTCGCCGGCGCGGCCAAACGGGCCGCGGCGAAAAAGTCGGCCACCTGATCGGCCCTGGGCGGCGGGACATGCGCCATCGGGGTACCCGCCAGCGGCACGAGCACAACAAGCACGAGAGTCGAGACCGAGTAGCCGGTGATCATCTCGAGAGCACGGTGCTCGCCGAGGAAACGTCCATAGTGCAGTCCGAGCACGATGTGCGGGATGATCCTCAGACCGCGGTCGGAGAGCAGCCGCAGGGAGCGGTCCACGTCCTCGACGGTCAGGTTCAGGTGGTACACGTCGCGCAGGGTCTCGTCGGCGCCGATTATGTCGAGCATCACCCCGTCGGCTCCGGATGCGGCCAGCCCGGCCGCGAGCTCGGGCGAGACGAGCCCGCAGTGCACGACGACCTTCATCCCGAGTTCGGAGCGGATCCGCCCGATGTGGGCCAGATGAGCCAGCAACGGCACCCCACCGGTGCGAGTGGAGCCGCCGGACACGAGTAGTCCCTCGCTGCCCTGCTCGCGGAGCCGTGCCGCCAAACTGAACAGATCCTGGCCGGCCCCGACCGACATCATGCTGTCGAGCATCTTGGTCTGGCAGTGGTCGCACGACAGCGCACAGGCCGAGCCTGTAACTGACACGGGCAGGAACCGACGGGGGTTGGACGGGACCCACTCGGAGGTCTGCCAACGCTTGAGGCCGGGTGCGTAGAAGTCCATCACGTCAGGGAAATTCGCCCGCCGCACCTCTGGCGGACTCAGTGACGCTTCGGCTGTCGTCATTGCGCGATCACACCCATGCGCCTGTAATCGGCGAGCTTGGCCGTGAACCAGGTGGTGATCTCGGCCGCGTTCTCCAGCAGCCCTTGCAGCTCGCCGGTGGCGTCGCTCAGGCTGGCCTCGATCAACCATCCGGATCCGTAGGGGTCCCGCTCGGTGAGCCCCGCGTCTACGGCCGCGGCGTCATTGACGGCCAACACGGTTCCGGAGACCGGGCTGACCAGAGGGCCGACAAACTTGGCGGCCTCGAGCTGGCCGAACGGCCGCCCCGCGGTTAGCTCGGACCCGACCGGGTCGAAAGACAGCTGGGCCAGGGTTCCGCTGGTCTCGATACCGAGGGGGTCCATGCCGATCCGCACCCGGTCGGGCTCGGTCAAGAGAACCCACATGTGCGTCTCGGCGTGGTAGCGGCGGTCGAGCGCCAACGCAAAGCCGGACACGATGACCAACTCAGTTCGTTCCATCAGAGCCTCCCGGCCTCGGCTGTGACGAAGGCCGCAGCCAGGCGCCGCCCCGGCTCACCGAAGCCGCCAAGGACCTGAGCAACTGAATGCAGCGGGATCCCGCGAATAGCCCGTTCGGCTTCGCGCGTTGACCCGTTCAGTCCGCCGACTCGCAGCCGCACCTGCTCGACCGAGCCGCGCACGATGCTCGCGGCTACCTCTGCGCCGTCGCGCTTGGCTGCGAAGGTCCACACCCCCGCCCGCACCTTGACCTGGCGAGCCCGCGGCTCAGCGCCGGCACGCGGGGCGGGTCGATCAGGCCCGGCCAGCCAGGCGGCGCTCTCGAACTTCTCGTCCAGTTCTTCGACTGCGGTTCGCTCGAGCCCCGTCAACTCCCCCGCCGCCGCCACAAGCCCGAGCGCCGCCGCGTAGGAACTGATCATGGCGGCCTGGAAACGGGCCGGATCGACCGGCGTCGCGGCCACGAAGCGACGCATCAACGCAAGGGTCTGACCACGCTGCGCGGGGTCGGCTATCGCGAGCACACGTGCCGCCCGATCGTGGTCGAAGGTCTCGATGAGGTTGCCGCAGAGCACAACGGCGTCGTCAATCTGGCCGGCCCCGTGCCCGCAGATCTTGCGGTCACCGACGCAGATCTCGAGCTCGTCGTCCAAGCTGGCCGGCACTCCGACCGTGCGGAACGCTGTCACCGCAGGCTCGAGCAACATTCGCAAAGCCTGCCGCCTGGCCGCCGGCACAGCCCGCGCTGCCAGGCAGATCTGGAAGAAGAGCTGGCCCTTGTCAAGATAGACCGGACCACCTCCGACCATCCGGCGCAAGACGGGCAGGGCGTTCTGCCGGCAGTAGTCCTGGTCGACCTCGTCGATCCCGCGGTGGTAGCCGATGCAGACGTACGGGGTGACAGGCCGGGTGAACGAGAGCGTCGCGGCCTCGCCCGCTGATACCCCGTAGGCGATCCCGTGCCACAGTGTCTGTGAACGCAGCGGCGAGTTTTCGCCGAAGTCGATCACACGCAGCGTCTCAACCACCGGCGGTCCCGATCCGCGTCGCCTCGTCGATCAGTTCGATGATGTCGCAGACCCGGAGGTCATCGTGACCTGTCGACTTTGCAGCATCGCTGAACCTGGGAACCTCATAGGGACAGCACACCACGAGCACGTCCGCGCCGGTCCCAGCAGCCTCACGGACCCTGCGCTCGGCCAGCCGCTCGGAGGTGTAGTCGCTCGTGAAACCGTCCAGCCACATGCCTCCACCGCCGCCGCCGCAGCAATAGGCGTTCTCCCGGCATCGGCCCATCTCGACCAACTCCACCCCGGGGATCGCCCCTATCAGGGTCCGCGGCGCGTCATACTCCCCGTTCTGGCGGCCGAGGTAGCACGGATCGTGAAAGGTCACCCGCAGGTTCAGCTCCCTGGCCCATTCGATCCCGCTGATCAACGGCGCGAGCAGCTGGGTGTAGTGCTGCGCTTCGAAGCTTTGCCCGCGTTGCGGATACTCCTTCACAAGGGCATTGAAGGCGTGCGGGTCAGGCGTCACGATCCGTCGGAACTCGTATTTCGCCAGGGTCGCGGTGACTTGCTCGAAAAGCGAGTCGAACAGGCCCCTCTCTCCGGCGAGCCTTTGCGAGTCGCCGAGCGTCTTCTCCTCGGGACCGAGGATCGCCCAGTCAATTCCAAGAGCGTTGGCCACCCGGGCGAAAGCCCGGGCGGCGTCCTGCCCACGAGGGTGGAAGCTCCAGTAGTCCTCCACATAGAAGAGCACGTCGACCGGCGCCGGGTCGCGCGCCAGGATTCGCACAGGAACCCCGGCGCTCTCTGCCCACTGCGCCCGGCGACGCTGGCTCTGGCCCAGGGCGTTGCCGAGCCGGAAGGTCTTCTCGAAGACGTCCTGCAGCTCGGCCGGTACGGCCGAGCTGCTCAGTGCGGCCTCGCGGACGGCCGGCATTATCGCGATCATGTCGACCCGCTTCGGACAGACCCGTAGGCAGTTCCCGCACGTGGTGCAGAGCCACAGGTCCGCGACGGCGAACAGGTCGGTGCCGGTCTGGACATTGCGGTGGATCTTGCGCGGGCCGTACTCGCCCACCATGTCAACCGGGCAGACCGGAGTGCACTTCCCGCAGCCGTAGCACCACTCGAGGGACTCGCCGCCGGGAAGCCTCGAGATCGCGGCGAACCCCTCCGGGCCGTAGTCGGTAAGGACCCGGGGCTCGAACATCCGGTTCCACATTGGCGGCAGGTCGACCTCGCGCCCAGAGATGGTGGAGGCAACCCTGGCGTGCTCCTTCTCCACCGCGACGGGCGGTACCTTGCGGCCACCGATAGGCATGGTCCTAGCCCTCCAAGTGATAGACGCCGAGGAGGCGACGGACGAGATGGGGCAGCGTTGGGACGACCTGGTTGAACTCACGGGTCAACCGCATCTGCAGGACCGTGTACATGTAGACGCCGTAGACCGCGGCGAGCAAGACGTCCGCGCCGAACAAGCCGGGACCGGCCGCGGTGAAGCCGGCCGCTGTGCCGGTCTCGTTTACGAAGGCGATCGCCTGGCCGACATTCGAGTAGACCACCCCCCTCGAGGCTCCCGAGCCCAGTTCAGAGTCATCGCTGGTCAAAAGCGCCAGCGCACCGGTCCGGGCCTGCGGATCCCAGATCCACCTCGTCCACAGCCAATACCGGTCGGGCGAGGTGAAATGGAGCAATTCGGCGGGGAGATCGAATGCAGACCCGGCGAGGCCCTTCACCCCGTCACAGACGGAAAGACAGGCGTCGAAATGGTCGAACCGGTCCGCGACGGGGTCGCCGTCGTCGAGGAGTCCCGCGATGGCAGTTGCGAGTGGTCGTGGACCGATCAGGTCCAGGATCTGGTCAGCACGCCGCCGGGCCGCGAAGACCCATCGCAGCACTTGTCTCAGGATCGCCCGGTCCCAGGATGCCGGCTCGCCGGACAATAGGTCCCGAAGCGCGGCGGACTTGCGATCAAGGTCTGCCGCGATGCCCCGCAGCTCGGACTCGCTGACCCGGTCCAGGATTTCGCGCTGGAACTCCAGCGCGCTCGGCGTGTCGACGACAGGACCAGGCATCAGCTTCGCCCCAACTCAGTTCGCCGCGGCGGCCGAAAGCGACCGCAGGTAGCCGACAGCCCGAACGGCCGCGCTGGCCGCCGAGGAGACGGTGTCCTCGAGATCGGCCGGTCCGAAGGCCGCACCGCAGACGAAGATCGCTTCCCGGTCGGTGCCAACCGGGTCGAGCGGCCCGCATACGGCCTCGATGAAGCCGTACTTGTCCTGCTTGACCCCGAGCAGCTTCGCGACCTCGCGAGTTCCTCGTGAAGGTTCCATTCCCACCGACAGCACGACGAGGTCCATCGGCACCTCCATCGGCCGTCCCATCGTCGTATCCTCGCCGCGGACCAGGAGGCGGTCGCCACGGGGCAGGATCTCGGTGATGAGGCCCTTGACGTACTGGACATGGTGCTGTTCCTGGGCCGGCCAGTAGATCTCGTTCTCCCAGAAACCGTACATGCGCATGTCGATGTAGAAGATGAACACCTTCGAGTCCGGCAACAGTTGACGGATCTCGATCGCCTCTTTCGAGGCCACGGCACAGCACACCTTCGAGCAGTACTCGTTGCCGATCTGACGGTCGCGGCTGCCCACACACTGGATGAAACAGACCCGCTCCGGCGCCTGCCCGTTGGAAGGACGAATCACACTGTGCGCGGACAGCATCGCCTCGAGGTCGGCCTGGGTTATGACGTCGGGAAACTCGAAGTACCCGTACATCTGGGTCGCCCGACCGGGGTCGAAGTGGCTGAAACCGGTGGCGATGATGATGGCGCCGCACTCGACCGTCTGTGTCTCGGCCCCCTTTGAGCCGCGAAGTGTCAGGACGAACGCGCCGGGCCCACCCGCCAGCGCGCTGAGCTCGGCGCCGAGCTTGACCTCGACCTTCGGATGGGCAGTGACGGCCTCGATCATCTGTTGGATCTGTGGCTGGGCAGGTTCACCGTGCGGAGTCAGGCCGGCGTAGTTCTCTGCGACCGGAGTACCGCCGAGGAAATCACGTTGCTCGATCAGCAGCACTTCGCCGCCGATCTCCGCAACGCTCCGCGCGGCGCACAGCCCTCCCGGGCCCCCGCCGATAACAGCAACCTTGTCCGAGGACATTGACCACCTCAAGTTTCGTGTTCGTGCCTGGCGGGCGCGAACTTCCTGTCACGCATCGACGTCATCCCAGTCGAGATAACGCTTCTCGCCGTTCTCGAGCCGACGCAGATCGCTCTGGAACTCGGCCCACGCCTTCTCCCAGTCGATGCCCAGCTTCTCGAGCAGCGGCCTGTAGTCGGCCGAGTGCCAGTGCAACTGGCACACCCGGTAAGGATGTGCTCCCATCGCCAGTGCAGCGAACTGCGCCTCACTGAGCACCGCGAGCCCGACGTTGCGTCCGTGCGCCTGTGCCGCAAACTGGCTCTTGTCCAGAGTCGTGACGCAGCCCGTGTCATGAGTCAGCACGACGTCGGGGTTCGCCTCCTCCTTCATCACCTCGATCTTGCGAAGCGTTGCGAATGATCGAGTGAAGTCCCGCTGCACCAAGATGTGCCGGAAGCCGAAGCCGCAGCAGTCGAACCAGGTCGAGTAGTTGCGCACCTCTGCGCCGAGCGCCTCGGCGATGCCGGTCACCACGGCGGTGCGCTGGCCACCGTAGATGTCCGGGTCGTAGATCGCGTCGCCTTCGACGAGCTTGTAGTAGTGGCACGCCGGGTGGACGGTCACCACGATTCCGGACATGTCACGGACCTGCTTGGCCGCAATCTCATGGCGTAGCGCATGGAACCACTCGGAGTAGTGCACGATCTCCTCCGGCAGCACGAGAGGCTTGCCCAGCTTGGCCATGATGTCGCGGACCTGCGCCCGGAGCTCCGGATGGCGGATGAGCTCCTCCCTCACCTCTTTGTAGTGACCGTAGGAAGTTCCGCAATGGATCAGCGGGAAGTAGCCGCTCTCGTACGCGGCGGCGAAATTGCGGACGGCGACGGCTGCTTGGGCGGCCGAGTTGGAGGTCGCGCTCGCGTAGTAGTTCCACGCCGTGCAGGACGTCTGGTCCGACGGATCGTGGTAGTCGTAGCCGAGCTTGCGCATCACCCAGAAGATCGAAGTCGAGTAGCCAGGGATGTGGCCGCACTGTCCACACGACTTGTGGTGCCACAGATGGGCTTTTTGGATGCGCTTTTCCCGCCCGTACTTGGTCGAGACGGTGACTGCTTCCCGGTCGATCTTCTGCACGATCAGCTCGCCTTGGCGTTCCAGCTCGAGCAGCTCGGCGCGGGGATCGTCAGAGGACCTCCGATCGGTCACCGGCTCCAGAGTCGCCTTTTGGCGCCTGAGCGCCTCGATCGGAATGGTCATGGTTGGATGCCTTCTTCCTCGAGGCGTTCTTCCATCAGCTCCAGCAGGATCGAGTGCAGGCCCCGATCGACTTCCGCGATCATGTCCAACGCGCCCGTCTCGAGCCATATGAGGTAAAGCTCGACCAGCGTCTTGTCGGCCACCGACCACCCGGACGAGGTCGTGTGCATCGTCTCGGCAGGCAGTGCCCGCCGCCACAAGTCCAGGTTGTCCGCGACGTCCGCCGTCTCGGGTCCCCAGTCGGGGAACGCGTCCGCCCGCAGCATGTCAGGCGAGACCTGAGTGCCGGTGGACATGATCTTGTAGATGATCCGGGAATAGCCGACGAGAGCTTGTTTCGCCGATGCGAGCCCGTTGTTGACGGCTACCTCGCGCATGATCGTGATGATTCCGCCTGGATTGTTGCCGCGCGGGCAGCGCAGGCAGGAGAAACACTGGGAGCACTCCCAGATGTCCTCCTGCATCTGCTGGTAGACGAGGTCCACGTCCTCGCGCGCGGCCGCCTGCGCGACGCGACGCGGGCTGAAGTCGTAGAACTTCGCGGACGGGCAGGCGGCGACACAGATGCCGCACTCGTAGCAGCCATACAGGTAGTCGCCGAACCGGAAGTCAGCCTTGACCTGCTCGAACAGGCGAACCTTCTCGTCGTGGGGAACCTCGGCGTAGCCGGCCACATCTGGAGCCTTGAAATAGACGTCCGTCTCGGCGCGCGGGGCGGAGGTCTGGATCATCGAGATGCCTAGAAGCTGATTACGGCGTCGGCGGAGACGGCGAGGTTGTTGAAGGCGGCGCCACCGATCATCTCGACCCCGTCGATCAGGTCCTCGAGGCGCAAGTCGTTGAGGTCCAGCGATGGCTGGCAGACCAGCAGCCGGACACCGAGGTCGGTTGCCTGTTCGATGAAGTAGCGCAATGGCTGACCTTGGTCGCCCTTCGGCCCGATCTTGTCCACGACATCCTTGCGCAACAGGGTAGGTCCGTACATCGTGAAATAGATCATGACCTCGAACTCCATGGCTGCCGCAGAAGCCGCAAGAAAGAACGGCGTCGCGCTTCGACCCGGCTCGGCTACGCCGTGGGTCTGCACATAGAGGACCTTGGTCTCAGAGTCGTCGGCCCACACAGCTGGCCTCTGTCACTTCATCCTGCGGATCAGGATGTGGAAGGCGTCAGCCCGCTTGTCGATGCCGAGCAGATCGTTGCCGGTGCGGCTGGTCCACGCTCGCATGTCCGGCTCGACGCCTGGGTCTGTTGCGATCAGTTCGAGAACCTGCCCCTGAGCGAGGGTCTTGATCGCCTGTGCGGTCTTGACGACGGGCAACGGACAGGCCAGCCCCGTGCAGTCGACGACCAAGTCTGCGCCTGCAGCTGGGAATTCGGACAAAACATCCCCCTTTTGGGACTATTCGGGCGCGTTCCAGTTTAGGTGGCGTCGTGCCTGTGGCGGATGTTCTCTATATTATACATCGCATCAGGGGAAATGCCATCGCCGCAATTTGCCTGTCGAATACGCCCCCCGGTGACACGACACGAGCCTCAGGTGGAATCTCCGCCCACAATGGTGACCGACGGCCGGTGGCGCCATGGGTGACGCCCCGCGCGTCGGAGAATAGGCCCATAAACATGGGCTATCCCGTGAAGTTCTTAATCTCGGCCACAACGGCCGGCTCGTCCTGTGTGATTGCTCCGTAGCCCGCGCCCGCAAGTACGAGCAGCGTCGGGTGCAGCAATTGGACAGCCAGCAGATTCGCGTTCGCGCGCGGAAACACCACGTCGTCGGCGCCCGAGATGACAAGTGCGGGAATAGTGACCTTTGAGAGGCCCGCCGCAAGGTCTGACTTCTGCCAGACCACCGCCTGGAGCGCGGCCTCCGCCTTGACGGCTGCCAACGTCAGCCAGTCTGTCGTCCCCGCGAACACGCTGGCCTGCCACAGGATCCGCTCCTTAAGTCCCGCCGCCGTCGGTGGGAAGAGGAGCGCCGACAGATCAAGCGGCGTGGCACCCGGCATGGCAAGGAGCCTCACCACCCTCGGCGCCGGCTGCGGTGTACCGGCCCCGCCGACCGAAGTGTCGACGAGAACGAGCGACGACGCGATCCCCGGATGGCGCTCCGCGAGCGACATGGCGATCTGGCCGCCGAGACCCCAGCCAAGCACCGTCGGATCGGACAGCCCGAGGGTGAGGACAAGTCCAGCGGTCATGTCCGCCAGCCACCCAAGCGAGAGGGGCGCCGTCGCAGGTCCCGAGTACCCCGCTCCGGGGAGGTCGAACACGGTCACGGTGTAGTGACTGGACAGATCCGAAAGCAACGCCGGATCCCACCACGACAAGGCTCCGTCCTGCCCGGGCACGAGGAGAATATCCGGACCGCTCCCGAATCTCTCGTAAGCGATCGGAACCATCCTCGACCAGGCAGCGCCGCCTTGCGAGACGGCGGGAAGGACGAGGTCACCGGGTGACAACGGAGCCACCCGGGCCCGAAAGATCGCGGTACCTGGGATCGGGACCGGGAGCGTCGTGGTCGTCGTAGTCAACGTGGTGGTTGTCGTCGTGCTTGTAGTGGTTGTAACGACAGTCGAGGTCGTGGCGTGGCCGGTTTCGCTCGAACTGCAACCTGCGAGCAGCACGACAAGTGCGGACACCGTCGTCGCTGCAAGCCGCTCAAAGCCGCGCCGACGATCGCGCGCGAGTCCTGTCGGACCGCGCGCGATCTTCGGGAACATCAAGCGGAGTGCCTCGAGGGCCGGTCCGGAGCGGTCCCGACCTTGTCCGAGTGAATGTGAGCGCTCAGCGGGAGTTCGGTGACGTCCTTCCAGACAATCCTTGCCAATCTCTTCGCAGACACGTAGTCGTTCTCCACGTACCACCGCGCAGAGCGGAGGATCGCTTCGATGGCAGGCCGGGAACTGTATCCGAGCTCTCTGCGGGCCCTGACGTCGCTGAAGATCATGCGGGTGGCGGCCATCCGGGCACCCTCGAGAGGAACGGTGGGCTCCCGGTGCAGCAGGCGCCCTTCGACGAATTCCGAAGCGTACGCAGCGGCGAAGGCCACCTGACGGGGAACCCGTATCGTCGCCCGGGGCAGGCCCGTGCCAGCAGCAAGGACGTCGAGGATCTGCTTGAGCTCGAGGTTCTCGCCCCCGAGCACGTAGCTGCGCCCCTGTGCACCACGCTCGGCCGCGAGCAGATGCCCGGCGGCGACGTCGTCAACATCGACCACATTCAAAGCCGTGTCGAACCAACCGGGGATGCGACCGTTCAAGAAGTCGAGCACGATCTTGCCCGTAGGCGTAGGCGCCCGGTCGAAAGGGCCCAAGGGCAAGGTGGGTTGGACAAGGACGACGGGCACGCCTTCGGCGCCTGCTCGCAGTATCTCGTGCTCGGCCACGTACTTCGACTGCTTGTAGAGGCCGAAGAGATGTCCGACCCGAGCCCAAGCGGTCTCGTCCGCGGCGTAGCCGTTCTCGGTCCCGTCCAGGCCGATCGTGCCGACAGTGCTGGTGTAGACGACCCTTTCGATCCCCTCGGCCCTGGCCGCAGCGACCACGTTCAGGCTTCCCCCGACGTTGACGTCGTAGAAGTCCGCCGCGTTGGGTGCCCAGAACCGGTACACCGCGGCGACGTGGAAGATCATGCGGCACCCGCTGGCAGCGGCGACAACCGCGGCAGGGTCCCGCAGGTCCGCCACGACATGCTCGACCGCAAGGCCCTCGAGGTTGGCGGTTGACACTCCGGGCTGGAGCAGCGCGACGACCTTCGCGCCACGTGCCAACAGTGCCCGGGTGACCGCCGAGCCGATGAAGCCGCTCGCTCCGGTGACGAGCATCCTGTCGCCTGGACTGATGGTCATCGACGGCTGCACCTTCGCGGCCTCCTTATGGGGCGAGCTCAGGACGGCTCCCTACGGAGCGCGCTCTTGGCCAGAGTTCTGCCGAATTCGAACAGAAGGGCGGAATTGCGGTGGGCGTCCTCGAGCACGTCGTCGAGCGCGTCCACGAAGTAGTCCACCTCCTCCTGGCCGGCGATCAGCGGGGGGAGCAGCTTGACGACGTTCATGTTGTCGCCGGCGACCTGGGTCAAGATCCTGTGTCGGTGGAACAGGGGTCCCACCACAAGCTGGGAGAAGAGCCCCTTGCGTGCGCCCTCCATCATCTTCCAACGCGACTTCAACCCGAAAGAGGTTGGCTCCCCGAAGACGAGGCCGATGATCAGACCCTTGCCGCGCACCTCGTGAAAGAGCTCGTACTTCTCGACGAGCGGGGCCAAGCCCTTCATGAAGGCCTCCCCTGTCACGCGCGCCCGATCGACGATGTCCTCGTCGTCGATCGTCTGCAAAGTTGCAAGCGCCGCCACCATCGCGAGCTGGTTGCGCCCAAACGTCGAAGAATGCACGACTGCGCGCTCCATCTTCGAATAGACACGGTCGAAGACTTCCGCCGAGCACATCATCGCTCCGACGGGCACATAGCCGCCCGAGAGTGCCTTCGACACCGTGATTATGTCGGGCCGCAGGCCGTAATGCTCATGGGCCCAGAGCTTCCCGGTCCTGCCAAGGCCGGTCTGCACCTCGTCGATGACAAGCAGCGTCCCGTGCTCGCGGCACAGCTCGGCGACGGCCGCCCAATACTCGTCCGAAGCGAGGTTCACGCCCTTTCCCTGGATGATCTCGAGGACCAGGGCCGCGACATCGTCACGTTGCAGCTCGCGCTCGAGAGCGCCGATATCCCCAAACGGGACCTCGTAGCAGCCCGGCAGCAGCGCGCCGAATCCCTCGCGGAACTCCTTGCCACCATTGAGCGACAGCGCTCCCAGGCTGAGGCCGTGGAACGCATGATCGGCGTAGATTATTCGGGGCCGCTTGGTCGCGTATCTCGCGAACTTGATCGCCGCCTCGATCGCCTCGGCTCCCGAGTTCGAGAAGAAACAGCGCTGGATGCCTTCATGAGTCCGCGCCACCAGTGCCTCGGCGAGCAACCCCGGCAACAGCGCCGCGTCGAGCTGAACCAGGTTCGGCAGGTCCATGTCGAGCGCCTCGTGCAACGCCTTCTTGACGACCGGATGCCCACGCCCGAGGGCGAAGACACCGAACCCGGCCAGGAAGTCGAGGTAACGATCTCCGTTGCGGTCGTAGAGGTAGGAACCCTCACCCCTCACGTAGAACCGGTCGAAGCCGAGGGTCTTCAGGACCTTCACGAGCTGGGGATTGAGATACTCGCTGTGGAGACGGAAATTCTCACCTTGGCGGGCCTCGATCAACGAGCTGAGCTCGAAGGTCATCGCTTTTCTCCTCGGCTGTTGCGTTTCGCCAAAGCGTAGTAGCGATACGCTCGGGCAATGAAAACGACCCAGGATCAGTGCCATATCGCGCCTGACGAGGTTCACGGTCGCCTCGCCGAACACATGCTCGTGGACGGCTTTCCCATCGTGTTAGATCTCGCAAAGAGCCACGGGACCAGGCTGGTGGATGCTCGGGACAGCACCGAGTATCTGGACTTCTACACATTCTTCGGCTCGGCCCCCCTCGGGATGAACCCTCCAGGTCTGTTCGACGACCCGGCGACTCGCGATGAGCTCCTCGAGGCCGCTTCGAACAAGCCCGCGAACGCCGAAGTGCCGACGGTCGCCCTCGCCGAGTTCGTCGCGACTTTCGAACGCGTGCTCGGGGACCCGGCACTGCCCCATCTGTTCCTAATTGAGGGCGGCGCACTCGCCGTCGAGAACGCCCTCAAGTGCGCTTTTGACTGGAAGTCGCGGCGCAACGAGGCGGCCGGCCGCTCACCGGAGCTCGGCAGCAAGGTCCTGCACCTGAGGCACGCCTTCCACGGCAGGAGCGGTTACACCCTCTCTTTGACCAACACAGACCCGGTCAAGACCGACCGTTACCCGAAGTTCGACTGGCCTCGGATCTCCTCTCCAGCAGTGTGCTTCCCGCTTGAGTCCCACCTGGCCGAGATCGAAGCTGCCGAGGAGCTGGCGCTCTCCGAGGCGAAGGCCGCCTTCGAGGCGCACCCGCACGACATCGCGTGTTTCATCGCCGAGCCCATTCAGTGCGAGGGGGGCGACCGCCATCTGCGCGCCGAATTCCTGCTGGCCGTGCAGGACCTCTGCCTCCGCTACGACGCCCTGTTCGTGGTCGACGAGGTGCAGACCGGAGCGGGGGCGACCGGCACGCCCTGGTGCTACCAACAGCTCGGCCTGTCTCCTGACCTAGTGGCGTTCGGCAAGAAAGTCCAACTCGGGGGCGTCATGGCCGGCCGGCGGGTGGATGAGGTCGACCAGAACGTCTTTCGCACCCCTGGACGGATCGACTCGACCTGGGGCGGCAACCTCACCGACATGGTGCGATCCCGCCGCCTGCTGCAACTCGTCGAGGAGACCAGTGCGATCGCGAACGCGGCAAATGTCGGGCAACATCTCCTCGTGAGGTTGGTCGAGCTCGAGCAGGCCTGGCCGAAGGCCGTGTCCAATGCTCGCGGGCGCGGCCTTGTCGCCGCGATCGACCTTGCGACGCGCGAGCTCCGGAGCTCGGTGATCACCGCTCTCTGGCGTGAGGAGCACGTCATCGCTTTCGGCTGCGGCGAGCGCACCCTCCGGCTCCGGCCGGCTTTGTCGATGACCGTAGACGAGGTCGACGCCGGCTGCGACGCCCTGAACCGGGTGGTCTCTCGCCTGGGCTAGCTCGGCTTGGGAGGTTTGGAAGTACCGGTATAGCTCACGTTCATCGGGCCGATCGCGTCGAGGTCCACCTCCACCAGGCACGGTTCGGCGAGCTCGAGAGCCTGCTTGACTGCCGCCGCGTATCCGCTGACCGATCGGACGCGCTCGGCCCGGATCCCGAAGGATGCCGCGAGGCCACAGAAGTCGGGGCGGCCCAGGTTCACTCCGATGAGACCCTCCTCCGACCCGTACTGGAACTCCTGGATGTTGCGGAGTATCCCGTAGCCACCGTCCACGAAGACGATGACCACGATCGGGAGCTCCTCTTGCGCGACGGTCGCGAGCTCGGTCGCCGAGAGCAGAAAACCGCCGTCGCCGACGAGGAGCACGACCGGGGCCTGGGCGCCGACTGCCGCACCAACTGCATGCGGCAGTCCGAGCCCGATCGCGAAGCTGTTCGGCATGATCGAAGTTCGGGGTCGCAGCACAGGTAGCAGGCGGTTGCCCCATGTGTAGGCGGAGATGGTCGAGTCCTTCACGACCACAACGGCGGGATCGAGGCAGCTTGCCAACGAGTCGAGGAGGCCGACCTGGGCGCCGAGCATGCTCCTCATCCGCTCGCGTCCGGACCTCGTGGCACTTGCCACGCGCTCAGCCCAGCCGGGCTCCGCGACAGGTCGCTTCGCGACGATGCGGTCTAGCTCGTCAATCAGTGCGGTCGTGGACGACTTCGCGTCGCCCACGACCGCGGCCTGAACGGGGTAGTTCCGGCCAGGCACGCTCGGGTCGATGTCGAGGTGCACAAGCCGCGCCGGTAGCTCCATAGACCAGTTCTCGGTGTTCGGGCCCTGAAAGCGCGTCCCGACCGCCACCAGCAGGTCTGCCTCTCGGCACAGGGCTCTGACGTCGGGGTCCCAGGGGAGGTTGCCGATACACAAAGGGTCACCTTCGGGAACGACCCCACGCCCATTGGGGCTCGTCAGCACTCCGGCACCGAGTCGGCGCACGAGCAGTCGCACCTCGTCGACCGCACCCGAGGCGATGACCCCGCCGCCTGCCCACACTATTGGTCGCCGCGATCGCGCGATGAGCTCGGCGGCACGGGCAACCTCGTCACCCTCGGGCCCGGGCAAAGACACCGACGGGTCCCCGAGCCGGAACGGTTCCTCCCCCGGCACCAGGGACGCGTACTGGAAATCGATGGGAATCTCGACTGTCACCGGCCCGAGCGGGCACGTCATCGCCTGCGACACCGCTTGGGCGACTGTGGCACCTATCGCGTCCGCCGACGGTGGTCGGTGACTGGCCTTCGCCAGCCGCTCCATCATGCCGAGCTGGTCGGGGACTTCGTGGATGAAGCCACGGCGCTTGCCGAGGAATCGACTGTCGACCTGGCCGGTCAGGTGCAGGACGGACGACGACGACACCAATGCCTCGAGTTGGCCCCCCATTGCATTCGCTGCCCCCGGACCTGTCGAGGTCAAGCAAACTCCGAGCCGGCCGGTCGTCCGCGCGAACCCGTCGGCCGCGCCAACAGCGCCCTGCTCGTGGCGGACGCTGACCGCGCGGATCCGGCCGTCACGCCTGATCGCGTCGTAGATCGGGAGATTATGGACACTTGGGATACCGAAGATGACCTCGACGCCCGACCGTGCGAGTACGTCTACGACCACGTCACCACCTGTCCGCTCAGTCATCTCGTACCTGTCCTCGTGCTCACGGTGGGAGGGATCACCGATCGGCAATACACCCCCCAGGTAGCCTCACTTCGATGGATGATCCCTCCCGGGCTCCCGACTTCAGTTTCGTCCACGCGGCAGACCTGCATCTTGATACGCCTTTCAAGGGCATCGGTTCGACAGCTCCACACGTCGCCCGACAGCTTCGGGAGGCCTCGCTCGCCGCTTTCGACTCGCTCGTCGAGCTGTGTCTCGAGCGGCGAGTGGCTTTTCTCGTAGTCGCCGGCGACGTCTATGACGGGCCCGAGCGCGGTCTTCGGGCACAGCTGCGCTTTCGCGACGGCTTGGCCCGCCTGTCGGACGCGGGCATCTCGAGCTTTGTCGTACATGGCAATCACGACCCGGTCGAGACAGGGTGGTCGGCCCTTTCTGGTCCGTGGCCCGAGCTCGTCACGATCTTCGGAACTGGAACCGTCAAGGCGGTACCTGTCGAGGTCGGTGGGATTCCGGCAGCTACCGTGCAGGGCGTCAGCTTCGCTCAGCGCGGCGAGCGACAGAATTTGGCGCTGAGGTTCGCTCATCGCGCCGGGCCTGGGATCCAGGTCGGGGTTCTCCACTGCAACGTGCAAGGTGCGGCCTCCGGCTACGACGACTACAGCCCCTGCTCACTCGACGACTTGCGCGGCATCGGCCTCGATTATTGGGCACTGGGCCACGTGCACGCGCGCATGGTCCTGTCGGGCCGCAGCGGTTCTGACGAGCCGTGGGTGGTCTACCCAGGCAACCTCCAGGCCCGCAGCCCCAAGCCGAGCGAAAGAGGCATGAAAGGCGCGGTCGTCGCACACGTCCACGCAGGGCGCGTCGCAGACCTCGAGCCGGTGGGCTGCGACGTTGTTCGCTTCGGTCTCGTCGAGGTCGACATCGGCGACATCGCTGATCTCGCCGAGCTGCGGGCCCGGCTCGTCGCCGCGTCGAGGGATGGTCTCGCCTCCAGCGACGGGCGGTCACTCGTGCTCCGCGCACAGCTGGTGGGCCAGAGCGAGCTGCACCTTGACCTCCGGCGGCCGGGCACCCTGGAAGACCTGCTGGTCGCGCTCCGCGGCGACTTCGCCGAATACCAGCCGTTCTGCTGGTGGGACTCCATCGACGACCGGTCGCGTCCGACAGTTGACATCGATGCAGCTCGGGCCGGATCGGACTTCGCCGCCGATCTGATACGCCTCGCCGACCAGCTCGGCCCCATCCTCGAAAGCGATGAGAGTGCAGTCGAGTACCTCGCCGCCGAGCTCTCCGAGGGACTCCCCGGAACGCTCAGGACAAGGCGCGTCCTCGAGCAACTGCTCAAGTCCCCGAACTTGTCGCCGGCCGAGCTCGTCGATCGGGCCCTCGTGCTCGCTCTCGGCGCGCTCGAGGGCGACGGGCACTGAGGATGGGCTGATGAGGGTCACTGGCTTTCATATCGACGGGTTCGGAGCTCTCGCCGATCTCGGCTTCGACGATCTTTCCCCCGGCCTTGTGATCGTGAGCGGGCCGAACGAGGCCGGCAAGTCGACCCTTCTCGACTTCCTCACGACGATGCTGTTCGGCTTCCCGACCCGTCGCGACAATCCTCGATTCCGCGCTCCTGTGCGCGGCGGACGCCACGGCGGCCAGCTGACCTTTTCTGAAGGGAGTCGCAGGACACCGGGCGACGACCGGCAGTGGCGGATCGAACGTTACGCAGGCCCGCACAAGCTGGTCAGCATCCGGCGACCCGACGGCGCGTCGGCATCGGAGGAGGACCTGCGCCGGGCGCTCGGCGGCGCAGACGAGGCGCTGTTCCGGGCGGTGTTCGCCGTCGATCTGACCGACCTCGGAAGCGCCGAAGCGGTGGGCAGAGACGATGTGAGGGAGCTACTTTTCTCCGCCAGCATCGTCGGCCAGCGCCGTTCCGCGGCGCGGGCGATGAGCGAGCTACAGCGCCAGCGCCTGGAGCTTGCTCGCCTGCGGCAAGGCGACGCTCTGGCCAACCGCCTGCTGGCCGACCTCGAGGATGTTCGCCGCAGTCTCACCGAGGCGAGCCGCGAGGCCGCCGACTATCCGGCGCGACATGCTGAGCTGCTGGGCTTGGAGGCCGAGGTGGCCCGAGCGCGTGAGCAAGCCGAGCTGAACGAGCGCCGGACGCGGGACCTCGAGGTGTTGATAAGGCTCTGGGATGTGCTCGAGCGCAAGCGCACGGCCGAGCAGCACGTTGCTGGCTGGACGGAGCCCGGGCCGCTCAACGCCTGGCTCGAGACGCAGGCCACCGAGCTGCAGGCACTCAGATCGGCGTGCTCAGGACAGCTAGCGCACCTGAGCCAGCTAGATGACCTGTCCAACCAACGCCGAGGCATTGAACAGTCGATCCTTGCCGCGATGGGTTCACTCGGTTCGAGCTGGGATCGTGAGCGTATTCGCACCAGCGGCGGGTGGATCGGGCTCATGGACGATGCTCGGCGTTTTCGCGTCTCTCTCGGGGAACGTGAGGCGAACTGGCGCACGGCGCGCGCTCTGGCGGAGGACGCCGACGGTGCTCCAGAGCTCACAGGCCTTCTCGACAGCGACGGTGCTGGCGCGACAATTGCGTCCTGCGCACCGGAGGTGGACCCGGAGCGACAGGCGAGGCTGGTCAGCGAGCTACGCAAGAACCTCGCCGAGCAACGCCTGTTGATGGCAGAACAACAGGCCGACCAACGCCGCTCAGGTCCTTCTGAAGGCCCCCTCAGTGCCTCGAGCGTCTTTTCGGTCGCGCTCGTGGCCTTCGCCATCGTCGCCCTCTCGGTCGTCGCGGCCCTCGCTCGGAGTGCACCGGCGGTGCGCGTGATCTGCATCGCGATGGCCGTGGCCGGTTGTGCGCTCCTGGCCGTCACGATCGCGGCGCGGCGGCGGCTCCTGGACCCGACACCCGCGGAGAAGACCGTCGTGGCGACCGTCAGTGATCGCGTCGTCGCGCGCGTGGCCGAGCTTGCCACCGCGCTCGGCCTGCCCAACACGCCGAGTGACTCCGACCTCGAAACAGCCGCGGAGGCGATCGACAGGGCGCGAGATCTCGAGCGATCGCACGACGAGGACCGCCGCCGAACGACAGCCGCGCTGCAGCGGCGCAAGTTCGCCCACGAGTCACTGACGATGGCGCTCGAGGACCTCGAGGCCGAGCGGGACAGCTTCGCAGCGTGGAAACTCGTGCAAGGGCTCGGCCCCGCCCTTTCGCCTGACGGTGTCCTCGAAAGCCTCACAACGCTTCAGGAAGCTTGGAAGAACCTCGGCGCGCTCGATCGCGTCGACGCCAAGATCGACCAGCTACGCGCTGAGGTCTCGCAATTCGGAGCCCGCCTCGCCAGGCTGTCGACCGGGCTTCGCGAGCGCGGTGGTGAGGCCGAGTCGCTCGAGACCGACCCGGCCCGTGCACTCGATGAACTGTGCGGCTCGCTTGCCGAAACGGTCGAGGTCCGGGCAACGAGGACCTCCCTGCTCCAGGCAGTCGATGAGGCGAGCGCAGAGCTGGAACGCTCGTTCGGTCTGGGCCCTCAAGCGCTACGCCTGCGCGCCGAGCTCGAGACCGGAGAGGTTCTGGCCTGGACCCAGGAGCGGGCAGAGCTCGAACCTGCGCGCGCTGATGCGCGTAGCCGTCTCGAGCAGCTGGTGCGGGCGCACCAGGACGCGTCGAACGAGCTGCGCGACATTGCCGGGTCGGCCCGCATGTCAGAGCTCGAGCAGGCGCGGCTTGGTCTCGAACAAGAGCTCGAAGAGGTGCTCAAGTCCTGGGCTGTGCTCGGATGTGCGCGTCTATTGCTCGAGCGCACTCTGAAGCGGCACGAACAGGAGCATCAGCCGGCCGTGCTCGCCCGTGCGGGTGATCGCTTCGCAAAGGTGACTGGGGGTCGTTACACGCGCTTGTTGCCTTCCCTCGGTGACGAAGGCGCTCGCGAGGCGATACGGGTCCTCTCCACCGTCGGGGCAGAGATCGACGCCAGCAGCCTGAGCCGTGGGAGCGTCGAACAGCTCTACCTCTGCCTTCGACTCGGACTCGCGGAGACTTTTGCCGAGCGCTCCGAGGCGCTCCCCCTCATCCTCGACGACGTGCTGGTGAACTTCGATCCCGGCCGCGCGGTATCGGTCGCGGAGGCGCTCGCCGAGACCGCTGAGCACCATCAGGTGCTGTTTTTGACATGCCACCCCCACCTCGAACAGCTCGTTCGCACCGTGGCACCTGAAGCCCAGGTCGTGCGGCTGGAGAGGATCTGAGGACCACCAGCCGGTTCGGTGGCTGCACCAGATGGCCGAATCCGACCAGCCGGACCACCCGAGCTGGCCCTCTCGCTCGAGTGACCGGGTTCGGGCTCAGAAGTTCGTCGTGCAAAATGGCGGTCGCCGCAAGCCGAACATCTTGTCGGCGCGCCGGGTTGCTCCTTGCTTGCACTCGGCGATCCGGCCCGCGGTGGCCATGCCTGCAAAGGGGACGCCTCCGAGGTACACCGCTCCCAAGGCTTCCACGGGGAGGGCGATGTCGGGCGCGACCTCGACCTGCTCTACGGTCCCAACCCCGTCGAGATCGACCGAGAGGCGGAAACGGCCTTCGTTCCAGGGACAGAACCGATCCAGCACCTCTATAACGAGGCTCCCGTGCTCCTCGTAGCGACGCAGGGCGAGCGCTTGGCCGACGTCGACGAGACGGACCCAGGTGCGATCCCCCCAGCTTGTCGTGCGGAGGTGCCTCTGGTCCTCCAGGAGGTACCGCAGAGGCTCGTCGACCGGTCGGTTCCGGGTGCGGAGCTCCTCGGTGAGGTCGAGCCCGAGCAGGTAGCGCCACAGAGATATGTAGCTCTCGTCGCTGAGTGAGCACATCTCCTCCAGGAACACTGCGCGACGCCAGTGGTTGGCGGGGTCCGTCCCCGCGACGCGGTAGACGGCATAGCCGTCGATATGGCCCGCCTGCTCGTAACAGACGTAGAAGCGGTGTCTTTCGTCCTCGCGCGAACCGTTCGGGTTCCCCAACATTTCAGCCCACTCCCCTTGCGGGCGATCGAGCTCGCCAACCCGGGTCGGCACGTAGGCACTGAACACGGCGGGGAACGCTTCGGCGGCCTGAGCGAGCTCGACCAGGTGGACCGACCCGGAACAGTCCAGGCTCGAGTCGCTCGGTGCAGCGACAGGTGCGGGGACTCGGGCTGCGCGCTTGTCGAGCACATATCGCGCTCCGAAGGTCGCCGGCCCGTAACCGTAGCGACCGTAGATCCCGCCCTCGCTCGCAAAGAGGACCGCCACGGGCTCACCTGCCGAACGGAGGTCGTCCAGCTGGCGTCGCATCATGGCGTTGAGCATCCCGCGGCGACGATGCGTCGGAGCGACCGAGACGTCGGTGACGGCCGCGACCTGGCACCGCAGGAGGCCGGGCAACGTCATCGGCACCGCATAGGAACTGGTCGTCGCTACGAGGTCTCCGCCGTCGAAAACCGCGAGCGACCGGTCGAGCTGCAGCTCAACTGCCAGGCTTTCGAGCTGGTCCGGCGTGTAGCGGCCACCGAACGCCGCCGCCTGGCAGGACGCGAAGGCGTTGATCTCATGGCTCTCAATTGCTCGAAGCTCGAAGTCGGTCATTCTCTCGCCTGGTCGCGCGCTGACGCGTGACCATCAGCCACTCAAGGGTTGGGGTTCCTGCTCGTTGGCGACGGTCTTGCGGATCATCTTGATCCGCTGCGCCGCTTGGTTGACGTCGCTGCCTCGGGTCTCGAAAAGGGCCATGCGGTCCTCCTCGGCTTCACGCTCGGCCCCGGCGTCGGCTGCAGCAAGGCGCGCGTCGATGCCTTCGGTGACGAGTTTCTCCGCCTCGGCCACCAGAGCCTCTACCATCTCGTCCTCGGGCACCACCCGAACGATCTTTCCCTTGATGAACAAGTGCCCCTTGTGCCGTCCCGCAGCAATCCCGAGATCGGCCTCGCGAGCTTCTCCGGGCCCGTTGACGACGCAGCCCATCACCGCCACCTGAAGCGGCAGCGAACGGGACTCCAGCGCCTCTTGGACCTTGCGGGCTATCTCGATCACGTCGATCTCGGCGCGGCCACACGACGGGCACGCGATGAGGTCCAGGCTCTTGCGCTCACGGAGCCCGAGCGCCTCGAGCAGCTGACGACCAGCACGTGCCTCTTGGACCGGATCGGCGGTGAGCGAGTAACGGATCGTGTCGCCGATACCCTCGGCGAGAAGGGTCGCGATCCCTGCTGTGCCCTTTATCAAACCGGCTGGAGGAGGGCCGGCCTCGGTCACACCAAGATGGAGAGGATGGTCGAAGGTCTCCGAGGCGAGCCTGTAGGCCTCGATCATGACCGGGACGTTGGAGGCCTTGACAGAGATCTTCACGTCCTCGAAGCCGACCTCGTCGAAGTAGGCGAGCTCCATCCGCGCCGACTCGACGAGCGCCTCCGGCGTCGCACCCCCGTACTTCTTGTACAAGCTGGGGTGCAACGAACCGGCGTTCACACCGACGCGGATGGGAACACCGCGGTCGCGCGCCTCGGAAGCGACAAGCTTTATCTCTTCGGGCTTGCGAAGGTTGCCCGGGTTCAACCTGAGCCCGTTGACTCCGGCCTCAAGGGCCGCGAGCGCCATCTCGTAGTGGAAGTGCACATCGGCCACGATCGGCACGGGCGAGCGCGGGACGATTATCGCCAGGCCCTCGGCGGCCTCCTGCTCGTTGCAGGTACAGCGCACGATGTCGGCTCCCGCGGCAGCGAGCGCATAGATCTGGGTGAGGGTCGCTTCGGCGTCCGCCGTCTTGGTCACGGTCATTGACTGGACCGACACGGGCGCTCCGCCGCCCACTGGAACCTTGCCTACCGTTATCTGCCGGGTCTTGCGCCGTTCGGCCAAGGTCCCACCTGATCTGGGCATCGATCGCCAGCTTAGTGGCGCGCCGCCGATGCGCTCGGCCGCCCGTCCGGGCGCCCAGGGGGGCCTTGGCTCACCGCTCGGGCCGCGTCGCGGCGCGCACTCAGCCGCCGGGCAGATGAGCCGGGCTGACGATGTTCATGTAGAGGGCGCCGAGCCCTACGAGCACGACGAATAGCAGGAAGACGTAGGCGACGGGCATGAGCTTCGCGACGTCCGCGTGATAGTTGCGGCCCTTTCGCGAACGCGCCCGCTCGTAGATAGCGATAGCGACATGACCCCCGTCCAGCGGGAGCATGGGGAACAGGTTCACGATGCCGACGAAAAGGTTGATCGCGGCCAGCAGGTACAAGAGCTCGGTGACATCCTGCCTGGCCGCCTGGGCGCCGATCTGGACCGCGCCCACGATGGACAGGATCGTGCCTCCCCCTGAGCCCTGTCCCGAGGTGCCCGAGGTCCCGGAGGCTTGGCTGTTCCCGGCGACGGCCACCTGGTGGGCAAAATTGCTCAGCCCGTGGAGGGAGAAGACCTGGGCGAGCCCGCTAAAGGTCTGACCGAACATGGAACCGAGCTCCGAGCCGGCGCGGCCGACGGCGGTCAAGGGGTTCACCGACACGTTCCTCACGTCGGTGAGCTCGACGCCTACGACCCCCTTCGCCGGTCCCGCGGGGTTCGCAGCCTGGACGCGCTGGCCGCCGATCACCTCCACGACGTGGCGACCGTCTATCGGCGTGACCCGGAGAGTCAGGTCGCGGCCATTGCGGTCTACGACGAAGGAAAGTACGTCACCGGGGTGTCGGTTCACGAGAGTGATGAGCGAGTCCAAGTTGGCGACCTTGTGCCCGTTGACGGCCACGATCACGTCCCCGGGCCTAAGACCGGCACGTTGTGCCGGGCTCAGCCCTTTGGCGAACTGCCCAAGGCTCGATATCGTCGGCGAGGTCAGGGTCGGGGCGCCCGAGAAGGCGTATATCGAGAACAACAACACAAACGCGAGGATCATGTGCATGCCCGACCCGGCGAAGGCAACCAGGAGACGCCGGGGGAACGACGCCTGGCGGTAGCTGCGCGCCTCATCGACTGGGGCAACATCCTCGAGCATCGTCATTCCCACGATCCGGACGTAGCCGCCGGCCGGGATCGCCTTGACGCCGTATTCGGTCTCGCCGCGGCGGATGGACCACAGCCTCGGCCCAAAGCCCAGGAAGTACTCCGTCACCTTCATCCCGCTCCACTTCGCGGTGGCGAAGTGGCCAAGCTCGTGGAGCATGATCATGGCCACGAGCGCCAGCACCACAACGAGGACGGGCAGTGCGCCGAGCACCGTCGCGAGGACGATTCCGGCGAGCACGACGACCGCCAGGCGCAAGAGCGGCCGGAGCCCTGCGGTGGGCGACTGAGGCGCGAGCGGCACGCCAGGTCCCGAAGCGTCGTCCATCACGACAGTCTCCCGCTTGTTCGACCTATGGAGTCGTCACCCCGCCCGCTCACGCAGCGCGAGCGCGCTCGCGGCCCGCACCCGGGCGAGCGCGTCGGCCTCCAGGACGTCCTCCACCTTCACAAGTTCTGTGGGCTCGTGAACAGCGAGAGTGTCCGCCACGACTTCCGCGATCGCCGACCAGCTGATCTTGCCGCCCAGGAAGGCGGCCACGGCGACCTCGTTCGCGGCGTTCAGCCACGCCGGGGCACTCCCCCCGGCGCGACCCGCGTCGTAGGCGAGCTGGAGGCACGGGAAGCTCACGAGGTCGGGAGGCTCGAACTCGAGGTGAACTGGTGCGGCGAAATCGAGCGAGCCGTACGCGTGGGTGAGGCGGTCTGGATAGCCCAGCGCGTAACCGATCGGGAGACGCATGTCGGGCTTGGAGAGCTGGGCGATCGTCGTGCCATCGCAGAACTCCACCATGGAGTGCACGATCGACTGCGGGTGAACGACTACCTCGATGTGGTCATAGTCGACGTCGAACAACTCGCGGGCCTCGATTACCTCGAGCCCTTTGTTCATGAGTGTCGAGGAGTCGATCGTGATCTTCGGCCCCATCTGCCAGGTCGGATGGGCGAGGGCGTCGGCCACGCTCACCGATGCGAGATCAGCCGCTTTCCTCCCCCGGAACGGTCCCCCGCTTGCCGTGATCACGATTCGGGCAACCTCGCCAACGCCGCCACGGGCAAGGCACTGGTGTATCGCACCGTGCTCGGAGTCGACCGGGACGAGCTCGGCACCCGGGCTCGAGCGTGCGCGCTGGACCACAGGCGCGCCGGCCACGAGCGATTCCTTGTTCGCGAGGGCGAGCCGGCGTCCTTGCCACAACGTGGCGACCGTCACGCCGAGGCCCGCGAATCCGACGACGGCGTTCAGCACCACGTCGGCAGTTTCGACGAGCGAGGACAGCGCACCCGGACCTGCACGCAACTCGATGCCCGAAGGCAGCAGATCGGCGAGCCTGCGCTCGAAGGCACTGTCGGCGATCGCGACGACACCGGGGTGGAACTCTTCGGCCTGGGCCGCAAGAAGCTCGAACGATCGGGCCGCCCCCAGCGCGCTCACACTGAAGCGATCCGAGGCCGTCCGGAGCACATCGAGGGTCTGGGTGCCGATCGAGCCAGTGGACCCCACGACGGCGACGCGTCGGAGTGAGCAGTCGCGAGGTCCGCGAGCAGCGGCCGAGCCCCCAACTGGGTGCTGCAGGGCGCCCGTCATCCGATGTGGGCCACGCGAACGAAGAAGTACGCCGCCGGGACCACAAAGAGCAGGGCGTCGATCCGGTCCAGCACCCCTCCATGGCCCGGCAGGAGCGACCCCATGTCCTTCACGCCGAGGTCGCGCTTGACCATTGACTCGACAAGGTCGCCGCAAGGTGCCACGACCGCGACGATCAGGCCCAGTACGAACGCAGTGCTGACGTGCCAGGGGTGTATCTGGCTCGTGATGCCTGCCGAGGCCCCGATGGCGAGCGCACAGCCACCGATCAGGCCCTCCCAGGTCTTGTGCGGGCTCACCGAGGGAGCAAGAGGGTGTCGTCCGAAGCGGCTGCCGATGGCATAGCCACCGATGTCGTAACCGGCGGCGGCGATGATCACGCCCAGCATGAACGCGATCCCGTGACGATTCGGGAAGATCGTCGGGTCGAGTATGAGCCCGGCAAACGCGGCCAGCACTCCGGTCCAGCAAAACGCGAGGACGGTGACCGAGAGGTTGGTGAGCGGCGAACGGCGGGTGATCCCCGCGAGATACCAGATCATCGATACCACGATGAAGACCACCAAGGTCAGCAAGATCGCGTCAGGTCCCTTGAAGTACGCGGCGATGATCACTCCGGGCACGGCCAGAAGGCCCAGCAGGGTCGCCGGACGGTACCCGGCAAGCCGCAACGAGTTGTACAGCTCCGCGGCCGCGAGGGTCACTGCCACGACTATCACGGCCAGGACCGCCAAAGGCCCGGCGAAAAAGCACAGGAGCAGGACCGCGGCGAGCACAAGGCCGGTGACGGTGGCGACGACCGGGTTGCGGCCGGCCTCGCCTTTGCCGGCCGTGGCAACGACAGCGGACCTCTGAGTTCGACCGCGGGCTCGGCGCGCAACGTGGCGCCGGCGCCGGGCAGCTGCGGTGGCGACCTCGTCGGAGTCATCATCAAAGGTCTCGACGACTCGGGCCTCCCCTGGGCCACCAGGTACGTCCGGCTCAGCGGGCAACGGCACCGGTTCAGCGGGCGATGAAGAAGCGCCCGGGGCTCGGGGCGCCTGGGCTGCTATGTCGCGGGACTCGTTGGGTGCGAGCCAGGAAGCCTCGTCGCCGTCGTGTAGGAAGTCATAGGCGAAGGGGTCGTCGGACGACGACTCCTCTGAGGCGGTGACACGGACCCCGGCATTGGCCAGATCAGCCAGAACGGCGTCGCTGTCGTTCCAGTCCTCCTGCCGCTCACGCCAAACCGGCCCCCCGGGCGGAGTGGGGGGCTGGCCCCCGCGCTCAACCGCCGCCTCCTGCTCGAGGTTCAACAGCACTCTGGGAACCTGCAAGGTGGGGGGGTCCGTCCAGTCGGGAAGCTCGTAGGAGGCGAGCTCGTCCACGACCGCCGTCGAGGACGAGCCCTGCGGAGCGAGGTCGGACCCCGCCGGCCCCGAAGCGATGTCGACCTGGGAGGAGTGAGGGCGCGCCACGGCCTCGGTCGAGGGCACCAGCCCGGCCGCGATCCCAGCTTCGACGCCGGCGATCCGAGCCCGTTCCGTGACCGGCTCGCCGGTCTCCTGGGGCTCTTGTCCCTCCTCCACAGTTCCTCCCTCGCAGATCCTCTGGTGCCGGCGACATCGTCTTGACGAACCGCGGCGTCAAAGGCTCCAGCGTGGCGACGGCTAGGTGCCGGACCGCCGATGATCAGAGCTCGAGCAGCTCCCGTTCCTTGTGGCTCAACAGTCTGTCGATCTCCGCGATCTGTTCATGGGTCAGGTTCTCCAGATCCTTCTCGGCGCGATCGAGGTCGTCCGAAGAAATGTCGCCATCTCGTTCCAGCGCCTCGAGGTCGTGGCGGGTCGAGCGACGGACGTTGCGCACGGCGACTCGTCCTTCCTCGGCCCTGTGCTTGACGACCTTCACGAACTCCTTGCGCCGCTCCTCGTTGAGCTCGGGAAATACGAGCCTGAACACCTGGCCGTCGTTGGACGGGTTGATGCCGAGGTCCGAGCTGATCAACGCCCGCTCGACCGCCTTCATCGCGCCCTTGTCATAGGGGTTGACCACGAGCACGCGGGGTTCGGGCACGCTGAATCCCGCTATCTGCTGCAGAGGAACCTCTGTGCCGTAGTAGTCCACCCTGATCTTCTCGACGAGTGCCGGTGAGGCCCTCCCGGTTCGGACCATTGCGAAATCGGCCTTGGTGTGCTCGACCACCTTGTGCATGCGCTCACCGCTGTCGGCGAGCGCGGCTTCGATGAGCGCTTCGTCAGTCACCTGATCAGCGTACCTATCCGCTCGCCCACAAGGGCTGCTCGAATGTTGCCTTCCCGCATGATGTCGAAGACCAAGATCGGGATCGCGTTGTCGCGGCAGAACGTGACTGCGGTGTGGTCCATGACCCGCAGGTCTCGACTGACGACCTCCAGGAACCCGATCTCCTCGTAGCGGGTGGCGTTCGCGTCGCGCAGAGGGTCCGCGCTGTATACGCCGTCCACTCCGGAATGGGTCCCCTTCAAGATCGCGTTCGCCTCGATCTCGGCGGCCCGCAACGCGGCGGGGGTGTCTGTCGTGAAATAGGGGTTTCCCATCCCCGCCGCGAAGACGACGACGCGACCCTTCTCGAGGTGCCGGATGGCGCGACGGCGGATGTAGGGTTCGCAGACCTCGGCCATGTGAATGGCCGACAACACCCGCGTCTCGCAGCCGACGCGCTCGAGCGCGTCCTGCAGCGCGAGGGCGTTGATGACCGTTCCGAGCATGCCCATGATGTCCGAGGTCGCTCGGTCCATTCCTTGGCCGGCCCCGGTCGTCCCTCTCCAGATGTTGCCCCCGCCTACGACGATCGCTATCTGGATGTCCAGCTCGCTTCGGGCGCTGCCGATCTCCTTGGCGAGTCGCCCGACGGTCGACGCGTCAATGGTCTCATCCGACAGCGAGCTTGCCAGGGCCTCGCCGGAGAGCTTCAGTACGACCCGGTGCCACCGGGGTCGAACTCGTCCGAGGTCGTCGCGTGCCACCTCTGTCACAAGAGCCGCGCCTTGAAGTTCACGAGCCGACCACGGCCTGAGCGAAACGGAGCAGCTCCGCACCACCGAGCAGCTGCCCGATCGTGAACTGCTCGTCGCGGACGAACGGTTGCTCGAGCAGTACGCGCTCTTTGTACCAGCCCTGCAGGCGACCCTCGACGATCTTGTCGAGCGCGGCCGCGGGCTTGCCCTCGTTGCGTGCTATCGCCGCCGCGGTCTGGCGCACGTCCTCGATCTGCTCTGCGGGCACGTCCTCGCGCCGGAGGTACTCCGGACGGGCGAACGCGATGTGGAGGGCGATGTCGTGGGCAAGCGCCTCGTCGGCACCTGAGGTTTCCACGAGCACGGCATTCACGCCGCGGCCGTTCTGCAGGTGAAGGTAGCTGCTGATTATCGCGGACTTCGGAGCCTCGAAGCGGATTGTCTGGCCGACGGCGATGTTCTCCTTGGAGACGAGGGTCAGGTCCTCGATCCGGCCCGAGAATTGCGCGAGCGCGTCCTCACCCTTCAAGGCAAGCTCGTTCGCGAGCTCCTCGACAAGCGAGACGAACTCGGGCGATTTCGCGACGAAGTCGGTCTCGCATTCGAGCATCGCGATCGCCCCGACGGGCTCTTGACCGCCATGGACGACGACCGCGACCGCGCCCTCTGTGCGCTCGCGGTGCTGACGCTTTGCGGCACTGATGATGCCGCGCTCGCGCAGTAGCCGCTCGGCCTCCTCCATGTCCCCGCCGGCCTCCTCCAGGGCGCCTCGACAGTCCAGGATCCCGGCGCCCGTCTTCTTGCGGAGCGCCTGAACCTCCTTTGCGGTGATTGCTGCCATCTCTTTCAGTCCTCCGTGATGTTCTCGGCAAGGGCGGCGGACGGCGTCTGCTCCGTCATCTCAGGCGCGATCGCGCCACTCGGCTCAGCGGTGGCCGCCGGGGCCGGGCTTTCGGCGGCTGGGAGGTTCTCGACGACCTCCTCTGTGGTGACATGCGCGGGCTCGACCGGCGGGGCAACCTCGGCCACGGTCTCGACAACGGGGGCTTCGGCCTCCGGGGCTTCGACCTCCGCGGCCACCGGAAAGGCGGGCGGTTCGGCCATCGCCGGCGCTGCCATCTGCGCAACGGGATCCTGGCTCGACCGACGGGCTCTGCTGGCCGCGTCCGCGGCGCGCCGCGAAGCGATGAAACGGCCTTCGACGACGGCATCAGCGATGACCCGGCACATGAGCCGTCCCGCCCTGATGGCATCGTCGTTGCCCGGGATCACATAGTCGATCACGTCCGGGTCGCAGTTCGTGTCGACCACGGCCACAACCGGCAGGTGCAGCTTGTTGGCCTCCGTGACGGCGATGTGCTCCTTCTTGGTGTCGATCACGAAGATCGCGTCCGGCGGCCGGTCCAACCGGCGCAAGCCACCGAGGTTCCGATCGAGCTTCTCAAGTTCGCGCTCGTGGGAGAGCGCCTCTTTCTTCGGCATCGCGGTGAAGTCTCCGCTGGCGCGTGCAGCCTCGAGCTCCACGAGCTTGCGGACGCGTCCCGCGACCGTCTGGAAATTGGTCAGCATGCCGCCGAGCCAGCGCTGGTTGACATAGGGCATGCCGCACGCAACCGCGAACTCGGCCACGGGGTCCTGCGTCTGCTTCTTGGTGCCGACGAACAGGATCACACCGCCTCCGGCTACGAGGTCCCTCACGTAGGAGTACGCGGTGTCCACGCGCGCCAGGGTCTGATTGAGGTCGATTATGTAGATGCCGTTGCGCTCACCGAAGATAAAGCGCTTCATCTTCGGGTTCCAACGACGGGTCTGATGACCGAAGTGCACTCCGGCCTCGAGCAGTTGCTTCATCGTGACGACGGCCACGCGATTCTCCTCCCGACGGTTGAGTCAATCCGGCACCGCGCCCCGAAGGACGACCGCGGGCATGCCAGGACGTACTTTGAAAGAGACCCGGTCGGGCCTCACTGCCATGGTAGCTGGTCAGCCGCGCAGCTTCACGACCAACCGCTTTGTCGCGCGAGCGGTCAGCTCAACTCGTCGCGCAGTCGTTGCCTGAGACGGAGCACGGCCTTGGTGTGGATCTGGCAGGCGCGGCTCTCGGTCACCCCGAGGATGTCGCCGATCTCGGCAAGGTTCAGGCCTTCGTAGTAGTACAAGGTGAGGACCTTGCGCTCGCGATCGTCCAACCGTTGGATCGCCTTGGCGAGCTGTCGTCGGGTCTCTTCGAGCTCGATGGTCGCACCGGGGGCATCCCCTTGGTCCTGCAGGGTGTCGCCAAGTGTCTGGCCCCCGCTTCCACCCTGGCGGAAGAGGACGTCGTCGAGCTGTAGCAGGCCGGCACGTGAAGTCTGGCGGAGGATGTCGTCAAGGTCGCTCGTGGTCATCTCAAGCTCGTCAGCGAGCTCCCGATCCGTCGGTGAGCGGCCGAGCTTGCCCTCGAGCTTGGACAGCGCCGAGTCGACCGCCCTGGCCTTCGCGCGAACCGACCGCGGCACCCAGTCGATCGACCGGAGCTCGTCGAGGATGGCTCCGCGAACCCGGGGAACGCCGTAGGTCTCGAATTTGATGGCCCTGGAAGGGTCGAACTTCTCGATGGCGTCGATCAGCCCGAGGATGCCGTAGCTCACGAGGTCCGAGTAGTCGACGTGACTCGGCATGGCCGCCGCGACACGTCCGGCGACGTACTTCACGAGCGGCGAGTAGTGAAGGATGAGCCGGTCGCGGGCGGACTGGTCTGCGGTCGACTTGAAATCCGCCCACAGCTCCTCGACGGTTTGGAGACGGTCGGTCCCGGTATATGTCATCAAGCTCTCGGATGAGCGCTTCGGTACGCTCCGACCAGTCGATCGGTGGACACGTGGGTGTAGATCTCAGTCGTCCGCAGGCTCGCGTGGCCGAGCAGCTCCTGCACGACCCGCAAGTCCGCCCCGCCGTCGACGAGATGGGTCGCATAGGTGTGGCGGAGCGCATGCGGATGGGTCGGCACAGGTGAGCGCCGGTCGAGCACCCGGCGCACATCGCGCGGGCTCATCTGCCTGCCGCGACGGTTCACGAAGAGCGAACCTGCCGGGGTCGACTCGTTGACGAGCGCGGCACGCCCTGAGGCGACGTAGCGACCGATCGCCTCCGTGGCCGGGCAGCTCATCGGCACGCGGCGCTGCTTGCCACCTTTTCCCCAGACCGTGACCGACCGGTTCAACAAGTCGACATCGCCGAGCCCGAGCCCGCAGAGCTCCGCGACCCGCAGCCCGCTGCCATAGAGAAGCTCGAGCAGCGCATCGTCTCTTGCGTTGACCGATGCCGGCTGGTCGGCCCGGACGCCGTCCTGCGACGGCTCGAGAAGGACCTTCAGCTCTGACGGAGTCAGCACGCGCGGCAGGCGCGCCTCTCCTGCGGGCGCCGACAAACGCCGGGAAGGGTCGACCGTGACCAGCTCATGGCGGCGAAGCCAGGCGAAATAGCGGCGAACGGCGGCGGCCTTACGGGCGATGGTCCTGCGGGAATACCTTCTTGTGGCCAGGTACGCCAAATAGCGCCGCAACATGAGGCGATCGACCTTCTCCGGGTCCGAGACTCCCGCCCGGCCGGCCCATGCCACGAACGCCTCGACATCGCCCCGGTACGCCCGGCGAGTCGCCGGTGCGTCCGACGCTAGCGAGCGCACGAAGTCCTCGAGCTCAAAGCCCACGCCTCCACGGTACCTGAGTGGTGCGCGGAAAGTGCTGTTCCATCCATAATTCGCTTCTGCACACCCGAGTCCCCAAGTTGAGCGAGAATGGAGACCATGGCCCACAGAGTGCTGCTGGTGGAAGACGACGAACGGATCCGCGCTTCCATGCGTCTCTCCCTGGAGGACGAAGGCTACGAGGTCGAGGAAGCAGGCACAGGCGAAGAGGCGATTGAGCTCCAGACTCAAGCCCTTGTCTCGAATCCCTTCGACTTGCTCGTCGTCGACATCATGCTCCCGGGAATGGACGGGTTCGAGTGCTGCCGCGAGCTGCGAAAGGCGAGCGCAGTCCCGATCATCATGGTCACGGCCCGAACCGATACCCACGATGTAGTCGCCGGCCTGGAGGCCGGTGCTGACGACTACGTCACCAAGCCGTTCGAGCCCAAGGAGCTCGCAGCTCGCATACGGGCCCTGCTACGCAGGGCCCGCGCCGGCGAGCCGGGACTCGTGCAACTCGAGTTCGGCGATCTCGAGATCCTGCCGGAGGCCGGCGTCGTGCGGCGCAGCGGCGAGGAAGTCCATCTGACTCGTACCGAGTTCCTGCTGCTTTGTGAGCTCGCTGCCAACGCGGGCAAGGTCCTGTCGCGCGAGCAGCTGCTCGAGCGAGTCTGGAGCTACGACTACTTCGGGGACGGGCGACTCGTCGACGTCCACGTCCGGCGCCTGCGCACCAAGATCGAGAATGACCCCAGTGAGCCGCGCCACGTGCTCACGGTGCGTGGCCTCGGATACAAGCTCGCTCCGTAGCGATGAAGGCCGACGTTGTGGCGACGGCCCCGGCTTCGCCAGAGACCCCGGCCCTCCCGTCGCATGTCACTGAAATTGCCCGACCGCCCAAGAAGCGCCGCCTCGGGTTGCGAGCCAGAGTCACGACCGCGTTCGCGCTCGGAGCCCTCGCCCTCTCGAGCGTCCTGGCCGGCATCGGCTACCTGGCCGTCCGGAACTCGATAGTCAACCAGCAGCTGGCCTCCATGCGCCACCAGGCCCTGGCCAACGCAGTCCTTTTACGGGGCGAGCTTCGGGTTCCCACGGCGTACATCCCGGCCCTGATCACCACGCTCGACTCCGGCCCGGACACCGACTCGCTCATTTACAGCAGCGAACATTGGTACCCGTCGTCGGCGACCTTGTCGCCACGGCAACTACCTCTCGCCCTAAGGACCCATGTGCTCGCGGGCACGGCGGCCTGGCAGGTCGTCGGGTCTTCCGGGGTCTCCGAGCTCATCGTCGGCGTGCCGATCCACGCCCAGACCGCCTCTAGAACCGAGAACGCCGCCTACTTCGAGATCTTCGACCTGTCGGACCTCACCCGGACTCTGCACGCACTGTTGGCCGCCCTCGCCCTCGCCGCGCTGATCACCACCGTCGCGGGGGCGGTGCTCGGCCGCTGGGCGTCTGCCCGCACGCTGCGGCCGCTTCGCGAGACCACCCAGGCGGCGCTCGCGATCGCGGGGGGTCGCCTCGGGACACGCCTCGAGAGCGCTGACTTCGCCGATCTGGCGCCGTTCGCCTCGGCGTTCAACCAAATGGTCGACCAGCTTCAAGAGCGCATCGAACGTGAGGCGCGCTTCACATCCGACGTCAACCACGAGCTCCGGTCCCCGCTGACAACCCTCGCCAACTCGCTCTCTGTCCTCGAGGCCAGGCGCGACGAGCTGCCACCGAGGGCGCTACAGGCGCTCGACCTCCTCGGGGCCGAGGTCCGCAGGTTCCGGCGCCTCGTCGACGAACTTCTCGAGATCTCGCGCATTGACGCAAAGCCCGACGACATCTCCCGTGACGAGGTGACCATCGGATCACTCGTCGAACACACCGTCCAGGCGACGGGTACGAACGTCCCGACACAGTTCGGGCCGGGAGTCGCTTCGCAGCACATCTTGGTGGACAAGCGTCGCTTCGAACGCATCTTCGCCAACCTCTTCGAGAACGCGCAGCGATACGCCGGCGGTGTGACACTGCTCGCGATCGAAGATCACGGGGACACGGTTCGCTTCCTCGTCGAGGATGCCGGTCCCGGTATCGCCCCCGAGGAGCGCGACCGGATCTTCGAGCGGTTCTCGCGGGGATCGACCGGCCGGCGCCGTGGGCTCGGCGACGGCACGGGTCTCGGGCTGGCCATCGTCGCTCAGCACGTGAACCAGCACGGCGGCCGCGTGTGGGTGGAGGAGCGCCTGGGTGGAGGATCACGCTTCGTCGTTGAGCTCCCCGCCTGGAGTGAGGTTGTGACGTGAGATTCCGACGGCTGTTGGTTCTCGGGTGTCTGGCGGTGGTCATGACCGCTGTCGCCAGTTGTGGGCTTCCGATCGACAGCTCACCACAGGCGATCCCAGCTAACGAGATGCCGCTTGCCCTGAGCGATACGAGCGCGACCATTCCCAGCATCTCGAGGCTGCTCGGTTCGATACCGGAGGAGATCTATCTCCTCGGGCCCGACGCCCAGCTGGTGGGCAAAATTCGCTACCTTCGCCCGCCGCCCACGCCACAGGAGATGCTGGACGCTCTCGAAGCCGGGCCGGCGCCAACGGAACTGGACCAGGGGATCCAGAGCGCGATCCCGCCATCGGCCAACCTCATCGCGGGCGCGCTGAACGGGGGCGTGCTTACGGTGGTGCTCGATTCCAGCTTCGGATCACCGCGCCCGGGTCAGGCGACTTACGAGTTCGCACAGATCGTCTACACCGTGACATCCCTGCCCCAGGTCCGCGGCGTCCTGTTCGAGTACGGCGATGCGATCATCCAACCAGTGGTTGGCAGCGGCTCGTTCGCAGCAGGCTTCGTCGTGCGTCGCGCCGATTACGCGCAACTGGTCCCGTGACACAACCACGGCCCGCACGGCCTTGCTCGGCGGCCGGCGCATCTAAGCAGACCGCGGCGCTGGCGGAGGCTGTCTAACCTCGACAGCTCACTGTCGCCTGGAACGCTGCGCAACCGCGGGCGGAGGGTCGTGAGCTGTTCCCGAATTTCTGAGTCATAATGAGCGAACACCTATTCGATAAAGTGTTCTCTGTGAACCTGACCGAGTGGGCACGTCGTCAGGGCATCCACCCCCAG
>Ga0302157_10000146_pt1 | contig 90825 bp, 92 predicted proteins | sample I_Bog_N3_3_FD_193502 | JGI IMG/M metagenome (GOLD analysis project Ga0302157, IMG submission 193502) | Peat permafrost microbial communities from Stordalen Mire near Abisko, Sweden - I_Bog_N3_3 | ecosystem: Environmental > Terrestrial > Soil > Wetlands > Peat | place: Sweden: Abisko, Stordalen... | reverse complement strand
TGTGGTAAAGGATCAGCACCATGACTAGTTTCAAGATCGGCCAGCGGTTGATCGGCCCGGACGCGCCACCCTTCATCATTGCCGAGATGAGCGGCAACCATAACCAGTCGCTGGAGGTGGCGCTGCGCATTGTCGAGGCGGCGGCCAAGGCCGGTGCCCATGCGCTCAAGCTGCAAACCTATACCGCCGAGACCATGACCCTGGACCTGGACGAAGGCGAGTTCTTCATCCAGGACCCGACCAGCCTGTGGGCCGGCTCGTCGCTCTATGCCTTGTATGAAAAGGCCCATACGCCCTGGGAGTGGCACGCGCCGATCTTCGCCCGTGCCCGGGAGCTGGGCATGCTGGCGTTTTCCACGCCTTTTGATGAAACGGCGGTGGATTTTCTCGAAAGCCTCGACGTGCCGGCCTACAAGATCGCCAGTTTCGAAAATACCGACTTGCCGTTGATCCGGCGTGTGGCCGCGACCGGCAAGCCGCTGATCATTTCCACCGGCATGGCCAGTGTCGCCGAGCTGGATGAGAGCGTGCGCGCCGCCCGGGCCGCCGGTTGCAAGGACCTGATCCTGCTCAAATGCACCAGCACCTACCCGGCCAGCCCGGAAAACAGCCATGTGCGGACCATTCCTCATCTGCGCGAGTTGTTCGGCTGCCAGGTCGGCTTGTCCGATCACTCCATGGGCGTCGGGGTGGCGGTAGCCGCGGTGGCGTTGGGGGCGACGGTGGTGGAGAAACATTTCACCCTGGATCGCGCCGATGGCGGTGTGGACTCGAGCTTTTCCCTGGAACCGGCCGAACTGGCCAGCCTGGTCATCGAGACCGAACGCGCCTGGCAGGCCCTGGGCCAGGTGCATTACGGCGTCACCGAGGCGGAGCGCAAGTCCCTGGTGTATCGCCGCTCGCTGTACGTCACTCGCGATATGGTCGCGGGGGAAACCTTCAGTGCCGACAACCTGCGGGCGATCCGCCCTGGCCTCGGACTGGCGCCCCGGCATCTCGATGCCGTGCTCGGGCGCTGTGCCCGGCAGGCCCTCAAGCGTGGGACGGCGCTGGCCTGGTCGCTGGTCGAATAGCGCTTTGTCGCGCTGATTCGGCAAAATAGCGTGACCTGCGAGTCATAACGCGCATCTTCACTGTATTGTATCGACCTGGAAGATGGCGCCCGGCTCGTAACGGGTCCGGTGATAGCCTTTTACTCTTCCGGCAGTCGCTCCCCCGTGGGCGGCGTCAAATCTCTGTTTGTCGGCAGCCCTCGGTCCTGGTGAGCGAGGGTTTTCAGCTGTTTATTATTGGGAAGCCGTAATGATTGGCATAAAGAGCATTGCGAGCTACGTGCCTGTAGCCGGCGTGGACAATTACGCACAAGGTGCAAAATTCGAGAAGGATGAAACCTTCATCCTCGGCAAGATCGGTTCGGCCTTCCTGCCGCGCAAGGATGACGAGCAGGAAACCTCGGACCTGTGTGTCGAAGCCGCGAACGCGCTGTTCGCCCGCAATCCCGAGCTCAAGCGCGAATCCATCGACGCACTGATCGTGGTCACCCAGAACGGTGACGAGGAAGGCCTGCCGCATACCGCCGCCATCGTCCAGGACAAACTCGGCCTGCCCACCAGCGTGGCCGCGTTCGATATTTCCCTGGGGTGCTCCGGCTATGTCTATGGCATCTACGCGATCAAGGGCTTCATGGAAGCGGCGGGCCTGAAGAACGGCCTGCTGATCACCGCCGACCCGTATTCGAAGATCGTCGACCCGGAAGACCGCAACACCACCATGCTCTTCGGTGATGCGGCGACGGCGACCTGGATGGGCGAAGATGCGCCCTGGCAGCTGGGCAAGGCCAAGTTCGGCACCGACGGATCCGGCGCGCCGCACCTGAAGGTCAGCAATGGCGTGTTTTTCATGAACGGCCGCCAGGTCTTCAACTTCGCCTTGCTCAAGGTTCCGGCACACCTGCACGAGTTGCTGGAAGAGTCCGGACTGCACGCGGACGATATCGATGCGTTCTGCATTCACCAGGGTAGCGCGGCGATTGTCGATGCCGTGGCGCGGCGTTTCGAGGGTGAGCCGGAGAAGTTCATCAAGGACATGGTCGAGACCGGCAACACGGTGTCGTCGAGTATTCCACTGTTGCTGGAAAAACATGTTCTAGACTCGACCTGGAAGCGCGTAGCCCTCAGTGGCTTCGGTGTGGGCTTGTCGTGGGGCTCGGCGATTATTCATCGGCCTTGATGCCAAAGGTCGCAAAATGGCGCTCCAGGTGAGATAACCTTGAGCGCCATTTTTTTGCGCGGATGTTGAGTGAGGCGGCATGAGCGAAAGTTTCGAGCAGAATCTGCAGGCCATTGGCGATCGTTGGCCGGGCTTGCTGGCGCGGCTGCTGGCCGAGGACAGCGAGTCGTTGCCGGTTGAGTTGGTGGAGGGGCTGGGCTCGACCCTGAGCGTGGGCGGCATCCAGCTCACCAGCCGGCATGATCGCGTCGCCGAGGCCCGCCTGCAGGCTGCCAGCTTGCCGCCGGACAGCGCCTTGCTGCACCTCTACGGCACCGGGTTGGGCGATCTGCAACAGATCCTGCTGGAGCGGCCGACCCTGCAACGCCTGTGTGTCCATGTCCTTAATGGCGCGTTGTTCAAGCTGGTGCTGGGGTTGCTGGATCAGCAATCCTGGCTGAGGGACCCACGGGTCGAACTGAGCTATGCCGCCGACCACCCCGAGATTCTCTTGCCGTTTTTTGCGCTGCCGGCCGAACTGGTGCTGGCCGATGACTACAACGCGCGGATGCGTGATCGTCTGGTCGGCGAGGTGCACCTGACCTTCAACAATCGCGAGTTCGATCCGCAGTCCGCGGTCATCCTCCAGCGTCTGCTGGACACCCGCGAGGTGTTTGGTGCAGACCGTGATGTCGCCGAACTGTTTGCGACGCGCCCGGGCCAGCACATCTATGTGATCGGCACCGGACCAACGCTGGAACAGCAGTTCGCCAAGTTGCGCGCGATCGGCGAGCAAGCGGAACGGCCGTTGTTCATCAGCGTCGACACTGCCTACCGGCCTTTGCGTGAGCAGGGGATCCGACCGGATATCGTGGTCAGCATCGACCAGCGCATCGGTTTCCGACATTTGCCCGTCGAAGCCTCCGATGGCATTCCCCTGGTCTATATGCCGATGAGCGATCCCCAGGTGCTGCATGCCTGGAAAGGTCCACGCTACGGCGGTTATTCCATCAGCCCGATCTATGCCTCGGTGCGTGAGCAATGCCAGCGCGGCCTGTTGTTTGTCGGCGGCAGTGTGCTGCACCCGGCGGTCGACCTGGCGGTGAGGATGGGTGCGGCGCGTATCACCCTGTTCGGCGCCGACTTTGCCTTCCCGATGAACAAGACCCATGCGGGCTGGAAGGATGGCGATCTCGGCCCGGGTGTCGACCTGGCGCAGCACTGGGTACTGGACGGTCAGGGGCAACGGGTCAGGACGCAGTTGAACTTCCGTCGTTACCTGGTGGAGCTGGAGCGTTATATCGCCCGTCATCCGCAGGTGGCGTTCCTTAACAGCAGTCGGGCGGGAGCACGGATCGTCGGTGCCGGGTTCGACCAGGAGTTTGTTCAATGAGCCGGCTGGCGCAGTGTGTCGAGGAGGCCCGCGAATGCGCCGGGCTGTTTCGTCTGAGCCGTGATGTCGAGGCGGCCTTGAACATGGTCGAGGTGTTCGACGCCGTGCAGTTGACGTTGGCGAGCGCGCCGCAGGCCGTTCGGCAACAGTGGGCGCAACTGCTGACGCGCATGCTGGTTTGCCAGGAATCCCAGGACTGGTTGGGGCTGGCTGACTGGATGGAATACGAACTGGTGGGGCTGTTGGAGTCGGCGGCAATTCCCTGACGTCATTTTTCCTCCTGGGGCAAGGCGCCAAGCCCTTGTTTTCCAAGGGGTGGCAGGGTGATGGCAAATTTTTTGAAAAAAGCCCTCAAGCAACTTGCAATCCCGACGATAACTATTACGAAGGTTCTCTAGGCCATACCCGGCGCTTGCCAGGGCCGGAAGCCGCAGTACCCAACCAACGAGGATTTCGTCATGTCTTTAAGCGTAAATACTAACGTCACTTCCCTGGCTGTTCAGAACAACCTGAACACCGCAGCCTCGGCTCTTTCCACCGCCATGACGCGCCTGTCTTCCGGCCTTCGCATCAACAGCGCCGCGGACGACGCCGCCGGTCTGCAGATCTCCACTCGTATGAGCAGCCAGCTCCGTGGTATGACCGTTGCGATCAAAAACGCCAACGACGGTATCTCCCTGGCACAGACCGCTGGCGGCGCAATGTCCACCGACACCGACATTCTGCAGCGTATGCGGGAACTGGCCGTACAGGCTCGTAACGGCACCAACAGTACTGCCGACCAGACCGCAACCAACGCTGAATTCGCCCAGATGTCGGACGAATTGACCCGTATCTCCGCCAGTACCCAGCTGAACGGCAAGTTCCTGCTGAACGGTTCGGCTGGCGTTGTTACTCTGCAAGTGGGTGCCAACACTGGTACTGCCAACCAGATCAGCCTGTCCCTGAGCGGCAAGTTCGACGCCGTCAGCCTGTCCGTGGACAGCGGTACTCTGGTTCTGACCGGTGCTACCAGCGCCGCCGCGGCCTCCAACATCGACAACGCGATCACCGCGATCGACGCTGCAATCGCTGCCATTGGTGCTACCCAGGCCAGCCTTGGTGCTTCGCAGAACCGTCTGACCAGCACCATCGACGTTCTGCAGAACGTGGATCAGAACACCCAAGCTGCACAGGGTCGTATCCAGGATACCGACTTCGCCGCTGAAACCGCAGAGCTGACCAAGCAGCAAACCCTGCAACAGGCTTCTACTTCGGTTCTGGCTCAGGCCAACCAACTGCCTTCCGCTGTACTGAAGCTGCTTCAGTAATTTCGGAATGAGTTTTGGCGGGGGAGTGTGCTTGTCACGCTCTCTCGCTTTTTCACGTTGAGAGGTGATAGATATGGACATGAGTGTAAAGCTTAGTCTGTCTTACCCCGCTGTTGCGCCGGCCAGTTCCAGTCCTGTTGCCGGCCAGCCGGTATCGGCCACGGCGGCGCCTCAGGCGGATCCGGTAAAACCCGTTTCGGCCACCAGCAAGGACTCGGACTCTTCCGACAGACTCAAACAGGCTGTGCAGGATATCGAGAAGTTCGTTCAATCGATCAAGCGCAACCTGGAATTTTCCATCGACGAGCACTCCGGGCAAGTCGTGGTCAAGGTGATCGCCAGTGACAGTGGTGAGGTGATTCGACAGATTCCCACCGCGGAAGCCTTGAAACTGGCTGACAGTTTGAGTTCAGCGAGTAGTGTGCTGTTTGACGCGAAAGCCTGACAGCTGGCATGAATCGTGTGTGCAGGTACTTTTGGTGCTGGTAAAGGTCAAAAGACTGGCAGCAAATTGAAGGGAGATAAACATGGCAAGTCCAATTACACCGTCTACGGGCCTGGGTTCCGGCCTGGATATCGGTTCGATCGTGACCGCGCTGGTCAACGCCGACAAATCGGCCGCGCAGACACAGATCACCAATTCGCAAGCAACCAACACGCTGAAGCTCTCCGGCGTGGGTTCGCTGAAAAGTGCGCTGACGACCTTCCAGACCGCACTGACCAATCTCAACAGCTCGACCACTCCGCAGTTCGCCGGCTTTTCGGCAACCTCGGGGACGCCGTCGACCTTGACGGCCACCACTGACAATACTGCGGTAGCCGGTAGCTACAACATTACTGTCAATGCCCTTGCCACGGGTTCGCAGGTAGCCAGTGCTTCTTTTGCCGGCGGTGCGAGCAGTGCCATTCCGAGTGGTACCCTGACCATCAGTCAGAATGGCACTAACTACAATGTCACCATCCCGGATGGTTCAACGCTGCAGAGTACCCGTGACGCGATCAACTCCACGCTGGCGAGCAACGGTATTTCCGCCAACATCGTGACCGACAGTAGCGGCTCTTCGCGTCTGGTGTTCGGTTCCACCACCACCGGCGTGGGTTCCGATTTGTCGGTCAGTGGGATTGCCGGCCTGGCAATCGACGGCACCCAGGTGATGTCCAATCCCCCGTCGGCAACCAGTTCGGGGGCGATCACTGCCTTGGCCCAGAATGCCAGCCTGACGATCAGCGGCCTGACGGTCAGCAGCAAGAGCAATACCGTCACTGGGGCCGTCAGCGGCCTGACACTGAACCTGCTCTCGGCGGGATCCCCAGGCGTGGGTGCGACCTCTCAGGTCACCGTGGGCACCAACACCACGGGTCTGCAGAGCTCGATCCAGACGTTCGTGAACGCCTACAACAGCCTGATGACGACCATCGGCAACCTCAGCACTCCGACGACCGATTCCAATGGTAATGTCGTGCCAGCGGCGTTCACCGGCGACTCCCTGCCTCGCGCACTGATTTCCAGTATCCGTGGTGTGCTCACCACGCCTGGGCCGGGTAGTCAGTTGGCGGTGCTCTCGCAACTGGGTGTGGGGACCGATCCGGTTTCGGGTAACCTGAACTTCAACTCCACTACGTTCAACCGGGCCATGACCACCGATGGCCTGAGCGGTCAGGTGCAGACGCTGTTTACCGGGACCACCGCCAACTCGGGGTCGGACGGTGTGTTGTCGCGGATGACCGCGGCGATCTCCTCCTACGTCCAGACCGGCGGTTTGCTCGATCAGCGCACCGACAGTTTGAACACCCAGGCCAGCAGCCTGACCAGTCAACAGGCGGCATTGGATCTGCATGTCACGAACATAACCGCAACCCTGACGGCCAAGTACAACGCCATGGACCTGTTGGTCGGGCAGCTGAAGGCGACTTCTACCAGCATCACGTCGTTCTTCAGCTCGCTGGATGCGCAGAAGTCGGCCAGCTGACTTCAGGCTTCACGCCAAAAACCCGGCTGCGTTTACCGCGTGCCGGGTTTTTGCCTTCTGGGTCTAAAGTTTTATGACTCAAAGACGATACACTTCTTATACGAACCCTTGAGCAGTAATGAGGTAGAACATGAATCCGATGCTAGCCCTTCGGCAATACCAGAAGGTAGGAGCCCAGGCCCAGACCTCCGAGGCCAGTCCTCACCGTCTGGTGCAGATGTTGATGGAAGGTGGTCTGGATCGTATCGCGCAGGCCCGGGGTGCCATCCAGCGCAAGGACGTTCCCGGCAAGGGCATCGCCATCGGCAAGGCCATCGATATTGTCGGCGGTTTGCGCGAAGGCCTGGACCTGGAGAAGTCGGCGGATTCGGTGGGTAATCTGGACAATCTTTACGCCTATATGATGACGCGTCTGCTGCAAGCCAATATCAACTCGGATATCGGGATGCTCGACGAAGTCGCCGGCCTGCTCACCACCGTCAAGGAAGGTTGGGACGCCATCGCACCACCGGGTCCGCAGTTCTAAGGAGTGCATCATGAGTCTCGTACTGCAGCGTATCGAAGAAACCCGCGAAGCCCTGGTAAAGGCTTTGGCCGAGCGTGACTGGGAGGCCATCACCCAGCTGGACCTGGCCTGTCGTGCTTGCATGGAAGATGTGCTGGGCGAGACTGGCCTGGACGAGGACGCACTGCGCGGCAAGCTGGAAGAGTTGCTGCACGTCTATCGCATGTTGCTGGAAGCGGCGATGACCGAACGTCAGTCAATAGTCGATGAGATGTCGAAGATCCAGCAAGCAAGGAACGCTGCAAAGGTTTACCATCTGTTCGGTTAATGTTGGGTTAATCGAACCGTATTGCGCCATAAATTTGACTATGTACGCTTTTTTGACTTAACTAGTGCTGTTTCCAGATTTCAGTCGTCCTTTGAGGCCCTGTCCGGCCTCGGATGTCTAGCTTGCCCCACCCATACCGGGCATCGAGTTGACTAGGGAAGTTGCTATTGCATGTGGCGTGAAACCAAAATTCTGCTGATCGATGACGATAGCGTTCGCCGCCGCGACCTGGCGGTGATCTTAAATTTTCTCGGCGAAGAAAATATTTCCTGCACCAGCGATGACTGGCAGCAGATGGTCGGCTCCTTGTCGTCCAGTCGCGAAGTGCTGTGTGTCCTGATCGGGACGGTCACTGCCGCGAGCGGACTGACTGGCTTGCTTAAGACACTGTCGACCTGGGATGAGTTCCTTCCCGTCCTGCTTCTGGGTGAAATTTCTTCTGCCGACCTGCCCGAAGACCAGCGTCGTCGGGTTCTGTCCAGCCTGGAAATGCCGCCCAGCTACAGCAAGCTGCTCGACTCCCTGCACCGTGCCCAGGTCTATCGCGAAATGTACGACCAGGCCCGTGAGCGCGGCCGGCAGCGCGAGCCCAACCTGTTCCGCAGCCTGGTCGGCACCAGCCGTGCCATCCAGCACGTGCGCCAGATGATGCAGCAAGTGGCCGACACCGATGCCAGCGTGCTGATCCTCGGCGAGTCCGGCACCGGCAAGGAAGTGGTGGCGCGCAACCTGCACTATCACTCCAAGCGCCGCGACGCGCCTTTCGTGCCGGTCAACTGCGGGGCGATCCCGGCCGAGTTGCTGGAAAGCGAACTGTTCGGTCATGAGAAGGGCGCCTTTACCGGGGCCATCACCAGCCGTGCCGGGCGTTTCGAACTGGCCAACGGCGGTACCCTGTTCCTCGACGAGATCGGCGACATGCCGCTGCCGATGCAGGTCAAGCTGTTGCGCGTGCTGCAGGAGCGGACCTTCGAGCGTGTGGGCAGCAACAAGACCCAGAGCATCGACGTACGGATCATCGCGGCCACCCACAAGAACCTCGAGAGCATGATCGAGGTCGGCAGCTTCCGCGAAGACCTCTACTACCGCCTGAACGTGTTCCCCATCGAGATGGCGCCACTGCGTGAGCGGGTCGAAGACATTCCGTTGCTGATGAATGAATTGATCTCGCGCATGGAACACGAAAAGCGCGGTTCCATCCGTTTCAACTCGGCGGCGATCATGTCGCTGTGTCGGCACGCCTGGCCGGGCAACGTCCGCGAGCTGGCCAACCTGGTGGAGCGCATGGCGATCATGCATCCGTACGGGGTGATCGGCGTCGCCGAACTGCCGAAGAAATTCCGCTACGTCGATGATGAAGACGAGCAACTGGTGGACAGCCTGCGCAGCGATCTCGAAGAGCGGGTCGCGATCAATGGCCATACCCCGGACTTCAGTACCTCGGCGATGCTGCCGCCTGAAGGCCTGGACCTCAAGGACTACCTCGGTGGCCTCGAGCAGGGCCTGATCCAGCAAGCGCTGGATGATGCCAATGGCATCGTGGCCCGCGCCGCCGAGCGCCTGCGTATCCGTCGTACCACCCTGGTGGAGAAGATGCGCAAGTACGGGATGAGCCGTCGCGAGGGTGATGAACAGGCGGATGATTGACGCCTGTTTTTCAAGCTGCTGAAAAGTGGCTGGTTTTTTTTCGGCACGGGTATTGCTAAGTCTCTTGTAACGTTCCGTTTAAATGACGGTCAGCCAAGCGAGAGAGCACCATGCCCCAAGCCGCCCCGATGTCACCTGTCCCTGAAGCCTCGGGATCTTCGTCGTCCGTCGAGCAGGCCGGTCGGTTGGGTCTGGAGCAGGCTTTCTCCCTGTTCAATCAGATGTCGACGCAACTCAACGACTCCTACAGCCTGCTCGAAGCCCGGGTCACCGAGCTCAAGGGCGAGCTGGCCGTGGTCAGTGCCCAGCGCATGGCCGAACTGGCGGAAAAAGAACGCTTGGCCAATCGCCTGCAGAACCTGCTCGACCTGTTGCCGGGCGGGATCATCGTCATCGATTCCCAGGGCATCGTCAGCGAGGCCAATCCGGCGGCCCGGGAGCTGCTCGGCCAGCCCCTGGTCGGCGAGCTCTGGCGCCAGGTGATTGCCCGTTGCTTCGCCCCGCGTGAAGACGACGGCCATGAAATCTCCCTCAAGGACGGTCGGCGCCTGTCGATCTCCACCCGCTCGCTGGATGCCGAGCCGGGCCAGTTGGTGCTGCTCAACGACCTGACTGAAACCCGTCTCCTGCAGGATCAACTGGCCCGGCATGAGCGCCTCTCGTCGCTGGGGCGCATGGTTGCGTCCCTCGCGCACCAGATCCGCACGCCGCTCTCGGCGGCCTTGCTCTATGCCAGCCACCTCACTGAACAGGTCTTGCCGGTCGAGACCCAGCAGCGTTTTGCCGGGCGCTTGAAGGAGCGCCTGCACGAGTTGGAGCACCAGGTCCGCGACATGCTGGTATTCGCCCGTGGCGAGCTGCCGCTGACCGATCGGCTGACGCCCAATGCCTTGATGCAGGCGCTGCAGGCCGCGGCACAGACCCATGTCCAGGGCGCCTCCGTGCGCTGGCAGTGCGACAGTCATGCCGGTGAGTTGCTGTGCAACCGCGACACCCTCGTGGGCGCGCTGCTGAACCTGATCGAAAACGCCCAGCAAGCCACCGTCGGCGAGGTGCGCCTGAAGGTGCACCTGTACGCCCGGGGCGCGACCTTGCGCCTGTGCATCAGTGACAATGGCTCGGGAATCGACCCGAGCGTCCTGGCGCGCCTGGGTGAACCGTTCTTTACCACCAAGACCACCGGCACCGGCCTCGGCCTGGCGGTGGTCAAGGCCGTTGCCCGGGCGCATCAGGGCGACATGCAATTACACTCGCGGCTGGGGCGTGGCACCTGTGCGATGGTCTGCCTGCCGCTGATTCCTGGCGCCATGGAGGCTCAAGAATGAAACCGCTGCTCAAGGTCCTGCTGGTCGAGGACGACCATGCCTTGCGTGAAGCGTTGGCCGATACCCTGCTGCTGGCCGGGCACCGGTTCCATGCGGTCGGTTCGGCCGAGGAGGCGCTGGAGGCCGTGGCCGCGGAGTCGTTTGGCCTGGTGATCAGTGACGTCAATATGCCGGGCATGGACGGGCACCAGTTGCTTGGCCTGCTGCGCGCACGCCAGCCGCAATTGCCGGTGTTGCTGATGACCGCCCATGGTGCTGTGGAGCGGGCGGTGGATGCGATGCGCCAGGGCGCGGCCGACTATCTGGTCAAGCCGTTCGAGCCCAAGGCCCTGCTCGATCTGGTGGCACGGCACGCCCTGGGACAGCCTGGCGCGCAGGACAGCGAGGGGCCGATCGCCTCGGAGCCGGCCAGTGCACAGTTGCTCGAGCTGGCGGCGCGGGTCGCACGCAGTGATTCGACGGTACTGATTTCCGGCGAGTCCGGCACCGGCAAGGAGGTGCTGGCGCGCTATATCCATCAGCAGTCACCGCGTGCCAGCCAGCCGTTTATCGCCATCAACTGCGCGGCGATTCCCGACAATATGCTCGAGGCCACCCTGTTCGGTCACGAAAAGGGCTCGTTCACAGGCGCCATCTCCGCCCAGGCCGGCAAGTTCGAGCAGGCCGATGGCGGGACCATCCTGCTTGATGAGATTTCCGAAATGCCCCTGGGTCTCCAGGCCAAGCTGTTGCGTGTGCTCCAGGAGCGCGAGGTCGAGCGGGTCGGTGCACGCAAACCGATCACCCTGGATATCCGCGTGGTGGCCACCACCAACCGCGACCTGGCGGGAGAAGTGGCGGCGGGGCGTTTCCGTGAAGACCTCTACTATCGCCTGTCGGTTTTTCCGCTGGCCTGGCGTCCGTTGCGCGAGCGCACCGCCGATATTCTGCCGCTGGCCGAACGTCTACTTGCCAAGCACAGCGCGAAAATGAAACATGCCTCTGTTCGACTGTCACCCCAGGCGCAGGCTTGCCTGATCGGCTATCCGTGGCCGGGCAACGTGCGCGAGCTGGACAATGCGATCCAGCGGGCGCTGATCCTGCAGCAGGGCGGGTTGATCCAGGCCGAGGATTTCTGTCTGGTGGGGCCGGTCGGTGCGGCGCCGCTGCCAGGGCTCGCGGTGATCAATCGGCCGTCCGTCGGCGAGCCGGTGCTGGCCGAGGCGGTATCGGGGGAGCAGGCGGGTGGCCTGGGCGACGACCTGCGTCGGCGTGAATTCCAGATGATCATCGACACCCTGCGCGCCGAGCGCGGGCGGCGCAAGGAGGCTGCCGAGCGGCTGGGTATCAGTCCGCGTACGCTGCGCTACAAACTGGCGCAGATGCGCGATGCGGGAATGGATGTCGAGGCCTATCTGTTTGCCACGTAAGTCGATTCGGGCTCGTGTGTCGTGTATCGGATTTTGTTCGAGGACGACAAGGAGCTGGCACCCTTGTTGCTAATCCTTCACTAACAGCTGCACAAGTGTCAAAAAATTGCAGGCCGCCGGAGAGAGACTTTCATGAGCCAGGGTGTTGAATTTAATCGATTGATGCTGGACATGCGCTCCATGCAAATGGATGCCATGGCTCAATCCAAATCGACTGCAGTTGCGCCGGAAGTCAGCGGCAGCAGCTTCTCCGATTTGCTCGGCAATGCCATCAACAAGGTCAACGACGTGCAGCAAGCCTCGGGCCAGCTGTCCACCGCATTCGAAATCGGCAAGAGCGGTGTCGACCTGACTGACGTCATGATCGCCTCGCAGAAAGCCAGTGTCTCGTTCCAGGCCTTGACCCAAGTGCGCAACAAATTGGTCCAGGCTTATCAAGACATCATGCAGATGCCGGTCTAAGGGTTGGGGACGTAAATAGTCATGGCAGAAGTTCTCGCCGATAACGTACCGGCCAAGTCCGGCCCCACAGACGGTAAACCGCCGCTGTTCGGGTTGTCCTTTCTGGAAAATCTTTCCGAAATGACCATGCTCCGTCAGGTTGGCCTGATGGTCGGTCTGGCGGCCAGCGTGGCGATCGGCTTTGCCGTGGTGTTGTGGTCCCAGCAGCCTGACTATCGTCCCCTGTATGGCAGCCTGGCCGGTATGGATGCCAAGCAGGTCATGGAAACCCTGGCGGCGGCGGATATTCCCTACACCGTCGAACCGAACTCCGGCGCACTGCTGGTCAAGGCCGATGACGTGTCCCGTGCGCGCCTCAAGCTGGCCGCCGCCGGCGTGACGCCGAGCGACGGCAACATCGGTTTCGAAATCCTCGACAAGGACCAGGGCCTGGGCACCAGCCAGTTCATGGAAGCGACCCGTTATCGGCGCGGCCTGGAAGGCGAGCTGGCGCGGACCATTTCCAGCCTGAACAACATCAAAGCCGCCCGCGTGCACCTGGCGATCCCGAAAAGTTCGGTGTTCGTGCGTGATGAGCGCAAGCCCAGCGCTTCGGTATTGGTCGAGCTGTATTCCGGTCGCTCCCTGGAGCCTGGACAGGTGCTCGCCATTATCAACCTGGTGGCCACCAGCGTTCCGGAACTCAGCAAGTCGCAGGTCACCGTCGTCGACCAGAAAGGCAACCTGCTTTCCGACCAGGCGCAAAACTCCGAATTGAGCATGGCTGGCAAGCAGTTCGATTACAGCCGGCGCATGGAAAGCATGCTCACCCAGCGGGTGCACAATATCCTGCAGCCGGTGTTGGGCAACGATCGCTACAAGGCCGAAGTTTCCGCCGACGTGGACTTCAGCGCGATCGAGTCGACCTCCGAGCAGTTCAACCCTGACCAGCCAGCACTGCGCAGCGAACAGTCGACCACCGAACAACGCACCGCCAGCAGCGGCCCGCAAGGCGTACCGGGGGCCCTGAGCAACCAACCGCCAGGCCCGGCCACCGCACCGCAGACCACCGGCGGCGCCGGCGCTTCGTCCGCGGCCATCGCCCCTGGCCAGCCGCTGCTCGATGCCAACGGCCAGCAGATCATGGACCCGGCCACGGGCCAACCGATGCTGGCGCCGTATCCGGCGGACAAGCGTCAACAATCGACCAAGAACTTCGAACTGGATCGCTCCATCAGCCACACCAAGCAACAGCAAGGTCGCGTGACCCGTCTGTCGGTGGCGGTGGTGGTCGACGACCAGGTCAAGATCAACCCGACCAATGGCGAGACCACCCGTTCGCCGTGGAGCGCCGACGAACTGGCGCGCTTCACCCGCCTGGTCCAGGACGCCGTCGGTTTCGAGGCCAGTCGCGGCGACAGCGTCAGCGTGATCAACGTACCGTTCTCCACCGAGCGCGGGGAAGTGATCGCCGATATTCCGTTCTACTCGCAACCCTGGTTCTGGGATGTGGTCAAGCAGGTACTGGGTGTATTGTTCATCCTGGTGCTGGTGTTCGGTGTGCTGCGTCCGGTGCTCAACAACATCACCGGTGGCGGCAAGGGCAAGCAGTTGGCCGGTTTCGGCGGCGACGTCGAACTCGGTGGCATGGGCGGCCTGGATGGCGAACTGGCCAACGACCGCGTCAGCCTGGGCGGCCCGCAGAGCATCCTGCTGCCGAGCCCGAGCGAAGGTTATGACGCACAGCTGAACGCCATCAAGAGTCTGGTAGCCGAAGATCCGGGCCGTGTGGCACAGGTCGTCAAAGAGTGGATTAACGCCGATGAGTAATAACGCCGCCGTCAACCAGAAGCTGACCCGAGTCGACAAAGCCGCGATCCTGCTGCTGTCGCTGGGCTCCACTGATGCTGCACAAGTGTTGCGCCACATGGGGCCCAAGGAAGTCCAGCGGGTCGGCGTGGCGATGGCGCAGATGCGCAACGTGCACCGTGAGCAGGTCGAACAGGTCATGAGCGAGTTCGTCGAGATCGTCGGCGACCAGACCAGCCTCGGCGTCGGCTCCGATGACTACGTGCGCAAGATGCTCACCCAGGCCCTGGGCGAAGACAAGGCCAACGGCCTGATCGACCGCATCCTGCTGGGTGGCAACACCAGCGGCCTGGACAGCCTCAAGTGGATGGAGCCGCGGGCGGTGGCGGACGTGATCCGCTACGAGCACCCGCAGATCCAGGCGATCGTCGTGGCTTACCTCGACCCCGACCAGGCCGGCGAAGTGCTGAACAACTTCGACCACAAGGTGCGCCTGGACATCATCCTGCGGGTCTCGTCGCTGAACACGGTGCAGCCGGCGGCCCTCAAGGAACTCAACCAGATTCTCGAGAAGCAGTTCTCCGGCAACTCCAACGCGGCTCGTACCACCTTGGGTGGTATCAAGCGTGCCGCGGACATCATGAACTTCCTCGACAGCTCGATCGAAGGCCAGTTGATGGACTCGATCCGCGAAGTCGACGAGGACCTGTCGACCCAGATCGAAGACCTCATGTTCGTCTTCAACAACCTGTCCGATGTCGACGACCGTGGTATCCAGGCGCTGCTTCGCGAGGTGTCCTCCGACGTCCTGGTGCTGGCGCTCAAGGGCTCCGACGAGGGCGTCAAGGAAAAGATCTTCAAGAACATGTCCAAGCGTGCGGCGGAACTGCTGCGCGACGACCTCGAAGCCAAGGGTCCGGTTCGCGTCAGCGACGTGGAGACCGCGCAGAAGGAAATCCTTACCATCGCCCGCCGTATGGCCGAAGCCGGAGAAATCGTGCTCGGTGGCAAGGGCGGCGAAGAGATGATCTAAGGATCAAGCCATGACTGATCCAACCGATCTGATCCGCGCCCGGGACGTGGGCGGTTTCGACCTCTGGTCGCTGCCCAGTTTCGACCCGCATGTCGAGGTGCCCGAACCCGAGCCGGTAGAAGAAGTACCGGCCGAGATGGAAGAAGTGCCGCTGGAGGAAGTCCAGCCGCTGACCCTCGAAGAACTCGAAAGCATTCGCCAGGAAGCCTACAACGAAGGCTTTGCCGTGGGCGAACGCGAAGGTTTCCACAGCACCCAGATCAAGGTGCGCCAGGAAGCCGAAGTCGCCCTCAGCGCCAAGCTCAAGGCCCTGGAAGCCTTGATGGGCAATCTGTTCGCGCCCATCGCCGAGCAGGACCGGCAGATCGAACAGAGCCTGGTAGGGCTGGTCGAGCACATGGTCCGTGAGGTCATCCAGCGTGAGCTGAAGACCGATTCCAGCCAGATCGAGCATGTCCTGCGCGAAGCCCTCAAGCTGTTGCCGCTGGGTGCCGAGAATGTCCGCTTGCACATCAATCCCCAGGACTTTGACCAGATCAAGGCCCTGCGCGAGCGCCACGAAGCCACTTGGCGCATCGTCGAGGACGAGGCCCTGCTGGCGGGTGGTTGCCGGATCGAAACCGAGCACAGTCGGATCGATGCGACCATTGAAACCCGTATCAGCAAGGCCATCGCTCAGTTGTTCGATCAGCTCCACGAGCAATCCCTGCACCCGGCGGTGCCGGACATGGCCCTGGAGTTGGAGGAAGCGTTGACGACGGCTCCTGAAGCGGACCTGTCCGATGCGTCTTGAACGCACCAGCTTCGCCAAGCGCCTGAGCGGTTACGCTGAAGCCATCGACCTGCCTGGGCAGCCGATTCTCGAAGGGCGCCTGTTGCGCATGGTCGGCCTGACCCTCGAAGCCGAAGGCTTGCGCGCCGCCATGGGCGCGCGCTGCATGGTCATCAACGACGACAGCTATCACCCGGTGCAGGTCGAGGCCGAGGTGATGGGCTTTTCCGGGGGCAAGGTGTTCCTGATGCCGGTGGGCAGCGTGGCCGGCATTGCGCCGGGAGCCAGGGTCGTGCCGCTGGCCGACACCGGGCGTCTGCCGATGGGCATGAGCATGCTCGGGCGGGTACTTGACGGTGCCGGCCGTGCCCTCGACGGCAAGGGCGGGATGAAGGCCGAGGACTGGGTGCCGATGGACGGTCCGACCATCAACCCGCTCAACCGCGATCCCATCAGCCAGCCGCTGGACGTGGGTATTCGCTGCATCAATGGTTTGTTGACCGTGGGCCGCGGCCAGCGCCTAGGGCTCTTCGCCGGTACCGGCGTGGGCAAGAGTGTGCTGCTGGGCATGATGACCCGCTTCACCGAGGCCGACATCATCGTCGTCGGCCTGATCGGCGAGCGGGGTCGCGAGGTGAAGGAATTCATCGAGCACATCCTCGGTGAAGAAGGTCTCAAGCGTTCAGTGGTGGTGGCTTCGCCGGCGGATGACGCGCCGCTGATGCGTTTGCGCGCAGCCATGTACTGCACACGGATTGCCGAGTATTTCCGCGACAAGGGCAAGAATGTCCTGTTGCTCATGGATTCCCTGACCCGTTTCGCCCAGGCCCAGCGGGAAATCGCCTTGGCCATCGGCGAACCGCCGGCGACCAAGGGTTACCCGCCCTCAGTGTTCGCCAAGCTGCCCAAGCTGGTGGAACGGGCCGGTAACGCCGAGGCCGGCGGCGGCTCGATCACCGCGTTCTACACCGTGCTGTCCGAAGGCGATGACCAGCAGGACCCGATTGCCGACTCGGCGCGGGGTGTGCTCGACGGCCACATCGTCCTGTCCCGGCGCCTGGCCGAGGAAGGCCATTACCCGGCGATCGATATCGAAGCGTCCATCAGCCGGGTCATGCCGGCGGTGGTCAGCCCTGAACACATGAGCCGCGCCCAGCACTTCAAACAGCTCTGGTCGCGTTATCAGCAAAGTCGCGACCTGATCAGCGTCGGTGCCTATGTCGCCGGCGGCGATCGCGAGACCGATACCGCGATTGCCCTGCAGCCGGCGATGACCAAGTACCTGCGCCAGGGCTTGAACGCCAATATCAGCCTGGGCGAAAGCGACGCGCACCTGGCGTCGGTGTTTGCTCCCGCGGCCGGCGGTTAATCGATCATGGCCCTGAGCCGTGCCGCGCGCCTGGCCCCGGTGGTCGATATGGCCGAAAGCACCGAGCGCACGGCGGTCCAGCGTCTCGGTTATTTCCAGGGGCAGGTGCGGGTTGCGCAAAACAAGCTGGAGGATCTCGAGCGTTTTCGTCTCGAATACCAGGAACAGTGGATCCAGCGTGGCAGCCTCGGGGTCTCCGGCCAGTGGTTGCTGGGCTACCAGCAGTTCCTCACCCAGCTGGATACCGCGGTCGGCCAGCAGCGCCAGAGCCTGGCCTGGCACCAGAACAACCTCGACAAGGCGCGCGAAGCCTGGCAGCAGGCCTATGCCCGGGTCGAAGGCTTGCGCAAGCTGGTGCAGCGTTATGTCGACGAGGCGCGCCAGCTGGAAGACAAGCGTGAACAGAAGTTGCTGGATGAGCTGTCCCAGCGTTTACCCCGGCAGAGTCCGTATTGATCTGCAGGAATTTTGACGCTCACGGTTGCCCTACCTTCGGCGGGGTGCTAAACCTTGTACACGTCGCCACTGACAAGGAAGCAGGATCATGGCTGTAGTCGCAGAAGTATCGCCCGATGGCGCAAAATTGACGATCTCGATCAAGGGGCGTTTCGATTTTGGCCGGCATCAGGAATTTCGTGAGTCTTACGAGGGACTTGCCAAGAAACCGTCGTCCATTGTGGTCGATCTGAAAGAAGCGACCTATCTGGACAGCTCCGCGCTGGGCATGTTGCTCTTGTTGCGCGATCACGCTGGTGGTGATCATTCCGATGTACGGGTGATCAACAGCAACTCTGACGTGCGCAAGATCCTCGCCATCTCCAATTTCGACAAACTCTTCGACATCGGCTGATTTCATGCAGCCGGGAGCGGAGTCGCTGACGGTACTGATCGCCGAGGATGGTGCGGCCGATCGGTTGCTGCTCTCGAGCATTGTCAGGCGCCAGGGGCATGGTGTACTGACCGCCAGCAATGGCGCCGAGGCCGTTGCCCTGTTCGAGGCGCAGCGGCCACAGCTGGTGCTGATGGACGCGATGATGCCGGTGATGGATGGTTTCGAGGCGGCGCGCCAGATCAAGTTGCTGGCCGGCGAGTCACTGGTGCCGATCATCTTCCTGACCTCCATGACCGAAGTCGATGGGCTGGTGCGCTGCCTGGAGGCCGGCGGTGACGACTTTCTGGAAAAGCCCTACAACCAGGTGATCCTCGGGGCCAAGATCAAGGCCATGGACCGTCTCAGGCGCCTGCAGGACACCGTCCTGCAACAGCGCGACCTGATTGCCCGGCACCATGACTACCTGCTCAACGAGCAGCGGGTCGCCAAGGCGGTCTTCGACAAGGTGGCCCACTCCGGCTGCCTGAACGCGCCGAATATCCGCTACATGCAATCGCCTTATGCGCTGTTCAACGGCGACCTGTTGCTGGCGGCCTATACCCCGGCCGGCGATATGCACGTGCTGCTCGGCGACTTTACCGGCCATGGCCTGCCGGCGGCGGTCGGGGCGATGCCGCTGGCGGAAGTGTTCTACGGCATGACCGCCAAGGGTTATGGCCTGGCGGAAACCCTGCGGGAGATGAATGCCAAGCTCAAGCGTATCCTGCCGGTGGACATGTTCTGCTGTGCGACCTTTCTCTGCCTGAGCTCGCAACGCCAGGTGGTGGAGGTGTGGAATGGCGGCATGCCGGACGGCTACCTGCATCGGGTCGCCACGGGAGAGCGTCAGCCGCTGGTGGCGCGGAACCTGCCGCTGGGGGTGCTGGGCGCGGAATTGTTCGACTACCACACCGATGTCTACCCCATGGCCCAGGGCGATCGGGTCTTCCTGCTCTCCGACGGGGTGATCGATACCTGCAACAGCGACGAGCAGTTGTTCGGCGTGGAGCGCCTGCAGGAGGTCTTCGCCGCCAACCGGGAACCGGATCGCCTGTTCGAGGATATCCAGGACGCCTTGCATCGCTTTCGCGGCGAGGCCCGGGATGATGTGAGCATGGTCCAGGTCAGCCTGCCGGCACCGACGCGGCAGTTGCCGAACGCCATGATCTATTCCGACAGCGGTGAATCCTGCCCGCTGGACTGGTCGGTGAGCTTCGAGTTTCGCGCGGCAACCCTCAAGCGTTTCAACCCGCTGCCGTACATGTTGCAGCTGCTGATGGAGGTGCATGGCTTGCGCACCCAGAGCGGGGCGCTCTATAGCGTCCTCGCCGAGCTCTACTCCAACGCCCTGGAACATGGTGTCCTCGGCCTGGATTCGAGCCTCAAGCGCGATGTGCAGGGATTTGCGCAATACTATGAACAACGCAATCGGCGTCTGCTCGAACTGGAAGAGGGATTCGTCCGGGTGCGCCTGCAGGTGATCCCGCAGGGCGAGGGCGGTCGGTTGGACATACAGGTCGATGACAGCGGCAACGGTTTCGACGTGACCAGGGTGATGGAACGTCCCGCGACTACCGACCGGCTGTCGGGGCGCGGCGTGGGGCTGGTGCGCCAACTCGGCCGCAATGCCTGTTGGTCGGACAACGGGCGCAGTGCCCACGTGGAGTTTTCGTGGGAGGCTCAGGCATAATTCGCGGGTGTGGAGCAGGGAGCGATCAAGTGAACGATGATATGGAGCATCTGGACCGCGATGCACTCAGTGCATTGCAGGACATCATGGAAGATGAGTATCCGCTGTTGCTGGATACCTTTCTGGAGGATTCGAGCAAACGCCTGGGGCAATTGCATCAGGCGAGCAATGCTGCGGATCTCGCCGCGGCGGCCCACAGTTTCAAGGGCAGCAGCAGCAACATGGGTGCGTTGCGCCTGGCCGAACTTTGCCGGCAGTTGGAGCAGCTTGCCGGGCAATCGCCGCTGGCCGGCGTCGAAGGGCTGATCAACCAGATTGACCGTGAATATGAAGTGGTGCGGCGCTTTTACGAGAGCGAGCGCGAACGCTTTCCGGTCAGGCCCTAGCCCCCGGAGGGGGCGTACCTGAGTCAGTCGGGCAAAGATGGCCCGAACCTTGCTATTCTTCCTGCACTGTACTTACGACCCCTGTGCAGCGGAGACCGTATCAATGTCATTCGTCCCTAATTCGCTCCTCCAGGCCAACGCTGCCGTCAAGCCGCAGGCGGACCCTGTCATTCCTGCTCCGACCGTTGTCGCGCCGCCCAAGGACAATGCTTTCAGCTTTGCGCAGGTCTACCAGAACACCCAGAGCAATCCGGTCAAGGTCGCCTTCAATCCGGTCAAGCCCATGGCGGATCAGGCCCCGGTAGTGCCGTCGAAGCCGGACGCACCGGTCAGCAACGCCAACAACCAGGATGCCTCCGCGCAGTCATCGGTTGCCGGTAGCGGCAAATCCTTGCCTGCCGACAAGTCGACCAAGGCGGATGGCAAGACGGCGTCGGCCGATGACAAGGGCGCGCCTGGCAAGACCGCGGCCGACGGCACGACGGCTTCGACCGATACGGCCAAGTCCGACGACAAGACCGCTTCGAGCGATGACAGCACCACGTCCACCGATACGCCCGTCGCCGTAGCAACGCCGGACCCGACCGTTGATCCGGCCCTGCTCCAGGCGGCCGCCGCTGCGGCGACCCCGGCTCCGGCAGCCCCGGTCGACCCGACCCCGGTCCAGGCGACGTTGGCGGCAGCGGTCGGTGCCGCGGCCAAGCCGGCTGTCGCGACAACCCCTGCTGCCGGCGATGATTTCGATCCGGCCGCCGACCCACTGGACAATCTGCCGGCGGTACGCCTGGCCATGGAGCAGGGCGGCCACGTATCCAGTGGCAGCCAGACCTCGGCGAAATCCTCCGACGACACCAGCACCAACACTGATGCCACCGATTCGACGCTGGCGCAGAACCAGGCCAATAACGTCGTGACGATGCTGGATCAGAAGAGCGATCCGGGCAGCAGCGACCAGGACGGCGACAAGTCCTTCAAGACCCTGATCGATGACGGTCTCAAGGATATCAAGAGTGCCTCCAGCGACACCCGGGTCGACGATTTCGCCAATCGCCTGGCGGCGCTGACCCAGGCGGCCACGCCCAAGACCGCGAATGCACTGCCGGCCAACCAGCCGCTGGCGATGCACCAGAGCGGTTGGAGCGAAGAAGTGGTCAATCGGGTCATGTACCTTTCCAGCGCCAACCTCAAGTCGGCGGAGATTCAGCTGCAGCCTGCCGAACTGGGGCGCCTGGATATCAAGGTGAACATGTCGGCCGACCAGCCGACGCAGATCAGCTTCATCAGCGCCCACGCCGGGGTGCGCGACGCCCTGGAAGGCAACATGCCGCGCCTGCGTGACATGTTGCAGCAGCAAGGCCTGGGTCAGGCCGATGTCACGGTTTCCGACCAGGCCCGTGGTTGGGCTGGCCAGGGCCAGGGTGCGCAGCAGCAACAGCAGCAGGCGCACAAAGGCAGCGGCAGTGGCGGTAGCCTCAGTGGCGACAGCGAGGATGACCTGTCGGTGGGCGCGGTCAGCGAAGCGAGCGCTGCCGCCAGCACAAGCGTGGTGGTCGGTTCCAGCGCGGTCGACTATTACGCCTGATACTGGAACCCTTGGTGTGCATCCATTTTTCTGGTGCGCACCGTACTGTAAGAGCCTGGCTCGCCAGCGAAGCTTTTGGCGGTCTCAAGGGCCTCTTCGCGGCGTTGCGGCGTCCCGACAAGCCCGGCTCCTACAGGTTCCGCTGTATTTCGAAGACTGTATTTCCCTCATGCCCAATCTGGCATAACACTTGCTCCTGCCTTGCCGTGCGACTATGAAAAATCGAATAGTGACGGATTATTGGCATGGCGAAGAGCGAAGCAGCGGTAAAAGAACCCGGCAGTAAGAGCAAACTCAAGCTGATCATCGTCATTGTGCTGGGCGCGCTGCTGGCCATCGGCTTGTCGGTGGGCGCGACCTGGTACTTCATGCACAGTGCCCAGAGCAAGCCGGCACCGGCCCCGGCCGAAGCGGCCACCAGCGGCAAGCAGCCGGCGATTTTCGAGCCCATGGCCCCGGCCTTTGTCACCAACTTCAAGGACGCCAGCGGTCGCCAGCGCTACATGCAGGTGAGCATCACCTTGCTGGCGCGCAACCAGGCCGACCTGGATGCCCTCAAGGTGCACATGCCGGTGATCCGCAACAACCTGGTGATGCTGTTCTCCGGCCAGACCTACGAAACCCTCGCGACCCCGGTCGGCCAGGAACTGCTGCGCCAGAAAGCCACTGCCAGCGTGCAGGAAGTGGCGCAGAAGGAAGTCGGCAAAGTGGTAGTCGAACAGCTGCTCTTCACTAACTACGTATTGCAGTAGGATCACGACATGGCCGTGCAGGATCTGCTGTCCCAGGATGAGATCGACGCCCTCTTGCACGGCGTCGATGACGGTCTGGTACAGACCGAAACCGCTGCCGAGCCCGGCAGTGTCAAAAGTTACGACCTGACCAGCCAGGATCGCATCGTCCGCGGACGCATGCCGACCCTGGAAATGATCAACGAACGTTTCGCCCGCTACACCCGCATCAGCATGTTCAACATGCTGCGCCGTTCCGCCGACGTGGCGGTGGGGGGGGTGCAGGTGATGAAGTTCGGCGAATATGTGCATTCGCTCTATGTCCCCACCAGCCTCAACCTGGTGAAGATCAAGCCGCTGCGCGGCACCGCCCTGTTCATCCTCGATGCCAAGCTGGTGTTCAAGCTGGTGGACAACTTTTTCGGCGGCGACGGTCGCCACGCCAAGATCGAAGGTCGTGAATTCACCCCCACCGAACTGCGGGTGGTGCGCATGGTGCTGGAGCAGGCGTTCATCGACCTCAAGGAAGCCTGGCAGGCGATCATGGAAGTCAATTTCGAGTACATCAACTCGGAAGTGAACCCGGCCATGGCCAACATCGTCGGGCCCAGCGAAGCGGTGGTGGTCTCGACTTTCCATATCGAACTCGATGGTGGTGGCGGTGACCTGCACGTGACCATGCCGTACTCGATGATCGAGCCGGTGCGGGAAATGCTCGACGCCGGTTTCCAATCGGACCTGGACGACCAGGACGAGCGCTGGGTCAAGGCCCTGCGCGAAGACGTGCTCGATGTGGCCGTGCCGCTCAGTGCCACGGTTGCCCGTCGCCAGTTGCGCCTGCGGGACATCCTGCACATGCAGCCGGGTGACGTGATTCCGGTGGAGCTGCCGGAAGAGATGGTGATGCGCGCCAATGGCGTGCCATCGTTCAAGGTCAAGCTCGGTTCCCACAAGGGCAACCTGGCGCTGCAAGTGATTGAGCCGATCGGGCGCCGCTAGGGGGCCGGTCAGGAACGTGCTGTGTTAACTGAATTTCTGCTCGCCGAGGACAACTGATGGCTAATGATGATATGACTTCCCCGGACGACCAGGCCCTGGCCGACGAATGGGCGGCTGCCCTGGAAGAAACCGGCGATGCCGGCCAGTCCGATATCGATGCCTTGCTGGCGGCGGATTCCGGCAATTCGTCGGGTTCCAACCGCCTGCCCATGGAAGAATTCGGCAGCGTGCCGAAGAACAACGATCCGGTAACCCTGGACGGTCCGAACCTGGAAGTGATCCTCGATATCCCGGTGTCGATTTCCATGGAAGTCGGCAGCACCGATATCAACATCCGCAACCTGCTGCAATTGAACCAGGGTTCGGTGATCGAACTCGATCGCCTGGCCGGTGAGCCGTTGGACGTATTGGTCAATGGCACGCTGATCGCCCACGGTGAAGTGGTCGTGGTCAACGAGAAGTTCGGTATCCGTCTGACCGACGTGATCAGTCCGAGCGAACGCATCAAGAAGTTGCGCTGAATGAACAGGCTTCTCGGCATCCTGCTGCTGTCGCCGCTCAGTGCCTGGGCGGCGGAACCACTGGCCACGGCGGCAGCGGCTACGCCGAGCACCCCGGGCAGCATGGCCGGGCAGTTGACGCAACTGGTGCTCGGCTTGCTGCTGGTGCTGGGGATCATCTTTTTCCTCGCCTGGCTGCTGCGCCGTGTGCAGCAGGTCGGGCCGGGGGCGAAGGGACGGCAGGTCATCGAACTGATCGGCTCGCGGGCCCTCGGGCCGCGTGACCGTCTGGTGCTGGTGCAGGTCGGCAACGAGCAGATCCTGCTCGGGCTGACACCGGGCACCATCACTGCGTTGCATGTGCTCAAGGAACCGGTCCAGGTGTCGAGCGGCGAGCAGGCCACGCCTGAATTCGCTCAACGCCTGATGGAATTGCTGGGTAAGGATAAGAAGTGATGGGTGCTTTGCGGTTTGTCTTGACGTTGGCCTTGCTGTTGGCGGCGCCTCTGGCGCTGGCGGCCGATCCATTGTCGATCCCGGCGATCACCCTCGGCACCGGGGCCAACGGCCAGCAGGAATATTCGGTCAACCTGCAAATCCTGCTGATCATGACGGCGCTGAGTTTTATCCCGGCGTTCCTCATGCTGATGACCAGCTTCACCCGGATCATCATTGTCTTCTCGATTCTGCGTCAGGCCCTGGGCCTGCAATCGACGCCTTCGAACCAGATCCTCACCGGCATGGCACTGTTCCTGACCATGTTCATCATGGCGCCGGTCTACGACAAGGTGAACCATGATGCCCTGCAGCCCTACCTGGCCGACAAGATGACGGCCCAGGATGCGGTGCTCAAGGCCGAAGTGCCGATCAAGGACTTCATGCTGGCGCAGATCCGCACCAGCGACCTGGAGCTGTTCATGCGCCTGTCCAAGCGCACCGACATTGCCACGCCCGACCAGGCGCCGCTGACCATTATCGTGCCGGCCTTCATCACCTCGGAATTGAAGACCGCGTTCCAGATCGGCTTCATGATCTTCATTCCGTTCCTGATCATCGACCTGGTCGTGGCCAGTGTGCTGATGGCCATGGGTATGATGATGCTGTCGCCACTGATTATTTCCCTGCCGTTCAAGATCATGCTGTTCGTGCTGGTGGATGGCTGGGCGTTGATCATCGGTACCCTGGCCGGCAGTTTTGGCGGTGTCTAGAGCGAGTGACGTGCAATGACTCCTGAAGTCGCAGTCGACATATTCCGTGATGCCCTCTGGTTGACCACCCTGATGGTCGCCGTGCTGGTGATCCCGAGCCTGGTGGTGGGCTTGATCGTGGCGATATTCCAGGCGGCCACCCAGATCAACGAACAGACCCTGAGCTTCCTGCCGCGCATGCTGGTGATGCTGGTCACCCTGATCGTCGCCGGACCTTGGCTGGTGCAGAAGTTCATGGAGTACATCCTGTCGCTGTACGGCAGCATTCCTCAGGTCATCGGCTGATATGTCGCTGCTCGCGCTGACCGATACGCAGATCAGCAGCTGGGTCGCGAGCTTCATGCTGCCGGCGTTCCGGGTCGGCGCGGTGATCATGACCATGCCGATTTTCGGGACCACCTTGTTGCCGCGCCGGATCCGCATGTATTTCATCCTGGCAATCACGGTGGTCATTGCCCCCGGCCTGCCGCCCATGCCCGAGGTGCACCCGCTGGACCTGAGCGGGCTGCTGCTGATCGCCGAGCAGATCATCTTCGGTGCCTTGCTCGGTTTTTCCCTGCAATTGTTTTTCCAGGCCTTCGTGGTGGCCGGGCAGATCATCGCGATCCAGATGGGCATGGGCTTCGCGTCCATGGTCGACCCGGTCAACGGTGTTTCGGCGGCGGTGATCGGGCAGTTCTTCACCATGCTGGTGACACTGATGTTCCTGGCGATGAACGGTCACCTGGTGGTCATCGAAGTGCTGACCGAGAGTTTCACCACCTTTCCGGTGGGCAGCGGGCTGTCGACCACGGACCTCTGGGAGATCTCCGGCAAGCTCGGCTGGGTGCTCGGGGCGGCGTTGGTGCTGGTACTGCCGGCGATCACCGCGTTGCTGGTGGTGAACATCGCGTTCGGCATCATGACCCGCGCCGCGCCGCAACTGAACATCTTCTCCATTGGTTTTCCGCTGATCCTGGTGCTGGGGATGATCATTCTCTGGGTCAGCCTGGGCGACATTCTCAACCAGTATCAACCGCTAGCCGATGAGGCCCTGCAGTTTTTACGTGGACTGGCACGGGTGCGCTGAACCATGGCAGAGAGCGAGAGTGGCCAGGACAAGACAGAAGACCCCACGGACAAAAAGAAAAAGGATGCCCGGGAGAAGGGTGAGGTCGCCCGTTCCAAGGAGCTCAACACCTTTGCCGTGATGATGGCCGGTGCCGGTGCCTTGCTGATGTTCGGCGGCACCCTGGCCCAGGATCTGGCCGAGTTGATGCGCATGAACTTCACCCTGAGCCGGGAAGTGGTGCTCGACCAGCGCTACATGGGGATTTTTCTCCTGCGCTCCGGCGAAATGGCGATCTGGGCCGTGCAGCCGATCCTGCTCACTGCTCTGGCCGCCGCCCTGATCGGGCCGATCGCCCTCGGCGGGTGGTTGTTCTCGCCCGGCACCCTGGCACCGAAGTTCAGTCGGATGAACCCCTTCCCGGGGATCAAGCGGATGTTCTCGGCCAAGTCGGTGATGGAGCTGCTCAAGGCGATCGGCAAGTTCACCATCATTCTGTTCGTGGGGCTGTCGGTGCTGTCTTCGGATATCGACGATCTGGTACGGATCGCCCATGAACCGCTGGAGTCGGCGGTCATCCACAGCCTGCAACTGGTGGGCTGGAGTACCTTGTGGATGTCCCTGGGGCTGTTGATCATTGCCGCCGTGGATGTGCCGGTGCAGCTCTATACGGCCCACCAGCGCTTGCTGATGACCAAGCAGGAAATACGTGACGAGCACAAGGACCAGGAGGGTCGGCCGGAGGTCAAGCAGCGGATTCGCCAGTTGCAGCGCGAAATGTCCCAGCGACGGATGATGGCGGCGATTCCCGAAGCGGATGTGGTCATCACCAACCCGACCCACTATGCCGTGGCGCTCAAATACGACGCGGACAAGGGCGGGGCGCCGGTGTTGCTGGCCAAGGGTAGCGACTTCCTGGCCCTGAAAATCCGCGAGATCGCCGTCGAGCACGATATCCTGCTGCTCGAATCGCCGGCCCTGGCGCGTTCGATCTACTACTCCACCGACCTGGATCAGGAAATTCCGGCGGGCCTGTACCTGGCGGTGGCACAAGTGCTGGCGTACGTCTTCCAGATCCGTCAGTACCGCGCCGGCAAGGGCAAGCGCCCCGATCCGCTCAAGGGCGACCTGCCGATTCCGCCGGACCTGCGTCGCGACTCTTGAGGTAAGCGCCAGCTCTGTTGGCATACTTGCGTTGGCGTGTTTTTACGCGTTCCACGTCGGCCATTCTCGGGAGAGCAGGGCGACCAGCGGCAGTGTTTTCTGCACAAACCTGTCAATTCTGACAGTAGACCGCGTTCGCTTGCCTGGCGCCTCATAGGCTCCATGGATGTTTCATTCTTCTCAGGGATGACCCGCATGGGAGCGAACAATCATGAACAGCGAGCAATATGAGCGCCTGGAAGGGATGGGCCTGGCATTTGTGTCGGGCAGACTGGAGGACAAACCTGAGATTGGTGCGATCGGTTATTCGGCCACCTTCAAGTTGTCACTGGATTTCGAGCGATTCAAAACCGTCGCCAACAAACATATCCCGGGTTACTTCGATTCTCCTGTCAATGCCATCCGTCCCGAGTTGGCTGGGCTGGCCTACCACCATTCGTACAATTACCTTGCTGGCAATGCGGGGCGTATCCATTCATTCGAGCAGCTCTGCAGGGTGTTCAGTAATCCGAATGACTACCTGAGTGACTGGTCCGCCAATGGGCTTTCGCGGCGTTATGCCAAGCCGGTTTTCGAGTTTTTCGACGACGATGTCTTTATCTCGGTCGGGCAGGATTTTCGCTGGAACGACCGTAAGCGCCAGATCGTCATTGCCGATTTACCCATCATCGAATTTCAGTGGGCGCTCAATTTGATGATGGGGCATGACCTGCTTTCGCGTGCTCCGATAGCGATAGTCGTTCTGGGGTATTTCCATGAAGACAAGGTCAAGGTCGAGGACACCCGGTTGAATCGCGGAATCTTGTACGTGAAAGGGAGCGATCTGCAGTTTGGCAAGTTGACCGCGAACGACATCCGGATCGCCCAGTAGCACTCCAGGCTGGAGGCGGCTCGTTACCTTGAACTGCAAAAGTTGGAAGGCTTCTTGCAAAGGCAGGCTTATGGCGCCCGTGGCGTCAAAAGTTTGCTTCAAGGTGACGAGGAATACCGGTGGATCGTTCTCAACTTCTCAACTCGGCGCGTAGCAACCTGAGCAGCCTCGGCCGCGGCAACCTCGGTGTGCCGGTGCTGCTGTTGATCATGCTGGCGATGATGATGTTGCCGGTGCCGGCGTTCCTGCTGGACGTGTTCTTCACCTTCAACATCGCCTTGTCGCTTGTCGTCCTGCTGGTCTGCGTCTACGCCTTGAGGCCGCTGGATTTCGCGGTGTTCCCCACCATCCTGCTGATCGCCACTCTGTTGCGCCTGGCGCTGAACGTGGCGTCGACCCGGGTGGTCATGCTCCACGGCCAGGAAGGCCACGCCGCCGCCGGCAAGGTGATCCAGGCCTTCGGCGAGGTGGTGATCGGCGGTAACTACGTGGTCGGTATCGTGGTCTTCGCGATCTTGATGATCATCAACTTCGTTGTGGTCACCAAGGGTGCCGGACGGATTTCCGAGGTGAGCGCACGTTTCACCCTCGATGCGATGCCCGGCAAGCAGATGGCGATCGACGCCGACCTCAACGCCGGCCTGATCGATCAGCCACAGGCCAAGCTGCGCCGCCTGGAAGTCGCCCAGGAAGCCGAGTTCTACGGTTCCATGGACGGTGCGAGCAAATTTGTTCGCGGTGACGCCGTCGCCGGCCTGCTGATTCTGTTCATCAACCTGATTGGCGGCATGGCGGTCGGTATCTTCCAGCACCACATGAGTTTTGCCGACGCCGGCAAGGTCTATGCCTTGCTGACCATCGGTGACGGTTTGGTGGCGCAATTGCCATCACTGTTGTTATCCACAGCGGCGGCAATCATGGTGACCCGGGCTTCCGGCTCGGAAGACATGGGCAAGCAGATCAGCCGGCAGATGTTCGCCTCGCCCAAGGCCCTCGGTGTCGCCGCTGGCCTGATGGCGGTGATGGGCCTGGTGCCGGGCATGCCGCACTTTTCCTTTCTCAGCCTGGGCGCCGTAGCCGGCGGCATCGCCTATATGGTCTGGAAAAAACAGAACGTCGCCAAGGTCCAGGCCCTGGCCGAAGTCCAGCGCCAGCAGGAGCTGCTGCCGTCGCCGGCGCGGACCCAGGAAACCAAGGAGTTGGGCTGGGACGATGTGAGCCCCATCGACATGATCGGCCTGGAAGTCGGTTATCGCCTGATTCCGCTGGTGGACCGCAATCAGGGTGGGCAGTTGCTGGCGCGGATCAAGGGGGTGCGCAAGAAGCTCTCCCAGGACCTGGGCTTCCTGATGCCCACTGTGCATATTCGTGACAACCTCGACCTGGCGCCCAGCGCCTACCGCCTGACCCTGATGGGCGTGACCCTGGCCGAGGCCGAGATTTACCCGGATCGCGAATTGGCGATCAACCCGGGTCAGGTCTACGGCCCGCTCAACGGGATCACCGCCAAGGACCCGGCCTTCGGCCTGGAAGCCGTCTGGATCGAAGTCAGCCAGCGTTCCCAGGCGCAGTCCCTGGGGTATACCGTGGTCGACGCCAGTACCGTGGTGGCAACGCACCTCAACCAGATTCTCTACAAGCACTCCAGCGAGCTGATCGGCCACGAGGAAGTCCAGCAACTCATGCAGTTGCTGGCCAAGGGCTCGCCGAAACTGGCCGAAGAGCTGGTGCCGGGGATCATTTCCCTGTCGCATCTGCTCAAGGTGCTGCAAGCGCTGCTCGCCGAACACGTGCCGGTCAGGGATATCCGCAGCATTGCCGAAGCGATCGCAAACAATGCCACCAAGAGTCAAGATACTGCCGCTATGGTTGCCGCGGTTCGCGTCGGATTGTCCCGCGCAATCGTCCAAAGCATTGTAGGGCTTGAGTCCGAGCTACCTGTGATCACCTTGGAGCCAAGGTTGGAACAGATATTGCTCAATAGTCTGCAGAAGGCCGGACAAGGCTCGGAAGAAGGCGTTCTTCTGGAACCGAGCATGGCTGAGAAACTCCAGCGTTCACTGATCGACGCCGCCCAGCGCCAGGAAATGCAAGGGCAGCCGGTGATCCTGCTGGTAGCTGGACCGGTTCGCGCGATGCTTTCGCGGTTCGGACGACTGGCGGTGCCAAGCCTGCATGTCTTGGCCTACCAGGAAATCCCGGACAACAAGCAAGTGACCATCGTCGCGACAGTAGGGCCCAACGGCTGAGGTAGTGGGTTATGCAAGTTAAGCGTTTTTTCGCCGCCGATATGCGCCAGGCCATGAAGCTCGTTCGTGATGAGCTGGGCTCTGACGCGGCCATTATCGGCAACCGCCGGATTGCAGGCGGTGTCGAGCTGACGGCTGCCCTGGACTACAAGCTCTCGGCGCTGTCGCCGCGGGTGCCGAACATGGAGCTCGAAGACGAGCTGCGCAAGACCCAGTCGCGTATCGTCACCGCCCAGGCCGAACTGAGCCTGCGCAGCGACGGCGATACCGACACCACGACCAATCGCCAACTGTTCGCCGGCCTGCCGCTGACCGCCGCCGAGCCGCTGATCGAACCGACTTTCGACGAGCCGCGGCGCCCGGCGCCAGCGCCAGTGGTGCATGCGCCGACGGTGGACCAGCGGGTCTTCGACTCGATGCGTTCGGAACTCAACGGCCTGCGCGAGCTGCTGGAAGTCCAGCTCGGCTCCCTGGCCTGGAACCAGTTGCAAGGCCGTCAGCCGCAACAGGCCAACCTCTGGCGTCGTCTGCAGCGTATCGGCCTGTCCGGGCCGCTGTCGCGGGATCTGCTGGAACTGGTGAACGAGATCGACGAGCCGCGCCAAGCCTGGCGCATGCTGCTGGCACACCTGGCGCGGATGATCGTCACGCCCGAGGTCGAGCCGCTGGAAGAGGGCGGTGTGATCGCCATGGTCGGCCCGGCCGGCATGGGCAAGACCACCACGCTGGCCAAGCTGGCGGCGCGCTACGTGCTCAAGTACGGCGCGCAGAACATCGCGCTGGTGAGCATGGACAGCTTCCGCATCGGTGCCCAGGAGCAGCTCAAGACCCTGGGACGGATCCTCAACGTGTCGGTGACCCATGTCGACCCGGGCCAGTCCCTGGCCCAGGCCCTCGATCCGCTGCTGCGCAAGCGCGTGGTGCTGATCGACACCGCCGGCCTGCAAGCCAGCGACCCGGCGTTGCGCATGCAACTGGAAAGCCTGGCCGGACGCGGGATCAAGGCGAAGAATTATCTGGTCCTGGCCACCACCAGCCAGAAACAGGTGTTGACCGCCGCCTACCACAGCTACAAGCGCTGCGGGCTGGCTGGTTGCATCCTGACTAAGCTTGATGAAACGGCAAGCCTCGGCGAAGTGCTGAGCCTGGCCATCAGTCACGAATTGCCAGTGGCCTATCTGACCGATGGCCCACGCATTCCGGATGATCTACACCTGCCGCGCCGGCATCAACTGGTGTCCAGGGCGGTCAGTGTGCAAATGCAGGAAGAGCCCAGCGAGGAAGCCATGGCCGATATGTTCGCTGATATCTACCACAGCCCGTCAAAGCGGGTGGGTTGAGATGAGTATTCAGACGTTGCAAATTACCTACATCGATGGTCTGCCACGCATTGTTCCGACAAGTGAACGCGCAGCCACTTATGTGGCCTTCCGTCTAAGCAAGACAAGGTAAGAAGAGAACATGGGCAGCATGCATCCCGTACAGGTGATCGCGGTGACCGGCGGCAAAGGTGGCGTCGGGAAGACCAACGTGTCAGTGAATTTATCCCTGGCCCTGGCTGAGCTTGGCCGGCGCGTCATGCTGCTGGATGCGGATCTGGGGCTGGCGAATGTCGACGTCCTGCTCGGTCTGACGCCCAAGCGCACCCTGGCCGACGTGGTCGAAGGCCGTTGCGAGCTGCGCGATGTGCTGTTGCAAGGCCCGGGCGGGATTCGCATCGTGCCGGCGGCCTCGGGGACCCAGAGCATGGTGCACCTGAGCCCGGCGCAGCATGCCGGCCTGATCCAGGCATTCAGCGATATCGGCGACAACCTCGACGTGCTGGTGATCGACACTGCTGCGGGCATCGGTGAGTCGGTGGTCAGCTTCGTCCGCGCGGCCCAGGAAGTGCTGCTGGTGGTCTGCGACGAGCCGACTTCCATCACCGACGCCTACGCGTTGATCAAATTGCTCAACCGCGACTACGGCATGAACCGCTTCCGCGTGCTGGCCAACATGGCCCAGAGTCCGCAGGAAGGCCGCAACCTGTTCGCCAAGTTGACCAAGGTCACGGATCGTTTCCTCGACGTAGCCCTACAATACGTCGGCGCCGTTCCTTATGACGAGTGTGTGCGCAAGGCCGTGCAAAAGCAGCGTGCGGTCTATGAGGCATTCCCTCGTTCGAAATGTGCCTTGGCGTTCAAGGCTATCGCTCAGAAGGTCGACACCTGGCCGCTCCCTGCCAATCCCCGGGGGCATCTGGAGTTTTTCGTCGAGCGTCTGGTGCATCAAACGAGTGCGGGACCGGTGCTATGACTGCCAGTGGCTATCGCATGTATTCCAAGTCGTCGCGTGACAGCCAATATGAATTGATTGAACGTTACGCGCCGTTGGTCAAACGTATCGCCTATCACTTGCTGGCGCGGTTGCCGGCCAGTGTCCAGGTCGAGGATCTGATCCAGGCCGGAATGATCGGCTTGCTCGAAGTCTCGACCAAATACGACTCGAGCAAGGGGGCCAGTTTCGAGACCTATGCCGGCATTCGTATTCGCGGCGCGATGCTTGATGAAGTGCGCAAGGGCGACTGGGCGCCGCGTTCGGTACACCGCAATACCCGCATGGTCAGTGACGCAATTCGTTCAATTGAAGCAAAAACCGGCCGTGACGCTAAAGATCACGAGGTTGCAGCCGAACTCCAATTGAGTCTCGACGATTATTACGGGATTTTGAACGACACCTTGGGCAGCCGCCTGTTCAGTTTCGACGACCTGTTGCAGGACGGCGAGCATGAAGGGCTGCACGAGGACGGCGCGAGTGCTCATCTCGAGCCGTCGCGCGACCTGGAGGATGAACGTTTCCAGGCAGCGCTGGCGGATGCGATTGCCAATTTGCCGGAGCGTGAGCGACTGGTCTTGGCGCTGTACTACGACGAGGAGCTGAACCTCAAGGAAATTGGTGAGGTGCTGGGGGTCAGCGAGTCGCGAGTCAGCCAGTTACACAGCCAGTGCGCGGCCCGCTTGCGGGGGCGTTTGGGGGAGTGGCGAGCGCGCTGAAGGCAGTGTGGGAACACTGCGAACGAGACCGACATGACGTTTGACGTCCTGTGGGTGACTCGGCCGGATGGGGTTTCCATGCAGTCGTTGAGTGCTGTGCCGAATTGATTGAACAGCGCGTCCAGGTGCTGAACGCGTTTAAGACTGCTTGGAGGTCGAATTGGACAAGAACATGAAAATCCTCATCGTTGACGATTTTTCAACGATGCGGCGGATCATCAAGAACCTGTTGCGTGACCTCGGGTTCACCAACACGGTTGAGGCGGACGACGGTACCACCGCGATCCCCGTCCTCAACAGCGGTAGCATCGACTTTCTGGTCACCGACTGGAACATGCCCGGCATGACCGGTATCGATCTGCTGCGCCACGTGCGCGCCGATGAGAAGCTCAAGCACCTGCCGGTGTTGATGGTGACGGCTGAAGCCAAGCGCGAGCAGATCATCGAAGCTGCCCAGGCCGGTGTAAACGGCTATGTGGTCAAACCATTCACGGCCCAGGCATTGAAAGAGAAGATCGAGAAAATCTTCGAACGCATCGGCTGATGAAGTCCACCACGGGGGCGCTATGGAGCACAACGAATCTTCACTGGGTGATTTTGAACTAACCCTGAAAAAACATGCCCGCGAACTGGTCGACAGCCTTGAAAAAGGTCGATTTGGCGACGCGGTGCAAATGATCCATGAGCTGAATCAGACCCGTGACCGTGGCCTGTACCTGGAAGTCGGCAAGCTCACTCGCGAATTGCACAGCGCCATTGTCAACTTCCAGATCGACCCGCATATGCCGCAGGCCGAGGAAGTGTCGCAGATCACCGACGCCACCGAGCGCCTGTCCTATGTGGTCAGGCTGACCGAAGCGGCGGCCAATCGCACCATGGACCTGGTGGAGAGCGCGACCCCGAGGATCACCGGCCTGAACGTCGAAGCCAAGGCTTTGGGCGCTGACTGGAGCCGCTTCATGCGGCGCGAAGTCGGTGCCCAGGAGTTTCGCGAGCTGGCGCGGCGGGTCGAGACGTTCCTGTCCCGCAGCGAGCAGGAAACCCGTGCGGTCTCGAGCGAGCTGAACGATATCCTGCTGGCCCAGGATTACCAGGACCTTACCGGCCAGGTGATCAAGCGTGTGACACAGATGGTCACCGAAGTGGAAAGCAATCTGCTCAAATTGGTGCTGATGGCCAGTCAGGTCGACCGCTTTGCCGGTATCGAGCATGACCGCGATGCGCTCCTTGCCGAAAAAGATCCACAAAAACAGATGGCCCAGGGTGAAGGTCCGCAGATTCATGCCGATAAACGTGAAGACGTTATGTCCGGTCAGGACGATGTCGACGATTTGCTTTCCAGTCTTGGATTCTAGGAGCACCCAAACACATGAGCTTCGGCGCCGATGAAGAGATCCTTCAGGATTTTCTGGTTGAGGCCGGCGAGATTCTGGAGCAACTGTCCGAACAACTGGTCGAGCTGGAAAGCCGGCCAGATGATGCGGATCTGCTCAATGCAATCTTTCGCGGTTTTCACACTGTAAAAGGGGGCGCCGGCTTCCTCCAGCTCAACGAGCTGGTGGAGTGCTGTCACATCGCCGAGAACGTGTTCGACATCCTGCGCAAGGGTGAGCGACGCGTCGACTCGGAGCTGATGGACGTGGTCCTGGAAGCGCTGGATGCGGTGAACGGCATGTTCAGCGAAGTTCGTGAACGTGGCCCGATCACCCCGGCGACCCCGGAGCTGCTGGCGGCCCTGGCGCGCCTGGCGGAACCGGCGGGTGCCGAAGAAGTGGCCGCACCCGTGGCCGAGGTGGCGGAGCCTGAACCGGTCGCTGAAAGCGAATCCGGCGACATCACCGACAACGAATTCGAATTGCTGCTCGACTCCCTGAACAGCGTCAAGGCCGCAGCCGAGGCGCCCAAAGCCGCCGTGGCTGCGGTGCAGGGCGAGGCCGGTGGCGATGAAATCACCGACGCCGAGTTCGAATCCCTGCTCGACCAGTTGCACGGCAAGGGCCAGTTCGCCCCGGACGCCGTGGCGGCACCGGCTCCGCCGGCAGCACCCGCGGCGGCCAGCGGCGCGGCTGAAAAAAGTACCGATATTACCGACGACGAATTCGAAGCCCTGCTCGACCAGTTGCATGGCAAGGGTTCGTTCAAGGTCGAGGCGCTCGATACCACCCCGGCTGCGGCCCAGGCGGCAGAGAAAACAGGCGCTGCCAGCGGCGACCTGATCACTGACCAGGAATTCGAATCGCTGCTCGACGAGCTGCATGGCAAGGGCAAGTTCACCGAAGTGGCCGCGACCACCGCGGTGGCCACGCCGGCCGCGACCAAACCGGTTGCCGCCGCTGCCCCTGCACCTGTTGCCAAGGCGCCCGCCCCGGCCGCGGCGACACCCGCTCCGGCCAAGGCCGCACCAGCACCTGCCGCCGCTGCTGCACCGGCTCCGGCCCGTGCCCCGGCACCTGCCGCTGCGGCTGGCGACAAGCCGGTCGCCAGCGAAGCGGAAACCACCGTGCGGGTCGATACCGCGCGCCTGGACGAGATCATGAACATGGTCGGCGAACTGGTGCTGGTGCGTAACCGCCTGGTGCGCCTGGGCTTGAACAGCGGCGACGAAGCCATGTCCAAGGCGGTGTCCAACCTCGACGTGGTCACCGCCGACCTGCAGACCGCGGTGATGAAAACCCGCATGCAGCCGATCAAGAAAGTCTTCGGCCGCTTCCCGCGCCTGGTTCGCGACCTGGCCCGGCAGTTGAAGAAAGAAATCAACCTGGAGCTGGTGGGCGAAGAGACCGACCTCGACAAGAACCTCGTCGAGGCCCTGGCCGACCCGCTGGTCCACTTGGTGCGCAACTCGGTCGACCACGGTATCGAAGAACCGGCCGACCGCGAAGCCATGGGCAAGTCCCGCAGTGGCCGGGTGATCCTCTCCGCCGAGCAGGAAGGCGACCACATCCTGCTGTCGATCTCCGATGACGGCAAGGGCATGGACGCCGACGTACTGCGCAGCATCGCGGTGAAGAAGGGCCTGATGGACAAGGATGCGGCCGATCGCCTGAGCGAGACCGACTGCTTCAACCTGATCTTCGCCCCGGGCTTCTCGACCAAGACCGAGATTTCCGACGTGTCCGGGCGTGGCGTGGGCATGGACGTGGTGAAAACCAAGATCGCCCAGCTCAACGGCACCATCAACATCTACTCGACCAAGGGCAAGGGCTCGAAGATCGTCATCAAGGTCCCGTTGACCCTGGCGATCATGCCGACCCTGATGGTCATGCTCGGCAACCAGGCTTTTGCCTTCCCGCTGGTCAACGTCAACGAGATCTTCCACCTCGACCTGTCGCGCACCAACGTGGTCGACGGCCAGGAAGTGGTGATCGTCCGCGACAAGGCGCTGCCGCTGTTCTACCTCAAGCGCTGGCTGGTCAGCTCGGCCGCTCACGAAGAGCAGCGCGAAGGCCACGTGGTGATCCTTTCGGTGGGCACCCAGCGGATCGGCTTTGTCGTCGATCAGTTGGTCGGCCAGGAAGAAGTGGTCATCAAGCCGCTGGGCAAGATGCTGCAGGGGACCCCGGGCATGTCGGGCGCCACCATTACCGGTGACGGTCGTATTGCCCTGATTCTCGACGTGCCGAGCATGCTCAAGCGTTACGCCGCACGGCGTATTTGATTCTGGCCCGGCGGCAGGGCTTGAAGTCCGCCGCCGTGCCTAACGGAGTGTTTATGGTAGTCAAGGTCCTGGTGGTGGATGATTCGGGGTTTTTCCGCCGCCGCGTCTCGGAAATTCTTTCGGCGGATCCAAGCATTCAGGTCGTCGGTACGGCGACCAACGGTAAAGAAGCCATCGATCAGGCCCTGGCCCTCAAGCCGGACGTGATCACCATGGACTACGAGATGCCGATGATGGACGGCATCACGGCGGTGCGGCATATCATGCAGCGCTGCCCGACGCCGGTGCTGATGTTCTCATCCCTGACCCACGAGGGCGCCCGGGTGACCCTCGATGCGCTGGACGCCGGGGCCGTGGACTTCCTGCCGAAGAATTTCGAGGACATTTCGCGCAACCCGGAGAAGGTCAAGCAGCTGCTGTGCGAGAAGGTTCACAGCATCTCGCGCAGTAACCGTCGTTTCAGCAGTGTGCCTGCTGCTGCGCCAGTGGCGACGCCGACACCCGCATCCAGCAGCTACACCAGTCCCGCTCCGGCACCCGTGCGTACCACGCCCGTGGCCAGTCGTGCTCCGGCGCCGGCACACGCCTCGGTCTCGACCTCCGGCGCGCCGAAGCGCAAGGCCTACAAGCTGGTCGCCATCGGCACCTCCACCGGTGGTCCGGTGGCCTTGCAGCGGGTCCTGACCCAGTTGCCGGCCAACTTCCCGGCGCCCATCGTGTTGATCCAGCACATGCCGGCGGCGTTCACCAAGGCCTTTGCCGAACGCCTGGACAAGCTCTGCCAGATCAGCGTCAAGGAAGCCGAAGATGGCGACATCCTGCGTCCCGGCCTGGCCTTGCTCGCTCCGGGCGGCAAGCAGATGATGATCGACGGCCGTGGTGCGGTGAAAATCCTCCCGGGCGACGAGCGTCTGAACTACAAGCCCTGTGTGGATATCACTTTCGGTTCCGCCGCCAAGTCCTACGGTGACAAAGTTCTGGCGGTGGTCCTCACCGGCATGGGCGCCGATGGTCGTGAAGGTGCACGCCTGCTCAAGCAGGGCGGTAGCGCCATCTGGGCCCAGGACGAAGCCAGTTGCGTGATTTATGGCATGCCCATGGCCATCGTCAAGGCTGAGCTGGCCGACGCGGTGTACAGCCTGGACGAAATCGGCAAGCATCTGGTCGAGGCTTGCCTCTGATGGATGTGTTGAGCCTTATCGGGATTATCCTGGCGTTTGTTGCCATTATTGGCGGCAACTTCCTCGAAGGTGGTCACCTGGGGGCCCTGGCCAACGGCCCGGCGGCCTTGATCGTGTTGGGCGGGACCGTCGGCGCGGCCTTGCTGCAATCGCCGATGAGCGCGTTCAAGCGCGCCATACAGATTCTCGCCTGGATCCTCTTTCCGCCGCGCATCGATCTGCCTGCCGGCGTCGAGCGCGTGGTCAACTGGAGCCTGACGGCGCGCAAGGAAGGCCTGCTGGGCCTGGAAGGCATCGCCGAGGCCGAACCCGACACCTATTCGCGCAAGGGCTTGCAGCTGCTGGTCGACGGCGCGGAGCCGGAAGCCATCCGCAGCATTCTCGAAGTGGATTTCTACACCCAGGAAAGCCGTGATATCGAGGCCGCCAAGGTCTTCGAAAGCATGGGCGGCTATGCGCCGACCATCGGCATCATCGGTGCAGTGATGGGCCTGATTCACGTGATGGGCAACCTCGGCGACCCCTCGCAACTGGGGAGCGGCATTGCCGTCGCCTTCGTTGCCACGATCTACGGCGTGGCCAGTGCCAACCTGGTACTGCTGCCGGTGGCCAGCAAGCTCAAGTCGATCGCCCTGCGCCAGTCCCGCTACCGGGAGATGCTCCTCGAAGGCATCCTGTCGATTGCCGAGGGCGAGAACCCGCGCTCCATTGAACTGAAGCTGCAAGGCTTCATGGACTGACGGAGTAGACATGGCCAGACGTCGCCAACACGAAGAGCATGTGAATCACGAGCGCTGGCTGGTTTCCTACGCCGACTTCATCACGCTGCTGTTCGCTTTTTTCGTGGTCATGTACTCGATTTCCTCGATCAACGAGGGCAAGTACAAGGTGATCTCCCAGGCGCTGGTCGGGGTGTTCAGCGATGTCGACCGCAGCCTCAAGCCGATTCCCATCGGTGACGAGCGCCCGGTCACGGTCAAGCCGGCCGAACCGTTGATCAAGGACCTCGATCAGACCGACGCCGCCATCGGCCAGGGGGCCAAGGACCCGCTCAAGAGCATTGCCGACGATATCAGCGCGGCGTTCGGCGACCTGATCAGTTCCAACCAGATGACCGTGCGCGGCAACGAGCTGTGGGTCGAGATCGAACTCAATTCCAGCCTGCTGTTCGGCAGCGGTGATGCGATGCCCAGTGACATGGCGTTCAACATCATCGACAAGGTCTCGAAGATCCTCAAACCCTTCGACAACCCGATCCACGTCGAAGGCTTTACCGACGACCAGCCGATTCGTACCGCGCAATATCCCACCAACTGGGAGCTGTCCTCGGCCCGCTCGTCGAGTATCGTGCGGATGATGGCCATGGACGGGGTCAACCCCGGCCGGCTGGCTTCGGTGGGGTACGGCGAGTTCCAGCCGGTGGCCAACAATGCCACCGCCGAAGGCCGCGCGCGCAACCGTCGAGTGGTATTGGTGGTGTCGCGTAATCTCGACGTACGCCGCAGCCTGACCGGCACCGGCACGGCCAATGCAACACCGGACGCGGCCTTGAAGCGTGCTGGCACACAAACTGCACCGCCAGCGATAAAGCAAGCGGTACGCGAGAACGCCGTCAAATCTCCGGCACCTGCTCTATAACTTGGCGCTATTTCTCGGCCGGCTTGACGCCGGGCGGGAGGAATACACTGAATGAGAGTCTGGGCAGTAGCCAATCAAAAGGGTGGCGTCGGTAAGACCACTTCCTCCATCGCTTTAGCCGGATTGCTGGCCGAGGCGGGCAAGCGCGTGGTCGTGGTCGACCTCGACCCCCACGGCTCGATGACCAGCTACTTCGGTTATGACCCCGATACCCTGGAACACAGCACCTTCGACCTGTTCCAGCACCGCGGCACCGTGCCCACGGGCTTGCCCGGGCAATTGCTGCTGTCCACCAGCGATGAACGGATTTCCCTGCTGCCGTCGAGCACCGCCCTGGCGACCCTTGAGCGCTTGTCGCCGGGCCAGAGCGGCCTGGGCCTGGTGATCGCCAAGAGTCTGGCGCAATTGTGGCAGGATTTCGATTATGCGGTGATCGACAGCCCGCCGCTGTTGGGTGTGCTGATGGTCAACGCGTTGGCGGCTAGCCAGCAACTGGTGGTGCCGGTGCAGACCGAGCATCTGGCGGTCAAGGGCCTCGAGCGGATGGTCAACACCCTGGCGATGATCAACCGTTCACGCAAGCAGGCCTTGCCTTACACCATCGTGCCGACCCTGTTCGACCGCCGGACCCAGGCGTCCATGGGCACCTTGCGGGTCTTGCGCGACAAATTCCCGGAGACCATCTGGGAAGGCTATATCCCGGTCGACACGCGCCTGCGCGATGCCAGCCGGGCCGGTGTCACACCGTCGCAGTTCGACGGCAAGAGCCGTGGCGTGCTGGCCTATCGGGCCTTGCTCAAGCACCTGCTGACCCAACAACTCATTGCGCAGGTGGCCTGACGTGACCCAGTCCTCAAGTCATCTGCCTGTCCAGCCGATACCCTTTACAGGTTACTGTAACGGGACATCTCCATGGGCATACACATGATCCGTCCTGTCGAAATCACCACACGGCCGCAAGTGGCACTGCAATCCTATCTGGATGCACTGCTGCAGGAGGCGACCGAAGAGTTGCCGGTGGATATCGCCGTTGCCGTCGCCGTCGAAGTGGCGGTCCCGGTAGCGCTGCAGGTAGAACCGAGCGTGGCCAGCGAGCTGGACGAATTCCAGGCCGCCGTGCTCGAAGAACAGGCCCGCGATGCCCTGGCCGCGCAAGCCGTGCTTGCCGCACCGGTGATAACGGCGCCAGCGCCGGCACCGCTGGTGCTGGAAGTGCCGGTGGCGATACCGCAGGTTGTACCGGTCGCACCGGTGGTGGTGGAGCCGGTGGTCGAGGTGCATCTGGCGCCCGCGACGAATATCCCGCCGCCACCGATGCAGGGCGACGAGCGCCCCCATTGGGCGGCAGAGCCTTTCGAGTGCCTGCTGTTCGACGTCGCCGGGCTGACCCTGGCGGTGCCGCTGGTGTGCCTGGGGTCGATCTATTCGCTGGCGGGGCACGAGCTGACGCCCTTGTTCGGTCAGCCGGAGTGGTTCCTCGGGATCCTGCCGAGCCAGGCCGGCAACCTGAAAGTGCTGGATACCGCACGCTGGGTGATGCCGGACCGTTATCGCGACGATTTCCGCCAGGGGCTGCAATATGTGATCTCGGTTCAGGGCTACGAGTGGGGGCTGGCGGTGCATCAGGTCAGCCGTTCCTTGCGCCTGGACCCCAATGAAATCAAATGGCGTACCCATCGTGGACAGCGGCCGTGGCTGGCCGGCACGGTCATCGAACACATGTGTGCGTTGCTCGACGTTTCCGAACTGGCTGAACTGATCGCCAGCGGCGCGGTGAAACATCTGCAAACGAGCAAGCCAACCGGTAAACCAACCAGCAAACCAACGAACAAATAACGGCGTCGTCGCGGTCCCCCCGCGAGGTTTGCCAGAGCACACACCGTATCAACGGTCATTGAGGGTCAGGGGTATGAATAAGTCGTCGTCCGCACAGAGTTCCGAAGATCCGATCCTGCAATGGGTAACCTTCAAGCTGGATAACGAGTCCTATGGGATCAACGTGATGCGCGTCCAGGAAGTCCTGCGCTACACCGAGATCGCCCCGGTACCGGGTGCACCGAGCTACGTGCTGGGGATCATCAACCTGCGCGGCAACGTGGTCACCGTGATCGACACCCGCCAGCGTTTTGGCCTGATGCCGACCGAAGTGAACGACAACACCCGTATCGTGATCATCGAGGCCGACAAGCAAGTGGTCGGCATCATGGTCGACAGCGTGGCGGAAGTGGTCTATCTGCGTCAGTCGGAAGTCGAAACCGCGCCTAACGTGGGTAACGACGAGTCGGCCAAGTTCATCCAGGGCGTGTGCAACAAGAACAACGAACTGCTGATTCTGGTTGAGCTGGACAAGATGATGAGCGAAGAAGAATGGTCCGAGCTGGAGAGCATCTGATTGATTCTTGAGGTCGCCGTTATTCTCCTGGCCCTGTTGTGGGCCGGGACCGTGGGGATGTTTGTCGTCTACGCCCGCAACCAGCGACTGATTGCCGGGCAGCAGGCCGAGGGCGATGCGCTGCGGGACCAGCGCATCAAGGAGCTGGCGCGGCGTGTGGATAACTTCCAGAACGGCACTGTGCGCATGGGCGAGGACCTGCACGAGCTGCGGGCCGTCGTCGCGCCGTTACCGGAAAAGCTTGCCCAGCTGGAGCAGCGTGATCCGTCGAGCCTGTCCTTCGCCCAGGCGGCGCGGCTGGTGGGGATGGGGGCCAGCGTTGATGAATTGACGCAGTCCTGCGGCCTGACCCAGGCCGAGGCGGAACTGATGAGCAAATTGCATCGGGGTTGAAGCATTCGTCGTCTGCCTGACCCTGGCGCCCCCGGATGGGCGCCACAAGGTTCAGTGACGGGTCGCGATCCAGATCAGCAAGCCGGCCTGGAACATCGCAAAGGCCACCAGGCAGCTGATGGTGAAGCGCAGGCCGGTGTCTTCACGCTTGAACTTGCCCACGCGCTCTTCCTGCTGGCGCAGCTTCACTTCCTGTTCCTGCAGGTTCTGCTCGGCGGTTTGCAGCATCTGCGCCGCTTCGAGTATTTCGACGAATTGCAGCTTTTCGGTGTTCCACGCCGTGCGCAGGTCGCCGACCTGCACGTCCTTGTAGCTGCCCTTGAGGTGCAGCGGGGCATCCGCGTACTCGACTTCGTAGCCCTGGACTTTCAGGAAGTGATCGCGGCGCAGGCGGGTGTCTTCGTTCAAGGCGTCCTTGTTTTGCAGGGCGGCGCCATCGACAACGTAGTGTGAGCCCTTCTTCTGTGCCCAGATCGCCGCCTGGGCGGCCAGGAATCGCCCGATACCGCGATTCGCCGGTTCGATCTGCAAGCCGCTTTCCGGCCCGAAATGCAAACGCTTGGTGCTGTGGTCGACCCACACGTCCAGGTGGTTCTGTTCCTTGCGCACCCGTTGTCCCGGCAGCTGGATCTCCAGGCGCAGCAGGCTGCGTTCCTTGCTGTGGCGCTCGGCGTAGCCGAACTGGACAAAGCGCAGGGGACGGGCGCCGGTGCTGCGCTCGGTGGGCAGTGGCGCCAGGCGCAGCAGCTTGAAGTGCTCGGCCTGGACGTCCGCCCACGGCAGGTCCACCGGCGGGGTTTCGGCGGCTTCGGCTGTGCTTTCGGTTGAGGCTTGGGTTTCAGTCATTCGGCAAGATCCTGTCCGTATCCAGCTTGCCGGTCACAATATCGGTACCGGCAATGGCTTATCGGCCGTTTTTGGCAGGACTATAGGCGCGCGCTATCGAGTGTTGCTCGGCGGCCCCTGGAGAGGAGGGCGTCAGTGGTGCAGCACCCCGTCGATAAAGGCCAGGATCTGGCTGCCCAGTTCGGCGGCGAGCGGCAGTTGCGGGTTCTTGTAGGAGGCCAATTGGCTCTTGAGGTCGTCGGGGACAATGCGCAGCACATGATTCATGCCGCCAATCAGCACCAACTGCGCGTCCGGTTTGGCGGCCTTTAGCGCCTCTGCATCACCGACACCAACCTGGATATCGTTGCGACCCTGGACGATCAGCGCCGGGATTTTCAGGCGGGCAAAGGCCGCCGCCGGGTCCTGGCGAAACAGGCTGATCAGGTAGGGCTGGACGCTGGGGCGGAAGATCGGCATCAGCGGCGCGGGGATATCGTTGTCCAGGTGCCCGGCCTTGAGGCTGTCGAGCAGAGCGTTGGCCCGCAGCATCAAGGCCGGCGGCAGGTTATTGGCCAGTTGCTGGCGGACCACACTGTCGACCGGACGACCGCTGCCGGCGACACTGATCAGCGCCACGGCGTCCAGCTTGGGCGCCGCCAGGGTGGCGATCAGCGCGCCTTCGCTGTGGCCGAGCAGGATCAACGGCCCAAACCGCGGGTCGGCCTTGAGCTTCTCGCCCCAGGCCACCACATCCGCGGTATATCCCTCGATACTCAGGGTTCGCTCGTCGGGTGCGGCGGGGAGGCTGGCGGCCACGCCACGTTTGTCGAAGCGCACACTGGCGATATTGTGGCTGGCCAGCACCGAGGCCAGGCGCTTGAGGCTGTCGGTGCGACCGCCATCGGGATTGTTGCCGTCGCGATCGGTGGGGCCTGAGCCGGACACGATCAGCACCACCGGTACCGGTGCGTCCGAGCGGGGCAGCAGCAACGAGCCGAACAGCTCGCCGCTGCCGGTGTCCAGGGTGATCGGTTGTTGTAGCAGCACGGAGGCTTGGGCAAAACCGCTGAACAGGGTCAAGGTCATCAGGATCAATCGCAGCATTATCACGCCATCATCTACAGAGTGTCGGTTCGACTCGTCACCGAGAATAAGGTTCGAGGATGAACTACGGGAATAGCCTGCGTATACTGACACGCTTGATCTAGACTCGATTCGCGGAGCGCCCTGCATGTCCGGCAATACTTACGGCAAGCTGTTCACTGTCACCACCGCAGGCGAAAGCCATGGCCCGGCGTTGGTCGCCATTGTCGACGGCTGCCCTCCGGGCCTGGAGTTGTCCCTGGACGACCTGCAGCGCGACCTCGACCGCCGCAAGCCAGGCACCAGCCGCCACACCACCCAGCGCCAGGAAGCCGACGAAGTGGAAATCCTCTCCGGGGTTTTCGAAGGCCGTACCACCGGCTGCGCCATCGGCCTGCTGATCCGCAACACCGACCAGAAGTCCAAGGACTACTCGGCGATCAAGGACCTGTTCCGCCCGGCCCACGCCGACTACACCTACCACCAAAAATACGGTGAGCGCGATTATCGCGGCGGCGGTCGCAGCTCCGCCCGGGAAACCGCCATGCGCGTGGCGGCCGGTGCCATCGCGAAGAAGTTCCTGGCCAGCCAGGGCATTGTTATCCGCGGCTACATGAGCCAGCTGGGCCCTATCGAAATCCCGTTCAAGACCTGGGACTCGGTGGAGGAGAATGCCTTCTTCTGCCCCGACCCGGACAAGGTGCCCGAGCTGGAGGCCTACATGGACCAGCTGCGGCGTGACCAGGATTCGGTCGGAGCGAAGATCACCGTGGTCGCAGAAGGCGTCATGCCTGGCCTCGGCGAGCCGATCTTCGACCGCCTGGATGCCGAACTGGCCCATGCGCTGATGAGCATCAACGCGGTCAAGGGTGTCGAGATCGGTGCCGGCTTTGCCTGCGTGGCCCAGCGCGGCACCGAACACCGCGACGAACTGACCCCAGAAGGTTTCCTCAGCAACAACGCCGGCGGCATCCTCGGCGGGATTTCCTCCGGTCAACCGATTGTCGCGCACCTGGCCCTCAAGCCGACCTCGAGCATCACCACGCCGGGCCGTTCCATCGACGTCCACGGTAACCCGGTGGATGTGATCACCAAGGGCCGCCATGACCCTTGCGTAGGCATCCGTGCCACCCCGATCGCCGAGGCGATGATGGCGATCGTGCTGATGGACCACCTGCTGCGTCATCGCGGACAGAATGCGGACGTTCGGGTCAGCACACCGGTACTGGGCCAACTGTAATGCCGGGGGCGCCGCTCCCTTACTGGCGGTTGTCCAGTTTCTACCTGTTCTACTTCGCCTTGCTGGGAGCGACGGCGCCGTTCCTGGCGCTGTACTTCCACCATCTGGGCTTTGCCCCGGCGCGTATTGGCGAACTGGTGGCGATTCCCATGCTGATGCGCTGCGTGGCGCCGAATATCTGGGGCTGGCTGGGGGACTACACGGGCAGGCGCCTGGCGATCGTGCGTTTCGGCGCGGTCTGCACCTTGCTGGCGTTTTCGCTGATCTTCTTCGACAAGAGCTATGCCTGGCTGGCGCTGGTCATGGCCCTGCATGCGTTTTTCTGGCACGCGGTGCTGCCGCAGTTCGAGGTCATCACCCTGGCCCATCTGAAGGTCCAGGGACAGGCGGCGCGCTACAGCCAGATCCGTTTGTGGGGCTCCATCGGTTTTATCCTCACGGTGGTCGGGCTCGGGCGCTTGTTCGAGTCGCTGAGCCTGGATATCTACCCGGTGGCGATCGTGGTGATCATGAGCGGTATCATCCTCAGCAGCGCCTGGGTGCCCAATGCCCAGCCGCCGAGCCAGGGGCCGCGAGTGCCCGGCGAAGGTTTTCTGCGACAGTTGCGCCGCCCCGGGGTACTGGCGTTCTATGCCTGTGTCGCGCTGATGCAGATGAGTCATGGTCCGTACTACACCTTCCTGACCCTGCACCTGGAAAGCCTCGGCTACACTCGCGGACTGATCGGCATGCTCTGGGCGCTGGGGGTGGTGGCGGAAGTGCTGATGTTCCTGGCCATGAGCCGGATCCTCGCGCGCTTTTCGGTGCGTCGGGTGTTGCTCGCCAGTTTCCTTCTGGCCGCCGTGCGCTGGCTGTTGCTGGGCTCGTTGGCCGATCACCTGGCGGTGCTGTTGTTCGCACAGGTGCTGCACGCGGCGACCTTTGCCAGCTTTCACGCCTCTGCCATTCATTTCGTGCAACGTAGCTTCGGCGCGCGTCAGCAAGGCCAGGGGCAGGCGTTGTACGCTGCATTGGCCGGTACGGGCGGGGCCTTGGGCGCGTTGTACGCCGGTTATAGCTGGAACAGCCTGGGACCGACCTGGACCTTCAGTATCGCCAGCCTCGCGGCGTTGGCCGCGGCCATTATCATTGCCACACGCATGGAAGAGGAGCGGCCATGAGCCTGACCCGTGAACAATTGAGCCTGGAGATCATCGAGGCCGGACGTTTTCTGTACGGCCGCGGCTGGTCGCCGGCCACCAGCAGCAACTATTCGACCCGCCTGTCGGCCAGCCAGGCGCTGCTGACGGTATCCGGCAAGCACAAGGGCCAGTTGGGTCCGAACGATGTGCTCGCCACCGACCTGATGGGCAACAGCCTGGAGCCGGGCAAGAAACCCTCGGCCGAAACCTTGCTGCACACCCAGCTCTATAGCTGGCGGGCGGGAATCGGCGCGGTCTTGCACACCCATTCGGTGAATGCCACGGTGCTGTCGCGGATGACGCCTGGCGAGTTCATCGATTTCGAAGACTATGAGCTGCAAAAGGCCTTCTCCGGGGTCACGACCCATGAATCGCGGGTACGGGTGCCGATCTTCGATAACGATCAGGATATTGCGCGGCTGGCGGCCAAGGTTCAGCCTTGGCTCGATGGGCATCCCGAGTGTGTCGGCTATCTGATCCGCGGGCACGGTCTCTATACCTGGGGGGCGCGCATGAGTGATGCCCTGCGCCAGATCGAAGCTTTCGAGTTTCTCTTTGAATGTGAGTTGAAAGTCCGTTCGCTGCGGTCTTCCTGAATATTGCCTTGTGCACGAACTGTTGGTTATCTGATTATCCGGCGCGTCGGAGCGGCCTCCAGAGCAGGCCGACGCTGAGCCCAGTCGAGGAATAGAGTCCCATGAGCAGCCTGTCCGTTTATCACGTTTCAAGCCCGGACCTCCCGAACAAGGTCCTGACCCACATCGACGACATCGCTTCGACCCTGGCCGAGCAAGGGGTGCGCTTCGACCGTTGGCAAGCCGCCGCGCCGATTCAGCCCGGTGCCAGCCAGGAAGAAGTGATCGCCGCCTACCAGGTCCAGATCGACCGCCTGATGACCGAGCGCGGCTACATCACCGTCGACGTCGTCAGCCTGAACAGCGATCACCCGCAGAAGGCCGAGTTGCGCGCCAAGTTCCTCGACGAGCACCGGCATGCCGAAGACGAAGTGCGTTTCTTTGTTGCCGGCCGTGGTCTGTTCACCCTGCATATCGGCGAGTATGTCTACGCCGTGCTCTGTGAAAAGAACGACCTGATTTCGGTACCGGCCGGCACACCGCACTGGTTCGACATGGGCGAACACCCGCATTTCGTCGCCATCCGCCTGTTCAACAACCCCGAAGGCTGGGTCGCCCAGTTCACCGGCGAGGACATCGCCAATCGTTTCCCGCGTCTGGAAGACTGAATCCGCCATTCCACCCAGAAGGACCTGACATGCCGATCAAAGCCATCCTCACGGACATCGAAGGCACCACCAGTGCAGTGAGCTTCGTCTTCGACGTGCTGTTTCCCTACGCGGCCAGGCATCTGCCGGATTTTGTCCGGCAACACGCCGAGCGCCCGGAGGTGGCGGTGCAACTGGGGGCGGTGCGGCTGGACAGCGGTGAACCGGCGGCGGATGTCGAACGGGTGATCGAGATTCTCCTCGGCTGGCTCGCCGAGGACCGCAAGGTCACGCCGCTCAAGGCCTTGCAAGGCATGGTCTGGCAACAGGGTTATGAAGCCGGCCAGCTCAAGGGGCATGTGTACCCGGATGCGGTCCAGGCGTTGCGGGACTGGCACGGGCAGGGCTATGCGCTGTACGTGTATTCCTCGGGCTCGATCCAGGCACAGAAACTGATCTTCGGTTGTTCCGAGGCTGGCGACCTGTCGCCCTTGTTCAGCGGCTATTTCGATACCACCTCGGGACCCAAGCGCGAAGCCCAGTCCTATCGACATATCAGCGAAGCCATCGGTTGCCCGGCGAGCCAGATCCTGTTCCTCTCGGATATCGTCGAAGAACTCGACGCCGCGCGGCAGGCCGGCCTGCTGACGTATGGTCTGGTGCGCGACGGTGGCGAACTGCCCGGCCACCCGAACGCGAGCAGTTTTGCCGAGATTGATCTGGCGACACTCTAGGTTAAACAGAGCATGAACGGTCGGTTTGATTAAAACTTGAGTCGGCCTTATATACTTTAAGTTGTAGGAAAATGCCTGTTGAAATGTCGGGCATCCCTGTTTGTGTTTGTGGTTGCTTGTTAAATCCCCTTTCTGTGTAACTCTCTGTTTTTTGATGGGTGTTTGTCTGTGGCTAATAGGCATTAGTCACGGCAGGGAGATCTATTGAAACCAGAGGGAGAAACAATCATGAACGTTCCCGAGATGCTGGGTGCCGATGCCGTGCACAGAGTTTCGTGCAAGGTGGTCGATATCGCCGATTCACGAGGGCGGAATAAACAGGATTTTATTCAATCCTCCAAGGCGTCGTCCCACGTTGTCGTCCTGCCCGTGCTGGACAAGCCGCGCCGGTGCCGACTGTCAAAGAGCAAGACCTTGAGCGAAAAGGAACTGGAAGTATTGCGCTGGGCGCGGGCGGGCAAGACCGTCTGGGAAATCAGCGTTATTCGCGATGTTTCCGAAGCCACGGTCAAGTTTCATCTGCGCAATATCTATCACAAGCTGGGTGTGAGCAATCGAGCCCATGCCGTGGGAGAGGCGGTTAATCGTGGCTTGGTGTGAGCGGGGGCTGGCAAGTTGCATGCGACCCGTGGAAGTGCTGCCTGGATAGTCCGACAGGCTTCAACGGGTCGCTTGTGGCTTTCTGCTTACTGATAGGTCGGCAGTGCAAAACGGTTCTGGCTTTGCAACAGTGCGATCGACGGCAGTTCACCGGGCTCGCTGGCGAGATCACGGCGAATGGCGCTGATCACCCAGGTGAGTTGTTCCGCGGTGTGTAATTGCGCGTAGGAAACCGAGCGCCTGACTTGCTTGCCGTCGCTGGCCAGCAGGGTCAGCAGAATGCCGCCATCCGGACGCGGTTGGGTGGTGACCTTGTAGTTGGAAAACACTGAAGCGAACTTTTCCTGGATCAGGCTCATGTCTATGGACTCCTTTAGCTCATGAAGGGCATGGAGTCATAGGTGCAGTGATTGTGCCAGCATGGGGTTTTTAAAAATTACTTACAAAACAACTAGTTACGTTTTTGTTGATTTTGCGTGGTCGTGCATTTTGCAAGAAAGGCCATCGTGCATCCTGCATTTTGCCGATGTTTGACCGTTCGGCGCAGGCCTGGCGCCGGGCCGCCCACTGGCTTTTATTGATTGTTTCTATGGAAGCGCTTGAAAAATAAGGCATGACAGCGAGCAGAGGGCTCGGGAAACTGGAGGCCTTTACAGCCCTGTCCAAGCAACGCCAAGGAGCCCCACATGTCCGACCAGGCCCGACAAATGACCGAAGACGAAGCCGCCGAATTTGCCGAGCAGGTGTTCGATGTGGCGCGCAAGGGTGATGCACCGATGCTCGCGGCCTTGTTGAGCAAAGGCCTGCCGCCGAACCTGCGTAACCACAAGGGCGACACCTTGCTGATGTTGGCCAGTTATCACGGGCATGCCGATGCGGTGCGCGTCTTGCTCGAGCACAAGGCCGATCCGCAGATCCAGAACGACAACGGCCAGAGCCCGATTGCCGGCGCGGCGTTCAAGGGCGACCTGGAGATGGTCCGGTTGCTGATCGAAGGCGGGGCCCAGGTCGAAGGGACGTCGAAGGACGGTCGTACGGCGCTGATGATGGCGGCGATGTTCAATCGCACCACGATTGTCGACTACCTGCTCAGCCAGGGTGCCGATCCCCGGGCCCAGGACGCCAACGGCGTCACCGCACTGGCTGCGGCGCAGACCATGGGCGCGCAGGACACGGCGGCGCAGTTGCAGAAAATCCTCGGCTGACACATTGCCGCCAATACCGCGCAACGGCTGTGCTCACTTTTTCGTGGGCTTGCTGCTGCCGGGTATGTGCAGGTAGGACATCACGCTTTCCGTCAGTTCGGTGGCCAGTTTCACCGCCTCTTTATTGCGCGCCATCACCCCGGCCACCAGGCCTTCGATCAACGCCAGGACCGCGATATTGGAACTGGTCAACACGGCGTGGTCGGCCGGGGCAAAGAGCACGTGCTGGGCGATGCCGGTCAGCGGTGAGGCCGGGGAGTCGGTGATGGCCAGCACCGTGGCGCCACGCTCGTGGGCAAACCGCGAGAGCTGCAACGTGTCGAGGGAATAGCGCGGCAGCGAGATCGCCAGGAGGATGTCCTGGTCAGTGATGGCCGCCAGTCGATAAGCGGCGTTTTCGTTGCCGCCTTCCATGCTGATGGCAGTCGCGTCGGCGCAGAAGGGCATCAGGGTCGAAGCCGCGAGGCCGGCCATGTAGACGCTGTTGCCAAAGCCGAGGATGTAGATCTTGCGGGCCTGGGTCAGGCAGGTGACAAAGGCTTCGAAGGTTTCGGGGTGGTTGTTGGTGCCGGTGGTGCCGAGGTTGCCGATCGCACTCTCGATCTGCTCATGCAGGCCGAAGGCGCCGCCGGGGCGGTGCGCCAGTTCGTTGCGCAGTTTGTCCACTGGCGACACCATCTGCTGCAAGGTCGCCACCAGCTCGGCTTTCATGCCGGTGTAGCCCCCCAGGTTCAGCGCCTTGGCCAGGCGGTTGACCGCGGCGGGCGAGGTGGCGGTGGCCTGCGCCATCTCCTCGATGGTCAGGGTCGCGGCTTTCAACGGATGGCGCAGGATGAAGTCGGCCACCTTGCGCAGCGAGGGCTGCAGATCGGCAACGATTTCCGCCAGTTTGCGCATGACCGGTGCGGCATAGACCGTGGTGTTTTTCGAGGGGGTCGGCATATCCGGCTCAACAGGTTCTGGTGGGTGGAAGGGCGGGCGCCAGGGCGCAAGGCCGGCGCCAGTGTATCCGAAGCCGGCCGTCGACGTGCGGGGCGTCAGGTGGCGGTTATTTCAAGCTGCCGCAGAGGAATTGCCGGAGGCGTTCGGACTGGGGCCCCCGCAACACTTCGCGCGGATTGCCGCGTTCTTCGACCTGGCCTTTGTGGAGGAATACCAACTGATTGGAGACCTCCCTGGCGAAGCCCATTTCATGGGTCACCACGACCATGGTGCGACCTTCCTGGGCGAGGTCCTGCATGACCTTGAGCACTTCACCGACCAACTCCGGGTCGAGCGCCGAAGTCGGTTCATCGAAGAGCATCACCTCCGGCTCCATGGCCAGGGCCCGGGCAATCGCCACACGCTGCTGCTCGCCGCCGGACATATGTGCCGGATAGGCGTTCAGGCGGTGTCCCACGCCGACCTTGTTCAAGTAGTGTTCGGCCTTTTCCCGGGCTTCCTTCCTCGGCACGCCGAGGACCTGCACCGGAGCTTCCATGACGTTTTCAACGGCGCTCATGTGCGACCACAGGTTGAAGTGCTGAAACACCATTGCCAGTCGTGAACGCATGCGTTGCAGTTGCTTCGGCTCGGCGGCCTTGAGCCCGCCCGAGGCGTTGGCTACGAGCTTGAGCTGTTCGCCATTGAGGCGGATATGGCCGGCATTGGGTTGTTCGAGCAGGTTGATGCAGCGCAGGAAGGTGCTTTTTCCGGAGCCGCTGGAGCCGATAAGGCTGATCACGTCGCCGGCTTTTGCCTCCAGCGACACGCCCTTGAGCACTTCGTGAGCACCGTAGCTTTTGTGCAGGTCCTGAATTTCAAGTTTGTTCATGCTGTTCACTCTGCTGAAGTCAGTCGCTGAGCAAGCGACCCTGGCGAATAGGGGTACGACCGGCGACTTTCGCCAGCCACAAGCCGGGTTGGGCGAAACGCAGGCGTTCGCGGGCATAGAGAATGCCGTCGGTACTGGCGGTCACCACGCTGTGCTGGTCGGTCACGGGGTCGATGACCTCGAACAGCGGGTCGCCGACCTTGACCTGCGCGCCTAGCGGCTGGAGAAAGCTGACCACGCCGGGATGCGGTGCATAGGCATATTGCGCACCGGCGAATGGGCTGGCTTCACAGCAGAGGGCGGGCGCGGCCGGCCACTGACCACTGATCAGGCCCTGTTCGGCCAGGTAGCCGAGGATCTGCTCGGCGCTGGCGATACACGGCTCGCGATCGGTGTCGGCCATACCCCGTAACTCAATGGTGGTGGCGATGCAGGCGAGGGGAATATTGGCCAGGGGGAAGCGTTTGGCCAGTTGCACCCAAGGGCTGGCACAGGCTTCGTCGAAGGCATTGCCGCCGGCATCCTCGGCCAGCAGGGCGGCACCAGCGCCGAGGCGCGCGGCCAGGGAACGCAGGCGTGACCAGTTTTGCGGCAGGGCGTAGAGCAACATGATCGACTCGAAGTCGCAGTGCAGGTCGAGCACCACATCGGCATCGCAGGCATGACGCAGCAACCGGCGACGCAAACCGTCGAGTTCCGAGATGGCCGGGGGCAGGTCTTCGATAGCCGCGAGCATGGTGCGACGAATCAGTCCGACGTTGGCCATGGCGTCCGCGCCCAGTTGGCCTTCCAGCTGCCGGGCCACGGCGTCGGTCAGTTGCGGGAAGTCGCGATTGAAGTTGCTGCCGCTGGAGAGTTCGAAGCGGCCCTGATGGGTGGCCTGGAACATCTGCCCGATGCCGATGGGATTCGCCATCGGCACCAGTTCGATCACCCCGGTCAGGCGACCCTGATCTTCCAGTTCGCGCAGGCGGCGCTTGAGCTCGACGGCAACGCGCATGCCTGGCAGTTCGTCGGCGTGCAGGGAAGCCTGGATGTAAGCCTTGCGCGAGCCGCTGCCGAATCGAAACAGTGACAGCTGGCGTTCGGTGCCCGTGGCACTCCAGGGCAGGGCGTAGTTGATCTGCTGCATGGGGGTTCCTTAGTGCTTGCGTGGCGCCAGATACGCCAGCCAGTGGCGCTCGGCCAACTTGAACAGACGCACGAGGACGAAGGTCATGGCCAGGTAGATCAGGCCGGCGGTGATAAAGGCTTCGAAGGGCAGATAGAAGCGCGCGCTGACGGTGCGCGCCGCGCCGGTGATATCGACGAGGGTGACGATCGACGCCAGGCTGGTGGTTTGCAGCATCATCAGCACTTCGTTGCTGTACTGCGGCAACGCGCGGCGCAAGGCCGAGGGCAGGAGAATGCGGCGGTACAGGGTGACGCGTGACATGCCCATGGCCCGGGCGGCTTCGACTTCGCCGCCGGGTGTCGACTTCAGGCTGCCGGCGAGCAACTCGGCACTGTAGGCGCTGGTATTGATCGCAAAGGCCAGGCAGGCGCAAAAGGTCGCACTCGACAGGTAGGGCCAGAGCAGGCTCTGGCGAACCGCTTCAAACTGCGCCAGGCCGTAGTAGACGAGGAACAATTGCACCAGCATCGGCGTGCCGCGGATCACGTAGGTGTACAGCCAGGCCGGGAAGTTGAGCAGCGGCGAGCGGGAGACCCGCAGCAGCGCCAGGGGGATGGCCAGCATCAGGCCCAGGGCCAGGGAAATCAGCAGCAGCTTGAGGGTCAGCAAGGCACCCCCGAGATACAGCGGCAGGTTTTGCCAGATCAGGTTGTAATCGAGAATCATCGGTGGCTCTCCACTTACAGCTCGGCGGCTTTGATGCCGACCGAATAGTGTTTTTCCAGGTAGCGCAGCACCAGCAGCGACAGGCTGGTCAGCATCAGGTAGAGCGCCGCCACGGCGAGGAAGAACGTGAAGGGCTCATGGGTCGCATCGGCGGCGTTCTTGGCCTTGAACATCATGTCCTGCAGGCCGATCACCGAGATCAGCGCGGTGGACTTGGTCAGCACCAGCCAGTTGTTGGTGAAACCGGGAATGGCGAAGCGAATCATCTGTGGCAGCAGGATCCGCCGGAACACCTGCAGGCCGCTCATGCCATAGGCCGCCCCGGCTTCGCCCTGGCCGTCATGGATGGCCATGAACGCGCCGCGAAAGGTTTCCGAGAGATAGGCGCCGAAAATGAAGCCCATGGTGCAGACACCGGCCATGAACGGGTTGATGTCGATGTAGTGGGTGTAGCCGAGTGCGAGAGCCAGGCGATTCACCAGGTCCTGACCGCCATAGAAAATCAGCAGAATCAGGACCAGGTCGGGGATGCCGCGGATAAGGGTGGTGTAACCCTCGCCCAACATCGCCAGCCATTTGAGCGGGGATAACCGAAAGGCGGCACCGATCAGACCCAGGACAATGGCCATCGCCATCGCACTCAGGGCCAGATTGAGGGTCAGCCAGGCACCCTCGAGAATGCTCGATCCGTAACCGTGGAGCATGATGAAATTCCTCGCCCGAAGCGCCGTCGGGCGCGCGGGACAAGTTGGAGAAGGGCGCCCGCGGCACGCTGGCGCCAAGGTCTCGGGAAGGTTTACTCGCCGTAGATATCGAACGCGAAGTACTTGGCCTGTATCTGCTGGTACTTGCCATTGGCGCGGATGGCGTCGATGGCCGCGTTCAGGCGCGCGGCGTTCGCGGTGTCGCCCTTGCGCAGGGCGATACCGGCGCCTCGACCGAAGTATTTCGGGTCGTTGATGTCGGGGCCGACCAGCGCGAAGCCTTTACCCGCCGGGGTTTTGATAAAGCTCTCGTCGGTGTTGACGATGTCGGCGAGGGTGGCATCCAGGCGACCCGAAGCCAGATCAAGAAAGGCCTCGTTCTGTGAGGAATAGCGCACGATCTCGACGCCGGCTTTCTCCAGTTGTTCGGTGGCGAAGCGGTCGTAGGTGGAGGAGCGTTGCACGCCGACTTTCTTGCCCTTGAGATCCACCAGCGGGTCGTTGATCAGGCTGCCGGCCTTCATCGCGAACTTGCCCGGGGTGTGGTAGTACTTTTCGCTGAAGTCGACCGACTTCAAGCGGTCGTCGGTGATCGACATCGACGACAGCACCGCATCGATCTTGCGCACCTTGAGCGAGGGGATCATTCCGTCGAACTCCTGGATCACCCATTGGCACTTGACCTTCATTTCATCGCACAAGGCATTGCCGATGTCGTAGTCGAACCCCCCGAGGTTGCCTTCCGGGGTCTTGTAGGAGAAGGGCGGGTAGGCGGCTTCGATGCCGATACGCAGACTGTCCTCGTCGGCATGGGCCAGGATGCTGAAGGCGCAGAGGGCCAGGGCACCTAGAAGTCCTGTCTTGTTCATATTGTTGACTCCCGTTGTTTGTGAAGCGTGGGCGAGGTGCCGTCCGGATTGGCGTGGCGGGTGGGTCCGCCTGATCTTGTCGTGGCTATAAGTGACATGTTTTATTTCATAAATCAATTTTATGAAAAAAATAATGCCAAATGTTGGCGCGGCGATACCGCCCAAAGGCCCGGTCACGGGGATTCAGGCGCGGACGGTCTGGCTTGCGGGGGAATTGGTGTATCCTTTGCGACCGTCATTTTCTCCTCTGCAGGACCTGTCCATGAAAACCGCCCTCGTCGAACTCATCAGCAAAATCAGCTCCGGCTGCATGAGCGAGGCCGAAATCCTGCAGATCGCCGATGAAGCGGCCCAGGCCTACGCCGACCAGGCCGGTTTCCTGGCGGCCAATCCGGACATCAACTACGACGACAGCTTTCCGATTCCCCTCGGCGAGTGGGTGGTGGTCGGCAGCCTGCCCGAGACCGTGCTGTTCCAGGCCGACACCTACATGGATCTGTTCGCCCGGATCGTCGAGTCCTTCGGCAAGGATGTGTCGTTCAACATCAAGCCCAAGCAGTTGGCCAAGGTCGAAGCCTTGACCGCCTTGAACCGTATCCAGGTGCAACTGAGCAGCATGAACCCGGAAATGGGTGGCTACGTATTGATGAACTTCAGCCAGTTGCTCGATGACGAACTGCAGGCGGTGCTGGTCTATGGCAATGACCTGTCGCGGGTATTGGCCCTGTGCGAAGAAATCGGGATTGCCGCCGCACCCTCCCTGGAAGCCCTGCGGATCGCGCTGCACGTCTGAGTCATCGCGGTTGGGGGCTCGGCAATAAAGTGAACCCTGGCCGCGGCCGGCTATCCTATGGGGGCAGATCCTCATCTAGGAGCAAGACCATGGGTTCCACTTTCAACGGCCTGATCGGCCTGATCATCCTGGCGCTGGATATCTGGGCCATCCTCAATGTGCTGAAAAGCGGCGCCGAAACCGGGATGAAGATCCTCTGGATCCTGCTGATCATCCTCCTGCCGGTACTCGGCCTGATCATCTGGGCCATCGCCGGGCCGCGTGGCAATTTGCGTTAGGGGCGGTCAATACAGGCTTGAGCAAGGTACCGCTCTGGCAGAGGGCGTGACACATTCTGTTTGCGTCTCGGAAATTGCCTACGATCTTGGTTGCGGGCGGCTGATGGCATCTACACGGATGAAGTCCTAGGGTTTGAACAGGGTAAAAGGCTTGGACGCTTTGCCCTCAGGCTTCTCCCGGATTCGAGGGAGGAGCTGTCCCGAAACCCTACGCTAAAGGATTAGCCCATGCAGGAGATGAGTATGGAACAGGCCCAGCTTGAGAAAACCCATGTCGAGATTGCCAAGCTTATCGCCGAGCAACGCAAGCTCAATGCCGAGGCGGGGAAGATGACACGGGAAACATTCTGGTACCCGGTCGCGATTGCCATTGGCTTTGTCGGGACCGTGTCGACGGTCACCGCATTGCTGATCAAATATCTCGTTCCCTAGAACGCGCAAGTCGACGGCCTTTGTCCGGGGACGGTTCGACCTGTCATAGTTCGCAACGTAGACTGCGCGCCTTTCTCGGATTATCGAGACGATGGCCGCCAGCGCCCATTGCTTGTTCGATAGTCCGTCATGGGCGGGTAACCGTCCGTTGCCACTCGCCTTCACCGGAGCACTTCCCATGAGCAATACGCCTGAAACCCACTACCAGGAAACCCTCTACGAAGGCTACGGCCAGCGCTTTCGCATGGACAAGCTGCTGCACGAAGTGCGCACCGGGCACCAGCACCTGGTGATCTTCGAAAACGCCCGCATGGGCCGGGTCATGGCCCTGGACGGTGTCATCCAGACCACCGAAGCCGATGAGTTCATCTACCACGAGATGCTCACCCATGTGCCGATCCTCGCCCATGGCAGCGCCAAGCGCGTGCTGATCATTGGGGGGGGCGACGGTGGCATGCTGCGTGAAGTGGCCAAGCATCGCGGCGTCGAGCACATCACCATGGTAGAGATCGACGCCACCGTGGTGGAAATGTGCAAGCAGTTCCTGCCTGAGCATTCCAAGGGCGCGTTCGACGACGGGCGGCTGAACCTGGTGATCGACGACGGCATGCGTTTCGTCGCCACCACCGAGGAAAAGTTCGACGTCATCATTTCCGACTCCACCGACCCCATCGGTCCCGGGGAAGTGCTGTTTTCCGAAAACTTCTATCAGGCCTGCCGTCGCTGCCTGAACGAAGGCGGCATCCTGGTGACCCAGAACGGTACGCCGTTCATGCAATTGGCCGAAGTGCAGACCACCGCGGGACGCCTGCGCAGCCTGTTTCCGGACTGGCACTTCTACCAGGCCGCGGTACCGACCTACATCGGCGGTGCCATGACCTTCGCCTGGGGCGCAACCAGTACCGCGTCGCGCAAGCTGTCGCTGGAAACCCTGCGCCAGCGTTTTGCCGGCAGCGGTATTGTCACGCGCTACTACAATCCCGAGATCCATATCGGCGCGTTTGCCTTGCCGCAATACGTGCTGCAGGCCGTGAACAAGCCGAGCAACGACTGATACCGCCCTCGCAGGCTCGCGATGATCGTCAACCAGACCGTCGCGAACCTGCGTCAAGCCGGCAGGTTCATATCCGGCCGAGCAGTACCAGGATCAGCAGTATGATCAAGACGGTCCCGATCACCCCCGATGGACCATAACCCCAGCTTCTGGAGTGTGGGAACACGGGCAGGCCGCCGACCAGCAGCAGAATCAGGATGACGATCAGAATAAGACTCATGGGGCTTTCCTTGTGCGGTTTTTCGAAGTGCTGTCTTGCACGTTCAGCTGTTGAATAACAGGCTGCTTAATAAGTCCGACTCGAGCGACAAGAAGAAAATTCAGTTTTTCCGCGATCATTCGCACGCCCTCGTCTTATTGTTTTATTGATCGACCATTCCTCCCTGGGCGGTGTCGAACAATGAAGCCGCGCCTTCCCCGACAGTCTCCTCAGCCGTCACTTTGCCTGGAGCATTCAGCAATCTGATGGTGCATGGGCCTTCGAGCGTCCTTCGCTACACTGCCGCTCATCGTCCTCAGAACCCACAAGGCATCTGCTATGCACAATCGCATCATGATCACTGGCGCCGGCTCCGGTCTTGGCCGCGAAATCGCACTGCGCTGGGCCCGCGAGGGCTGGCGCCTGGCACTGTCGGATGTCAGCGAACCGGGCCTGCAGGAGACCCTGAGGCTGGTGCGCGAAGCCGGCGGCGACGGTTTCACCCAGCGTTGCGACGTGCGTGACTACAGCCAGTTGACGGCTTTCGCCCAGGCGTGCGAGGTCAAGTTCGGCGGCATCGATGTGATCGTCAACAACGCCGGCGTTGCTTCGGGCGGGTTCTTCAGCGAGTTGTCCCTGGAAGACTGGGACTGGCAGATCGCGATCAACCTGATGGGGGTGGTCAAGGGCTGCAAGGCGTTCCTGCCGCTGCTGGAACAGAGCAAGGGCAAGATCATCAATATCGCTTCCATGGCGGCGCTGATGCAGGGGCCGGCCATGAGCAACTACAACGTGGCCAAGGCCGGTGTGGTGGCCTTGTCGGAAAGCCTGTTGATCGAATTGGCGCAGCAGGAAGTCGGCGTGCACGTGGTCTGCCCGTCGTTTTTCCAGACCAACCTGCTGGACTCTTTCCGCGGGCCAACGCCGGCGATGAAGGCCCAGGTCGGCAAACTGCTGGAAAGCTCGCCGATCAGCGCGAGCGATATCGCCGACTACATCTACACCCGGGTCGGCCTGGGCGAATTCATGATTCTGCCCCACGAGCAAGGGCGCATGGCCTGGGCCCTCAAGCAGAAGAATCCACAGTTGCTCTATGACGAAATGACCGTGATGGCCGACAAGATGCGGGCCAAGGCCAAACAAGTTCCCCATTGAGCTTGCCGGTAAATCGATGGCTGGTTAGGGTTGCCAGCAATGTGCAATCCTGACGAGTGTTTAGTGTGATCAACTATTTGTGGTTCTTTCTCGCGGCGCTGTTTGAAATCGCCGGATGTTATGCGTTCTGGATGTGGCTGCGCCTGGGCAAGAGCGCCTGGTGGATCGCCCCGGCGCTCCTGAGCCTGACGCTGTTTGCGCTGTTGTTGACCAAGGTCGAGGCGACCTACGCAGGTCGGGCCTACGCGGCCTACGGCGGGATCTACATCGTTGCTTCGATTGCCTGGCTGGGCCTGATCGAGCGTATTCGTCCCCTCGGTTCCGACTGGTTGGGCGCCGCGCTCTGCGTGCTCGGTGCGAGCATCATCCTGTTGGGGCCGCGCTTTTCGCCGTCCTGAATCCAGCTCTCCTTGGTAAATTCTCCGACTTGGCCCGGTAAGTAATCTGATTCTGTAGGGCGAGTCGGCCCTGTCGGTCAGGGCCGGCTGATTTGCCGTGCCTGCATTGAAGGCGCTCATCGGGCCGGGCAGTCTTGGCTGCTCATAAACCCTTGAGGATTGAGTGCCATGCTTGTACTGAGCCGCGTCGTCGGCGAGATGATTTCCATCGGCGATAACATCACCGTGAGAATTCTCGCCATTAACGGTAACCACGTTCGTTTCGGTGTCGAGGCGCCGAAGAACGTCAATGTGCACCGGGCGGAAATCTACCGTCGGATCCTGACCCAACTGGGCGAGCCGGAGCCTGCCCGCGACTCCGTTGTCTGACGGTCAGTCGAAAAACTCTTTTGGCACCGCATGCCTGGGCAGCAACTGGCATTGCTCGCTTTCGATATCGAAGAGGATCACCGCCTGGCCCTTGCTCAACGCGTGGCGCACACGCAGCACGCGGGTCTCCTGGGGGGTGTCGTCACCATTGTCGGTACCGTCGCGGCTGACGAAGTCTTCTATCAGGCGGGTGAGGGTGTCGGGCTCGAGTTGCTCGTAGGGAATCAGCATGGAATCGTCTCTGGCGGCTAGGGGGCCTGATGCTACTGTGCCAGGGCCTGTCGGGCTACAACGCCAAGGTGTAATGACAGGCCCTTCGCCTGTTTCGTCCCGTTCTGACAGACATAGGCAACACAAGAATGTTCTCTTCCTGACGGGCTGCCAAGGGCAGGTCGTTATGGATGAGGAACAACAAAATGAACAACATTGTAGTACACCCCATCAGGCCGGTATTGCGCCTGGCCTTTGCCAATGCCGGTCGCCGAGCGTTCCTGGGAGGGCTGTTGCTGGGCCTGGGCGGTTGTGTTTCGCCATTGCCCGATCTGGCACCTCCTCCCGGGAAGATCACCCTGGTCCGCGAGGGCTTCACCCTGACCTATGACTGTGAAAACCGCACGGCGCTCAGGTACGCGTATCAGCTGACCGCGGACAAGGGCCATGCAAAACGGCCCAGGGGGTTTGAGCTGGACCCCGATCTGCCCGCTGGGTGTCCGACGCAACTTTCCGCCAGAGGATACAGCGCGGTGCCTGGCTGGGATCGGGGACACCTGGTGCCCTCCAATCAAATGGACCAGAGTGATATGGCGATTCGCCAGGCCCATTACATGAGCAATATCGTGCCCCAGGCCGCGCGCTTCAACCAGGGGATCTGGGTGCAAACGGAGGAGGTCTCGGAATGCTATCGCGACCTGGCGCCAGTCCAGGTCTACGGCGGGGTGATCCACGATAATCCGGCGAATGACTTCTTCCTCGAATCCCATGGTATCCGCACCCCCGAGGCCTTCTGGAAAACCATCGTGACCACCGATGCAGAGGGCAATACCAGGGCCATCAGTTGGTACATTCCCAACCAGGCGACGCTGGAGCCGCTGGACCACTACATTCGCAGCATTGCGGAACTGGAGGCATTGCTGGGGACGGATAGCATCGGCATCGAGGCGAGCGACGAGGTCAAGGCGCAGAAACCCGCACGTACCTGGCCCCGGCCACGGGACTGCGACCTGGGCTGAGCCCAGCTGAAATTTCCCCTGTCCAATGGTGATAAAAAGTCGCGCGACCGTGCTCACCGGATGAGCCCCGGTGGCGCGGCGTGTTGCGCGCGGAGGTGTTATCCGGCTATCCAAAGGATTTGGATTTTTTGTTTAAGCTGCTGATAAACAATAGATTTTTTGAGATTTTCAAGCTTCGGCGGACTGATACCCTCGATGGACATGGACGATCAAGGGTATTTCCGCATGTTGAAAGAGTCGAATGTCGGCGAGCAACGCTTGATGCCGTCGGAGCCGCGCAGTTTTAGAAGCGAGAGCGTTTTTGCCCAAAACGCCCCGCGTTATCTGAGACGCAGGGCCGTCGAATGCAACCTGTGGCCTGCCTTGGGCGAAAGCATGAGGTTGAGCGAGTATTACCGCGATGAAATAGACGCGGCGCTCGAGCAGTATCAACCCCTGGCGCAATTTGCCGGACCGCGACTGGTCCAGGCCTTGCCGGATGCCCTGGCCGAGATGGAGCAACTGACCCATCTGTACCTGCAAGGCAATCAGATTTCCCTGACCGCACACAGTTCGGCGTTGCTGACGGTCATGACCGCGCTGGAAACCCTCAACCTCAATGGCAATCCCCTCCATCAGCTTCCTGATCTGACTGGCTTGCCGGCCTTGCGACAACTGATGCTGCGCGATACCGGCATCGACCGTTGGCCGAATGGCTTGTTCACGCACGTTGCCCTGGAGGCACTGGACTTGCGCGATAGCCGGATCGTGTCGATCCCTCCCCAATTGTTCAATGCGCCTGCTGCGGTCACGCGTTACATCGGCCAGCAGAGCAATCCCTTGTCCGAAGAAAACCTTCGCCGGTTGGCGGCGCTCAGGCAGAACGCGGGGATCAGCCTGGGTGTGATGCCACTTCCGGTGCGTGGTAGCGGACAAGAGGAAGAGGATGCCTGGATCGAGTCTTGCGATCCGGCGCAGTTGGCAACTACGGCGTGCCAGGCGCGACTGGCCGGACAGCGGCTGAAATGGCAGCGCTTGCGTGCCGAGCCGATGGCCGAGGGCTTTTTTCTACTGTTCTGGCGTCTGCACCTGTGGTCGCGGGAGCAGACCCCGTGGACGCAAGAGGAGGCGGCTCGACGTGTCTGGTCGATCGTCGATGCCGCCACCCGTGACACGGTCTTGCATGAAGCACTGTTCAGCTATGCCGATGGACCGCATAGCTGTACCGAGACTCTGGAGACGCTGGTCGCCACCCTGGAGAAACAGGTCGCGGCGGCGAGCTTTTTAAAAAGGATATTTGAAATGTCAGCTATTCCCAGTTTTGTACCGTCTGCCCTGGACGAACAAAGCGAAAACGAAGATGTGATCAATGCCCATGCTCCGCCCTGGTTGTTGGCGGCCCGCCCCGAAGATATCGCGCGCCTGCGCGAACACTTGCGGCGCAGCCTTTTTTTCAAGGAAGAACTGTCCGAGCGGCTCAAGGACTTGAAACCCGTCCGGGAGTTTTGCGGGCCGGTCCTGGAGCATGCGTTGTTGAGCCGATTCGGCCCGGGCCTGAATATCTACCGGGATCAAGTGAAAATTGCCGATCGATGGCCGTCACTGCGCTATCCAATCGAGTCGTCCCAAGTCTTTCCGATGACCTATACCAGCCGCAGTTTGCTGGAGGCCGCGTTGCAGAACTTCGAAGCGGACGAACGCCGCCCCCCCAAATCCCATATAAGCCTGAGCGGTGACCCGAAGCGGGTGCCAAAAGTCCGTCTGGAGGATTTCGTCGAACTGGTGCGCCAGCTCGATCTGGGCCGGCTCTATCAGAATCACCTGTGCCAGGCTTTTCATCTCCCGGCAACAGAGGGGGAGGCGGCGGATGACAACGAATTTCGGATTGAGTCCGCGATCGTCCAGCAAAAGAAAGCCGATATGTTGGTGGATGCCTATATCGCCTACATGAAAAAGGACATCGATCAGCTTGCCCATCAACAGGTCTGCAAGTTGATCGAGTGGAATGTCGCCGTTGCCCCGGATGGTTCATGGATGATGGCCAATGGGTTGACGGTGCTGGGTGTTTCGTTATCGGGTATTTGCCTGTTCACGCTGCAGAATGTGCCAGCGAGCGAAACGGCTGCGATGAAAAATCGGCTACTGGTGCATATTCCCAATGATCCGTTCACCCGCTTCAAACTCTATGCCTCGCTCGCGGCGTTCCACGCCGAACTGCGCAGCCGTCTTTGGGAGCCGTCGTATGAAGCGTTCTTCTGTGGTTTTGTCAGCCAGCGCGATCTGCCGAGGTTCCTGGCGCAATTGAGGGCGCGCCTGACCCTGGAGACCCGGGATGCCTTTGACAATGTCACGAAATCGCTGAATCAGGCGGCCGATTTGGCGTTGAAGCCGGAGTCGTTGAGCGGCGAGTTGTGTTTTCACCTCTATCGACAACAGATCCTGCGGCTCCAGGAGGATGGGCGGGTCGTGGCGGTTCCGACCGAAGATGTCGACCTGGATGCCCGCGAGGCCAGAATCCAGTCCCTGTTTGGCCTGGGAATGACTTTGCTGAACCTGGCCGCCTTCGCCAACCCCTGGTTGGGTTTGCTGATGATGGGGGTGGCGGTCGGGCAACTGTTGGCGCAAGCCTATGAGGGTTATGAGGATTGGCAGCGCGGTGAGCGTGACGAGGCGATCTCGCACATGATGTCGGTGGCGGAGGACATTGCGACGATGGTGGCCCTGGGGCTGGCCGTGCATTGGGGAGGCAAGGCCCTCAAAGGTTTCTTCCAGCGGCATTCGGACTTTTTTGACAGCCTTCTGCCGGTCAAGTCGAGCGATGGTCGCTACCGGCTGTGGCAGGCCGATCTGCGCGCCTATCGTCATGATGTCCCCGAGCTTGCGGACAGGGAACTGGACCATCAGGGTTTTTACCTGGGCGACGACGCGGGTGACGGACATCGTTACCTGGATATCGCTGATGAGCCTTACCGGGCCTACCGGGATGAGTCCGCCGGGGCCTGGCGTCTGCGGCATCCGAGCCGTGAATCGGCTTACGAACCCTGGCTTGAGCACAATGGTAGTGGGGCCTGGAGGCTGGCGCACGAATGGCCCTTGCGGTGGCACGACCCGGTTTACCTGCTGCGCCGCCTGGGGCCTGATGTACGGTTTTTGAGCGATGAAACCCTCGAACGGATCCTGTCGATTCAGCGACTCGACGAACCGCTGTTGCGTCGGTTGCATATGAATAATGCCAAGATCCCGGCTTCCCTGGTCGACACGATACAGCGCTTCAGGTTGGACAATGAATTGGGTTGGCTGCTGGTACCGGCCACTGCGCCGACATCGGCCGCGGCACGTGTGCTCGACCTGAAGTTGCAGATTCTGCCAAGCCTCAAGGGCTGGCCCCAGAATCGCACGCTCATGTTGCTGGGTGAGGCGGGCAAACCGCCCAAGGAATACGGGGCGGATCTGACGGAGCAACCGATGCGGCTCATGCTCCAGTCCAAGGATGTCGAGGCGAACGGATTGGCGGTGATCGCGGACAAACTGACGCTCCAGGAGCAGCGGATGCTGCTCGGTCCGGGGGCGGATCTCGACCAGGCATCGGCGCTTCTGGAAGGGATGCTGCGCACCCATGTACGCGAACAGCGCGGCACGGTGTTCCAGCGTCTCTACAGCTTGTGCTGCGTGACCGATGTCGACTTGCCCGTGAGCGTCAGGCAAGGCTTTGCCGATTTACCGGGCGGGGTCTTGCGTGAAGTCCTGGGACAGACGGACGACGTGCTGAAAGGGCGCTTGAGCCTTGGCGGGCGTCTGCCCTTGGAGCTGATTGAAAAGGCTAGCGAGAGCAGGCGTGAGATTCGAGTCAATCACGCACTGGACGGTGGCTTTCTCAAGAAAACGGGCGATCTGGATAGCGCCAGGTTGCAGTTGTCCCTGCTGAAAACGATGGGCGGGTGGCCGGCGGATGTGCGCTGGGAGATTCGCCAGGAGCGCTTCGACGGACGCCTGTTGTTCAAGATGGGCGATGACTATCTGCCCCGGCGCCGGGTTCTGGTCAGGACCGAGCAGGGGTATCAGGCCTTTGATGACCAGGGCCTGAGTCTGGGGCCGTTGGCCGACGGGCCAGAGGCCCTGAGCGCGGCCGTGCTCAGTGGCTTGCGGCTGAGCGAGCGGGAGGCGATGGGGGTCAAGCTGGACGAGGCCGACTTGCTGCACCAGTTGTTGATGTCCAAGATCCTGCAGCGTCCGCAGGCTGAGCTCGAAGAGACCCTCGGCCTGCCGCCGCGCAAGCCAGGACCGCGCTCGCCGACATGGCGCGACAGCGATATTGGCGGTTGCCTGCGTGTCAGGCGCGGCATTGTCCATGGGTCGCGACGCGGATTACGCCGGTTGACCCGACTGTATCCAGACCTCTGCGAGGCGGAGGCGCGTAACCTCTTTTTTTCTTTTGGCGACGATCCGCTTGAGGTCAGAGCTCGGCTCCAGGCGCTCGAAGAGGAGCTCCGGCAACTGCGCTCGACGCTGGCCGATTGGCGCGGAGAGCAGGCGGTAAGGGCGCATGCCTGGCTGGGAGGCATGGCCGAGAGCCGTGAGCAGGCGGCCGAGATCATCGAGCGTTGCTGGCGACGGCAAACACCCACTACCTACAACGAAAATGGCGCGGTCATCGGTCACAGCCTGAGCCTGGCGGGCTTGCGCGTCGACAGCCTGCCGAGTTTGCCCGCCGGTATCAGTTTTGATCATGTCACCGAGCTTTCATTGAAGAACATGAGAATCAGTCGGATCCCCGAAGGTTTTCTCGAGCGTTTTCCCAATCTGCGCCGGCTGGAGTTGAACAACAATCGGCTGGAGTTCCTGCCGAATGCGATTGCCGATATGAGCCTGCTCAGGGAGCTTTATCTGCAGGACAATCAGATCACCCTGACGCCGAACGCCGTCGGTGTGCTGTCGGGTTTGCACGACCTTGAAACCCTGAACCTGAATGGCAACTTCGATGTCAGCTTGCTGGATGTCGGCCAGATGCCGCGCTTGCGCCGCCTGCATCTGCGCGGGACAGGTATCGACGGTTTGCCTGTGGGCCTGTTGACACGGGTTCGCCTGTACGAAGCGGATCTGCGCGACAACCGGATCCAGGGTGTGCCGAACGCGATCTACACGGCACCTTCGCCGATCAATCGGCGGATCATCCTGCGTAACAACCCCTTGTCGGAGTATCACCAGAACCTGTTGGCGGCCTATCGGGCGCGCACCGGCATTACCTTCGGCATTCCTGATACCGAGTTGGCGTTGGATGACTACAGTGCGCGTCAGCGTTGGCTGGCGGATATCGAGGACGGCGAGCGCCGTGACAGCTTGCGCGACCTGTGGCATGACTTGCGGCAAGAGGAGGGCTCCGAGGAACTGTTCGCGTTGTTGGGACGCCTGGGCGGCAGCGCCGAATATCAGAAGACTCGCGCCGACCTGACGCGACGTGTCTGGGAGGTGTTGGCGGAAGCCGCCGAGAGCACCACGTTGCGTCGTGAACTGTTCGACCTGGCGGCCGATCCGTTGACCTGTGTGGACAGTGCCGCCCGCAACTTCAGTCACCTGGAAGTCCGGATGCTGCTGGCCCGGGCCCGGCTCCTGGCGGTCAAGAGCAATGAGCCGACGGAGTTACTGAAGCTGGCGCGTGGCCTGTTTCGCCTGGAGCGTATCGATGAGATTGCCCGGGAGCATGTCAAGGCGCTGTACGAACGCCCCGAACGGCCTTCAGCCAGTGTGGTGGATGAGATCGAAGTGAATCTGGCCTATCGGGTCGGCCTTGGGCGCTCACTGTATCTGCCCGGGCAGCCGAAGGAGATGTTCTTCAGATCCATTGCCGATGTCAGCGAGGAGCAGATCCTGGACGCCCGCAGTCGCGTACGGCAGGCTGAGGGGACAGCGGCCATGAAGACCTTTATTGCTTCGCGGGATTTCTGGATCGACTACCTGAGGAAGAAGTACCCACGGGACTTCGCCCTCTTCAACAAGCCGTTTCATGAGCAGGAGCAACAACTGCTGACCCAGTCCCCGGAGATGCTCAGCGACAGGTATGCCCGGCGTTTGTCGACGTTGATGGAGACCCGTCTCGCCGAGGAGCAAGACTTTCTTGAAGCGCTGACCCAGTACGAACTGGATGAGCATCCCGCCCCGCTCTGATGTCTGGTCGGGGCGCCGGTTCAGGTGTTCGCCCGGGATTTGCCCGTGCCGCGAATCAAGGCGCGCAAGGCGAAGCGATTCGGATGACAGGCCTCGGCAATACTGCGGGGCAGCGGCAGCGGTTCGTCCTCCAGCCACGCCGCCAGCAGCTCACCCGAGAGCGGTGCGCTGATCAGGCCACGGGAGCCGTGGCCGCTGTTGATATACAGGCCTTCGAGCCAGGGGCAGGGGACCTGTGGGACCTGCCGGGCATCCCGGGCGAGGATGCCGTAGGCCTCGGCGAACGGCTGCGGGTCCGCCAGCGGCCCGACGATCGGCAGGTAGTCGGCGCTGGTGCAGCGAAAGGCGGCCCGCCCTTGCAGTTGCTCGGGGGCCTGTTCGCCGACATTCAGACGTGCGACCAAGTCGGGCGAGATGTCCTGTAGCAAGGCCAGGTTGCCGATGTGCTCCGCCGTGGTGGGCGTCAGGTCCTCGCTCTTGAAATCGAAGCTGGCCCCCAGGGTATGTTCACCGAGGCGTGCCGGCGCGACATACCCTTCGGCGCAGACCACGGTGTTCAAGGCGGCGCTGGCGGCGGTTTGCGCCAGGCGGGTGATCTGCCCGCGAATGCGCTTGAGTGGCAACGCCGCGCTGGCGGCGAAGCGTTTCACTTCGGCGGCCCCGGCGAGGATCACCACCGGGGCGCTACCCAGCAAGGTGTCGGCGTCCCACGCCTGCCATTGACCGTCGACCTTGCGCAGTTCGACGGCGTCGCTATGGGGACGCACTTCAATATTCGGGTGTTTGGCCTGCCATTGGCACAAGGCTGGCGGATGAACCCAGCCGCCTTCCGGAAAGAACAGTCCGCCGTGCTCAAGGGACACGCCGGCGCGGGCCTGGGCCTGGGCTTGATCGAGGACCTGGAGCAAGTCGGGACTGAAGGCGGCGGCCAACTGGGCCTGGCGCTCGGTCTCTTTCTCGTCGAAGGCCAGTTGCAGGACACCGCAGTCGTCCCAGTCGAGGCCTTTGTGCAACTGTTCGAGCAGGCGACGGGTATGCCCGAAACCGCTGAGGATCAATTGTGACAACGCGGTGCCATGGGCCGACAGCTTGAGATAGAGGACGCCTTGCGGGTTGCCCGAGGCTTCCCGGGCCAGGGCGTCGTGGCGCTCCAGCAGGCAGACCTGCCAGCCACGGGCAGCGAGGCTCGCCGCGCTGGCGCAACCGGCCAGGCCGCCGCCGATCACCAGGGCCTTGCGTTCACCACCGGGCGGTCGTGGGCGCGCGAACCAGGGCTTGGTCGGAGGCGGCTCGGCGATGTCCGCGGGCCAGCCGATAAATTCGCCCCGGAGGATTTCCCATTTATGGCCGATACCCGGCGTCCGGCGCATCTTGAAACCTGCGGCATTCAACGAGCGTCGAACCCAGCCGGTGCTGGTGAAGGTACTCAGGGTCGCACCGGGGGCCGCCAGTCGCGCCAGTTCGGCGAACAGCTCGGGCGTCCACATCTCGGGGTTCCTGGCCGGGGCAAAACCGTCGAGGAACCAGGCATCGATCCGCGCATCCAGTTGCGGCAACTGCTCCAGGACATCGCCGACCAACAGCGTCAGGGTCACCCGGCCATTGTCCAGCAGCAGGCGCTGGAAGCCCTGGTGAATGGCGACATACTGCCCGAGCAATTGCGCGCTGAACGTCGCCAGTTCCGGCCAGAGGGCGAGGGCGCGCTGCAGGTCGGCACGGCTCAGCGGGTACTTTTCCACGCTGACGAAATGCAGTCGGGCGCCCGCTACCGCGCAGGTATCGAACAACTGCCAGGCACAGAGGAAATTCAGCCCGGTGCCGAAGCCGGTTTCGCCGATCACCAGCCGCTCGTTCGGCCCCAGGGCTGTAAAACGCTCTTTCAGGCGATTTTGCTCGATAAAGACGTAGCGGGTTTCGTCCAGGCCCGACTGGTCGGAGAAATACACGTCATCGAAGACCCGCGAGTGCGGGCGACCCTGGTCGTCCCAGTCGATCTGGGCGTGGCTGGGAGGAGTGGGCGGTACGCAGGTCATGGGGCAACTCGACGGCAACAAGGCGGCTATTCTAGCCCATTGCCGGGCGCCGGATTGATCCACGGCAAGGCCTGGGGATTTCCCGCCACACCGCGTGGTCCGATCCGTTAGTCTTGCTCTATCTTGGAAGGGAGTCGCCCATGTTTGAATCCGCCGAAATCGGTCACGCCATCGACAAAGAAACTTACGACGCCGAAGTTCCGGCCTTGCGTGAAGCCTTGCTCGAGGCGCAGTTCGAGCTCCAGCAGCAAAAGCGCTTTCCGGTCATTGTGCTGATCAACGGCATTGAAGGGGCGGGCAAGGGCGAGACGGTCAAGTTGCTCAACGAATGGATGGACCCGCGCCTGATCGAGGTCCGTACCTTCGACCAGCAGACCGATGAAGAACTGGCCCGGCCACCGGCCTGGCGCTACTGGCGGCAATTGCCGGCCAAGGGTCGCATGGGGGTGTTCTTCGGCAATTGGTACAGCCAGATGTTGCAGGGGCGGGTGAACGGGGAATTCAAGGACGCGGTGCTGGACCAGGCGATCAATGGCGCCGAGCGCCTGGAGCGCATGCTCTGCGACGAAGGTGCGTTGATCTTCAAGTTCTGGTTCCACCTGTCCAAGAAGCAGATGAAGGCCCGCCTCAAATCACTCCAGGATGATCCCTTGCACAGCTGGCGCATCAGCCCGCTGGACTGGCAGCAATCGGAGACTTATGACCAGTTCGTGCATTTCGGCGAGCGGGTGCTGCGGCGCACCAGCAACGACTATGCGCCCTGGCATGTGATCGAAGGGGTCGATCCGCATTATCGCAGCCTGACCGTGGGCAAGATCCTGCTCGAAGGCTTGCAGACGGCCCTCAAGACCAAGGACGCCAAGCCGCGCCCGACCAATGCCGCGCCCCTGCTTTCCGGGGTGGACGAACTCAGTCTGCTGGACAGCCTGGACCTGAGCCAGCACCTGGACAAGGACGACTACGAAGAACAACTGATTACCGAGCAGGCACGCCTGGCCGGTCTGCTGCGGGACAAACGCATGCGCCGGCACGCGCTGGTGGCGGTGTTCGAAGGCAATGACGCGGCGGGCAAGGGCGGGGCGATTCGCCGGGTCGCGGCGGCGCTCGATCCGCGGCAATACCGCATCGTTCCCGTCGCCGCGCCGACCGAGGACGAACGCGCCCAGCCTTACCTCTGGCGGTTCTGGCGGCAGATCCCGGCGCGCGGCAAGTTCACCGTGTTTGACCGCTCCTGGTATGGCCGGGTGCTGGTGGAGCGGATCGAAGGCTTCTGCAGCCAGGCCGACTGGATGCGCGCCTACAGTGAAATCAACGATTTCGAGGAGCAGTTGAGCGAGGCCGGGGTGATCGTGGTGAAGTTCTGGCTGGCCATCGACAAGCAGACCCAGTTGGAACGTTTCCAGGCCCGCGAAGAGATTCCGTTCAAGCGCTTCAAGATCACCGAAGACGATTGGCGCAACCGCGAGAAGTGGGACCTGTACCGCGACGCCGTCGGCGATATGGTCGATCGTACCAGCACCGAAGTGGCGCCCTGGACGCTGGTGGAGGCTAACGACAAGCGTTGGGCCCGGGTCAAGGTGCTGCGCACGATCAACCGGGCGATCGAGGATGCCTTCGAAAAACGCGACAAGCACGACAAGAAGAAGGGCAAGTCGAAGTAGGACGATGGCTGCGCATACGCCGGGTGAATGATTGTCGCGATCGGGAATCGGGTGGGCTTATGCTCGCTCGATCCTTCCAACCGACAACAACAATCCATGAGGTGGGCCATGCGTGAAGTGGTGATCGTCGACAGCGTGCGGACGGGCTTGGCCAAGTCCTTTCGCGGCAAATTCAACCAGACCCGGCCGGACGACATGGCCGCCCATTGCGTCAATGCCTTGCTCAGCCGCAACGGCATCGACCCGGCCAGCGTCGAGGATTGCATTGTCGGCGCCGGCTCCAACGAAGGCGCCCAGGGTTACAACATCGGGCGTAATGTCGCGGTGTTGTCGAAGCTGGGCACCGGCACCGCCGGCATGACCCTCAATCGTTTCTGTTCCTCGGGCTTGCAGGCGATTGCCATTGCCGCCAACCAGATCGCTTCCGGCTGCAGCGAGATCATCGTCGCCGGTGGCGTCGAGTCCATCAGCCTGACGATGAAAAGCGTCAACACCGACAACCTGATCAATCCGCTGCTCAAGGAGCAGGTGCCGGGGATCTATTTCCCCATGGGCCAGACCGCCGAGATCGTCGCCCGACGTTATGCGGTCAGCCGTGAGCAGCAGGACCTTTACGCACTGCAAAGCCAGCAGCGCACCGCCGCCGCCCAGGCCGCCGGCCTGTTCGACGATGAAATCGTGCCCATGGCCGTGACCTACGCGGTCGAGGACAAGGTCAGCGGGCAGATCCAGCAGCTGCAAGGCGTGGTGGAGCGCGATGACTGCAATCGTCCGGACACCACGCTGGAAAGCCTGGCCGGTTTGAAACCGGTATTCGCCGAAGACGGTTCGGTGACCGCCGGCAACTCGTCGCAACTGTCCGACGGCGCTTCGATGACCCTGGTGATGAGCCTGGAAAAAGCCCTGGAACTGGGGCTGACGCCCAAGGCCTTGTTCCGTGGTTTTGCCGTGGCCGGCTGCGAACCGGACGAGATGGGTATCGGTCCGGTGTTCTCGGTACCGCGGCTGCTCAAGGCCAGGGGCCTGAACGTGGCGGATATCGATCTGTGGGAGTTGAACGAAGCGTTCGCCTCGCAGTGCCTGTACAGCCGTGATCGGTTGGGCATCGACAACGACAAGTACAACGTCAACGGTGGTTCGATTTCCATCGGCCATCCGTTCGGCATGACCGGCTCGCGCCAGGTCGGGCATCTGGTGCGCGAGCTGCAACGGCGCAAACTGCGTTATGGCATCGTCACCATGTGCGTGGGCGGTGGGATGGGCGCGACGGGGTTGTTTGAAGCCTTGCTCTGAACCAGGACCAGACCCTGTTGCTACAGGGTCTGGCTGGCCTTGATGGCGTTGCTCCGCTGCATGCGTTTTACATACACCTGGGTTTCGCGCTCGGCGTCGGTTCGGCTGACGAACGGCCCTTCGAGGGTGTTTTCCCGGGTGCTGAAAAAAAACTGGCCGTTGATGGTCGTCACTCGGCCAGTGCGAAAATGCGTGGCCTCGGTGTTGTCTTGTGCGCGTTTGCCGAACATGGCGAAATCTCGCTGGTGGGTGTAGCTGTCAGAAAACCAGCATAAAACTTATGAACATAGCGCGCCTGATCGTCCGATCAATGGTCAAGGCCAGTTTATTGGCGACGTTTCTGGCATGCTCAAGGTCGCATCGGGCTGCCTTCCCCGGCTGTGTTGCCGACCGGGCAAAGCCTAGAATGGCGGCTTCCCCATACGCCCATAGGACTCTTCATGCACATCTCATCCGGTCGCTGGGGTTATGGCCTGTTCCTGGCGCTGCTGACCGCCGTGCTCTGGGGCATTTTGCCGATCAAGCTCAAGCAGGTGTTGCAGGTGATGGACCCGGTGACCGTGACCTGGTGCCGGCTGATCGTGTCGGGGGGCTTTCTGTTCGTCTATCTGGCGGCGACCCGGCGTCTGCCGAGCCGGCATGTCCTCGGGCCGCGAGGTGGCTGGCTGGTACTGATGGCGGTGCTCGGCCTGGTGGGCAACTACGTGTTTTACCTGATGGGCTTGAACCGCCTCAGTCCGGGCACCGCGCAACTGGTGGTGCAGATGGGGCCGATCTTCCTGTTGATCGCCAGCCTGTTCGTGTTCAAGGAGCGCTTCAGCCTGGGGCAGGGGATCGGCTTGCTGGTGCTGCTGTTCGGCTTCGGGCTGTTTTTCAATCAGCGCCTGGGTGAGTTGCTGACGTCCCTGGGGACTTACACCGCCGGGGTATTGATGGTGTTGCTGGCGTCCACGGTCTGGACTTTCTATGCCTTGAGCCAGAAGCAATTGCTGACGGTGTGGAATTCGTTGCAGGTGATGATGGTGATCTACCTGTTTTGCGCCTTGTTGCTCACGCCCTGGGTCCACCCGGCCGAAGTCCTGCAACTGAGCCCGTTGCAGGGCTGGCTATTGCTCGCTTGCTGTCTCAATACCCTGGTGGCCTACGGCGCCTTTGCCGAGGCCCTGGCGCACTGGGAAGCCTCGCGGGTCAGCGCGACCCTGGCGATTACGCCACTGGTGACCTTTGTCGCGGTGGCCCTGGCGGCCTGGTTATGGCCCGGGTTTGTGCAGCCCGAAGATATCAATGGCCTGGGTTATGGCGGCGCGTTGCTGGTGGTGCTGGGCTCGGCGCTGGTGGCGTTGGGGCCATCGCTGATGGCCGGGCTCAAGGCCCGGCGCGTGCGTTTGATGGCGAACTAACGCTCGGCGTCAGCCATTCTTGCCGGATTCGAGCATGTTTTCCGGCCGTACCCAGGCATCGAACTCCTCGTCGGTCAGATAACCGAGGGCCAGCGCCGCCTCACGCAAGGTGAGGTTTTCGCTGTAGGCCTTCTTGGCGATCTGGGCTGACTTGTCGTAGCCGATATGCGGATTCAATGCCGTCACCAGCATCAGGCCGCGTTCCAGGTGCGCGGCCATCTGCACCGGGTCGGGCTCCAGTCCGGCAATGCAGTGCTGCTGGAAGTTGCGGCAGCCATCGCCGAGCAGTTGGATCGACTGCAGCAGGTTGTGGATGATCACCGGCTTGAAGACATTCAACTGCAAGTGACCCTGGCTCGCGGCAAAGCCGATCGTCACGTCATTGCCCATGACCTGGCAGGCCAGCATCGACAGCGCCTCGCACTGGGTCGGGTTGACCTTGCCGGGCATGATCGAACTGCCCGGTTCGTTGGCCGGCAACCTGACCTCGGCCAACCCGGCCCGCGGCCCGGAGCCCAGCAGGCGCAGGTCGTTGGCGATTTTCATCAGGGCCACGGCGAGGGTTTTCAGGGCGCCGGAGAGGGTGGTCAAGGGCTCATGGCCGGCCAGGGCGGCGAACTTGTTCGGCGCGCTGATGAACGGCAAGCCGGACAGCGCCGCCAGTTCGGCGGCGACCGCTTCGGCAAAGCCATGGGGCGCATTCAGTCCGGTGCCGACGGCGGTGCCGCCCTGGGCCAGTTCGCAGACCGCCGGCAAGGCCGAGCGAATCGCCCGCTCGGCGTAGTTCAGTTGCGCGATATACGCCGAGACCTCCTGGCCGAAGGTGATCGGCGTGGCATCCATCATATGGGTGCGCCCGGTCTTCACCAGCTTCATATGGCGTGCCGCCAGTTCCGCCAGTCCGCCGGACAACTCGGCGATCGCCGGCAGCAACTGCTGGTACACCGCCTGGACAGCGGCGATGTGCATGGCGGTGGGGAAACAGTCGTTGGAGCTCTGGGAGCGGTTGACGTGATCGTTGGGGTGCACCGGCAACTTGCCGCCACGGCCCTTGCCGGCCAGCTCATTGGCCCGCCCGGCAATCACTTCGTTGGCGTTCATGTTGCTCTGGGTGCCGCTGCCGGTTTGCCAGACCGCCAGCGGGAACTGGTCGTCGTGCTCGCCGGCGAGCACTTCGTCGGCCGCCTGCTCGATCAGCCGGGCAATATCGGCGGGCAGGTCGCCATTGCGGTCGTTGACCCGTGCCGCGGCCTTCTTGATCAGTGCCAGGGCGTGCATGACCGCCAGGGGCATTTTTTCCGTGCCGATGGCGAAGTTGATCAGCGAGCGCTGGGTCTGGGCGCCCCAGTAGGCTTCTTCCGGTACGTTCACCTGGCCAAGGCTGTCGGTTTCGATGCGACTCATTCGGTTTCACTCCTGATGGCGGGTTAGCGCAGTTTAGGTCCTGATCGAACGCGTGGGTTCCCTTCCAGGTTTTACTCTCTTCGCGACCGTCGGACACCCGAGCATTGGCCACGGGGTTGAGTGACACACTTTGTTAGGCGCAGAATGGGCGCCCTTGGGGTTTTACCTCGCCTGTTTAGAAAGGAAACTCGATGACCCGTCTTCGTGCCATCTGTACCGCGGTTGCTCTGGTATGCGCCAGCGGCCAGGTTTTCGCCGATACCGCCAGCCACAACGCCAGTGCCGAGGCTTTCCTGACATTGGCCCATGCCGACAAGCTGGGCACCCCGGTCTACATGCAAGTGCAGCAAATGTTTGCCCAGCGCTTCGAGCAGACCCAGGCACCGGCCTCGAAAAAGCCGTTGCTCGACACCTACCAGGCCAAGGCCAACGCCGCCCTGGACCAGGCGATCGGCTGGAACAAGCTGAAGCCGGACATGGTCAAGCTCTACACCGACAACTTCAGCGAATCCGAACTCAAGGACCTGGTCGCGTTCTACCAGTCGCCACTGGGCAAGAAAGTCCTGGAAAAAATGCCACAGCTGACCCAGCAATCGGCCCAGATGACCCAGGCCAAGCTGGAAAGCGCAGTGCCGGTGGTGAACAAGCTGCTGGAAGACATGACCAACGAGCTGACGCCCAAGGCAGCAGCACCTGCGGTCAAGAAAAAGCCATAAGCGGAGCCTGAAATGAGTATGCAGCAACGTATCGAAACCGCACTGGGCGCCCTGCAACCCGAGCACCTGCAAGTCCTGGACGAGAGCCATATGCACAGCCGTGGGTTGCAGACCCACTTCAAGGCGGTGCTGGTCAGCGCACAGTTTGCCGGGTTGAACAGCGTCAAGCGCCACCAGAAGGTCTATGCCGCCCTGGGTGACCTGATGAGTGAATTCCATGCGTTGGCCCTGCATACCTACACCCCTGAAGAGTGGGTGAAAATCGGCGTGGCCCCGGCATCGCCGGTCTGCGCCGGCGGAGGGCATTGATGCTGGTTTTTTGACCGGTGTTTTTTTGCTAGAATCCGCAACGCGCCGCACTGTCGGCGCGTTTTTTTTTGCATCCGGTTCGCCCTTTGCGAGGGCAGCCACCTGGAGAGAATCACCCATGACTCAACCCATAGTCGTGGCGGCACTTTATAAGTTCGTCACCCTGGAAGATTACGTTGCCCTGCGCGAGCCACTGCTGCAGGCAATGGTCGACAACGGCATCAAGGGCACCCTGCTGATCGCCGAAGAAGGCATCAACGGGACCGTTTCCGGTAGCCGCGAAGGCATCGACGGCCTGCTCGCCTGGCTCAAGCTGGATCCGCGGATGGTCGACATCGACCACAAGGAATCCTATTGCGACGACCAGCCGTTCTATCGGACCAAGGTCAAGCTGAAGAAGGAAATCGTCACCCTGGGTGTCGAGGGCGTGGACCCGAACAAGCAGGTCGGCACCTATGTCGATCCGCAGAACTGGAATGCGCTGATCGCCGACCCGGAAGTGTTGCTGATCGACACCCGCAACGATTATGAAGTCTCGATCGGCACCTTCGAAGGCGCCATCGACCCGAAAACCACCAGTTTTCGCGAGTTTCCCGACTACATCAAAGCCCATTTCGACCCGGCCAGGCACAAGAAGGTCGCGATGTTCTGCACCGGTGGCATTCGCTGCGAGAAGGCCTCCAGCTACATGCTCAGCCAGGGTTTCGACGAGGTCTATCACCTCAAGGGCGGGATCCTCAAGTACCTCGAAGAGGTGCCTCAGGAGCAGAGCAAGTGGCAGGGCGACTGCTTTGTCTTCGACAATCGGGTGACCGTGCGCCATGACCTGACGGAAGGCGACTACGATCAATGTCATGCCTGCCGTACGCCGATCAGCGTCGAGGAACGGGCCTCGGAGCACTACGTGGCCGGGATAAGCTGCCCGCATTGCTGGGACACCCTGAGCGAGAAAACCCGTCGCAGCGCCATCGATCGCCAGAAGCAGATCGAACTGGCCAAGGCACGTAACCAGCCGCACCCGATTGGTTACAACTACCGTCAATCTTCCGAGGGCTGAATCATGTCCGCGCGCCTGCTGTATGTGATGGACCCGATGTGTTCCTGGTGCTGGGGGTTTGCCCCGGTGGCCGAGGCACTCGTCAAGCAGGCGCAGGCGGCGGGGGTCGAGCTGCACCTGGTAATGGGTGGCCTGCGCACCGGCAGCGGTGCCGCGCTGGAGCCGACGACCCGGCGCTATATCATGGAGCACTGGCAGGCGGTCACCGAGACCACCGGCCAGCCGTTCAAGCTCGACGGCGCCTTGCCCGACGGTTTCATCTACGACACCGAGCCGGCTTGTCGCGCCGTGATCACCGCCCGTAGCCTGGCACCGGACTGCGCGTGGACACTGGTGGGGCTGATCCAGCAGGCCTTTTATGTCGAGGGCCGGGATGTCACCCAAGCCAGCGTGCTGGTGGAGCTGGCGGAGCAAGCCGGTTTGCCGCGCATCGAATTTGCCGGCGCTTTCGATACGGCCGAGCAACACGCGGCCACCGCCGCCGATTTCACCTGGGTCCAGGACCTGGGGATTGCCGGTTTCCCGACTTTGCTGGCCGAGCGTAATGGCCAGTTGGCGCTGCTGACCAATGGCTACCAGCCACTGGCTGAACTTGCCCCGCTGCTCGGCCGTTGGCTGGAGCGCGCGGCCAGTGCTTGAGCAGCCCGAACCCGAACCCGTCAAACCCCCGGCGGACCGCCTGAGCTGGGCCGAGATACGTCGTCTGGCCCTGCACCATAAAAAAGCGCTGTGGATCGCCAACGCGGTGGCCGTACTGGCGACCTTGTGCAGTGTGCCGATTCCCCTGCTGTTGCCGCTGTTGGTGGACGAAGTCCTGCTGGGCCACGGCGATGCCGCGCTCAAGGTGATGAACCACCTGCTGCCCGACCCCTGGCAGCGCGCCGTCGGTTATATCGGCCTGATGTTGCTGGTGACCCTGTGCCTGCGCAGCGCCGCCCTGGTGTTCAACGTGGTCCAGGCACGGCTGTTCGCCGGGTTGGCCAAGGACATTGTCTATCGCATCCGCACCCGCTTGATCGAACGCCTGAAGCGCATTTCCCTGGGCGAGTACGAAAGTCTCGGCAGCGGCACCGTGACCACGCACCTGGTGACCGACCTGGACACCCTGGACAAGTTCGTCGGCGAAACCCTGAGCCGCTTTCTGGTGGCGATGCTTACGCTGGTGGGCACCTCGGCCATCCTGGTCTGGATGCACTGGAAGCTGGCGCTGCTGATCCTGCTGTTCAACCCGTTGGTGATCTATGCCACGGTGCAGTTGGGCAAGCGGGTCAAGCACCTGAAGAAGCTGGAAAACGACAGCACCTCGCGGTTTACCCAGGCGTTGACCGAGACCCTCGACGCGATCCAGGAAGTACGCGCCGGCAACCGCCAGGGCTTTTTCCTCGGTCGCCTGGGCACCCGCGCCCGGGAAGTGCGGGACTACGCCGTGGCCTCGCAATGGAAAAGCGATGCCTCGAGCCGGGCCACGGGGCTGCTGTTCCAGTTCGGCATCGATATCTTCCGCGCGGCGGCGATGCTCACGGTGCTGTTCTCGGACCTGTCCATCGGCCAGATGCTCGCGGTGTTCAGCTACCTCTGGTTCATGATCGGGCCGGTGGAGCAACTGCTGAACCTGCAATACGCCTTCTATGCCGCCGGCGGTGCGCTCGAGCGGATCAACGAACTGCTGGCGCGTGCCGACGAGCCGCAATACCCTGGCGGTGTCGACCCTTTTGCCGGGCGTGACACCGTGGGCATCGAGGTACAGGCCCTTAGTTTCGCCTATGGCGAGGAGCCGGTGCTCGACCAGTTGGACCTGTCCATCGCCCCGGGCGAAAAAGTCGCGATTGTCGGCGCCAGCGGTGGTGGCAAAAGCACCCTGGTGCAACTGCTGCTGGGCCTGTATACGCCCCAGTCCGGAACCATTCGCTTCGGCGGTGCATCCCAGGCCGAGATCGGCCTGGACACCGTGCGCGAGAACGTCGCGGTGGTGTTGCAGCACCCGGCGTTGTTCAACGATACCGTGCGCGCCAATCTCACCATGGGCCGCGAGCGCAGTGATGAAGCTTGCTGGCGGGCACTGGAAATTGCCCAGCTCGACGCTACGATCAAGGTATTGCCGCAAGGGCTGGACAGTATTGTCGGGCGTTCCGGAGTGCGTTTGTCCGGCGGCCAGCGCCAGCGCCTGGCGATTGCCCGGATGGTCCTGGCCGAGCCCAAGGTGGTGATTCTCGACGAGGCGACCTCGGCACTCGACGCGGCCACCGAGTACAACCTGCACCAGGCCCTGAGCCGGTTTCTCAGCGGTCGTACCACCTTGATCATTGCCCACCGCCTGTCTGCGGTGAAACAGGCGGATCGGGTGCTGGTGTTCGACGGCGGGCGGATTGCCGAGGACGGAGATCATCAGCAACTGATTGCTGACGGAGGTCTTTATGCCAAGCTCTACGGGCATTTGCAAAAAGTTTGACGTGCTTGAGTTTTGCCCGGTTTTCTGTGCTTAGTGGTTGAATTGGCTGAAGGAAAGACTTTTTTCTCTGTGCGTACGAACGATGGATGAGTTCCGGTGATCTGGAAGGGGGTGTTGATCCCTTCGATGTCGTGGAAATTAGCCTAGGCTGTGCTATCAGAAGTGGATTTCTCTCGAGTACTCATCTGGCAGTGCTGATGCAAGGGATCTCATGAAGCAAACGCGGACTCTCGGAACCCCACGACTGTTGGGCATCGTCTGGCCATTTATCGCGGTTGTCCTGTTTCAGGCCTTGCTGGGCTGCCTGAGCCTGTACGTGCTGTCCGCCGTGCGCGGTTATGTAGCGGGCGAGAGCCTCTGGTCCAAGGGCCAGAAGGACGCCATCTACTACCTCAACCTGTACGCCGATAGTCGCGACGAAACGATTTTCCAGAAATACCAGGAAGCCATTGCCGTGCCCCAGGGCGGCCACGACCTGCGGGTTGCCCTGGATGCACCGACCCCGGACCTGGCGGCCGCCCGGCGCGGTATCCTGCAAGGCGGCAACCACCCCGACGATGTCTCCAGCATCATCTGGTTGTACCTGAACTTCCGGCACTTCAGCTATCTGGAACGAGCCATTGAAAAATGGACGGTGGGCGACACTTATCTGGTGCGGCTGGACAACGTTGCCCAGCAGATGCATCGGGCGATCTCGGCCAACCAGGAAAGTAATAACGATATCCAGCGCTGGAAAAGCCAGATTTTTGCCATCAACGATGGCGTGACTCCCGCCGCGAAAGCTTTCAGCGATGCCTTGGGTGAAGGTTCGCGGGTCATTCTGCGCTTGCTGCTGATCACCAACCTGGCCACGGCCCTGGGCTTGATCGCCCTGGCCCTGCTGCGCACGCACAAGTTACTGGCCCAGCGCCATGCATTTGCCGATGCCTTGCAACTGGAAAAAGAGCGGGCGCAGATTACCCTCGAGTCGATTGGCGACGGGGTCATCACCACCGATGTGGAAGGTGCCATCGCCTATATGAACCCGGCCGCCGAGCATCTGACCCACTGGAAGGCCGGACAGGCCTATGGCTTGCCCCTGGCGGCGCTGTTCAACCTGCTTGACGAAAATGCCCAGGACGAAGGTTTTACCCTGATCGAACATATTCTCAGCGGTCGGCTGAGCGGTGGCAGCGAGCATTCCAAGCTGATCCAGCGCCTGGATGGCAGCACCGTGTCGGTGACCCTGGTGGGGGCGCCGATCCGCAACGCCGGCAAGGTCAGTGGCACGGTGCTGGTGCTGCACGATATGACCCAGGAGCGCCAGTACATTGCCAACCTGTCGTGGCAGGCTACCCATGACGCCTTGACGGGCCTGGCCAACCGCCGCGAATTCGAGTACCGCCTGGAACAGGCGCTGTACAACCTGGGCCGCCAACCGGCACGCCATTCGTTGATGTTCCTCGACCTGGACCAGTTCAAGCTGGTCAATGACACCTGTGGTCATGCCGCCGGCGATGAATTGCTCCGGCACATCTGCGCCTTGCTGCAATCCGGCTTGCGCGAGGGCGATACCTTGGCCCGCCTGGGCGGTGACGAGTTCGGCATATTGCTGGAGAACTGCCCGTCGGAGGCGGCGGAAAAGATCGCCGAAGGCCTGCGGCAGACCGTACAGAACCTGCATTTTGTCTGGAAGGGGCGGCCGTTCGTGACCACGGTCAGTATCGGCCTGGTACATATCGCCCAGGCACCGACCACTTTGGAGGCTTCGTTGCGGGCGGCGGACATGGCCTGCTACATGGCCAAGGAGAAGGGCCGCAACCGGGTCCAGGTGTATCACGCGGACGATTCGGAGTTGTCCCTGCGCTTTGGCGAGATGGCCTGGGTCCAGCGTCTGCACATGGCCCTGGAGGAAAACCGGTTCTGCCTGTACGCCCAGGAAATTGCTGCCCTGGGGCACACCGATCACACCGGTGGCCATGTCGAAATCCTCCTGCGTCTGCACGACGAAGCCGGGCGGATGATCCTGCCCGACAGCTTTATCCCGGCCGCCGAGCGTTATGGCCTGATGACCCAGCTGGATCGTTGGGTGGTGCATAACGTCTTCAAGGTCATTGCCGAATGCATCGCCCAGAAGCGCGAGGGCGCGATGGCGATGTGCGCGATCAATCTGTCGGGTACCACCATTGGCGACGAGGGCTTCCTCGGCTTCCTGCATGAGCAGTTCAAGGTGCACGGTATTCCGCCGGATATGATTTGTTTCGAAATAACTGAAACCAGCGCCATTTCCAATCTCGGCAGTGCCATACGATTTATCAATGAACTCAAGAACTTGGGCTGTCGGTTCTCGTTGGACGACTTTTGCGCGGGAATGTCTTCGTTCGCTTATCTCAAACATTTGCCTGTAGACTTCCTGAAGATCGATGGAAGTTTCGTAAAGGATATGCTGGACGACCCGATTAACCGCGCCATGGTCGAGGTGATCAATCACATCGGCCATGTCATGGGGAAGCGAACGATTGCTGAATTTGTTGAAACACCGCAGATCGAGCAGGCCCTGCTCGAAATCGGTGTCGACTATGCTCAAGGCTACATTATCGAGCGGCCGCAGTTGTTCACCTGTGACAGCCTGTTGTGTCGGCCCGCTCGACCCCGGCCTCTCCTGTTCAAGGCGCCTGGTACATTCCGCTGAAACCTTTGCTGATCTGCTTAAATCACCACTCAGAAGGAGCCCGACAGTGATCGACACTTTCAGCAGAACCGGCCCGCTTATGGAGGCCTCCAGCTACCCCGCGTGGGCGCAGCAGCTCATTCAGGACTGTAGCGAGAGCAAGCGCCGGGTTGTCGAACACGAACTTTACCAGCGGATGCGCGACAACAGATTGAGCGCGAAAACCATGCGCCACTATCTGATTGGCGGCTGGCCGGTGGTTGAACAGTTTGCGTTATACATGGCCCAGAACCTCACCAAGACCCGTTTTGCCCGCCATCCCGGCGAGGACATGGCGCGGCGTTGGCTGATGCGCAATATCCGCGTGGAACTGAACCACGCCGACTATTGGCTGCATTGGAGTCGCGCCCACGGCGTGACCCTCGAGGATCTGCAAGCACAACAGGTACCGCCCGAGCTGCACGCGCTGAGTCATTGGTGCTGGCACACCAGTTCGTCCGATGCACTGATCGTCGGGATTGCCGCGACCAACTACGCCATTGAAGGGGCCACCGGCGAGTGGTCGGCGCTGGTCTGTTCGACGGGGGTCTATGCCGCGGCTTTTCCGGAGGAAGACCGCAAGCGTGCGATGAAATGGTTGAAGATGCATGCCCAGTACGATGATGCCCATCCGTGGGAAGCACTGGAAATCATCTGCACCCTGGCCGGCAACAATCCCGCCAAGGCGCTGCAGGTCGAGCTGCGGCAGGCGATCTGCAAGAGCTACGACTACATGTACCTGTTCCTCGAACGTTGCATGCAGCTGGAGCACGGGGAAAAGGCTCCGGCCGCTCGCGAGCGCCAGGCCGCTCTCGCCGAGGGCTGACTGGTAGCGTGTTGAGCCTGAACTCGATGCAGTCACTGTGGGAGCCGGTTTGCCGGCGATAGCGGCCGGCCAGGCGATGCAAGGCTAAGGGCCTCATCGCCAGCAAGCCGGCTCCTAAAGGAATTGCCTGCAGTCTTGAGTTTCCGGCTTGTGTCGCGGATTCAGCCCGCCATGGCCAGGCGGTTGCGACCTTCGCGTTTGGCCACATACAAGGCACTGTCCGCGCGGCGCAGCAGGCTCTCGGTGGACTCCCCCGGCAACAGCGTGGCGCAACCCAGGCTCACCGTCAGGTTGATCAACTTTGCGTCGCAGTCGTAATCCTGGGCCTGGGCCGCATGGCGCAGGCGTTCGCCGACCAATGCCGCCGCCTCGCGATGGGTATTGGACAACAGGATCAGAAACTCCTCGCCGCCATAGCGGAACACCCGGTCGACATTGCGCAGCTGGTCCTTGATCGACGCGGCGACGATTTTCAGTACCTTGTCGCCGGCGCTATGACCGTGGTTGTCATTGATCTGTTTGAAATGGTCGATATCCAGCATCAGCACCGAGATCGGCTGGCTATGGCGGCGCGCCAGTTCGAATTCCCGCTGCAGGGCCTGCTCCATGGCGATGCGGTTGCCGGTTTCGGTCAGCGGGTCGCGCAATGCGCAGCGCGTGGCGGCACGGTAGAGCAGGGCGTTGCGCATCGGGTACAGCAGACTTGCCAGTGTTGATTCCAGGCTGCCCAGTTCCTGTTCGTCGAAGCGGCTGTTACGACGGAATATCAACTCGCCCAGTTGTTCACCCTCATGGCTGAGGCTGTAGCTGATCAGGTGATGGCCGCGTTGGCCGAACTCCAGGCGCAAGTCGCTGGCCGGGTGCAGGTAGCTCAAGGCGTCCAGTGGCACCACGCGCTGGATCTCGCGGAAGAAGATGTCCAGGATGCGCTCCGGCTCCAGGCTGATCTGCAACTGCAGGGCCAGTTGATGGCGCAGTTGAGCCAGGCTGATGGGGCGTTGCTGGGCGGGGGGGAGCTGGCCAAAGCCCAGACGTTGCAATCTGGCGCGATCAAAGTCAATTGCGTTGGTCTGGGTCGGCGTTTTCATGGTGGTGAGCCCCTAAGCACAAAATACGGTCTTACAGGGTGGGCGAGAGCGGCTTGGGAGTCGCTCTCGCGCTGCGTAGTTGAATGAGTTAGAGCGAAAGTCGTGCCAATCGGTTCAACCGAATAAAAGTCGTTTGAATTCAGGGGCTTTGATTTTCCGAGAAGCGTGCCGCTGGTGGGCGATGGCGGCAGTTGTTTGACTTGTGCTGATGGCTTTTTGAAATTAAGTCGCTGCGTGCCGGTATTCCGGCACGCGCGGCGGGGTGAGGCGAGGGGTTATTGCGCGTCGAAGGCCTGGCCGTTGACGCCGCTGCTGTCGGGCCCCATCAGGTACAGGTAGACCGGCATGATTTGTTGCGGTGTCGGGTTGTTTTCCGGGTTCTCGCCGGGATAGGCCTGGGCGCGCATGCTGGTACGGGTGGCGCCGGGGTTGATGCTGTTGGCGCGCACCGGGGCTACTGTGTCCAGCTCGTCGGCCAGGGTCTGCATCAGGCCTTCGGTGGCGAACTTGGACACGCCATAGGCGCCCCAGTAGGCGCGGCCTTTGCGACCGACGCTGCTGGAGGTGAAGATCACCGAACCGTCCTGGGACAGCTTGAGCAGCGGTAGCAAGGTGCTGGTCAGCATGAACATGGCGTTGACGTTGACGTGCATGACGCGCATGAAGTTTTCGCCGGACAGCTGTTCCAGCGGGGTGCGCGGGCCGATGATCGAGGCGTTGTGCAGCAGGCCGTCGAGGTGGCCGAATTCACTTTCGATCATCGCCGCCAGTTCGTCGTACTGGTGCGGCAGGGCGGTTTCCAGGTTGAACGGGATCACCGCCGGTTGCGGGTGGCCGGCGGCTTCGATCTCGTCGTAGACCTGGCTCAGGTTGGCTTCGGTCTTGCCCAGCAGCAGCACGGTGGCACCGTGGGCGGCGTAGGTCTTGGCGGCGGCGGCGCCGATGCCACGGCCGGCACCGGTGACCAGGATGACACGGTCCTTGAGCAGGTCGGGGCGGGCGGAATAATCGAACATGGCTAAACCTCTACAGATGTAAAACAGCTGGCAGGCTCAGCAGCTGCACAGCGCGTTATCCAATACCTTGCGCAACTCCAGCGGATGATCGACCACCACATCGGCGCCCCAGTGATCGGGGTTGTCGTCCGGATGGATGTAGCCGTAGCGCACTGCGGCGGTACGGGTGCCGGCGTCGCGACCGGACTCGATATCACGCAGGTCGTCACCGACGAACAAGACACTGGCCGGGTCGAGATCGAGCATCTTGCACGCGAGGATCAGCGGCTCCGGGTCGGGCTTGCTGTTCTTCACGTGGTCCGGGCAGATCAACAGCGCCGAGCGCTCTGCCAGCCCCAGCTGTTGCATGATCGGTTCGGCGAAGCGCAGCGGCTTGTTGGTGACCACGCCCCAGAGCAGATTGGCCTTCTCGATGTCGGCCAGCAGCTCGGCCATGCCGTCGAACAGGCGGCTGTGCACGGCGCAGGCCTTGAGGTAGCGCTCGAGGAACTCCTGGCGCAAGGCTTCGAAGCCCGGCGACTCGGGGTCCATCATGAAGGTGATGGCGACCATGGCACGGGCACCGCCGGAGATCTCGTCGCGAATCGCCCGGTCGGCAATCGGCGGCAGGCCGCGCTCGGCGAGCATGGCCTGGCAGATGGCGATGAAGTCCGGCGCGGTGTCGAGCAGGGTGCCGTCCATGTCGAAGAGAACCGCTCTCAAGCGCATCGGTTACTCCTCGCGCAGGGTCTGGATCATGTAGTTGACGTCAACGTCCGCCGCCAGCTTGTAGTGCTTGGTCAGGGGGTTGTAGGTCAGGCCGATGATGTCCTTGACCGCCAGGCCGGCTTCGCGGCTCCAGGCGCCCAGTTCGGAAGGCCGGATGAATTTCTTGAAGTCGTGGGTGCCGCGTGGCAGCAGGCCCATGATGTATTCCGCGCCGACGATGGCGAACAGATAGGCCTTGGGGTTGCGGTTGATGGTGGAGAAGAACACCTGGCCGCCGGGCTTGACCATGCGGAAGCAGGCGCGGATCACCGAGGACGGGTCGGGGACGTGCTCGAGCATTTCCAGGCAGGTCACCACGTCGAACTGCTCGGGCATTTCCTCGGCCAGGGCTTCGGCGGTGATCTGCCGATACTCGACACTGACACCGGATTCCAGTTGGTGCAGCTGGGCCACGGCCAGGGGCGCTTCACCCATGTCGATGCCCATCACGGTGGCACCGCGCTGGGCCATGGCCTCGCTGAGAATGCCGCCGCCGCAGCCGACGTCGAGGACCTTCTTGCCGGCAAGCTTGACCCGCTCGTCGATCCAGTTGACCCGCAGCGGGTTGATGTCGTGAAGCGGCTTGAACTCGCTTTCGCGGTCCCACCAGCGATGGGCGAGGGCTTCGAACTTGGCGATTTCAGCGTGGTCGACGTTGCTCATGGACTATCCTCTAAAGCTTGGAAATCAGGTTGATGCGCCCGCCGGGCGTTGCGTCATCTTCAATTCAGTGCGCCCGATGGCGCGTCAATCAATGTGCCTGAGCGCCGATGCGCTGGCCCCAGGCCCGGGCCGTGGCGCCTAACTGCTGTTCGTCCAGGCGAGTCAGGCGGCGGTCTTCGAGCAGCGGCTTGCCGCCGACCCAGACATGTTGCACGCAGTCGCGGCCGCTGGCGTAAATCAGTTGCGACACCGGGTCGTAGATCGGCTGCCGGGCCAGGCCCGACAGGTCGAAGGCGACCATATCCGCGGCTTTGCCGACTTCCAGCGAACCGATCTCCTGCTCCAGGCCCAGGGCCCGGGCGCCATTGAGGGTCGCCATGCGCAGTGCGCGGTGCGCGTCCAAGGCCGTGGCGGAACCGGCGACGGCCTTTGCCAACAAAGCGGCGGTACGGGTTTCGCCGAGCAGGTCGAGGTCGTTGTTGCTCGCCGCGCCATCGGTGCCCACGGCCACGTTCACGCCGGCTTGCCACAGGCGCTCCACCGGGCAGAAACCGCTGGCCAGTTTCAGGTTCGATTCCGGGCAGTGGATCACGCTGCTGTTGCTTTCTACCAGCAATGCCAGGTCGTCATCGCTGATCTGGGTCATGTGCACGGCCTGGAAGCGCGGGCCGAGCAGGCCGAGGCGGCCGAGGCGCGCCAGCGGACGTTCGCCGCGTTGCTCGACTGACTGCTGCACTTCAAAGGCGGTCTCATGCACGTGCATGTGGATCGCGGCATCGAGCTCTTCGGCGATGACCCGGACTTTTTCCAGGTTTTCGTCGCCAACGGTGTAGGGTGCATGGGGGCCGAAGGCGATCTTGATCCGTGGGTGATGCTTCAGGTCGCCGAACAGCTCGACGGCCTGGCGCAACGACTCGTCGACGCTGGCGGCGCCGGGAATCGGGAAATCCAGGATCGGAATGGCGATCTGCGCGCGCATGCCACTGTTGTGCACGCGTTCGCTGGCGATTTTAGGGAAGAAGTACATGTCCGAGAAACAGGTGATGCCACCCTTGAGTTGCTCGGCGATGGCCAGGTCGGTGCCGTCGCGGACGAAGGCTTCGTCGACCCATTTGGCCTCGGCGGGCCAGATATGCTGCTCCAGCCAGGTCATCAGCGGCAGGTCGTCGGCCAGCCCGCGAAACAGGGTCATGGCGGCGTGCCCGTGGGCATTGACCAGGCCGGGGGCGAGCAGGGTCTCCGGTAGTTCGCGGACTTCCCTGGCGCCGAGTTTCAAGGCCTCGGCCCGGGGGCCGATAAAGGCGATGCGTCCGTCACGAATGCCCAGGCCATGCTCCTTGAGTACCACGCCGGCGGGCTCGACCGGGACCAGCCAGGTCGGCAGCAGGAGAAGATCGAGCGGGGCGGCGGTATTCGGCATCGTGGACGGCTTCCGGGCTTTATCTGAAATAATGGCGAAGTATACCCGAGCGTCCCCACGGGGGGATCGCTATAATCGGCGGCTTTTGTTCCGGAGTGTGGGGTGAATCATGCGCGATCGGCTGTTGGCTGCGGAAAAAGTGAAGGCCATCGATTGGCGTGATGGTGCCTTGTATCTGCTCGATCAGCGCATGCTGCCGTTCGAGGAAACCTGGTTGGCTTACGACGGCGCGGCGGGGGTCGCCGAGGCGATTCGCTCGATGGTGGTGCGCGGTGCGCCGGCCATTGGCATCAGCGCCGCCTATGGCGTGGTGTTGGCGGCGCGGGCCCGAATCGCCGAGGGTGGCGACTGGCTGGCGGCGATGGAAGCCGACTTTGCCCTGCTGGCGAACTCGCGACCGACCGCGGTCAATCTGTTCTGGGCCCTGGACCGCATGCGAGAGCGTCTGGAGCGGGTCAAGGACGGCGCCGATCCGCTGGCGGCCCTGGAGGCCGAAGCGGTGGCGATCCATGACAGCGATCGCGAGGCCAATCTGACCATGGCGCAACTGGGGGTCGACCTGATCCGCAAGCACCAGGGCAATGCCCAGGCAATTCTCACCCACTGCAATACCGGCGCCCTGGCCACCGGCGGTTTCGGTACGGCCCTGGGGGTGATTCGCGGGGCCTTTCTGGAAGGCATGGTCGAGCAGGTCTATGCCGATGAAACCCGGCCCTGGCTGCAAGGCTCGCGCCTGACCGCCTGGGAACTGGCCAACGAAGGCATTCCGGTGACTTTGAATGCCGACTCGGCCGCCGCGCACATCATGAAGACCAAGGGCGTGACCTGGGTGATCGTCGGGGCCGACCGCATCACCGCCAATGGCGATGTGGCCAACAAGATCGGCACCTATCAGCTGGCGGTCTGCGCGATGCACCACGGCGTGCGTTTCATGGTGGTGGCGCCGAGTTCGACCATCGACATGGACCTGGCCAGTGGCGACGATATCCCGATCGAAGAGCGCGACGGCAGCGAGCTGTTGAGTGTCGGCGGTCATCGGGTGGGGGCCGAGGTCGAGGCCTTTAATCCGGTCTTCGACGTGACGCCGGCGGACCTGATCGATGTCATCGTGACCGAAAAAGGCATCGTCGAGCGCCCGGACACCGCGAAGATGGCCCAGTTGATGTGTCGCAAACGCCTGCATTGACCGGCTTTTGTCCCCGGCCGAGGGGTATTTTGCGTGCCAGAAAGGCCGTTATTTTGCCTCTAAGCCCCTCTCGGCGCGCTCCCGGTCGGTTACAGTCGCCGCCCGTCTACTTCCTTGCCTCTGCCGGGGTAGGTGCGTGGCGGCGATTGTGATAACATCCGACGGTTTCCAGGGTAGCCCGAACCGGCTGCCTTCACTGCGCAGATCCAAGGCATAACTCGTTGATTTGTCGTAAGTCGTTGCAGGGCATCAGGCCCGCGGCGGCGAGCTTCGTTCGTCCCATATGGATGTGACGAAGTTTCACCAGAAAAAGGAATCAGGCTTCTCATGGGCGAACTGGCCAAAGAAATCCTCCCGGTCAATATCGAAGACGAGCTGAAACAGTCCTA
>Ga0302157_10000145_pt1 | contig 91186 bp, 88 predicted proteins | sample I_Bog_N3_3_FD_193502 | JGI IMG/M metagenome (GOLD analysis project Ga0302157, IMG submission 193502) | Peat permafrost microbial communities from Stordalen Mire near Abisko, Sweden - I_Bog_N3_3 | ecosystem: Environmental > Terrestrial > Soil > Wetlands > Peat | place: Sweden: Abisko, Stordalen... | reverse complement strand
GGCGCACGCGAGGAACGCCGGTTGCCCCCGTCGGAGGTCGCGGCGCATCGCCCGCGTTGCGCCCTGCGCCAGAGGATTCCCATGGACATCAAGCAAGACCCCAACGCCATTCCCAACTTCAACTCGGGCGGCCGCATCGGCGAGCTGCAGCCGAACGAGCCGGAACAGGCGCAGTCCAGCGTCGAGCTGGATCCGACGGCTGGCGGCGACGGCGCTGCCAGCGAGGCGAACCAGCACGAATCGCTGCTCGACGATGGACGCACGCCGCGCGAGGACGCGTCGAAGAAGGGCGGCGGCGCCATCGACGGCCTGGTCGGCGCACCCTGAAAACCGGACCGCCTAACTCGACAGCGGCAAATGCAAGGTCGCGCAGAGCCCGCCGCCGGGGCGTGCACTGAGTTCCAGTCGTCCGCCTTCGCGTTCGGCGAGCGCGCGCGTGATGTAGAGCCCCAGGCCCAGGCCGGCGCGCCGGTCGCCTTCGCCCTCGGCGCCGGCCCAGCGCAGGAACGGCGTGCCGGCGCTGGCGAGCTGCTCGGCGCTGAGGCCGGGGCCGCGGTCCATCACCGTCACGCAGACGCTGGTGGGCCCCTTCGTGACCTCCACGTCGACGGCGCCGTGGCTCCCGCCGTGGCGGATCGCGTTCTCGACCAGGTTCTCCACCATGCGCCGGAACGCCGCGGGCGGGCAGCGCGTGGACGCCGACGTCCCGCTCAGCAGCACCTCGGGCTCGGCATGCGGCAGGTCGTCGACGATGGCCTGCACCAGCGCGAAGGCGTCGATGCGGGCCGCGTTGCCGCCGGGCGTCTCGGCGGCCGGGCGGAACAGCGCCAGCAGGCTCTCGATGAGCTCGTCCATCTGGCGCACGTCGTCGATGGCGCTGCGCGCGGCCGGAAACTGCTCCAGTTCCGACAGTCGCATGCGCAGGCGCGTCAGGGGCGTGCGCAGGTCGTGCGACACCGTGGCCAGCATCAGGCGCTGCGTGTCGAAGTCGGACTTCAGCTGGCGCGACAGGTCGTTGAACACCCGTGCGGTCTCGCGCACCTCGCGCGTCCCTCGTTCGTCGTCCAGCTGCGGCGGCGCCACGGCGATGCCCACGCTGGCCTGCGGCGACAGCGACTGCCCCAGCAGGCGCGCGGCATCGCTCAGGCGCCGCATCGGCAGCGACAGCGCGCGGGCGGCGATCCAGGAGGCCAGCGCCACGGCGATCACCTTGATGACCGCGTCCAGGCCGATCGACAGCCACGGCGGCTGGCGCGGCCGCGACGGCCAGCTCGCCCCCGCGGGCGGCACCAGCGGCGACTCGCTGGCCAGCAGCGGATGCATCGACTGGCGGATGGGCGGCGTGTCGCGCCAGGGCGGTGGCGGCGCGGTGGCACGGAACACCTCGAACGCCAGCCACGAGCTGATCGAGAACGCCACCAGCAGCAGCAGGAAGATGCGCAGGAAGAGGGTGTCCGCGTTCTTCAGTTTCAAGACGTTCTCAGTAGTGGATGGCGCGGGGGACGCCGCCGCCCGTGGCGATGGCGTCGCCGTTGATGGCGCGCGAACGCGGCGAGCACAGGAACACGACGACGTCGGCCACCTCGCGGGCGTCCACCAGGTGGCGGATGCTGTTGCCCTCGGCCATCTCGCGCTCGATGTCGGCGGCCGGGCGACCCGTGGCGGCGGCCCGCGCCGCGACCAGGGGCGCGGTGCGCTCGGTGCGCGTCAGGCCCGGGTGCACCGCCGTCACCTGGATGCCGGCCGGCCCCAGCTCGTCGGCCATGTTCTTGGTGAGCGCGGCCACGGCCACGTTGCGGATCGACCCGATCGCGCTTCCGGTCTGGCGCGCGGCCAGCCCGCTCACGTTGACGATGCGGCCCCAGCCCGCGGCGCGCATGCCGGGAACGACCTCGCGCGCGCAGCGGATGTAGCCCATCACCTTGGTGTCGATCTCGCGCTGCAGGGATTCGCCCACGATCTCCTCTAGCCGGGGCGGCGCGGCGAAGCCGGCCGGCTCGGCCGCCGCGTTGACGAGGATGTCGATGGATCCGCCCAGTTGCCGGGCCGCTGTGGCCACCGCGTCGCGTACCTGCGCGTCGTCGGTGGTGTCGGCCACCACGGCGATCACGTCGCCGCCGGTCTGCATGGCGAGTTCCGACACCGCGTCCAGCAGCGTCTGCTCGTGGCGCGCCAGCAGCGCCACGTCGGCGCCTTCGAGCAGCAACGCGCGCGCCACGGCCTTGCCGATGCCCTTGCTGCCGCCGGTGACCAGGGCGCGCTTGCCCTTGAGTTGCAGATCCATGACGCTCCTTCGAAGTCCGGGGCCGATTCTGACGCGGCCGACAATCGCAATGCCGCCGACCGGGGCAAGCGGGCGTCATCGGGGCGTCCTATGATCGCCGGGCAACGTGAGCCGCGTGTTGCTGTCCTCGTCCTTCCTGGAGACCCCGCATGAGCCGCCCGTCCACTTCCCGGAGCATCGCGTGAAGGGACGCTGGCGTGGGCTGGCACTCCTGGCGCTGGTGTTGGCGCTGCAGGGATGCGCGTCGCTGGCCGAGCGCGAGAAGACGCCCGGCACCGCGCTGCCGGCGGCCGCGGACAGCCCGCTCGCCGCCCTGCTGCCGCCCGACCTGGTGCCGGGCAGCGGCTCGGCCTTCCGGCCGCTGGCCTTCAGCTCGTACTCGATGGACGCGCGCCTGACGCTGATCCGCCAGGCGCGCCACAGCCTGGACATCCAGTACTACCTGCTGGCCGACGACCTCACCGGCCGCGCCTTCCTGCGCGAGGTGCGCGATGCGGCCCGGCGCGGCGTGCGCGTGCGCATCCTCGTCGACGACCTCTACACGGCCAGCAACGACCGCCTGCTGCAAGGCATCGCGGCGGATCCGAACGTGCAAGTGCGACTGTTCAACCCGTTTCCCGCGGGCCGGGCGTTCAACCTCACGCGCTGGGGGCTGTCGCTGGCCGACCTGGCGCGGCTGAACCACCGCATGCACAACAAGCTGTTCATCGCCGACGGCGTGTTCGCGATCGCGGGCGGCCGCAATATCGCCGACGAGTACTTCTTCCGCAGCCCGCGCGGCAACTTCATCGACTTCGACCTGCTGGTGGCCGGCGACGCGGTGCCCGACCTGGCCGCCAGCTTCGACCGCTACTGGAACAGCCGCCATGTCTACACGCTGGACGCGCTGGAGCCGGACGCGCCGAAGGCCGAGGCGCGGCGCGACGAGTTCGAGCGCCTCACGGCGTCGTCGGTCATGCTGTTCGCGCCGATCATGGACGGCGCGCGCGACTTCCTGGACTACGGCCCGCTCAGCCACGACATGGCGCACCCGCCGCTGAAGATGCTGCGCGGCGCGATCCGCGTGGTGGCCGACAACCCCGAGAAGGTCAGCGGCGAGGCCGCGTCGGGCATGGATCCGACGACCGTGATCTCGCACCTGACGCAGGCCATCGGCGGCGCGCGCGACGACGTGCTGCTTGCCTCGCCGTACTTCGTGCCCGGCAAGGCGGCCCTGGAGCGCCTGTACAAGGTGCGCCAGGGCGGCGTGCCGGTGACGCTGGTCACCAACACCATGGCGTCCAACGACGAGCCCTTCGTCAGCGCGGCCTACGGCCGCTACCGGCAGAAGATGCTGCAGATGGGCGTGCAGATCTACGAGGTGAGCCCGCGCATCCTGCGCATGGACGCGACCTTCGACGACTCGTTCGGCTCGATGCTGGGCACCTCCACCGGCCGCCTGCACGCCAAGATGGTGGTGATCGACCACCAGACGACGGTGGTCGGCTCGATGAACCTCGACTTCCGGTCGGCGCGCGCGAACACCGAGCTGGGCCTGTTCGTGGACTCGCCCGAACTGGCCGCCGACGTCACCGCGCTGGTGGACGAGCTGCGCTCCGTGGGCACCTACCGCATGCGGCTGGGTGGCGCGTCGGGGCGCGACGTGCAGTGGGTGGACGACGAGCCCGATGGCGAGAAGGTCTACGACGCCGAGCCGGAAATCGGCATCGCCACGCTGCTGGAGGTGTGGCTGTTCTCGCCGTTCATCGAGGAAGACCTGTTGTGAGGTCCAGCGTGCGCCGGCTCGTGAAGACGCGGCGCCGCCCGGTGACCGGGTCGTCGAACGCGAACTCGCGCGCCAGCAGCTGCAGGGGCCGGGTCCAGTCGGGCGCCACGCCCGGCGGCGGCTCGGGCAGCAGGCGCGGGTAGATGCGGTCGTTCGCGATGGGCGCGCCGAGCGCCTCCATCTGCACGCGCAACTGGTGCGTGCGGCCCGTGGCCGGCTGCAGCCGGTAGTGCGCCAGCCCGTCGCCGAGGCGCTCGATCATCTCGATCCGTGTCTCGGCGTTGGGCTCTCCGGGGGCGATGCGCACCTGCATGAACCGTGCGCCCGCCGGCTTTTCGATGCGATGGCGCAGCACCTGCGGCGCGGCGAGTTCGGCGTGCCACGGTGCCACGGCCTCGTAGACCTTGTGCACGTCGCGGCCGCGCAGCAGCGCCTGGTAGGCGTCGCGCCGCGCAGGCTGCACGATGAACACCAGCACGCCCGCGGTCTCGCGGTCGAGGCGGTGCATGGGCACGAGCTCGGCGATGCCCAGCTGCTGGCGCGCGCGCACCAGCGCGGTCTCGCGCAGGTGGCGTCCGCCGGGAATCGCCGCCAGGAAGTGCGGCTTGTCGACGACCACCAGGTGCTCGTCCTGGTGCAGCACCTCCATCGCGAACGGCACGCGCGGCTCCGGCGGCGGATCGCGCCAGTACCAGAGCTGCTCGCCCAGGCGACAGGGCGACTGCGCCGCCAGCGGCCGGCCTTGCGCGTCCAGCACGTCGCCGCGCGCCAGCCGCTCGGGCCACTCGGACACCGCCGGAAAGCGCGCCGCCAGGAACGCGAGGACGTCGGGGAAACGGCCGTCGCCCACGCCCACGCGGCTGGCGCCGACACCGTCGCGCGGCGGCGGAACGAAGGCCTCAGTCATGGTCGGCGGCCAGCCGTCGCGCGCGCTGCAGGCGCCAGGCCTCGTCCGGATGTGCGGGGTCGAACACCTGGTCGGCAGTCGTTGTCGTCTCGCGCAGGCGCGTGTCGAGCGCGATGCGGTTGTCGAACACGAAGCACTCGCCCTGCCAGTCGCGCGCGGCGTCGGGCGTGCGCTCGAAGAAGTTGAGGATGCCGCCGTCCAGCTGCCATACCTCCAGGCCCAGGCTGCGCAGCCAGGGCGCGGTCTTGTCGCAGCGGATGCCGCCGGTGCAGTACATCGCCACGGGCCGGCCGGCCTTGCGCCATGCGCCCGCGTGCGCCTGCACCCACGCGACGAAGTCGCGGAAGTTGTGCACCTGCGGATCGAGCGCGCCGCGGAACCGGCCCAGCCGCACCTCGAAGTGGTTGCGGTTGTCCACCAGCACCACGTCGTCGCGCGCCAGCAGCGCGCGCCAGGCGGCGGGCGACAGGTGGCTGGCGTCGCGCTCGTCGGGCGGTGCGTTCGCGTCGGGCAGGCCCAGCGCGACGATCTCCGGCTTGACGCCCACCTTCAGGCGGCCGAACGGCGCCGTGGCGCAGGCGCTGTGCCTGAACGGCATGCCGCGCAGCGCGCCGCCGAGCACGTCGGCGCGCTGCAAGGCGGCCTCGAAGGCGGCGACCGCGTCGGCCTCTCCGGCCAGCGTGCCGTTGATGCCTTCGTGCGCGACGACGATGCTGCCGGTCAGGGCCTGCGCGAGCGCGCGCAGCGCGTCCGCCGCGGCCGCGGGATCGGGCAGCGGGACGAAGCGGTAGAAGGCGCTGTGCAGGAGCGAGGCATCGGACATCAGGGCCCGATTGTCAGGCGTCCGCGCTCGATCGGCTTGACCACGCGGCCCGGCATGCCGGCCTGCAGGCAACGGACCAGGTCCTCGGCCATCGCGCGCGCGTCTGGCCGATGAGGGGCAGAGACGGGTCGATCGCCTCCGGTCGCCTGACGTCGGGGCGCGCCAGTTTCTGCAACTCGTTGTCGGTCGTCGTGGACGCTACCCTGTCCTGGTCCGTCATCGGGTCGGTTCTTGCGCCCGGCAGTACCCGCGGGGCCGTGCCGGCAGCTGTTCGGCACGCGGCTTGCCCCTGCCCGTCTTCGGTGACACTCGCAGCGCGTCCGGGGACAGCGTCGAGCGGATCCATTCATTCCGACGACCATGCACCTTCCTGCCGACCCGGCGCGTTGCGCCCGTGATCCCGTCCGGCGAGCCTTCGGGGGAGCCCGCCATGGATCGTAGGCGCTTCGTCGCGGCGGCGGGGTCGGCCACCGCGCTCCAGCTGGTGGGTTGCGGCGGTGCGGCGGCGCCGGCGCCGCCGAGCGGCCCGAACTGGGCCGCGCTGTCAGCGGGACTGCAGGGCAGCCTGCTGTTGCCCGGCGCGGCGGCGTTCGCCACGGCGGCCCCGGTCTTCAACGCGATCTACGACGCCACCGTGCCGCAGGCGCTGGTGCGCTGCGCGTCGGCCGCCGACGTGGCGTTCGCGCTTGCGTTCGCCGTGCAGAACGACCTGGCCGTGACGCCGCGCTCGGGCGGGCACGGCTACACCGGGAACGCCACCGGCACGGGCCTCGTGATCGACGTGGGCGCCATGAATGCCATCACGCCGGGCACCGGCACCGCCACCATCGGCGCCGGCGCGAAGCTCGTCGACATCTACGACCAGCTGTCCAGCCAGGGCGTGTGCATCCCATCCGGCTCGTGCCCGACGATCGGCATCGCGGGCATCACGCAGGGCGGCGGCATCGGCGTCGTCGACCGCGCCTACGGCCTCACCTGCGACAGCCTCGTCTCGGCCCAGGTGGTGCTGGCCGACGGCAGCATCGTCACCTGCGACGCCACGACGCACGCCGACCTGTTCTGGGCCCTGCGCGGCGGCGGCGGCGGCAACTTCGGCATCGTCACGACGATGACGTTCACCACCTTCGCCACCAGCGACCTCGTCAGCTTCTCGGCCGGCTTCTACTGGGCCGACGCGGCCGACGTGATCGCGGCCTGGCAGGCCTGGCCGCAGACCGCACCCGACACGCTTTGGGCCAACGTGGTGCTGGTTGCCAACGGCAAATCGTACGGGCCCACCGTCGCGGTCTCGGGCATGTTCATCGGCAGCGCCGCCGACTTCGCGCCGATCTGGACCGCGTTCCTCGCCTCGGTGGGCGCCGCGCCCGCGTCGCAGAGCGCGCAGCCCCAATCGTTCCGCGACGCGATGCTCGCCAGCTGCGGCGACCTCACGGTCTCGCAGTGCCACCTCGCCAGCGAGACCAGCGACGGCAGCGTCGCGCGCGACGCGTTCGTGGCCAGCTCCGACTTCTTCGACGCGCCGCTGCCGCTGGCCGGCATCCAGGCGCTGCTGGACGGCGTGTCCGCCCAGGAGCAGGCTGGCGGCCTGTACGTCATCATGGACCTGATGGGCGGCGCCATCGGCAGCGTCGCCCCCGACGCCACGGCCTTCGTGCATCGCAACGCGCTGTTCAGCGCGCAGTACTACCTGGGAGGCCTCGGCGGCAGTTCGGCCGAGGTGGCGTCGGCGCGCGGCGTGGCCAGCGGCCTGCGCGCGGCGATGGCGCCCTGGAGTTCCGGCGAGGCCTACCAGAACTACCTCGACCCGGACATCTCGAACTGGCAGCAGGCGTACTACGGCGCCAACTACGTGCGGCTGATGCAGGTGAAGGCGGCGTATGACCCGAATCGGGTGTTCGACCCGGCGCAGGGGATTGAAACGGGGTAGGGCGGACGCTGCGGATCCGGGCGCGTGAGGCGGCGATCCGAGCGCTACGGGCGCGCCGGCCCTTCCGGGGTCGTCGTGCAAAATCGGCTTGCATGAACTACTTCATTCCCCCGGGATGGACTGCAGCCTAAGTCGAGCAGGAGCTCATCGGGCCGCCTTCGCGTGCCTACGCGCCGTTCGCGCCACTCGAGATCATCGATCGCGCCGACTGGGCGCAGTTGACTTGCGCCCTGTTCCCCGCGGGGGGTTTCAACGGCGTCACGCGCGCGCTGCTCCACCCCGACGAGGTCGAAGCCCGCATCAGCGAGGTAAGCGAGCACTATGCCCGACGCGAGCTCAGGTTTCGGTGGACCGTCATGCCGGATTCGCTGCCGCTCGACCTGGGGACTCGCCTCAAGGCGCGCGGTCTGACCGAGTTGCAGTTGCTGGGCTTGGCCACCAGCTCCTCCACCCCCGTGGGAGTGGCGGCATCGGGTGTGCGCGTTGTTGCGGTGGGTCGCGCCGAACTCGCGGCGCACGACGCCGTCGTGTCCGAGGGCTGGGGCGCGCCCCCAGGTGCGCTTGGCGACTACCACCGTGCCGCACTTGCCGACCCGCGGCGCGCGCATCGGCTGTTCCTCGCCCTGGTCGATGGCGTGCCGGCGGGCGTCGCCTCGGCCATGGTCTTCGAGCGCTCGATGTACCTGCTGGGTGGAGTCGTGTTGCCGCGCTTTCGCCGCAGAGGCGTCTACCGCGAGCTCGTGGCTGCGCGGGCGCGCGTCGCTCAGTCCCTGGGCCTGCCGCTTCTCACCACCCACGCGATGATGGATACATCGGCGCCGCTGCTGGCGGCGCTGGGATTCGACACGTGGTTTCGTTTCTCGGCCTACCTGGGCTGAACCGCGAAGCCGGGTCCTGTTGGAGGAGCCTCTCGTCCATCAGCGGGTTGCCGCACCTGACTGCGCCGACAGCGCTGCTGTCGAGCATGTACCGGCCCCGTACCACAAACGACGGCCGGATCCGCGCCTCGATCAAGAGTAGACTCCGCCCTTTTTTCCACTGCGACAGTGTCTGGCAGCTTGGCGCGCGATTCGCGCCGCACCCCTCTTACCGGCTCGGCGTTCATCCGCGCGCTCGCGGCGCTGGACGACCTCCCCGCCGCGGCCGCGCCCGATGATTTCGCGCAGCGCCTCGCCCATTGGTTCGACTGGACGCACGCGTTCTCGCTGTCGGCGGCGTTGAGCGATGCGGGGTCGCGCCCGGACGTGCCCGGCTTCGGCGGACGCGGCGCGCTCGCCGCGGACGAGCGCGAGCTCGCGCGCGTGCGAACCGCGCTCGCGCGCACGATCGCGGAGGCGCCCGACGGCGGGCCGCCGCCGCGCCGTTTCGGCCGCCCGCTGGCCGGCGCCGTCGCGACCGCGGAGACGGCGGTCGACTTCGCCACCCACCGCCAGCGCTACACCCGGTGCCAGCTGGCGATGGAGACGCAGGTCGTGCCGCTGCGGCGGCGTCTGCGCTCCTCGCTGGCCGATCGCTCGTCGTCGCTCGCCAGGCTGGCCGAACTCGACATCGTGATGGAGCAGGTGGTGGGCGCGCAGGAGCGTGCGCTGCTGGCCACCGTCGGTGCGCGCCTGGAGCCGCTGTTCGACCGCCTGCGCGCCGGATCGTCCGAAACCCTTTCCCGGCCCGGCCCGTGGCTGGACGAGTTCCGTCGTGAGATGCGCAACCTGCTGCGCGCCGAACTCGAGCTCCGCCTGCAACCCGTCGAAGGCCTGCTCGCGGCCTGCCGCCAGTCGTTTTCAGATCGCCCATGAATCAAATTCCCCGCCACGCCGCCTTCCTCGCGGGCCTGGCCGTCGTCGCCTGGGTCGGCGCCGGCTACCTGCTCACGAACCCGCTGGCGCTCGCCATCACCGTCCTCATCGGCGCGCTGTACCTGGCGGGCGCGCTGGAGCTGCAACGCTTCCGCCGCGCCAGCGACGCGCTCGCCAGCGCGGTCGCCGATCTCCCCGAGTCGCCCACCACCCTGCGCGCGTTCCTGCAGCGCGTGCCGGGCTCGCTGCGCAACAGCGTACGCCGCCGCGTGGAAGGCGAGGCCGTCGGCCTGCCCGGCCCGACGCTCGCGCCGACGCTGGCCGGCCTGCTGGTGCTGCTGGGCATGCTGGGCACGTTCCTGGGCATGATCCTCACGCTGCGCGGCACCGGCGCCGCGCTGGAGACTGCCACCGACCTCGTGGCCGTGCGCAACTCGCTGATCGCCCCGGTCAAGGGCCTGGGCCTGGCCTTCGGCACCTCGGTGGCCGGCGTGGCCGCGTCGGCCGCGCTGGGCCTGCTGGCGGCGCTGGCCCGGCGCGAACGCCTGGGCGTGGCGCAGCAACTGGACGCGCGCATCGCCACCAGCCTGCGTCCGTTCTCGGTGGCGCACCAGCGCGAGGAGTCGCTGTCGCTGCTGCAGCGCCAGGCCGACCTGATGCCGGCGCTGGTGGACAGCCTGAAGTCGCTGATGGACACGCTGGCCACCCAGGCCGACGCGTCCAACACCCGCCTGCTGGCCAGCCAGGAACGCTTCCAGGGCCAGGCCGAGACGGCCTACGCCGGGCTCGCAGCCTCGGTCGACCGCACGCTGCAGGCCAGCCTCGCCGAAGGCGCGCGCATCGCCGGCGACACCATTCGCCCCGTGGCCGAGGCCACGCTGGCCGGCATCGCGCGCGAGACCGCCGCGCTGCACGCCGCGCTCGCCGGCACGATGCAGGGCCAGCTGGACCAGCTGTCCACGCGCTTCGAGGCGAGCACCGCCACCGTGGCCGAGTCGTGGCGCGAATTGCTTGCGCGCCACGCCCGCGCGGGCGACGACCTGGCCGCCACGCTGGCCGCGTCCCACGAGCGCTTCGCCGAGACCTTCGAGGCGCGCTCCGCCACCTTGCTGGCCACGGCGGCCGCCACGTTCGAACGCCACGCCGCCGCGTCGCTGGACATGGCGCAGAAGGCCCACGCCGAACTGCAGTCGTCCTCGGCCGCGCGCGACCGGCAGCGCGTCGAGGCGATGGCGCAATCGCTAGCGGCCATGGCCGATTTGCTGGAGCAGCGATGGCAGCAGGCCGGCGCGCAGTCGCTGGCGCAGCAGCAGCGCGTGGTGGAGACGATGGAGCGCACCGCGCGCGACATCACGCTGCAGGCCGAGACCCAGGCCCGCGGCACCATCGCCGAGATCGGCCGGCTGGTGCAGGCCGCGTCCGAGGCGCCGCGCGCCGCGGCAGAGGTCATCTCCGAGCTGCGCCAGAAGCTGTCCGACAGCATGGCGCGCGACAACACGATGCTGGATGAGCGTGCCCGCATCCTCGTGACGCTGGGCACGCTGCTGGACGGCGTCAACCAGGCCGCCAGCGAACAGCGCGGCGCGATCGACGCGCTCGTCACCTCGTCGGCCGCGGTGCTCGAGCGCGTCGGTGCGCGCTTCACCGACCAGGTGCACGCCGAGACCGGCAAGCTCGCCGACGTGGCCGCGCAGGTCACCGGCGGCGCGGCCGCGGTGGCGGGCCTGGGCGAGGCCTTCGGCGCCGCGGTGCGGTCGTTCACCGAGTCCAGCGACCGCATGGGCGCGCACCTGGAGCGCATCGACGGCGCGCTCGGCGCGCAGATGGCGCGCAGCGACGAGCAGCTCGCGTACTACGTGGCGCAGGCGCGCGAGGTGATCGATCTCAGCATCCTGTCGCAGAAGCAGATCATCGAGGACCTGCAGCGCCTGGCCGGCCGCCAGGCCGCGGAGGCGCTGGCGTGATCGCCGACGAGTTGGACGATGGCGGCGTGGACGCGTCCACGCCGGTGTGGGCGGTCTTCGGCGACCTGATGGCCGGCCTGCTCGGCGCATTCGTGCTGATCCTGCTGTTCGCGCTGGCGTCGCAGCTGGAGCTCGTGACGCGGCTGCAGGACGAGATCCGGCAGCACCAGCAGGAGCTGCAGCGCCGCGCCGAACTGGAGCGCGCGCTGGCCGTGCCGCTGGCCGCGGGTCGCGTCACGATCGACCACGGCCGCATCGACATCAACGGCGCCGTGCTGTTCGCGTTCAACTCCGCCGAGCTGCAGCCCGACGGCCGCGCGCTGCTGGCGACGCTGGCCGGCCCCATCGCGACCTACCTCAAGTCGCGCGACGAGATCCTGATGGTGAGCGGCTTCACCGACGACCGCCAGGTGCGCGGCGGCAACCACCAGTTCGCCGACAACTGGGAGCTGTCCGCGCAGCGCGCGCTGACCGTCACGCGGGCGCTGGTCGAAGACGGCGTGCCGTCGGCCGACATCTTCGCCGCCGCGTTCGGGTCGCAGCAGCCCGTGGCCGACAACGCCGACGCGGACGGCCGCTCGCGCAACCGCCGCGTGGAGATGGCACCCACGCCGCGGCCCAGCCGCGCGCCCCTCGCCACGCCGGCCAGCGCGCCCCATGCCTGAGTCGTCAAGCCCGAAGCGCGGGCCGCTGGGCGAACTCGTGGCCTACGTGGCGCGCCAGAAGCCCACCCCGGTGCTGGGCGTGACGGACCCGCCGCGCGCCGATGCGGCGGACAAGCCCGCGTCCGAGGCCCGCACGCTGCAATTCTTCAAGCGCACCTGGTCGCGCCTGAGCGCCGACCAGCGCCTGGCGCAGTCGCGCGCGTGCCTGCCCGACAACGCCGGCCCGCTGAACTCGCAGCACCTCGTGCATCGCTCGCTCACCCTGATGCGCGAGCTGTCGCCGGAGTACCTCCAGCACTTCGTGGGGTACATCGACGCGCTGCAGTGGGTGGAGCAATCCGGCGAGGCCGCCGCGCAGGCGGTCGGCACGCCGCGCCGCAGCGCGGCCCTGCGGCGCGGCTGATCCAGAACCTGTGAACGGGGCCTGGCCCCCGCTCCACGTCGGACATGGAAGAAGCCGTCATCCTGCGCGAAGCGAAGCGGAGTCGCAGGATCCATCCCTGAGAAAGCGCATCGGCCGGCGTGGATCCTGCGGCTGCGCGCAGGATGACAGGGGCAGCGCGTTCAGCAGGTTCTCAGGGCGCGGGCTCGAAGCCGGCCGCCTTCACCCTCTCGTCGATCTTCGGCTCCGCCTTGCGCGCGGCCGCGAGGTCGGCCTGGGCCTCGGCCGTCTCGCCCAGGCGCATGTGCACCAGGGCGCGACCGTACAGCGGCCAGACGTCAGTGGGCTGCGTCCTGATGGCCGCGTCGAAGTCGGCCCTGGCCTTCGCCGGCTGGTCCAGGCGCAGGGACAGCCAGCCCCGGGTGTCGAGGAAGTGGGGGTTCTTCGAGTCGTCGTCGATGGCGGCGTCGCAATCCTTCCTCGCCCGGTCCAGCTCGATGTCGGCCTGCACGCGGGCCCAGCAACGGCTGTTCTGCGCGGACGGCACCATGACGTCGTTCGGGTGGTTGTCGATCCATAGCGTCCACTGCTTGATGGCCTGGACGGGCGAGCCCAGGACGTTGTAGAGGCGCGCCATGTTCGCGCGCAGGTTGGACAGCGGCGGCAACGTGTCGTCCAGGAAGGCGAGGTCCTCCAGCGAGCGCGCATGGTCGGTGTTGCGCGGCAGCATGTAGGCGCGCTGCATGCGCGCGTCGGCAAGCTTGGGATCGAGCGTCAGCGCGGTGTCGAGGTCGGCGAGCGCCTTGGGGAAATCCTTCAGCTGTTGATGCACGACGGCGCGCGTCGCGTGGAATGCGGCGTTGCCGGGCTCCAGCGCGCAGGCGCGGTCGAGGTCGGCCAGCGCGGCCACGTAGTCCTTGCGGGCCAGCGAGGCCGAGCCGCGCCGGAACAGGTCGTCGGCCGACAGGGCCTCCGCCGCCGTCGCGGGCGCCGAGGCCGCGGCCTCGGTCTTCTCCCCGACGTTGCGCGCGAACACGGGGCCCCCGTTGTAGGTGAAGAACATGCGCGAGCGCTTCTTCGAGATGTAGATGTGGTGCGAGAGGAAGAAGTCGATGCCCAGGAGCATGTCGAAGTCGCGCGCCTCGAAGTCGCTCACGTCGAGGTGGTTGTGCGTCACGGTCTCTCCACCGAGCTCGACGCTGTCGAAGTCGGCGGCCCAGTCCTTGACCCGGCCCTTGCCGACGCCGTGCAGGTCGCCGATGGGTTGCAGGTCGGTGTCCTGGAGGCCGGCCCGCTTCGCGGCGTGCAGCGACACGAGGGTCGTGGCGCCGGTGTCGAACAGGGCCAAGGTCTCGTGGCCGTTCACCTTGACCAGGGCTCGGATGGCCGGCGTCTTGTCCCGGCGATCGCCGTCGCGGTCGCGTATCAGCGGGAGCTCGGAGACCGGCATGTCGCGCGCCCAGTACGCCATGTTGGACTTCTCGCAGTCCTCGTTGGGGATCACGAAGCGGATCACGCCATGCGCCAGGTCGTATTCGGTGTCGAAGACCGCCAGGATGTTGCGACCCAGCAGGCCCATGCCGCCCAGCCCCGAATCATTGCCGCCGACGACGAACTCGATGTCCGGGATCTCGCCGGAGAGCAGTTGCAGGTGATCCACCGTGGTCATCCTCGGGTCCACCATCTTGCCCGCGATGCCGTCCACCGAGAAGCCGAAGGGCAGGTGCTCGAGCTTCAGGCCCAGCTCCTCGGTGGAGGCGCGGGTCAGGATGCTGAAGAACGCGCCGGTGTCGACCACCAACGGAATCTTCGTGCCGTTGATGCCCAGGGTGGCGATGGCCCGGGAGCCCTCCATCCTGACGGGCATCTCCATGAACTGGATCTGGCACTTGGCCTGGACCGACACCGTGCTGGCGAGCGCCAGCGCACCTACCGCAAATTTAAGCAGGCTCATGGCCGCCCTCCAGTTTGTTGTTCCACCAGCCCCAGTTCCTGCATGTCTTCCACGATCGTCGGCTGCAGCTTGCGCGCCGCCGCGAGGTCGGCCTGGCTCGCATCGGCGTTGCCCAGGCGGGCCTGCGCGATGCTGCGGCCGAACAGCGCCGTCGCGAGCTCGGTGTTGCGCGCCAGCGCCTTGTCGAAGTCGGACTTCGCCTTGGCCCACACGCCCATGCGCAGCCGCACCCAGCCGCGGCTGGCCAGGAAGGAGGCGACCTTGTCGTCGAGGTCGAGGTCGATGGCGTTGTCGCAGTCGTCCAGCGCCTTGTCCAATGCGAGGTTCAGGCGCACGCGTGACCAGCAGCGCTCGTCGTAGGCGTCGGCCAGGCCGATGTCGTGCGGATGGAACTGGATCCAGGCATCGAGCTGCGCGAGCACCTGCGCGGGCATGTGCAGCGCGGCGTAGAGATCGGCCATGGACGAGCGGATCTGCGATTGCGGCGGCAGCGTGCGGTCCAGCTCGGCCAGGTCGGCGAGCGCCGCGTCGCCCTGGTCCTGCTCGTGGAACATCCACGCACGCCGCATGCGGGCGTCGGCCAGCGTCGGGTCGAGTTGCAGGGCGGTGTCCAGGTCGGCCCGCTCCGCGTCCGGATGCTTCAGCCCTTCCTGCACGGAGGCGCGCGCCGCGAAGCAGGCCGCATTCCGGGGTGCCAGCGCGCAGGCGCGGTCGAGGTCGGCGAGAGCGCCCTCGAGGTCGCCGCGCGCCCGCGATGCGGCGCCGCGCCGCAGGTAGCCGTCGGCGTCGAGCGTCTCCGCGGCGCCGGAGGCCGCCGTGGCCTCGGCGCTGGCGTGCGCGGCCTTGTTGAGCCTGAAGACGGGGCCGCCGTTGTACGTGAAGTACATGCGCTTCTGCTGGGCCGACACGTAGAGGTGGTGCGACAGGAAGAAGTCGACGCCGAGCAGCATCTCGGCGTCGTCCATCTCGAAATCGCCTACCTCGAGCAGGTTGTGGTTGATCTGCTCGCCGCCCAGCTCGAAGCGGTCGAACGAGGCCGTCCACTCGCGCGCCGTGCCCTTGCCCGCGCCGACCATCTGGCCGGCGGGCGTCATGTCCTGCTCCCTGACGCCGGCGTGCTTCGCGGCGTCCAGCGTGACGGTGGTGGTGGCGCCGGAGTCGAACTCCACGTCGATGTCCTTGCCGTTGAGCCTGGCCGTGGCGCGCAGCGGCTGGTGGCTGAACAGGCGGTCGTAGTCGACCAGCAGGTCGACGCGCGACACCGTGGCGGGATCGTCTGCCCAATAGGCCATGTTGGTCTTGCCGCACTCGTCGTTGGGGAACACGAAGCGGATCATGCCGTGCGCGAGGTCGTATTCGGTGTCGGCGAAGTTCAGCAGGTTGCGGCCGATGAGGCCCATGGCGCCGCTGCCCATCTCGTTGCCGCCCACGATGAAGTCGGCGTTGGGGATCGTGCCCTTGGACAGTTTCAGTCGATCCACCGTCGTGACCCGCACGTTGACGCGGCCGACGAGGCCCTGCACGACGAGGCTCGGGTCGCGGTGCGTGGCCAGCTTCAGCTGCGCCGCCGCGGCCTCGTTGAGAAAGCTGAAGAACGCACCGGTGTCCACCATCAGCGGCACGTCCTGGTCGTTGATGCTGACCGTGGCCATCGCGCGCATGCCCACCATGTGCACGGGCAGCTCGGCGACCTTGAGCTCGCACGCGGCGCAGGCGCCGGCGGGCGCCAGCGAGGCCAGCCCGAGCAGGGCGCTCGAGACGAGGCCGACCGGCCGCGGCCGGTCGTGGTGTGCGTGCATGGATCCTCCCCCTGTCGATGCGGATGCGGACGGCGCGGGCCACGTGGCCGGGCTGTCCTGTTTTCCCGGACTGTAAGACACTTCGCGCCCGGTGGATCCGGCACCGAGGGGCCCACGACGCGGTGGCCGCAGAATCGAGGCCTGCGTCCAGACGGAGAATTCGCCCATGCCAGCCGACACCCACCCCGACATCCACGACAACGTCGCCGCCCACCGCTTCGAGAAGATCGTCGACCGCCATGCCGCGGTCGCCACCTACGCGATAGCCGGCGACACGATCACGTTCATCCACACCGTGGTGCCCGAGGCCCTGCGCGGTCGCGGCATCGCGCGCGAGCTGGTGGAGTTCGCGCTGGCCTCCGTGCGCGAGCGCGGGCTCAAGGTGGTGCCGCAGTGCGAGGTGTTCGACGCCTACATGCGCAAGCACCCCGAGACGCACGACCTGCTCGCCGATCCGACGCTGTTCGACACGCCGGCGCGGCGCGGCTGACGCGCCGCCCAACCTGCCCACCCGGCAACCGCCGTACCTGGCGCGCGGGCGCGCTGAATGCCCGGAGCCGGGTGCGCCGCTGACGGCGCGAAGGAGGTCCGGGCATGTCCACCCCATCGATTCCAGGCCAGCCCGCGCAGGCCGAAGGCACGTGCGGCCGCCCGCTCACGATCGCCGAGCTCGCGGTGGTCCTCGAGGAACTCGATCGCGTGGTCGGCGAACTGCAGGACTCGCTCAACGAGATCGCGCTGCCGTTCGACGATGCGTCCCAGGTCGCGGCCCGCGACGCCATCGCGGCGGCGCGGCGCGGCTGACTCAGGCCGGCGCCTTCTCGCACGTCGCCGCCAGCCGTTCCAGCGCGGCGAAGACCGCTCCCGGATCGGAGACGCCGGTGCCGAGCGCCACGTAGGCATCGGGCCGGACCAGGTAGACGAGCCCGCTGTCGTAGCCCACCGCCGAGTCCGCGTGCACCACGGTCGCCAGCGCGGCCAGCGCCGGCGGCAGTTCGATGGGCGCGCCGCCGACCGCCAGCACGGCGAAGCGGCCCGTGGCCAGTGCGGCGTGCAGGCGGGGGAAATCGCCGCCGGCTGCGGGTCATCGCACCGGCATTGCGCAGCACCTGTTCGCCGATCGCGCTGCGCTCGGGCGAATAGCTGTCCAGGAGTGCCGGGGCAGCGTCGCCGTGCCACACCACGGCGAGCTTCCAGGCCAGGTTGATCGCGTCCTGCATGCCCGTGTTCATGCCCTGGCCGCCGGCCGGGCTGTGCACGTGCGCCGCGTCGCCGGCCAGGAACACCCGCCCGTGCCGATAGTCTTTCACCTTGCGTTCGTTGATGCGGAAGCGGCTGAGCCAGTTCGGATCGCTGCCGACGAGCCCCGGCGGCCCGCGGCGATCGATCAGCGCCTGGATCTGCGCCAGCGTGGGTGCGGGTGCGTCGGCGCCCACGACCGCGGTGAGCCCGATGTCGGCGATGACGCGAAAGCGCGGGCCGGCGATGGGGAAGAACGCCATCACGCCGTCGCGCATCCAGCAGATGGTGATCTCGTCGCGCGCCAGGTCGCCCGCGATCTCGAGGTCGGCCAGCATCCGCTCGGACGGCAGGGTGTCGCCCTCGAACGTGGCGCTCGACAGCCCGTGGCGAACGGTGCTGTGGGCGCCGTCGCAGCCCGCGAGCCAGTCGGCGCGGACGCGCTCCTGGCTGCCGTCGGCGCGCGTCGGCAATGCGTCCACGCCGTCGCCCACCTCGTCGAACGCGGCGAGCGAGGTGCCGCGCTCCACCGCCAGGCCGACGTCGGCCTGGCGCGTCTCCAGCAGGCGCTCCGTCTCGCTCTGCGCCGCCCGGGCCAAGCCGACGGCCGCGACCCTGCGGGCCGGCTGTCCTCCCTTTTGGGGATGGTGGCACCGCGCCGGTGCTCCGATGATCCCGGGGCTCGGCACCGGGGCGGTCCTCGTTCGCCGGGTGAGGGTATCCACCCGTCTTTCACCAAGGAAGCACCATGAACCTGATCGAACGCGCGAAGGCCATCCTCCTCAAGCCGGCCGAGACCTGGCCCGTGATCGACGCCGAACCGGCGACGGTGGCGTCGATCTACAAGGACTGGCTGATCATCATGGCCGCCATCCCGGCGGTGTGCTCGTTCATCGGGCTGTCGCTCGTGGGCATGGGTTTCGGAATCCGCATCCCCATCGTCTACGGCCTCGAGAGCATGGTCGTGCGCTACGTGCTGTCGCTGGCCATCGCCTTCGTGATGGCGCTCATCGTCGACGCGCTGGCCCCCACCTTCGGCGGTCAGAAGAACCAGGTGGCCGCGCTGAAGGTGGTGGCCTACGGGTCCACCGCGAGCTACGTCGCGGGCATCCTGAGCCTGCTGCCTGCGCTGGGCCTGCTGGGCATCATCGCCGCGTGCTACTCGATCTACCTGATCTGGCTGGGCCTGCCGGTGCTGATGAAATGCCCGAAGGACAAGGCCGCCGGGTATACGGCGGTGGTGATCATCATCGGCATCGTCGCGGCCATCGTCATCGGCTCGCTCTCGGCGATCTTCACGCCCTCGCGCGGCCTGATGTTCGGCGGACAGTCGGGCGGTACCTTCGGCATCAAGACACCCGACGGCGAGGTCAACGTCGACACCGGCGCCCTGGCCGCCGCGGCCCAGCGCATGGACGCGGCGCGCGCGAGCATGGAGTCGGCACAGAAGTCGGGCGACCCGGCCTCGGCCGTCGCCGGCCTGGGCGCGATGATGGGCGCGCTGACGGGCTCGGGCGGCACGCCGATTCCGGTGGCCGACCTGAAGGCGCAGCTCCCCGACGCGCTCGGCGCGCTCAAGCGCGAATCGCTCGAGACCAGCGGCGGCTCCGCCATGGGCATCTCCAGCTCGGTGGCCAAGGCCACCTACGTCGGCGGCGACCAGCACGCGCAACTGAGCATCTCCGACCTCGGCGGCCTGGGCGGCCTCGCCTCGGTCGCCACCTGGGCCAACGTGACGGAGGACAAGGAAACGCCGGATGGCGTCGAGAAGACCTACAAGGACAGCGGCCGTACCATCCACGAGGAGTACCGAAAGGATGGCAGCCACTCCGAGTACACGGTGATCCTGAAGAACGGCGTGATCGTGGAGACCAGTGGCGACAAGGTGGATGGCGCCACGCTCAAGTCCATGGCCAGCGCGATCAACCTCGGTGCGCTCGAGTCGATGAAGCGTCCCGTGAAGTCGTGAGCAGACTCTAAAGGCGCCGTACCGCAGGCGTAGAGTTCAGTTCACCTCAACAACATGATCGCCCCATGACATTCGCTGGCCGCTACTCGAAGGATGGTTCATCCCCCAACGGCGCCGCACTCCTGCGCGACGCCATCATCGGCGCGATCGTGCTGATCGTGCTGGCGTCGTTCTGGCCGCTCCGCACGGTGCCCACGGGCTCGCGCGGCGTGATCACCGTGGGGGGTGCCATCCGTGGCCTCCAGGGCGAGGGCTTCACGATCTTGCTGCCGTGGCAGAAGCTCGACGTGTTCAGCATCCGCGCGGAACAGGCCGACATCGAGAACGCCGAGGGCTCCACCTCGGACACGCAGCCGGTGAAGGTGAGCCTGACGGTGCGCTACTCGATCGCGCCCGATCGCGTGACCGAGGTCTACGAGAAGTACAGCCACGACGGCAACCTCGCCAACTACGTGCAGACGGCCACGCAGGAAGTGTTCAAGGCGGTCACCGCGCGCTACTCGGCGCCCGACCTGATCAGCCGGCGCGCCGCCGTCTCCAACGACATCACGTCGGCGCTGCGCGCCAAGCTCGCCAACTACGGCGCGCAGGTGATCTCCATCGACATGCGCAACTTCTCGTTCAGCGACAGCTACATGCGCGCCATCAACGACAAGGTGACGCAGGAGCAGTTGCGCCTGGCCGCCGAGAACAAGCTGAAGACGGTGGAGGCCGAGCAGAAGCAGAAGGTCGCGATCGCCGAGGCCGAGGCCAACGCCGTCAAGGCCACGGCCGACGGCGACGCCTACGCCAAGATCAAGGTGGCCACCGCCGAGGCGCAGTCGCTGCAGGTGCAGAACGATGCGCTGGCCAAGAACAAGGACGTGCTGGAACTGCGCCGCATCGAGGTGGAGCTCACCAAGGCGCAGCGCTGGAACGGTGCGCTGCCCACGTCGGTGTACGGCAGCGCCCCGATCCCGTTCATGAATGTCGGCACGGGCGGCGGCAAGTAGGCCTGTCTAGACAGGCGCGGACCTGTGGCATCATCGCGCCGGCCCGTGGGACGCGCCTGGCATGTGTCATGCTTGTCTCACGGCTCCCCGAGTCGATCCGCGAGACCTTCCGCATGTCCCTGGCAATGCCATGAGCGCCGAACCGCTGTTGCAGGTCGAGGGCCTCGTCACCACCTTCAAGACGTCGCGCGGCCCGGTTCGTGCCGTGGACGGCGTCAGCCTGAACGTCGCGCGCGGCCAGACGGTGTGCATCGCCGGAGAGTCGGGTTGCGGCAAGAGCGTCACGGCGCTGTCGGTGATGGGCCTGCTGCCCGATTCCGCGCAGGTGGAGGGCGGCGCCGTCCGCTTCAACGGCGTCGACGTGCTGACGCTGCCGCCCGCCGAGCGCCGCGGCCTGCGCGGGCGCAAGCTGGCGATGATCTTCCAGGAGCCGATGACGGCACTGAACCCGGTGCTCACGATCGGCCACCAGGTCGCCGAGGTGTTCGCGATCCACGGCACCGCCGGCCGGCGCGAGGCGCGCGAGAAGGTGCTGGCGTTGCTGCGCCAGGTGAAGATCCCCGATCCCGAGCGCCGCTACGACGCCTACCCGCATCAACTGAGCGGCGGCATGAAGCAGCGCGTGATGATCGCGATGGCGCTGGCCAACCGGCCCGAGCTGCTGATCGCCGATGAGCCCACCACGGCGCTGGACGTCACGATCCAGGCCCAGGTGCTGCACCTGCTGCGCGAGCTGCAGCGCGAGCTGGGCACCGGCATCGTGTTCGTCACGCACGACCTGGCGGTGGTGGCGGAGATCGCCGACCGCGTGGTGGTGATGTACGGCGGCCGCGTGGTGGAGCAGGGCGGCGTGGTCGACGTGCTGGAGCATCCGGCGCATCCCTACACGGTGGGCCTGCTGGGCGCGCGGCCGCGCCCCGGCCAGACGCGCCACGATGGCCACCGGCTGAACGTGATTCCCGGCAGCGTGCCGTCGCCGCTGGTACGCATCGAAGGCTGTCGCTACCAGACGCGCTGCCCGCGTGTGCAGGCGCGCTGCCGCGAGGAGGTGCCTGCGCTGGCGCCCGTCGCGCAGGGCGCCGCCGACGGCCATGCGGCGGCCTGCCACTTTCCCGAAGGCGGGCTCGCATGACGGTGCCGGTGCTGCTGCAGGCCGAAGGGCTGTCGGTCGAGTTCCCGGTGCGCGGCGGGCTGCTCAAGCGCGAGATCGCGCGGCTGCGCGCCGTCGACAACGTGAGCGTGACGCTGCGCTCCGGCGAGGTACTGGGCATCGTGGGCGAGTCGGGCTGCGGCAAGACCACGCTGGGGCGCGCGATGGTGGGCTTGTATCCGCCCACCGCGGGCCGGCTGCTGGTGGAGGGTCGCGACGTGGCCACGCTGGACGAGGCCCAGCGGCGCCTGCTGACGCGCGACGTGCAGATGGTGTTCCAGGATCCGTTCGCGTCGCTCAATCCGCGCAAGCGCATCCGGCAAATCCTCGAGGTTCCGTTCGAGGTACACGGGTTGGCCAGCGGGGCGGAGCGCGAGGCGCGCATCCGCGAGCTCGTGGAGCTGGTGGGCCTCGCGCCCGAGCACCTCGATCGCTGGCCGCACGAGCTCTCGGGCGGCCAGCGCCAGCGCATCGGCGTCGCGCGCGCGCTGGCGCTGCAACCCAGGGTGATGGTGCTGGACGAGCCGCTGTCGGCACTCGACATGTCGATCCAGTCGCAGGTGCTCAACCTGCTGGTGGACCTGCAGCAGCGCTTCGGCCTGAGCTACGTGTTCATCTCGCACGACCTGTCCATCGTCGAATACCTGTGCGACACCGTCGCCGTGATGTACCTGGGCCGCGTGGTCGAGACCGCGCCGGCCGCGGCGCTGTTCGCGGCGCCGCGCCACCCCTACACCCAGGCGTTGCTGGCCGCCGTGCCCGACCCGGTGCCGCGGCGCGAGCGCGTCACGCGTCCGCTGGAGGGCGACGTGCCGAGCCCGCTGCAGGCGCCCGCCGGCTGCAGCTTCCATCCGCGCTGCCCGCTCGCGCAAGCGCGCTGCCGTGAGAGCGTGCCCGAGTTGCGCGTGATCGACACGGCGGGCCTGCAGCGCGCCGCGTGCCACCTTCTTTGAACGCGAGGCCGGCCATGAAGCCCGTTCGCCGCGCGCTGTGTTTGCTGGGACTGCTGTTGGCCGGTGGCCTGCCCGGCCCCGCCCTGGCCGACGAGCCAGCGGTGCTGACGATGGCGCGCTACGCCGAGTTCGACACGCTCGATCCGGTGGCGACCTTCACCGTCGTCTCCGACCAGTTGCTGGAGCTCGTCTACAGCACGCTGATGGACTATGCCTACCTGGAGCGTCCCTACAAGCTGGAGCCCGGGCTGCTTGCCGCGATGCCCACGCTGTCGGCCGACCGGCTCACGCTCACCTTCAGGCTGCGCGGCGGCGTGCGGTTCATGGACAGCCCGTGCTTTCCAGGCGGCAAGGGTCGCGTGGTGAATACCGACGACGTGCTGTATTCCCTCAAGCGCTTCGCCGACGGCCGCCTCAACGACAAGACCTGGTGGGCGATGAAGGACGCGGTGGTGGGCCTGGATGCCTACCACGCGGCGACGCTGAAGGCCGCCCCCGACGCCGACCTGACGGGCGCCGAGGTCGGCGGCCTGCACAAGGTGGACGCCACGACCTTCACGATCCGGCTGACGCGCGACAACCCGCTGTTCCTCTACGCGTTGACGATGACCGCCACGTCGGTGGTACCGGTGGAGGCCGTGCGCTTCTACAAGGACCGCTTCGGCCTGAACCCGGTGGGCACCGGGCCGTTCCACGTCGACCGCGAGCTCGATCGCAAGGGCGTGATCCGGCTCCTGAAGAACCCTGAGTACTACGGCGTCTATCCGAGCGTGGGCGAGCCGGGCGACGCCGCCAAGGGCCTGCTGAAGGACGCCGGCAAGCGCCTGCCGCTCGTGGACGTGCTGGAGTTGCCCCTGATCGAGGAACCCCAGCCCGAGGCGCTGAAGTTCCTGCGCGGCGAGATCGACTGGCGGCTGCTCGATCGCGCCAATTTTTCCAGGCTGATTCGCCGCACGCCGGAGGGCGGGTTCCGCGTCGCGGACGACTACGCGGCCCGATTCGACATTTCCTACGCGCCGGCGCCCGGACTCGTGTACCTGGTGCTGAACATGAAGGATCCGATCCTCGGCAGGAACAAGGCGCTGCGCCAGGCGCTGGCGGCGGCGATCGACTCGCAGGCGGTGATCGACGTGCTGCTCAACGGGCGCGGACGCCGGCTCGGCAGCATCGTGCCCGCCGAGCTTCCGGGCAGCGACCGCGACACCGGCGCCACGCTGCGCAGGCCCGACCTGGCACTCGCTAAGAAGCTGCTGGCGGAGGCGGGCTATCCGGGCGGCGCCGGGCTGCCGCCGCTCACGATGAGCTTCTACCTTACCGACGCCGAGACGCACGATTTCTTCGACTTGATGCGCGCGCAGCTCGCGGCGATCGGGATCCAGCTCAAGGCGTCGTTCTCGGACCTGCCCGCGTTCATCAAGGCCACCAGCGGCGGCAACTTCCAGATCGCCTATGCCAACTGGGAGGCCGACTACCCGGATGGCGAGGACTTCTACCAGCTCCTCTACGGCAGGAACCTGGCGCCGGGCCCCAACACCGGTGCGTGGGCGAATGCGGCCTACGACAGCGCCTACGAGGCCTCGCGACTGCTGCCGAACGGGCCGGCCCGCTACGCGTACTTCAAGACGATGAATGCCTTGATCGGCGACGAGACGCCGATGATCGCCCTCTACGATCCGCTGCTGTTCGGCATCCACCAGAAATGGGTGAGCAACTTCAAGCGCAACCCGCTGACCAGCGAGAACATCTACCTGCGCGTGGATGCGGCCGCGAAGAAGAAGGGGCCCTCACGGGCCGACAACCCATGAAGATCCGACGCCTCTTGTCTTGCCTGGCAGCCCGTTGCGCGATCGCCGCCGCGACGGCGATCGCGGCGGCGGCTGCACCCGCCGCGGAGCCCTCGGTGCTGACCTTCGCGCGCGTCAGCGAGTTCGTGTCGATGGATCCGCCGCAGGCGTTCGACCAGACCTCCGACGAGGTGCAGCGCCAGGTGTTCAGCACGCTGCTGACCTATGCCTACCTCGAGCGACCGTACAAGCTCGCGCCCGACCTGCTCGAGAGCCTGCCCACGCTCGGCGCCGACAAGCTCACCTTGACCTTTCATCTGCGCAAGGGCGTGCGCTTCCACGACAACGCGTGCTTTCCCGGCGGCAAGGGCCGCGAGATGACCACGGACGACGTGCTCTATTCGCTCAAGCGCTACGCCGACGCGCGGCTCAACTCGAAGAGCTGGTTCGCGATGGAAGGCGCGGTCGTGGGACTGGATGCCTATCGCGCGGCCACGGCCAAGGCCGCGGCGGGCGTGGATCTGACCCGGAGCGACGTCGCCGGCCTGCACAAGGTCGACGCCACCACGTTCACCATCAAGCTCACGCACGAGAACCCGTTGTTCCTGTTCTCGCTGACGCTGGCGTCGACGGCCGTGGTGCCGGTCGAGGCCGTGCAGATGTACAAGGACCGCATCGGCGTCAATCCGGTCGGCACCGGGCCGTTCAGCCTGCAGGGGCCGGTCGACCGCAAGGCGACGCTGCACTTCGTCCGCAACCCGAACTACTACCGAACTTATCCCGTCGCCGGCGCGCCCGGCGACGCCGAGAAGGGCCTGCTCAAGGACGCGGGCAAGCGGCTGCCGCTGGTCGATGCGATCGACATGCCCCTGATCGAGGAGTCCCAACCCGCGGCGCTGAAGTTCCTGCGCGGCGAGATCGACTGGCGCGGCCTCGATCGCGCCAACTTCAGCAAGATGGTGGTGCGCACGCCCGACGGGCAGTTCCGCCTCGGCGACGAGTTCGCCTCCCGGTTCAGGATCTACTGGGTGGTCGGCACGGACGAGCAGTTCCTGCAGCTGAACATGAAGGATCCGGTGCTGGGTGGCAACAAGCTGCTGCGCCAGGCGCTGGCCAGTGCGCTCGACGTGCAGGCCCTCATCGACACCCTCTTCAACGGGCGCGAGCGCCGGGTCGAAAGCATCGTCCCCTACGACCTGCCCGGCAACGAACGCGAGAGCGGTGCCGTCACCAACCACCATGACCTCGCCCGCGCGAAGAAGCTGCTGGCCGATGCGGGCTATCCGAACGGCCAGGGCCTGCCGCCCATCACCATCCTGTTCCCGGACACCGGCGCCGACGAACACAACATGTTCGACCTGCTGCGCGCGCAGTTCGCTGCGGCCGGCGTGCGGCTCAAGGGCGACTTCATGGACGAGCCGACCTTCCTCAAGGCGGTCGGGGGCGGCAATTTCCAGGTGGCCTTGTACGGCTGGTTCGCCGACTATCCCGATCCCGAGGAGTTCTTCCAGCTCTTCATCAGCAAGAACGTCGCGCCCGGTCCCAACTACGGCGACTACAGCAATCCGGCCTACGACAAGGCCTACGAGGCGATGCGGCTGATGCCCAACGGGCCGCAGCGCCTCGACTACATCCGCGCGATGAACGCCCTGATCAAGGACGACGTGCCGGTCATCCTCGTCTACGACACGATGCGGTTCGGCGTGCTGCAGAACTGGGTGGGCAACTTCAAGCGCAACCTGATGCTCGAGGAGCACATGTACCTGAGCGTGGACATGGCCGCCAAGAAGAAGGGGCTCTGATGGGCGCGTACATCGTCCGCCGGCTGCTGCAGGCCATCCCCACCGTGTTCGGCGTGGCGCTGCTCACGTTCCTGCTGTTCAACGCGTTCGGGCCCGACCCCGTGCGGGCGGCGCTCGGCAACCATGCCACGCCGGAGGCGATCGCCAACCTGCGCCACCAGTGGGGGCTGGATCAATCGCTGCCGATGCAGTTCCTCGACTTCCTGCGCCAGATCGTCACCTTCGACTACGGCAAGTCCTTCGTCACCGGCGACGACCTGGGCACGCAGCTGAAGTCGGGCGCGCTGGTGAGCCTGTCGGTGACGGTGCCGCCGTTCGTGTTCGGCGGCATCGTCAACGTGGCGCTCGCGCTGTTCATCACGCGCCACCGCGACGGCATCGTCGACCGCGCCGCGCGCGCGCTGTTCATCGCGGCGATGAGCGTGTCGGCGCTGGTCTACGTCCTGGCGCTGCAGTACCTGCTGGCGTTCAAGCTCGACTGGTTTCCCATCAACGGCTACGAGGACGGCTGGGCCGCGGTGAAGTACCTGGCGTTGCCGTGGCTGATCCAGCTGCTGCTGCTGATGGGGCCCGACATCCGCCTGTACCGCACGCTGTTCCTGGCCGACATCAACGCCGACTGGGTGCGCACCGCGCGCTCGAAGGGCGCGGGCGAGGGTCGCGTGCTGTTCCGCCACGTGCTGCCCAACGCGTGGGTCCCCATCATCACGCAGAACGTCACCACGATCCCGTTCCTCATCCTGGGCTCGTTCCTGATGGAGCGCTTCTTCTCGATCCCGGGCATCGGCAACCTCACCATCGACGCACTGTCGCGCGGCGACCTGCCGATCCTGAAGGCGGTGACGATCCTCGGCGCGCTGGCGCTGGTGGCGTTCAACCTGATCAACGACCTGCTGTACGCGGTCGTCGATCCGCGCGTGAGGCTGTCATGAGCAGCGTGTCCGTCGGCGTGCACGTGAAGCCGCGCTCCGCGGCCGTCGAGGCCCTGGTCGCGCTGTGGGACCGGCCGCACATCCGCGCCTGCATGGTCATCGTGGGCACGTACCTGCTGGTGGCCGTGTGTGGCTATGCGCACCTGCTGCCCGACCACGAGGCCCCGGTGGGCGACGCGCAGCAGGCGCCCGCCTGGCACCTGGCCACGCTGCTGGGCACCGACATCCTCGGCCGCTCGGTGCTCTGGCGCGTGCTGGCGGGTGCGCAGACGGCCGTCACGATCGGGCTGGTCACAACCGCGCTGGCCGTGCCCTTCGGCACCGCGCTGGGCCTGGCCGCTGGCTACTTCGGCGGCTGGGTGGACGCGGTCATCAACTGGGTCTACTCGGTGGTGGTGTCGGTGCCCGACATCCTGCTGATCACCGCGATCTCGTACGCGCTGGGCAAGGGCCTCACGTCGATGTGCGTGGCCATCGCCGCCACGAGCTGGGTCAGCATCATGCGGCTGGTGCGCGGCGAGGTGCTGCGCCACCAGGGCAGCGACTACGTGCTGGCGGCGCGCAGCCTGGGCGCCGGCTCGCGCCGCATCATGTTCTCGGAGATCCTGCCCAACGTGATCCACGTGGCCATCGTCACGTCGTCGCTGGTGCTGCTGGCCGCGGTCAAGGGCGAGGTGATCCTCACCTACCTGGGACTGGGCGTGCAGGACGGCGCCAGCTGGGGCCTGCTCATCGCGGGCGCGTCACAGGACCTGACGAACGATATCTGGGGGCCGCTGGTGGGAACCGTGACGGCGATGTTCCTGCTGATCTATTCGCTCAGCGCGATCGGCGACGCGTTGCGCGACGTGCTCGATCCGCGCGCGAACTAGGCGCGCTCGCGGGCCACCTGGGGCTCGCCGAAGAAGACGCGGAAGATCTCGGGCTCGTCGATGTCGCGCACCGCCAGGCCTTCCAGCGTCTCGCGGAACTTCACCGGCTCGTCGAGCAGGCCGAACTCGGCCGGCATCGTCTCGGCCCAGCCGGGCGCGTCGGACTCCGTGCGCACCACGCGGTGCTGCAGCGACGGCTGGAATTCCCAGTCGATCGACATGTCCGGCGTGCGCTTGCCCAGCGTGGTGGAGATCTTGAAAGCGGTGTTCATGACGGTTCCCTCTGATGACACGAAAGGTACGCCTCGTTACGTCATCTGTCCGTCCGAAGTAGAGGGTTTTCCCGTCCAGTTCGCCGCAGGCGCCCCCCGTCCGCACCGCGTGCGATCTGTCCACCGAAACTGTGGACAACTCTGTGGGTCGAGCCAGGGGAGTGCTCGCCAGGCCGCGCCAATGCTGGGTGTCAAGCGATGTGCTGCGCGATTGGGCAGGGCGCGGAGCAATCTTTTTTTGCGCGCGCCTGGGCGGAGAGGGCGCTTTCGTGCGGGTCCCGATCGGCGCGGCGGGAGCGCCCGGTCACGAACGTCGACGCGTCAGTTGCGGCAATGCGAAAGCTGGAAGCTCTCGACGAGCTCGTTGCTGCCCATCGCATGCGCGAGCTCGGTCATCGACGCGTGCGGGCGCTTGTTGCGCGCCGTGGCGATGAAGTGCCACTCCGCGGCGCCGCGCGTCGAGTGGATCGCCATCGAGTCGGCCACGATCTCGAAGCCGTGCCGCGCCACCGTCTCGCGGAATTCCTGCTCGTGCGGCGCGACGCCGGGCTTGAACTGCACCGTCACCGACAGCGACGCGAGCGCCGGCAGCCACGATTCGATCCGCTGCACCCACAGCATGCACAGGATGGACAGCCCGGCCAGCAGGATCGCGGCGGCGTAGAAGCCCACGCCCACGAGCACCCCGATGACGCTGGCCGACCAGATCGACGCGGCCGTCGTCAGCCCGCGGATGTTGAGCCCGTCCTTCATGATCACGCCCGCGCCCAGGAACCCGACGCCGGTCACGATGCCTTGCACCACGCGCGTGGGGTCCACGCTGGTCGCCGCCCCGGCATGCAGGCCGCCGTACCACAGCGCCGGGTAGCCCACGAAGGTCGTCAGCGCGGCCGACGCCATGCACACGAGGCCGTAGGTGCGCATGCCGATCGCGCGTCCGTGGAAGGTGCGTTCGTAGCCCACTGCCAGCCCGAGCAGCAGCGCGCCGCCGAGCGTCAGGAACATCGCCAGGTTGGCGCGGATCTCGGTCACCGACCAGTAGGCGGAGAGGGTGCTGTCCCAGATCGATTGCATGGCGGCGGAGCGAGGGCTCGGAGTGTGGATGACGCGCGAAGATACCGCATTGGCGTCTTGTCGGCCCGCTGGCTCGCTCGATTCATGTGCCCAGGCGCGTTTCGGTGGGCGAGCATCCGAAGCGGCGTCGGTACGCTCGCGAAAAGTGCGACGTGTCGATGAAGCCGTTTTGAAAGGCAATTTCCGCAATGCAACGATGCCGATTTTCGATCGCTCGAAGTTGCGCCTGGCAGCGGAGTAGTCGCTTCTCCCACACCCATTGGATGATGGTTTGCGTCTCGTCGCGCATGAGTCGATGCAAATGCGCGCGAGATATCCCGATGGCGGCCGCGATTCGCGCGGCATCCAGTTGATGGTCGTGAAGATTGTCCAGCGCATATTGGCGTGCACGCGCCAGATGGTGGCGTGGCAAGTCTTCGCGAACCACATCGTCCCCGACAATTCCTCGCGCCACCGACAGGATGCTTTGAAAGAGCGTTTCCTGAATGGCTCGTTGCAACCGAGGGTTGGACGTATCGGAGTTGCACGCGGCGTCCGCCAGGTGCGTCAGCAGCCTGGCGGAGGAGTTTGAGCGAGGGACGGTGACGGCCGTTCCGCCGTTCATGAAATTGGACGGGATCGGCACAGATTGTCGGGGAAACATCAGGACCGTCTGAGAAAAGCCCGATTCAAATGCAAGCTCATAGGGGCACTCGCTGGAATAGATGGCCAGGTCTCCCTCTTCGAGCAAGGCCTCTCTTTCAGACTGCCGAATTCGACTGTGGCCTCTGCGTTGAATATTGACAAGCAAGATGTCCTTGTTCGACCTGCTCAATATCCGGGGAGTTCGGCGTACCACCTGGCCGGTGGCCTGGATCTGCGCGACCTCGATTTCAGGCAGGTCGAATTTGGCAATCTGGCCATGAAACGAGTCCGGATCCACGACACTGGCGCAGTCGACCTCCACGAGATGGGCGCAGACAAGATCTATCCAGAACTCTGCCTTCTGCCCGACTGGAACCATGTCGGTGGAAATGTGCATTTGAATCCCATCAATGCGGGGGACTGAATCCGGCATGGCCGTCGCCCGCCACGCTATTGGCGAGCCAACCTGGCGACGAGTGACAACAACTGGGCCTGGCGGCTCGTGCCGGTCTTGGACAGGCTGCTTGCGATGTGCGAGCGGACCGTGCTGATCCGTACCCCGCGTGACTGCGCGATCTGCAAAGGGGTCTGGCCGTGCCCCAGCAACCGGACCGTCTCGGCTTCGCTGGGTGTCAGCTTGAAGCGCAGCACGATCTTCTCGATGGGGTCACGATGGCGTGGCCGCCGGATCGTGCAGATGGCGAAGCAGGGATACGTGCACAGGTCATTGTCTTCGGCGCCGTGCACTCGTCGAATGACCAGCTCCTCGTCGGTGCCGTCCGGGCAGGCCAGTTGAACGATCAACGAAGGCTCGGTCTGGGTGAACAGCGGACCCAACGCCTGCGAGAGAGCGCGCCAGCCGTCGGGCAGATGGACGGACAGCGCGGCAGGTCGAGATTCGAAGCGTGATGCAACCGTGATCGCCGTTCGTCCGGCCTCTGCCGCCAGGTGCTCGAATCCGGTGGCATTGGCTTCCAGGAGCAGCCCCTCCGCCGTGACGTAGAACATCGGCGAGTCGGCTTCCTGGAACAGCTCCCGCAGACTGTTGCCCAAGGCCAATTGCGGCGTCAGCCGCAGGTGCATTCGCATGGCGCGCCTGCAATGCGGCACGAGCGAATGGATCAACGACTTCATGCGGGCGTCGAACAGGCCCTGTTCGCGGTGCTTGTGGAACGACAGCACCATGGCCGACTCGCGATCCTCGTCGGCGACATCCAGAAATCCGCTCAGCACGTCATGAAGTCCCTGCGGCGCGAGGAATTCGCGGCCGAAGTAGCTGTCGGCCAACTGGTTCGGCGGCACCAGTTCGTGGCCGCAACACCAGCGCCCCGAGGTGACGTTCGCTTCCCGCGCCGCCTTCACCCAAAGGTCATATTGGAAGAAATGGGTCTGGTACTCCACCATCGCGCGATGGCTGACGCCTTCGAACAGATAGTGCGTTGGCTCGCGACTGACTGGCGTGGGCAGGGAGAACAAGACGAATGTGCTGGCACCGAGTGCTTCGCGCACTTGGGACAACGCGGACTTCATCTGGCCTGGCGATCCGACCGCGTCATAGAGACCCGATGCCAAGGTGTCGATGGCGCGCGGCCATCCCTGGAGACTATCAAGCACGTCGCTCCACCTTCCAACCCCCGCAGCCCCCCGACTGACGCACAGACATTAATCGAATTTGCCGGGCGGAGCTACCGTATTCGGGCAGAACTGAAGTCAACCTGAAGTTTCCGATGCATGTCGATGTCAGGTCATCGACGAGCTCCTGGCTCTCCTTCATCTGAAGGATGCGTCTGGATCGTCGCGACGGTCAAATACGCCGAGAAGCTTGACCGAAAGCGCGGATGAGACTCGCAGGCAGGTCGCATGTGTCTTTCAGCCTAACGCCTCGAAACCAGACTGGGCACACTCGACCGTGGCGCAGTCGACGCGACATTTCAGGACATCCGCAGACGGTTTCGACGGGTTTGCGGGCGAGCGGGCGAATCAATCAAACATTCAGGAGGATCATCATGGCCCAGAGGGTATCAAGCAGGAGTTGGGGCGCGCTGGCGCTGCTGGCGGGACTCGGCGCGACGGCGTTGCTGGCCAGTTGCGGCGGCTCCGGCAGTACGTCGACCACCACCCCGGTGACGCCGACCCTGACCCTGACGGGCGTGGTCGCCACCGGGCTCGCAATGCCCGGTGCGGCCGTGAGCATCAAGTGCACCGGCGGCAGCGCGACGGCCACCACCGCGACCAACGGGTCGTACTCGGCCTCGATCCCGGGTGGCTCGTTGCCCTGCATGGTGCGCGCCGCAAGCAGCGACGGGACGATGGTCTACCACGCCGCCTCGAACACCAGTTCCTCCTCGACGTCGGTGGTCATCAACGTCACCCCGCTGACCGAACTGATCCTGGCGCTGGCCGTGGGCGATCCCACGCAGGTCGATGCCACCTTCACGAGCAACACGACGTTGCCGAGCGCGATCGCCGCCGACCTCGCCACCGCGGAGGCTAGCCTCATCACCGCGCTCGCGGGAGCCGGCATCAGCCTGACCGGCATCGATCCGGTCTCGACGCCGCTGACCGCATCGTCGTCCACGACGGCCGCTGGCGACAGCCAGGACCAGGCCATCGACACCCTCGTGGCGGACCTGACCGCCAACGGATCGGGGCTGGTCGAACTCGCCACGGCACTGACCAGCGCTGTGACGACCGCCCAGGGCCAGCAGCAGGTGAATGTGCTGCTCACGTCCGCGCCGGTCATGAGCCAGTGCCCCAGCGCGCGCGCCGGCACCTACTGGTGGGTGAACCACAACGGCAACCTGGCCACCATCGCGCTGAACGGCGCGCTCAACTCGGTGACGATCGTCGCCACCAGCGGCAGCACCTCCGAGACGGACACGCTCACCTGGGGCAGCGGCTGCCAGGCCAGCTTCACCCAACAGGACACGTCCGTGCAGCAGGTGACATTCGCCAGCGGAGGAGAGTTCGTCGCAGGCAATGTTTCCAACGCCAATGTCTCCAGCAGCTTCCACATCGCGATCCCGCAGCAGAAGGTCGCCCTGGCGGACCTGGCCGGGAACTGGAACTACATCGAGTACGACTCGCGCGAGAACACTGAAACAATCGCCAGCGCGACTGGCCTGGGCACCTACACGTTCGATGGGCAAGGCCACCTCACATGCACCGCGGCGGAGGTGGCGAATGGCTGCGGCAACCCGACCTTGACGCCGAACGCCGATGGCAGCTTCACCGCCACGGGATCCGGTGGCAATACCACCCCGGTGCTCGTGTTCCGGGGCGCCAACGGCGCGCTGAACTCCATCGCCCTGCAGGACTATCCCAACGGCGGCGGCCTGATCATCGGCGCACAGGCGTCGACCCTCAGCCTGCCAGCCAGCGGTACCGGCACCACCTATGTCCAATACCAGTTCTCCGGCATCCCGGCCACCGGATCGACGGCCAACTGGGGCAAGTTCGACATCGACACGTTCACGTACACGGTCTCGGCCGTGGACACCGCCAACGACGCCCTCACGCGAACCTATTCGACCGAAGACGGCGCACTCTACGATCTCGTCGACGTCGTCGACTACAACGCGCCGTCGATCGGCTTCAAGACACGTCCCGCTCTGAGCTATACCGATTCCGCAGGCACCACCTACAACAAGCAGACGAGCTACAACCTGCCGCTCGGCACCGGGATGAACGTCTTCGCCGACGGCACGGATGCCGCGTACTCGTCCTCGACGGCGACCACCACGTCCCCGTTCTTCGGTCTGTCAGTCACCTTGAACTGATCGCCGCGCCGCGCGCCCACGTCGTCGCGGCAGGAACCCCTTCGGCCCGTCCAGGGCCGCCACGGCGCATGCGGCCCGCATGCCGGGCGGTCCTTCGTCTGCCACATCTATCGGAATGCAAGCGCATGAACGCGAACCACGCGAACAAGTTCGTCCGACTCGCATGCAAGGCCGCTGCGATCTCGGCGTGCACGCTGCATTGCGGTCTCCCCCATGCCCAGGACATCGGGGCGTCCGGCAGGGCGGCCGCCGAGGAATTCCGCGATATCGGCTTTTCCTATTTCCTGGGCCTCGGCGGACAGACGGCCAGCTACCACGAGTACAGCAGTTCGCAGCCGGTCAGGAGCAAGGCCACGACGACCAGCCCGCTGATCGTCAACGGGGCGCTCTATGCCGTCAACCATGACCTGCTGTTCTCGCTCGGCAACGAGACCACGTTCGCCCCCGGCAGTACCACCGAGACATGGACGGCGACCTCCACGAGTCTCGATGGTCATGTCCTCACGGACCCGACCGTGCAACGCAACGGCTTCAACCTGACCCAGAACACGTCGCAGTTGCTGGGGTACTACCGAGTCACCGGCCACTGGTTCGCGGTCGCCGGTCCGGCCCTGCACACGCAGACCTTCAAGCGGTATTCGTTTGTTCCGGGCGTCGACGATGTGGTCGCGGTGCCCACCGATCGAACCATCGAAGAGTCGACGAACGAGATCGTGGCCAACCTCGGCGTCGCGCTGGACTCCGCCCGCGTGCGCGGCGAGTCCATGCACTACGGCCTGCGTGCCGTGCTCGGGCTGCCGGTCTGGAGCCGCACCAACAACACGGAGTATCCCGGGGTCAACTTCAAGTCCCAATCCGGATACGACCTCTCGCTCGAGGGGCGCTTGAGCTGGGCGATCTTCAACGACATCCACGCCGGCCTCTGGGGCCAATGGATGACTTCCGAGCGTCACCGCTCCGACATCGACAGCACCAGCGGCACGCTCGAATTGCCCGAGAACCGGCTGACATCGCTGAGCTACGGCATCGAGCTGCTATGGAAGCTCTGACGGCGTTGCCTGTGCGCGCGGCCTGACCGTCGAAGCCACTCCGGCCGGTCGAGACGAGGAACATCGCGTTGCCGCCACGGCGTGCGACTTCGTTGGCGCCGTTCGTGGAGTGACCGCCACGGGGCGGGCGTCGCTGCTGTGCCGGCAAAGTAAGATGGCCCCAGACTCTGGAGTCGTGCAGATGCTCCCCAAGAATCGACTGCTTTGCATGCTGGGAATGTGTGTGCCGCTGGCGTTGAGCGCCCAGAGCGTGGTCGAGCCGATATCGGCGTCCAGCGCGGGCGCCGTCGATCCGACCCCGGCGCGCCAGCGTCAGCCGACACGCCTGAATGCAGACGCGCCGCAATGCAGGGCAAAGTATCCGCTTGCGGCACTGTCCAACAGAGCCGAGGGCGCCACTCGTCTGCGGATCATTGTCTCGGGCGACAAGATCGATGCGGTTGAGGTTGTCAAAAGCTCCGGCCCTACTCGCTATCACAAACTGCTGGACAGAGCTGCCGCCGAAGCAATGGCTCGCTGCCCCGTGATCTCAGGCTTCGACACAGACGGCAAGCCGACCAACACCCAGATCGAATTGGTACAAACCTGGCGCATCCGATAGCAGCGCGCTGGCGCACGGCGTCGAGCGGCGCGCGCCGTTCGTGCAGTGGCCAGCCTGGGCGCTTGGGAGTTGCCGGCGCGGATCAGGGCCAGCGCCTTCTGCTGCACGGGGTCGAGGTAGTCGGTCTCCTTGATCATCTCGTCGGCGAGATCGGGATCGAGGTGACCGGGCTTCTTGGCATTGCCGGAGCCGAAGAACCCGAGCTTCGTCGCGTGGGCGTTGAACAGGTCGGAGAAGTAGTCCTCGGCGAACTCCATCGGCCCGAGCTTGTCGGCCAGCGCCTGTGCGGCCATGTGGGTCTCGGCAGGCGTCAGGTTGACGTCGCCCAGCATCGCGGCGAAGGTCGCATCGAAGCTCGCGGTGAGGCGGTCGACGGCCCGAAGCGCGGCGCGTTCATCGGTGGTCTTGAGAGATTGCCGAATCCACTCGCTGGAGTATCGGTTGCGGAGTTCTTCAGGAATTCGGCGGACGTAGTAGTACACCGAGCCCCGCTTATGGAGGTGGCGAGCCACGACGGAGAAGGTTTTGCTGAGACGGATGATCAAGGTAGAGGCCCAGGCAGGCCATCGGCGCGGAAGTATCACACCGAGAGCGCAGTTTGTATCGCACTCTCTACCCTCTAAAATCACCCAAGCCGTTGATTCTTAACGACTTTTCAGCTTGTCTATGGTGCCGGAGAAAGGAGTCGAACCCTCGACCTTCTCATTACGAATGAGCTGCTCTACCAACTGAGCTACACCGGCGTTTCAGCAGCGCCCACATGTGGGATACCGCGAAGCCTGCCATTCTAGCGCAAGAAATTCGGGTCTGGCAATCGTGAGGCGGATCGGCGGTGGCGCCCGGGGAACGGCGGCGCCGTCGGGCAGACAGGGGTGGCCGGCGGTGCGACGATGGCGGCGTGAATCCTTCCCGAATCCTCGTCGTCGGCGACGCGATGCTCGACCGTTACTGGGACGGCGTCGTCGAGCGCATCTCGCCCGAGGCGCCGGTGCCCGTGCTGCGCGTGACGCGCCGCTTCGAGCGGCCCGGTGGCGCGGCCAACGTGGCCGCCAACCTCGCTGCGCTGGGCGCGGCGGTGAGCCTCGTCGCGCTGGTGGGCGACGACGCCGACGGTGCGCGGCTGGGCGACCTGATGGACGAGGCCGGCGTCGGCTTCGACCGCGTGGTGGACGCGGACTGGGCTACCGTCGCGAAGATCCGTTGCGTCGCGCGCCATCACCAGATGCTGCGTGCCGACTTCGAGGCCGTGCCGCCGGCCACGATGCGCGTGCGCCTGGCTGAACGTTTCGCGCGGGCGCTGCCCGTGCACGACCTGGTGGTGCTGTCGGACTACGCCAAGGGCGCGCTGGACGACTGCGCGCCGCTGGTGCGGGCGGCTCGCGACGCAGGCAAGCCGGTGCTGGTCGACCCCAAGGGCCGCGACTGGTCGCGCTACGCCGGCGCGACGTTGCTCAAGCCCAACCTGGCTGCGCTGGACGCGGTGCTGGGCGGCACGACGGGCCCCGCCGAGCGTGAGCGACAGGTCATCGCGTTGCGCGAGCGCTTCGACTGGTGCCACGTGCTGCTGACGCAAGGCGAGGGCGGCATGACCTTGTTCGACGACGCGGGCGTCACGCACGAGCGCGCCCGGGTGCGCGAGGTGCACGACGTGACGGGTGCGGGCGATACCGTGATCGCGACCCTGGCGTGGCGCCTGGCCGAGGGCGACGACGCGCGCCGCGCGATGCGCTGGGCCAACGTGGCCGCGGGCCTGGCGGTGCAGGCTTTCGGCACCGCGGTGTTGAAGCGCGACGAGCTGATGGCCGCCTACGAGGACGCTCGTTGAGGCCTCATGCGTGCCGCTTCTGCTCGTGTTCCAGCAACCAGCGCGCGCCCTCTGCGAGGCTGGCGCAGGTGAAGTCTGCGGGCGGATCGGCGATGTCGCAGGACACGTGGTCGATGGCGTCGGCGATGCGGATGCAGGCGGCCACGCCGGCCGCGCGACCGGCGGCGATGTCGGTGGGCCTGTCGCCCACCATCACGCAGGCGGACAAGTCGAGTCCGAGGTCGCGCGCAGCACGTCGCAGCATGCCCGGCGCGGGCTTGCGGCAGTCGCATTGGCGGCGCCAATCGGCCAGGGGCGCATCGGGCAGGTGCGGGCAGTGGTAGACGCCGTCCAGCGTGACGCCGTGGTGCGCGAGCTCGCTGTGCATCCACGCGGTGAGGTTGGCGTATTCGGCCGGCCCGTACAGGCCGCGCGCGATGCCCGATTGATTGGTGACGACAACCAGCGCCCAGCCCGCGCGCTGCAACGCCCGCAGCGCGTGCATCACGCCGGGCAGCCACTCGAAATCCCCGGGTCGGCTCACGTAGCCCCGATCCTGGTTCAGCACGCCGTCGCGGTCGAGGAAGACGGCTCTGCGCAGGGCGGACATCAGGCGCGCCTCCGCCTGGCGGCGGCACTGCGACCGCCTGCGAGCGGCCGGGCGGCGCTCATGATGCGTCGGCCGGCGCGAGTGAGGTGCCGGCGCGGATGCGTTCCATCAGCGAGGTGGTGGAGAAGCCGTCGACGAAAGGCAGCGACAGCGCGTGGCCGCCCCAGCTGCGCACCAGCGCGGCTTCGGCGAGCCGGTTCATGTCGTAGTCGCCGCCCTTGACGTAGACGGACGGACGCAGGCGCGACAGCAGCGCGATGGGCGTCGGCTCATCGAAGACCACGACGCCGTCCACGCTCTCCAGTGCGGCCACCTGGAACGCGCGATCGCCTTCGCGGTTCATCGGGCGACCCGGACCCTTGTCGAGGATGCGCGCCGACGCGTCGCTGTTGATGGCCACCAGCAGCCGGTCGCCGAGCTGGCGAGCCTCGGCCAGGTAGGCGATGTGGCCTCGGTGCAGCAGGTCGAAGACGCCGTTCGTGAAGACCGTGCCGGGCTGCATCGCGAAGCGGGCCGCGGCCTCGTCCAGGTGCATCAATTTTCGGAGCGGATCGAATCGGTTCATGGTCGTTCTGACAGTAACGCTGCGCAGCGAGGCGGCGGGTGTCGCTCCGGTGTTGTCTCCTGGCCAGTGTGGCGCGGTGGCCGGCGACGGCACGCTCGCCCACGCGGGGCAAGCGGTCTTTCGCGGATCGATTCCACGATCCGTCCAGGTTTCAAAGGAGCAATTGGCTGGCCCGACAGGCGTTCCGGATGTCGTTCAGGACTGCTTCAGGCAAGCCTCCTGTCCGGGAAATGCGCAGCCCGCAGATTCGACCCGCCTGCAGCGAGTTGGCGTCCAATCTGAAGGAGAGGGTTCGGAGTTCGTGTGGGTCGAACCCCTTCGGGGCGAGCCGAAGCAGGGGAATCGCGGCGTTGCGCGAGGCCCGCGAGCCCGCCAGGATCGAGGGCCTCGCGCGCCTTGCGCTCATCCCGTTTCGACTCGTCTGCAGGCCACGTTTTTCCGGGGCGGGACACTAATGCCGGTTCACACTCGATGCGCGCATGCATTGAGTGTGAACCGGCACGACAGCATGCGCCAGGTCGGGAGCTTGCGACGGCAGTGATGCGACTGCCGCCTCCAGTGCGGCGCCGATGCGTGCCACGACGTCCGTCCAGTCGCCGGGCGAGGTCTGCCGGAACAGCCGCATCGACGGATACCAGGCGCTCGTGTCCGGATCGAGTCCGTAGCGCCAGTCGGGGGTGTGGGGCAGCATCACGAACGTGGGCTTGCCGAGCGCGCCGGCCAGGTGCGCCACGGCGGTGTCGCAGGTCACCACCACGTCGAGATTGGCGAGGATGGCCGCGGTGTCGTCGAAGTGCGCGATTTCGCGTTGCAGGTTCACGAACCGGGGCGTTGGCGCGAGGCCGGCGAGTTGTTCGCAGCCCGCGCCCTTCTGAAGCGAGACGCAGAGCGTGCCGGCCACGTCCAGCAACGGCCGCACGACGTCGAATCCTGGCGAGCGCTCGTGGCTGTTGCGCAGCGCCGGATTGCCGGCCCATACCAGGCCGAACGCGAGTTCGCGCCCGGGCCGGTGGCCCGATGCCGCGAGGCGATCGCGCCATTGCCAGGCCAGCGCATCGCGCGCGCGCAGGTACGGCGCGTCCTCGAGAGCCGGCGCCAGGCCAAGCACATGCGGCAGGCTCATCAGCGCCACGTGGGTGTCGAACGTGGGCGGCGTCGTGCCGCGCAGGCTCACCGCCGCCACGCCCGGGAGGCGCGCCGCCAGCCCCTGCAGGCCGTCCGGCACCTCCAGCACCACGCGCCCACCGAGGCGCGCCAGGGCGGGCACGAAGCGCAGGAATTGCAGCGCGTCGCCGAAGCCTTGCTCGGCCCAGACGAGGAGCGTGCGGTACTGCAGCGGGCGGCCGTCCCACGCGGGTTGCGCGCAATCGCGCGGCGCGGGCGCGCCGCGCCGGAATCGCCATTCGTACTCGCGAAATCCTTCCTCGAACCGGCCGGCGCGCAACAGACCCAGGGCACTGTTCCAGTGGGCGTCGACGTGTTGCGGATCGCATTCGATGGCGGCCTGGAACGCGGACAGTGCGCCCTCCCACAGCCCGAAGCGCTCCAGCGCCACGCCCAGGTTGTAGGCCGGTTCGGCCGCCTGCGGGGTCAGGCGCAGGGCCTGCTGGAACGCGAGCAGCGCGCCGTGGCGGTCGTTGCGATCGCGCAGCAGGTTGCCCAGGTTCGTCCATGCGTCGGCGTAGCCGGGCTGCAGGCGGATCGCCTCGCGGTATGCGGCCTCGGCGGCGCGGGGCTGGCCCAGGCGCTGCTGCACGATGCCCAGCAACGTCCATGCGTCGGCGCGCCTCGGCAAGGCGGAGACCGCCTGGCGGGCATGTGGCAGCGCGTCGGCGTCGCGTTTCTGCAGGAACAGCGCATGCGCGCGGCCCAGCACGGCGGTGGACGCGGCAAGCATGGGCGTGGCTGTTTCCATGTTCGCAGCGTAGTGGCGTGGCCGGCGCGCGAAGGCCCGATAAGAAGGCGAGGGCGGCGCCTTTTCCGCGCGGGCTGAGACAATGGACGAGCAGCGCGGGGTGCGCGAAGGAGTGGCGATGGGCAAGGGTCGGTTCGAGGCGTTCAGCGACGGCGTGCTGGCCATCATCATCACGATCATGGTGCTCGAGCTGAAGGTGCCGCACGGCGACACGCTGGCCGCGCTCGCCGACCTGTGGCCGGTGTTCGTGAGCTACGTGATCAGCTTCATCTACGTGGGCATCTACTGGAACAACCACCACCACCTGCTGCATGCCACCACCGGCGTCACCGGCGGCATGATGTGGGCCAATCTGCACCTGCTGTTCTGGCTCTCGCTGCTGCCGTTCGCCACCGGCTGGATGGGCGAGAACCATTTCGGGCCAGTGCCCTCGGCTGTCTACGGCGGGGTACTGATGATGTCGGCGGTGTCGTGGACGATCCTCCAGACCCTGATCGTGCGCGCGCAGGGTCGCGACGGACTGCTCACGCGCGCGCTCGGGAGCGACTGGAAGGGCAAGGTCTCGCCGTTCCTCTACCTCGCGGGCATCGTGGCGTCGTTCTGCGTGACGGGCCTCGCGCAGGCCATGTACCTGATCGCCGCCCTGATCTGGCTGGTGCCGGATCGACGCATCGAGAAGGTGTTGGCGCGAGAACATGAGACCCATTGAACCTCGGTTGCTGAAAATCATCGCCCGCCAAACGGTCGATTAGAGGAAGGTTTGGCGCCGGGCAGTTTTTCGGCGCGCTCGCAGAATCGTCTCCACCATGAGAGCCGATTCGAACCCTTCTTCCAATCCGTTGCGCCACTTCGGCCGCGCGTTCTGCGGCGCGCTGTTGCTGGCCGTGGCGGGCAACGCGCTGAGCCTGCCGGGCAAGCGCTTCGTCGGCCAGTACGACTTCGGCTATGCCATCCGTGGCGATCGGCTGGCGCGCCTGGCGCTGGTGTTCGACGACGGCAATGGCAAGGTCTACTTCGAAGCGCGTCCGGGCCAGGCGATGCCGGCCGTGTTCGCCGGCAAGGAACTCGCGCTGCTGGTGATGCAGCCCGAAGGCCAGTACTTCACGGCGCGCACGGCCGCCAGCGAGTTCACGTTGGTGCTGGGCGGGGCACGCGCCATTGTGCGGCGTGGAGACGCGGCGCTCGGCGAGGAAACGGTCGTGCCGCGGGACGAGGGCGGCGGCCGCCTGCTGGCGTCCTCGGAAGGCGGCCTCACACCCGGGGTCGACTACCTGGCATCGCCACCATCGAGGTTCCAGCACGAGCAACCCGTCGTCTTCGCACCAGGCAGCGCCACGCTGCGGCCGGAGGTGCTGGACGCGCTGTCGGCCCTGGTCGTGCGCATCGGCCGAGACACGAACATCCAGGCGGTGGGTCGCAACGATGCCGGTGGTGCCGACAGCCTGGCCACGTTGCGAGCCCAGGCGCTGCGCAATGCGCTGCTGGCGCGCGGCATTCCGGCGAGTGCCATTCAACTCGTCGACGACGACGGGACGGCGGCGCTTGCGCATCCCAAGGCGTCCGCATTGCGCTGGACCAGCAGCGCATCGCCCAGCGAGCCTGCGGCGGCGTCGATGTCGTTCGACATCACGCCGGCCGATCGCGACATTGCCGTTTCCTTGCGTCGCTGGGCCCGCGCGAGCGGCTACGACATCCAATGGGACGTCGACTGGGCCGCCCCTGTCGATGGTGCGCTGCACCTCGACGCGCCGTCGTTCCCTGAAGCGGTACGACAAGTGGTGGCGGGCCTGCGTGCGCGAGGCTACCCCGTGCAGGCCCGCATCGCGGCCGACCGCGTCATCCGCTTCACGACCACGGAGTGATCGCCATGTCCTCGTCCCTCGTCCAACGCGCGACCTGCCTTGCCTGGAGCGTCCTGCAATGAAATGGCTCGTCCACATCACCATGGCCGCTCTCGCGGTCGCTGCCAACCTGGCCCAGGCTGCCCAGCCCGCCTCCGAGCTGGCGCTGCCGGTGGCGCCGTATGCCAGCCAGGCGGGCGGCGATCCGGCCTCGGGCCACTGGAGTGTGCTCGTGCAGGACATCACGCTCGCGCGCACGCTCGAGCGCTGGGGCGCGCAGGCGGGCTACCGCGTGAAGTGGGACGCGCAGCGCAACTTCCTCATCGGTGCGCCCGACAGCGTCTACGGCAGCTTCGAGACCGCGTTGAAGGCACTGCTGAATTCCGCCGGCATCCGCCAGAGCGACTATCCGCTGGAAGCCTGCATCTACGCCAACACCCCCCCGCTCGTGCGCATCACGCGCCAGGGCGAGCAGGCGCGCGAGTGCGACGCACCATGAAGCCCGCGCACTCTTTCCTTGCGCGCCGTCTCGCGGCGTGGACCACGCCGGTCCTGCTCGTCGCCCTGGTGGGGTGCGCCGAGCCGGGTGTCACCGAACATGTGCAGGCCGATCACGCGCTGGGCCTCGCGGGCACGTCATCGCTGCATGCCGATCGCACCCTGGCGCAGCAGGGCGCGACGGTCGCGGGCTCCCAGGTGGACGCCGATCGCCGCGCCGTCGAACAGGCGGCCAGGCCGGTGCTGCGCCACGCGCGCAGCGCCTGGGTGGGCTCGGTGAGCGTGCCCATGGGAAGCGGCGAGAGGCTGCCCAGCGTCTTCACGGAACCCGTCAAGCTCAACTTCGATGACGCCGGGTCCGGGGGCAAGGTGAGCCTGCGCACGATGGCCGACCGCATCACGGCGGTCACCGGCGTGCCGGTGCGGCTGAAGCCCGACGTGTTCCCGGGCGGCGAAGCGGCGCCGCGTCCGGTTCAAACCGCGGCACCGCTGCCGTCGCTGCCCACGCCGGCCGGCCGCGGGGACGTCGTCGCCATGCCGGCTGCGCCGTTCTCCGGCCCGCGCGACACGTCGGTCCATGCGGTCGCGATGCGCTGGTCGGGCTCGCTGCAAGGCTTCCTCGACCAGGTCACCGACCAGCTGAACCTGGCGTGGGAATACCGCGACGGCGTGGTCGTCATCGAGCGCATGCGCACCGAGTTCTTCGAGATCGCCGCGCTCGAGAGCGAGATCGACTATCACCTGGGACTGAGCGGCGCCGACCAGGCCAACGCCACCAGTTCGGGCAACGGTGGCGGCGGCACCAACAGCACGGCCAGTTCGAGCAACGAGGTCAGCGAGCACGGCAAGTCCAACGCGATCGCCTCGATCCTCGCGGCCATCGCCCAGATCATCAAGGATGTGCCCGGCTCTTCTGTCGTACGCTCCGACGGCTCCGGTCGCCTCGCGGTCACCACCACGAAGGAAACGCTGTCCAAGGTGCGCGACTTCGTGCGCGTCGAGAACGAAAGCCTGCTGCGCCAGGCGCAGGTGCAGTTCGACGTGTACAGCGTCACCCGCAACGAGTCGGACGAGCGGGGCATCGAATGGAACGCCGTGCTGTCCGCGCTCGGCGGCGCCTACACCGGCACGTTCGGCTCGCCGACCACGCTGGCCAGTGCCACGGCCGCCAACATCGGCTTCTCCATCCTCACGCCGACGCAGTCGGGCGTCACCACCACCGCCACGCGGCGGTTCGGAGGCAGCGATGCGTTCCTGAAGCTGCTCAGCGAGTACGGCGTGTCCACCCAGCATCGCGAGGTGAGCCTGCTGGCCCTGAACCGCACCTGGGATCGCAAGTCCAGCCTGGGCGGGCGCGCCTACGTCAGCGCCACCATTCCCGGCGCAGCCAGCACCACGGGCGTCGGTGCGCCGGGGCTCGTCACGTCCACCGTCACCACCGGCGACCGCTACCTGGCGCAGCCGTTCATCCTCGACAACAACACGGTGCTGCTGAAATTCGGCATCGGGCTGTCTTCGCTGGTGAACCTGGTGAACTTCACGTCCGGCACGGGCACGGCGCAGCAGACCGTGCAGACCCCCGAGACGACCGCCATCAACGACCAGTCCACCGTGGCGCTCAAGGCCGGCCAGATCCTGGTGATCACGGGCCTGAGCCGGCTGGTCTCCACTGACGACCGCCGCACGCTGACCGACGACGCCCCCATCGGGCTGGGCGGCAGCAAGACGCAGTCGCGCCTGCGCGAAGAGTTCGTCATCTTCGTGCGGCCCACCATTCTCTGATCGAGCAGGACGATGGCTGTCATCGAACGATTGATCGCGAGCACTGCGCACGGCCACCTTCTGGGCGGCCTGTTCTGGCGCGCACCCACCGTGGGTCAGGGCCGTGGACGCGCGCTGCTGGAGGCGCGTTCGCTTACCAGCGACGCCACCCACTGGGCCCAGGCGCAGGTGGATTCACACGTGCGCTACGGATTGTTCCAGCCGCGCGCGTCGGAGGAGGGCGTGCGCCTGCCCAAGGCTGCGTTGGCGGCGGCGGCGTGCTTCTCACACCTGGTGGGACGTCAGGCACCGAACGCCGCGCTGGTGCTGACGGTGCCCGCGACGGCGCAGCGCAAGGAAGACAAGTACTTCGTGGTCTGCCTCGAGGACGGCGTGCCGGTGATCGACGTCCTCAGCAACGAGATCGACGCGCGCAACGCATTGGGTGGAGAGGATCGGCCGATCTGGAGCGACAACCCGGCGGCCTATCCCAACTGCGAGCCTGCCGACTTCGCTTGGCTGGCCGCCGGGGGCGATCGGCTGGCACGGCTGCAGCCGATGCCCATCAATCCGTGGCCGCTGATCGGCGCCGGGGCGGTGGCGTCGGCCTCGCTGGCCGCCTGGATGCTGGTGCAGCACGTGCACCGCGTCAATGACGCGCAACGTGCCGCGACAGCGGCGCGGGCCGCGGACCCGGTACCGCGTTACCTGGCGGCGCTGGCAGCACGGCAGTCGGACATGGTCGCCGACCGAGCCACGCTGGTGGCTGCCACCCGCGAGATGTTCGGCTACCGCACGTGGATTCCCGGCTGGAGCCTGGCCTCCGCGGAGTGCAGTGCGAAGGCCGGTACGTGCACGCGCGACTGGATCCGGCGCGGCGGCAGCTTCGAGGATCTGCGCAAGGCGTTGCCGGGCGACGCACTGGAGATGCTGGTGCCCCAAGGCAGCGTGGTGCCCGCACTGGACGTGGCGCGCACCTCCCGGCCGTTGCGGATCGCACGTCGAACGCTGCTGGATCCGCGTCGCCCGCTGCTGTCGCTGCAGGCCGCGATCTCGGATGCCGGCCCGCAACTGCAGCGGTGGCGTACGGCCGACGTCGTCCTCGAGTTGAAGAAGCCGACGCTGTGGCCCCGCGTGGGTGACGTGCCCGAAACCTTGCATCACCCGGGCGCCGTCATGGCCGGCGATGTCGACATGCACAACATCCCCGGCCCGTTCATCGTCGAGGCGCTGGACGGGGCGCCGGACTTCATCAGCTGGGAGGCGGTGCGAGTCGACCTGGGCGAAGGCTCGGATGCGCGCGGCCTGCTCAAGTTCTCGGCCACAGGAGTGTTCTATGTCGCCGCGCGATAGCCGCCTCGTTGCGCTGTCATGGTCGCTGCTGCTCGGGTGCCGGTTCGCGGAGGCCCAGACGATCGCAGACTACAGCCGTGCCCAGCGTACGCTGCTCGAATCGACGATGAGCCAGGCGGCGGCGCGGTCCGCCGGCTTCGCGGCATCGACACCGGCCGTGGCGGCGTCCGCGCCGGCGCCGACCGCCTTGCTGCAGCGCCCGCTGTCCCCGTCGCTGCCCGCGCCGGGGCCCGGCCTCCAGGTGAGGGGCGTGTTCGCCTCGAGCGCCGCGTCGGTGGCCGAGGTCGTGGTCGACGCGACGGCCTATCTGCTGCAGGCCGGGCAGGGCGTGCCTGGAACGGCCTGGCACGTGGAATCGATCGCCGTCGATCGCGTGGTGCTGAGCCGGCGTGGCGCAGCGTCATCCGTCGATGCGGGCGGCGCCGTCAAGGTCTTCGCGCTTCCGGCGCTCCGCTGAGCCGGGCCATGGGACTGTTCGAGATGTTGCGTCGTCGTGAACAAGCCGAATCGCGCGAGGCGTCGTTGGCCCTGGTCGATCGCGTGCCGATGGTCTTGGCCAAGCCTCGCGGCCTCCGCTCGGAGCCGGGCCTTGCAGCCTTGTCGCGACCCTCGTCCGCCGCCTCGCCGGCCGCCAGGCTCGACCGTCGGCTGCTAGCCGCGGAGGCGCCCGGCCCGATGCTGGCGTCCGGCGTGGAGCGGGCCATCGGGCGCATCGGCTCCGAGTTGGCCAGCGAGCATCGCGAGACCGAGGTGCTGCAGCAGGTCCTCGCGCATTTCCACCAGCTTCCGCCGTACCAGTCATTGCTGACCGTCGGGCCGGAGGCCGTCTACCAGTTGCCGCTACCGTTGCACGAGAAGCTGATCGCGCTCGACTGCGGGGCGCGCCAGGCGCGGCTCGTGAGCGCGTCGATGCCGGCGGCCGATCGCCAGGCGCTCGACGCGACGGCCAAGGCTGTCAAGGGCGCGTTGCGCGCCCGTGGCTTCGGCGTCGTGGGCGAACTCGTGGCGGAACCGCACGTGCTCAAGGAGATCCTGCGCAACGCCGGCGCTTCCGGCAAGGCCGGAGCGCGTGGCGGCCCGTTGCAGTTGTTCGAGCGCTGGGTCGCCCTGGCCGTTCCCACCGGAGCGACGGACCTGCACATCGAGGTGCGCCGCAACACCGCGGTCGTGCGCATCCGCGTCGACGGCCGCATCGAGCCGTTGCCGGACGGGCAGGGCGGGCGCTACAGCCGCAAGGAGGTCGTCGACGCGATCGCCGCCGGCTACAACGGCACGCGCAAAGGCAACAACCTGTCCCAGTACAGCGCCGACCAGTTCGTCGACTGCATGATCGACCTCGACCTGCCCGGCACCGCGGGCCAGTTGCGCTACCAGAACGTCAAGGGTCGATTGGGGCCGAAGACGGTCGTGCGCATCCTGCGCACCGGTGACGAGAACCGCATCCACTTCGACGCGGCGGGCTACGCGCCCAGCCACCTGCGCCTGTTGCGCCTGGCCGGGCGTGCGGGCAAGGGCATCGTGCTGCTCTCAGGCGTCACCAGCTCGGGCAAGTCCACCAGCCTCAAGAGCTTCATCGAGACGCTGCCGGGCCTGGCCCAGAAGGCCATCTACACGGTGGAGGATCCGATCGAGTACGAGATCGCCGGTGCCCACCAGATCGAGGTGCTGCGCGATATCGCCAACGACGAGGAGACGCGCCGGCGCTACGCCGAAGTGATGCGGGCGTTGATGCGCTCCGACCCGGATGGCGTGATGCTGGGCGAGATCCGCGACAAGCTCACGGCTCTGTTCGCGCTGCAGATCGCCGAGACCGGGCACCTGGCCATGGGCACGGTGCACGCGCACCTCATCTCCAACATCATTCCCCGCCTGACCAACGACCAGATCGGCGTGAGTCGCCAGGCGCTCACCGGCCCCAACATCCTCAACCTGCTGGTCTACCAGGCGCTGGTGCCCAGGCTGTGCCGCTGCTGCGCGCTGCCCACGCCGATGGCGATGCGCGTCGATCCCGATGCGCGCGAGATCGAGGACGTTCTGCGGCGTCGCTTCGGCCTCGCTACGTCACGCCTGAAGTGGATTCGGCCGGAAGGCTGCCCGGCCTGCAAGGGGCGCGGAACGCATGGCAAGACCATCGTCGCCGAGATGCTGCAGCCCGATCGACCCTGGCTGCGCCATGTGCGCAACAACGACGACGACTCGGCCTTGCAGCACTTCCGCTCGGCCAGCAACCGGCAGTTCGACAGCCCCGACATGACAGGCAAGACGGTGTTCGAGCATGCGCTGTACAAGGCGCTGCAAGGCGAGATCGACGTGCGCAACTGCGAGGAATTCGACGGCTTCGAGCGCTTCGAGATCCTGCCCCGCAAGGAGCGGCCATGAGATCGCTGCAGACGTTCGTCCACTGGTTCGCGCTGGTGGATTTCCGATCCGCCCGCGCCGAGTTCTACCGCGACTTCGCGGAGATGTACCAGCGCAACGAGGCGATGGTGAGCTTCCTGGAAGGCGAGATCGCCAACGCGACCCTGACTCGCCGGCGCAGCCGGGCGCGCGCGCTGCGCATGGTGCTGAGCCGGCACCAGGATGGCGAGCACGCGAGCCGGGTGTCCCACTTGCTGGAGCGCGTGGTGCCGCGCTCCGACGCGATGCTGCTCACGGCCGTCGATCGCGCCGCCGACAAGCCGCAGGCGCTTCTGGCGCTGGCCGTCGCGATCGACAAGCAACAGCAGATGCTGCGCCTCATGCTGGCCTGTTCCGCGCTGCCTGCGATCACGATCCCGATCTGCTACGTGCTCATCGCACTGCTGGGCAAGGTGATCCTGGTCATCGACGACGCGACGCCGGTCTACGCGCAGGAGGCCTTGTGGCAAGGCATGAACGGCTGGGCGCGCGACATCGCGGTGTTCGCCGGCTCGTGGGGGCCCCAGGCCGTGCTGGCACTGGGCCTGGGGCTGGCGGCCATGCTGTGGTCGCTGCCGAGGTGGCGCGGGTCGTGGCGACTGCGGGTCGAGTCGTGGCCCGTCTACGGCTTGTACCGCGACTTCCAGGCGGGCATGCTCCTGAGCTCCATGGCGATGCTGCTGAGGACGGGCGAGACGCTGCAAGGCAGTCTCGATGACGTCACGCAGCGGGCGTCGCCCTGGATGCGATGGCACCTGGGTCGGGTCGTCGATGCCCTGGACGAGAACCCGACCGCCACGCTCGACGCGTTCCGGCGCGGCCTGCTGTCGCCCCACCTGTTGTCGCGCGCAGCGACGCTGCATCGATCCAGCGCCTCGTTCTCGGACGTGCTGATCCAGCTCGGCACGTCCGAAGGCGAGCGCGTGCTCGCTCGCGTGAAGAAGGCGGCCGTCGTCGCCAACTTTGCGTTGGTGGGCTTGTTCGCGTCGGTGGCCACGTTCATGGGCGTCGCATCCATGACCGTGCCCGGCACCTTCGCCTCCCTGATGGAGCCGTCGAACCTGATGGCCCTGCGCGCCGCCTACGACGCGGCGCATCCGTCGCACTAAGGAACCTGTGGACGAATCCGCCACGCCCGCTCGTCCCGCCAAGGCGCGCCCGCTCCGCGTTGCAAATGCGCGCCGGGGGATCCACCCCGGCTGTGCTTTGCGCCTTGATCGGACACGTCTTGACGAGCCGTTCGGACGCGCCGGATTCATTCACACGTTCTGGTAGCCGCCATCGCGCGCAGCCGCGCGCCCGCATTCCCGCCCGCGCGAATCCGCGCGCGGGCAACACCAGGACGAGGATCGTCCGTCACCTGCTCGAGGAGAAGTCATGAAGTTCCGCTCCCATCGCCGTCGTCCGATCGCGGCCCTGCACCGTGGCCGCCAGCGCGGCAACGCACTCGTGTTCAGCATGCTGGGCCTGGTCATCGGCGGCATCGTGCTGGCGCTGGGCATCAGCTACTACCAGAGCTCCCAGGCCAACGCACAGGTGCAGGGCACCATCAGCGAGATCAGCGCGATCATCGGTGGCGCGCAGCAGAACTATGGCCAGTACGGCTACAACGGCCTGACCACCGCCGTCGCGGTCGGCTCGCGCGTCATTCCCGACACCCGTGCCGACGCCGGTGGCGCGACGGCCACGAACAGCTACTCGGGTGCCATCACGCTGGTTGACAACTCGGTGACCACGCCCAGTACCGCCAAGCTGACGTATGCCAATGTCCCGGCGGCGCAATGCACGCAACTGATCAACGGCGCCCAGAGCCTGGCGCGCCGGGTCACCATCGGCACCACCGATGTCAAGGCGCTCGACGGCACGGTCGACATCGTCAAGGTGAACACGCAGTGCACGGCCGCGGCCAACGTGGCGATCGACTTCGTGTTCGGTCGCACCTGAGAGCCTGGCCCCATGTTGTCGCAGCGCCGTTCCCTTTCGCGTGATGGCACGGGTCGCCACCAACGTGGCAACGCTCTGGTCTTCGCGCTGCTGGGCCTGCTGGTCTCCGCGCTCGGCGCCGTCGGCGTGATCCAGGGTGGTCGCCTGCAGGCCCGACACGAGGCGGGCAACGGCGAGGCGACGATTCTCGACAGTCTTCGCGGCGCCACCAACAACGCGATCTTCGAGGGCATGGGGCAGATCCAGAACGGCGCGTCCGTGGTCAAGAACGGCGTGACGATCGCGCCCGTCACGGTCGACGGCGAACTGGTCTGGCACCCCGCGGTCGCCGATCTCGTGGCGATGGGCTACCTGCCGCCGGGGTGGGCCGCGACCACCTCCACGCTCAACAACGCGCCCTACGGCATCGAGTTCCGGCGCGTGCCCGCCGGCTGCATCGCCGCGGCCTGCAACATCGAGGGCCACGTCATCCTGGAAGGGCCGATCCGTGCCGGCGCCGACACCGATGGCGCCGTCATCGGGCCCATCCTGGCGCGCATCGGCGCCGACTCGGGCGTGTCGCTGCCCACGGACCCGACGCACATCACCGGCTTCGGCAACACGTGGAGCATGGACAACCCGGTGGCGGGCCAGCCCGCCGGCGTGGTCGCCGTGCGCTTGGGCACCGCGTCGTCGGGCTACGGTCAGTTCGTCCGCATCGGCGACACCCGCGACCCGAACCTGCTGGGCAACCTGAGCGTCGCCGGCAACACCTTGTTCGGCGACGGCGGCTCGCACAGTGAGTTCCGGTCGGCCCTGGAGGTCGACGCGCAGCCGGTGTCGGTGCGCAACGCCAGCGGCTCGGACTGCGTCCGGCTGCGGCCGGACGGCGTCGTCGACATCTTGTGCAACGGCGCGCTGTTGGCCACCACGGGTGTCTTCCGCGACACGTCCGGCCACGCGACGATGATCGCGGGCACCGGCGTGGTCACCACCGGCAGCGTGGCCGCGGACGGCGGCCTCGCGACGACGGCGATGACGGCGTTCGGCGTCGACGATCCGAACGCGATCGTCGTCAAGGCGGGCGACCTCTTCGTGCGCGATCCAGCCGGCACCGCGTTGATGCGCGTGGCGGCGAACGGCGACGTCACCGCCGGGAGCAACCTCGTGGCCGCGGGCGCGGTGCAGGCCAGAACCCTGACGCTGTCTGGCACGGTCTCGGAGGGCGACGCCTGCACTGCGGGCCAGGTGGCGATGATGGCCGCCGGCGGACTCGCCACCTGCCAGGGTTCGGCCTTTCGCGCCACGACGCGCTACGCGAGCCTGGGCGCCACGTGCGCTCCGGCCGGAACGACGGCCGTCGATGCGGCGACCTCCGACAGCCTGGTGTGCCGCGGCGGCTACTACGCCAGCCAGGCGGGCCTGACCTCGTCTCGCGTGTACATGGCCGGCTTCGCGGTGCACCACGGCGACTACGTGGCGGCCTCCACCGCCTTGCCCAACGGCTGCCCCGCCACGGCCAGCCCGGTGTCGCCCGAGGCGACCATCTTCCTGTTGCCGCAGACCGACTCGGAGACGGCGGGCAACCCCGTGCTCAATCGCAACGCGCAATGGACGGGCCAGGGTTGGACCATCTCGCTGACCGACGGCACCGGCGCGCCGACGAGCAGCAACGTGGTGGCGGAGGTGTATTGCCTCTATCCATGAAATCGTGCCGTCGGCTCACCGGTCTGCGAGTGCGCAGCGCCGGGCACGACGCGTCTCTCAAGAAACAAAACAGTGTCGGCAGGTCGCCGACGCATCGGCCTCGTCATCCTGCGCGAAGTCGCAGGATCCCCCCCCGGGCGAAACGCTTCCAACTCGTGGATCCTGCGACCTCGCGCGGATGACAGGCTGGCACTGCGCGTTTCTTCGCGAACACCGGGCACATTCATGGGCTTGGGATGCTCAGGACGATCGCCGGGCCGCTGTCACGGCGATCACGAACGCCGCCTTCGCGTCGGTGTAGGCCTCGCGATCCGCCTGGTACCTTGCCGCCAGGACGGACTTCAGTTCGGCATAGCGCCGAGCGAGCGCAGGATCGCCGCGCAGGGCATCCCGAAATGCAAGGCGGTCGCGCCATGGCGCGCCGTCCATGACGACGATGTGCAGGTGGTGGGTGCGATGACCGTCGTGCCACCGCATCAACCACCTGCGATCGGTCAGCGTTGCGTTGAGCTCATGCGAGGTCGTGTAGCCGTTGTCGCAGACCCGGTCTACCAGCGCGTCGGCATCTTGCAGCGATTCAACGCCGGCCATGAGGTCGATGACGGGCTTGGCCATGAGGCCGGCGACTACGGTGCTGCCGATGTGCTCGATCGCCACGAAGACGCCTGGCAGGCAGGCGTGGAGGCGGTCGCGTTCCTGTTCGAAGGCTCTGGCCCACCCCCGGTCATGTGCTTGCAGCGAAACGTCCTTGCGGATCGCCGCGACCAGCGAATGCGCATCGGTCATCGCGCGCCTCGGTGTCAACGGCGGTGCGTCGGTATCGGGGTTCGAACTGGATGCCATCCCTCACGATATCGCACCTGGCGCCGTCGAGACCGGGTGGCGCAGGGCAGACCTTCAGCGCGCCAGCGTCGAAGGTCCCGCGGCGGCCAACTTGCGTTTGAGCGTCGGGATGTCCGAGGTCTCGCGCATCGCCTCGCTCGCCTCGATCTCGCCGCGCCGGACCAGCTCCACCAGCCGGTTGTTCATGGGCACCCACTCGCTGGCGCCCAGTCGGTTGTCTTCTCGGATGGCACTCTCGAGGCCGATCCAGTCGCCGCGTTCGATGAACTGTGTCACCTTGCCGGTGTTGAACAGCACGTCGGCGGCCATCAGGTAGCGCTTGCCATCGCGGGACGGCACGAGCGCCTGGCGCACGACGGCAATCAGGTTGCCGGCCAGCACCGAACGCATGACGTCGGCGCTGGTGCCGGTGTACGACAGGATCTTGCGCATGGTGCCGGTGACGGACTTGCCATGCGTGGTGGCAATCATCAGCGAGCCCGATTCGCCGCCCTGGATGGCCTGCTCGGCCGTCTCCGCGTCGCGGATCTCCGAGGTGAGCAGCACGTCGGGGCTCATGCGCAAGGCCTCGCGCATGCCATCGGCGAAGCTCAGCACGTCGTAGCCCACCTCGCGTTGGGTGACGATGGACTTGCGCGGCGCGATCTTCTTCTCCACCGGATCCTCGATGGTGAGGATGTGGCCTGAATGCTGGGCGTTGTGCCAGTCGAGGATGGACATGGCCGTCTCGCTCTTGCCCGATCCGGTGGGCCCGGTGACGACGATGAAGCCGCTGGTGGATTCGGTGAGCGTGGAGACGAGGTTGTGCGGCAGGCTGAGGCTGGTGAGCGGCGTGATCTCGGGAGGCGTGATGCGCATCACAAGCGCGAGCTCGCCCGTGCCGTGCATGAACAGGCTGTAGCGCAGGGAGTGGCCGCCGCGACCGTCGAGCCGGATGTTGACCGAGCGCTGGCGGGCGAGCACGGGCTTGATGCGGGTGTCCCAATAGTCCTGCACCGATTGCTGGTGGCCGCGCGCGTCGCGGTGCTGGCGGCTGGCGCCGTCGACGTAGCCCGCGAGGTAGGTGACGATGTGCTCGCGCGTGACCACGAAGGGCGGGATGGCCGAGAACAGCTGGTGCAGCGGCAGCGTGCCGCGGGCCGACTTCGCGCGGATGACCTGGCCTTCGTGGATCATGATGTCGGTCATCGAGGGCGCGAACATCAGTGCGTGCTTCACGGCGGCGCCGATGCCGTGCTGCTTGTCGGACGGCAGTTGCAGGGGCTGCTGGAGCGTGGGAATGTCGGTCATGGCGGCATGGCGGGGGTTGATGACGCGCGGTTCAGCGCGCGGGCGGCGCAAAGTCCAGCGCGTCGTAGACGGCGTGGCCTTGCTCCGACGACGGACGATCGGACACGGGGCCGTGGGGCGCTTTCGCGGACGAGGCGAGTGACGGCGACTGGCGCGTCGCATCGGGTGACGGCGTGTGTTCGGCAGGAAAGGGCAGCGGCCCGGCGGGCATCACGCGCCAGCGCATCAGGATGGCCGCGATGCGGTTGGCGTACCCTGCCGCGCGGGCCGGCGTGCGCGAGTGATACGCGCCGACGGCCAGCCAGGTGTCGCCCTCGCGGTCGACCTGGCGCCGGTAGTGCCACGCCGCCACCTCGGCGGACACGCAACCGTCATTCAACGCTGCGCGGTCGACACCGTAGCGCGCGAGTTCGCCCAGGTGCGTGCTGTTGATCTGGAACGCCCCGACATCGATGCTGCCGTTGGCGTTGCGGCCCAACGCCAGGGGCTGCAGCCGGCTCTCCTGCCAGCCGATGGCGCGCAGCACGTCGCCGCTGACGTGGTGGCGCGCGGCGGCGTCGGCGATGCAATCGGCGCGCGCGGCCAGCGTCGCGAACGCGATCAGCAGCGCGGTGGCCAGGAGCCTTGCAATGAGAAGGATCGGCATGGTTCGGAGACGTCGTCGCCGGAAGGACACACCGATCGATTCTGGGTGGCGCGGCGAAAACTCCGCGGCGCCAAAGGCCCAGTTTCGGCCTCTTCGGCGCGCGCCGGGACGGCCGCGCGCCGGTAGCGACTCAACGCCTCAGCGGCGGTGGCCGCCCAGCGCCCGCGCCGGCAGGAACAGCAGCGCGGTCAGCAGGGCGAACACCGCGGCGACGCTGATGCCCACCAGGCGGAACGGCAGCGTCACGAGCCAGACGATCGGGTACAGCACCAGCGCCAGGATGGCCAGCGGCCAGCAGAAGACGAACAGCAGGCACCAGAGGACGAACGTGAACATGGCGGACTTTCGAAACCGGCGCCCCCTGGCCCCGGATGACGCCACGATGCGACGATCACGCCGGCGCGTCAACGCCCGTCCGACCAACCGCCGCGAATCGCCGACAGGCTGCATCCGGCGCGGACACGCGGACGCGCCGCCGCGCGCAGAATGGCCGCATCACGACTTCAGCCGCGCCGCCATGACCGCCCCCACCGTCACCGACCTGAACCGGATGGGCGCCGACTGCCTGCCCGGCCACCTGGGGATCGCGATCCTGCATGCGGACACGACCGAGGTGCGCGCCGAGATGGCCGTCTCGCGCACGCTGATGGCGCCAAACGGCTACCTGCACGCGGGCAGCGTGGTGGCGCTGGCCGACACCTCGTGCGGCTACGCCTGCATCGTCAACCTGCCCGATGGAGCCACCGGCTTCACCACGATCGAGCTGAAATCCAACTTCCTCGGGACGGCGCGCGAAGGCGTGCTGGACTGCACCGCCACGGCACAGCATCGTGGTCGCACGACGCAGGTGTGGGACGCCGTGGTCACGCACCGCGAGACGGGCCGCACGATCGCGCTGTTGCGCTGCACGCAGATGATCCTGTGGCCGCAATCGGCTTGAAGACCGGGCCCGCGCAGCCGACGGCGCAGGAGGTCGAGTTCCGTGGCGTTGTGGTGTGGCGCGAAGGCCCGCACGCGCGCGCATGCGTCCCGCATGCGATGCGCGACGGCTCGCCGCTCAGGCGTTCGGGGCCTCGCCCGCGGGGCTGGCCGGGGCGGCGTCGTCCGCCTGCCCGGCCGACTCGTGCGTGCCCGGACGGTCGCTGGACGTCTTCTTGCTCGCTTTCTCTTCCTTCTTCTTTTTCTTCTCGAGTTCGCGCTGGCGTTTCTCGTACTGGTAGTTCGGCTTCGCCATTGGGACCTTTCTTTGAGGGAGACACGATACCTGATCGCGCCGGGGTCATCGATTTTCTTCGCGAAGACCGTATCCGCGGCGGTGGGTGCGAGCGGCGTGGAGGAAGGGCGATTTAGAGGCTGGATCCGCGCGTTGCGACCGGCCGCGACGTGGCGCGCGCGCCACGCGAAGGCTCAGTTCGTGTCGCTCCGCGCCATCGAGCTTGCGCACCCAGCCGCGAAACGGGATGACGCTCTCGGCGGCGCTGCGCTGCGCTGCGCCGCGCCGCGCGTCGTTGGCGTGTCCGGCGAGGGGGAGCGTCGTCGCGGCGGCCAGGAAAGTCAATGCCGAGTTCGTGTTCATGGCCGCAGCGTATCAGCGGTCCGCCGCCTGGCCACCGACCTTGGCGCGCCAGCGCAGCAGGCCGATCGCGTAGGTGACGTAGTAGCCGGCCAGCGTGCCGAAGATCGCCATCGTCAGCGGGCTCGAGCCCAGCTGCATCGATTGCGGGTCGAGGCTCCCGCCGTCCATCTGCAGCATCACGAAGCGGTAGCCGAGGCGCAGCAGCAGCAGCAGCGACAGCCCGATGCCCAGATGGGCGTTGGGCGTGTAGAACAACCCCGCTGGCGTCGCCTCGAACTTCGTCAGCCGCGTGCCGAGCAGGCCCAGGGCGATGCCGACGACGGCGCCGCCGAGAACGGCCACAGCGGTCATCGGATGCAGCAGGCTGCCGGACAGTATCAGCACGAGGATCAGCGGAAAGGCGATGACGGTGACCCACGGCCGCATCTTGGACAGCCGCTGGCGGCCGATCACGCGGCGGATGCGCGCATAGAGGCGCCACACGACGAGCGCGACGACGAGGATGACGGTGATCAGGTGGGTGTCTAAGGAGGTCGGCATGGCGGCGGGGTGGTCCGGACAGGAAGGGAACGAGCGCCTTCACGCGGGTCAGGCGCTGGGTGCGAAAAGGTCGATTCTCATGCCTTTGGCGCGCCGGCTCCCGCGACCTGCTGTCGAGCGTGCAACAACGCTTGCATTGCCCCTTCCCCGGCCATAAACTGTAATTAACAACAGTACTCGGCGGCGGACGATGCCTCCCCGCCGCGGTACGAACCGCGCCCGGGTTGACCGAGCGCCAGCGCGCCAGCGCCTTCCACCGTTCCATGCGTCGCGCATGGGCCACGTTGCCTGGTCGAGAGTTCCGTCGCCACGTCGGAACCCGCGGCCAGTCGACCCCCCGTCTCTGTCGTTCGTTGCCTGTCCACGCACTGCCTGGCCGGGTCGTCACCGTCGTTCCACCATGGCCACGCTCCCTGCCTACGCCGAACTGCACTGCCGCAGCAACTTCAGCTTCCTCACCGGCGCCTCGTCGCCCGAGGAACTGGTCGACCGCGCCGTCACGCTGCGCTACACCGCGCTGGCCGTCACCGACGAATGCTCGCTGTCGGGCGTGGTGCACGCCTACGAGCAGGCCACCGAGCGCGGCCTGCACCTGATCATCGGCACCGAGATGCGGCTGGAGCCCGGCATCGGCGGCGTGCCGATGCGGCTGGTGCTGCTGGCCACCACGCGACGCGGCTATGGCAACCTGTCGCAATGGATCACGCTGGCGCGCCGCCGCGCCGAGAAGGGGCGCTACGACGCGCGTCCCGGCGACCTGGAAGGACGGGTGCCCACGGCGCCTCACCTCGCCGGCCTGCCCGACTGCCTGGTCTTGCTGCTGCCCACGGCCGGCCCGGTGCCGTTGGGCGCCGTCGGGCAGGGCGGCCCGGTCGCGGCCGCCGGGCGCGCGGCGTCTCGCGATGACACGGTGGCGGGCGAGACGGCGCCCGTCAACGCCCGGTTGTCCGGCCTGGGTGTCATCGCCGCCGCGCAGGCAAGTGCTGCTGCCGCCATCGCCTCCAGCACGCCGGGCGCGGGACGTCCGCGCGGGCGCGAGGTGCGCGAGGCGCGCGACGGGCCCGGCGCAGACGGCCCGCTGGAGCCGCCGACGCCGCCGAAGCTGGCCGCCCCGGCGGCCGGTGGCAGGCGCGCCGCGAAGTCGCCGCCGCCGCCGCGTCCGTCCACGGTCTTGTCGTTCGAGTCGCTGTTCGCGCAGGCACAGTGGCTCAAGGCCTGGTGCGGCGAGCGGGTGTGGCTCGGGATGCCTTTGTTGATGCAGGGCGACGACGACGAGGTGCGCGAGCGCGTGAAGACGGTGGCCGCCGCCACCGGCCTGCGCATCGCCGCGGTGGGCGACGTGCTGATGGCCACGCGCGCGGCCAAGCCCCTGCAGGACATGCTCACCGCCACGCGCCTGCAGCGCACCGTGGCCGAGTGCGGCCATGCGCTGTCGCCCAACGCCGAGGCGCACCTGCGCTCGCGCGCCCGCCTGCAGGCCGTGTACGAACCTGAATGGCTGGCCGAGACGGTGGCCATTGCGGGGCTGTGCAGGTTCTCTCTCGGCGAGCTGAAGTACGAGTATCCGCAGGAGATCGTGCCCGACGGACACACGCCCACCAGCTGGCTGCGTTCGCTCACCGAAGACGGCGCGGCGCGGCGCTTTCCCGCGGGCGTGCCCGAGAAGGTGAGCGGCCTGATCGAGCACGAGCTGGGGCTCATCGAGCGTCTGCGCTACGAGGCCTACTTCCTCACGGTGGCCGATATCGTGGCGTGGGCGCGCGCGCAAGGCATCCTGTGCCAGGGTCGCGGCAGCGCGGCCAACTCCGCGGTCTGCTACTGCCTGGGCGTCACGGAGGTCGACCCCGGGCGTACCGACGTGCTGTTCGAACGCTTCATCAGCGAGGAGCGTGGCGAGCCGCCCGACATCGACCTCGACTTCGAGCACCAGCGTCGGGAAGAGGTGATCCAGTACCTGTACAGGAAGTACGGCCGCCATCGCGCCGCGCTCACCGGCGTCATCATCCGCTACCGCACCAAGTCGGCCGTGCGCGACGTGGGCCGCGCGCTGGGCATCGATCTCGACCGCATCGACGCCGTCACGCGCTCGCTGCACCATGTGGGTGGCGATGCGGCGCCCAGCGGCGCGGCCGAGCGGCTCGCGCTGGCGTTGCGCGAGCACGGCTTCGATCCCGAGTCGCGGCTGGGCTTCCAGTGGATCGCGCTGAGCCTGCAACTGCGCAACCAGCCGCGCCACCTCAGCCAGCATCCGGGCGGCTTCGTCATCGCTCGCGACGACGTGGCGCTGCTGGTGCCGGTGGAGAACGCCGCGATGGACAAGCGCACGGTCATCCAGTGGGACAAGGACGATCTCGACGTCCTCAAGCTGCTGAAGGTGGACATCCTCGCGCTGGGCATGCTCAGCGCGCTGCGGCGCGGGCTGCTGTTCGTCGACGCCAAGATGCGCCAGGTGATGCCGGGGCCGCCGCCGCCCGGCTGGTTGATCGAAGCCAGGCAGCAGGCGCAGGAGGAGCGCCGGCGTCGCACCGAGATCGCGCCCGCCCCCGCCGCGGGACATGCAGGACACGCGGGGCACGCGACACATGCGGGCAACGGCGCCACGCGCATCGTGCGGGGCTCGAACGCCTTTTCCAGCGCCGGGGCGGCGGCGGCCATGGGCATCCTGCCCGATCGCGACGGCCTGGACAGCGACGCCAGCCTGCAGGACATCCCGGAGGAGGACACGGCGGTCTACGACATGCTGTGCACGGGCGATTCCGTGGGCGTGTTCCAGGTGGAGAGCCGCGCGCAGATGAGCATGCTGCCGCGCCTGCGGCCGCGCAGGTTCTACGACCTGGTCGTGGAGGTGGCCATCGTGCGCCCCGGGCCCATCCAGGGCGGCATGGTGCATCCCTACCTGAAGCGGCGCGAGCAGAAGGAACCGGTCACCTATCCCAGCAAGGAGGCAGAAGCCGCACTGTCGCGCACGCTGGGCGTGCCCATCTTCCAGGAGCAGGTGATGCAGCTGGCCATCCTCGCCGCCGATTTCACGCCCGGCGAGGCCGACCAGTTGCGGCGCGCCATGGCCGCCTGGAAGCGCAAGGGCGGCCTCGGACCGTTCAAGGAAAAGCTGATCACCCGCATGGTGGCCAAGAACTACGAGCTCGACTATGCCGAGGCCATCTTCCGGCAGATCGAGGGCTTCGGCGAATATGGTTTTCCGGAAAGCCACGCGGCCAGCTTCGCACTGCTGGTCTACGTCAGCGCGTGGATCAAGCGCCATCATCCCGATGCGTTCCTGGCCGCGCTGCTCAACAGCCTGCCGATGGGCTTCTACGCGGCGCCCCAGCTCGTGCGTGACGCCCGCGCGCACGGGGTCGTGGTGCGGCCGGTGGACATCACGATCAGCGACTGGGACTCCACGCTGGAGCCGCTGGCGTCGCACGAGGGCGAGCCCGCGTGTGCCGAGCGTTCGATTCCCGGCGGGCAGTGCGCCGTGCGGCTGGGGTTGAACCGGATCGGCGGCCTGGGCGAGGGCGAAGGCGGACGCATCGTGGCTGCGCGTGCGCAGGCGCCGTTCGCCAACGTGGAAGACCTGGCGCGCCGCGCCGAAATCGACGCGCATTCGATGCAATGCCTGGCGGCCTCCGATGCGTTGTCGGGCCTGGCCGGCCACCGGCGCGACGCGATCTGGGCCGTGGCCGGCGTCGACACCCGCGCCACGCCCCTGCTCAAGACCACGCGCACGCTCGAGGACGCCCAGCCCGAGTTCGACGCCACCACACTGGGCGATGCCGTGCTGGCCGACTATCGCGCGCTGGGGCTGTCGCTGAAGGGCCATCCGCTGGCCTTGCTGCGACCGGTGCTGGCCACGTTCAAGGTGCAGCAGGCAGCGTTGCTCAACGCCGAGTACCGCCCGGGCCAGCTCGCCCGTGCCAGCGGTCTGGTCACGCATCGGCAACAGCCCGGTACCGCCAAGGGCGTGGTGTTCGTGACGCTGGAAGACGAGACGGGCACCGTCAACGTGATCGTCTGGCCTGCCGTGGCCGCAGCGCAGCGCACGCCGCTGCTGGCGGCGTCGCTGCTCACCGTCTATGGCGTGTGGCAGCGCGAGGGCGAGGTGCGCCACCTGGTGGCCAAGACGCTGGTGGACCACTCGCACCTGCTGCAGGGCCTGGTCACGCGCAGCCGCGATTTCCACTGAAGGCGATTGCAACATGACCCCCACGCCTGTCCCTCGTCCCGTGTCGCATGCCTGCGACGCCCCAAGGCAAGCCCCGGTATCCAAGCCAGTCCGGTACCCGATAATTTCGACGCTGCCTGTCACGTGGCGGTCGAGTTGCCGAGCGACTCGACCGCCACGCCCGGCCTTCGCGCCCGCCTCGGCCACTGCCCCCGGATCCATCGCGCTAACATCCTCCCGGACCACCGCCCGAAATGAATCCATTGCCTGCCTGCCCAGACCCGCCGTACCAGCCTTACCCGATGCGCCCGTCGCATCTCTCGAATCGATCGGCGTCCGGCAAGTTGCGTGCGTTCACGGCACGACCCACGGCGTCGCTGGCCCTGGCCCTGGCCCTGGCGATCGGGTGCACGTGTGCCCAGGCCGGCACGGCCGAGGGCTACGAGGCCGGTCGTCGCGGCGACTACGCGGCGGCGCTGCGCGAGTTCCAGCCGGCGGCCGAGAAGGGCGATCGGGACGCGCAGCTCGCGCTGGCCGACATGTACCTTCGGGGGTATGGCGTCGCGGCCGATCCGGTCGTCGCGGCAGGCTGGTTCCGCAAGGCCGCCGAGCAGGGCGACGCGCGCGCGCAGACCAACCTCGGCTTCCTCTACGAGCAGGGCAAGGGCGTGGCGCGCGACTTCGAGGAGTCCGCCAAGTGGTATCGCAAGGCGGCCGACCAGGGCGAACCCACCGCGCAGAGCAACCTCTCGTACATGGCGCTCATCGGCCGCGGCGTGCCGCAAGACGACATGCAGGCCGCGCACTGGGCCACGCTGGCCGCGCAGCAGGGGTTGGCGGTGGCCCAGTACCGGCTGGGCGTCTTCTACACGAACGGGCAGGGCGTGGAGCGCGACGACGCCAGCGCGCTGCGCTGGTACAAGGCCGCAGCCGACCAGGGCGACGCACGCGCGCAGAGCGCGCTCGGGTGGGTCTACAGCGAAGGGCGCGGCGTGGCGCGCGACCAGGCGGCCTCGTTGCGCTGGCTGCAGCTGTCGGCTGCCCAGGGCGACCCCACCGCCGAGCACAACCTGGGCATGGCGGTGCTCAACGGACGCGGCACGCCCCGCGACCCGGGCGCGGCCGAGCGCTGGATCCGCAAATCCGCGGAGTCCGGCTACGCGCCGGCCCAGGTGAGCCTGGGCCTGATGTACGCGGCAGGCGACGCCGTGATCGCCGACGAGAAGCAGGCCGTCGAGTGGTACCAGAAGGCCGCGGCGCAGGGCAACGCCTCGGGCCAGAACAACCTCGGCTGGATGCTCACCAACGGGCTGGGCGTCGCGCGCGACGACGCCGCCGCGCTGCACCAGTTCCGGCTTGCGGCGCGCAAGAGCAACGCGTTCGCGATGGACAACCTGGGCTGGATGGCCGAGGAAGGCCGCGGCCAGCCGGCCGATCCCGACGAGGCCCAGCGCTGGTACCGGCTGGCCGAGGCGCGCGGCAACGCGCCCGCGCGCAACCACCTCGCGCTGCTCTACGCGCGCGGCAAGGGCGTCACGCGCGACGATGCGGCCGCCGTGGGGGGGTTTCGCGCGGCGTCGGCGCAGGGGCTGGCGCCGGCGCGCCACAACCTCGGCTACATGGTGGCCAACGGCCTGGGCGGCGTGCCGCACGCCGACCTGGCGGCCGGAGTGGCGCTGCAGAGCCTGGCGCGCGAGGCATCGCCGCCCAGTCCCGAGGAACTGCCCACGCTCGACCCCGGCCGACTCTCGCCCGCCGAACGTGCCCGCAGCCAGCAGATGCTGGCGGCGTTCAAGGGCAACGCCAACGTGCTGGGGGTGCTCGACACGATGACGGGGCCGCCCGGCGTCCCCTCGGGCGCGCCCGCCACGGGCAACGGCAGCATGGCGGGCAACGGCACGGACGGCAACACCGTCGCGCCGCCGTCCGCCACGCAGCGCTGACGCACGCAGGGGCTTGGCCCCGCGCTCGTGTCGCCGCCCTCGGCGGATGCGGCCAGGCGTCCGCGCCGGGCGACCCCATGTGCACGGCAGTCGCGCGCCATCGCTAAACTGCCGGCCATGCTGCTGCTCCTGTCGCCCGCCAAGTCCCTCGACTACGAATCCCCGTTGCCCGAACCGGTACTCGCCGCCCGGGCCGCCCTGAAGCCCACCGGCACGGCGCCGCAGTACGCGGCTCAGGCCGCCGAGCTGATCGCCACGCTGCGCACGAAGAGCGTGGCCGACATCGCCGAACTGATGGACCTGTCGGAGGATCTGGCCACGCTCAACGTCAAGCGCTACCGGGCCTGGTCCACGCGGGCCACCGAACGCAACAGCCGGCCCGCGATGTGGGCGTTCGACGGCGACGTCTACGACGGCCTGCGCGCCGCCACGCTGAACGACGACGAGATCGCATGGGCCCAGAAGCACGTGCTGATGCTCAGCGGCCTGTACGGCGTGCTGCGGCCACTCGATCGCCTGCAGCCCTATCGCCTGGAGATGGGCACCCGCCTGGGCACGGAGCGCGGCGCCTCGCTCTACGCCTGGTGGGGCGACACCGTCGCCGCGCACCTCAACAGGCTGCAGGCCCGCGAGCGCGAACCGGTGGTGGTGAACCTGGCGTCGCAGGAGTACTTCAAGGTCACGCAGGCCAAGCTCGGGCGCGAGAAGGTGCTGCGGGCCCGCATCGTCGAGTGCGTGTTCGAGGACTGGAAGGACGGCAACTGGAAGATCATCAGCTTCTTCGCCAAGCGCGCCCGCGGCATGATGGCCCGCCACGCGATCGAGCAGCGCGCCGAGGCCCCGGAGGCGCTGGTCGATTTCCACGCGGACGGCTACCGTTTCGCCGCGCGCGCCTCCGAGCCGGATCGCCTGGTATTTCGGCGCCGCCAATGACGCGCTGAACGCGTCGTCGGGCGTTCACCTTCGCCCGCGGGTTTCACCAGAAGTTGCACGAAGCCTGCCGCGAACCGAGGGATTGCGGACGACTCGGCCGTGACGGCCTGCCAGAATACAGGGTGCGGGCACCTCCTCCCGGCCAGCGACCGCATTCCGGAGTCGACCTCATGACAACCCATTCGAGCACCAAGACGAGCACCGGCGAGCAGCGCCAACAGTACATCTCGGTGGAACTCCGCCAGTGGATCGTGGCGCAGGCGCAGGCCGGCGTCTCGCCGGAAACCGTCCTGGAGGCGATGAAGACCAGCGGTTGGCAGGAGGAAGTGGCGATCAAGGCGCTGGAAGAGACCTTGCGCGGCCACCTCACCGAGCAGGCCCAGGCGGCGACCCCGCCGTTGTCGCACGAGCCGCAGCCCGTGCCGGTGCCCGACGCCCCCATCGCCGATTCGCCCAGCAAGATCCGCGTGCTCGACCGCGACGTCACGGTGCTGATGAACATGAAGCTTCCGCGCGTGATCGTGTTCGGCGGCTTCATGAGCGACCAGGAATGCGACCAGATCGTCGGGCTGGCCGGCCCGCGCATGGCCCGCTCGGAGACGGTGGACAACATCACCGGCGGCAGCGAGGTCAACGTGGCACGCACCAGCCGTGGCATGTTCTTCGAACGTGGCGAGACGGGCGTGATCGACCGCGTCGAGCGCCGCATCGCGGCCCTGCTGGGCTGGCCCGTCCAGAACGGCGAAGGCCTGCAGGTGCTGCACTACCAGCCGGGCGCAGAGTACAAGCCGCACTACGACTACTTCGACCCCGTGCACCCGGGCTCGGCCTCCATCCTCAAGCGCGGCGGCCAGCGCGTCGGCACCTTGCTGATGTACCTGAACACGCCGAAAAAGGGTGGTGGCACCACCTTCCCCGACGTCGGCCTGGAAGTCGCGCCCGTGAAGGGCAACGCGGTGTTCTTCAGCTACGACCGCGCCCACGTCGGCACCAAGAGCCTGCACGGCGGCGCCCCGGTGATCGAAGGCGAGAAGTGGGTCGCCACGAAGTGGCTGCGCGAACGCGAGTTCGTCTAGGCCGTCTCCACCCGGTTGCGCCCGTTGGTCTTGGCCGCATACAGCGCCCGGTCGGCCCGGTGCAGCAGCGTTTCCACCGTGTCCTGTGGCTGCCAGGCGCTCACGCCCAGGCTGGCAGTCAGCTCCCGGATCGCGCCCTCGAACGGCCGCATGATCTGCTCGCGCACGCGTTCCGCGAGCGTGCGCGCGCCGGCCTGGTCGGTGTCGGCCAGCAGCAGGCAGAACTCTTCGCCGCCATAGCGGTAGACGCGATCGGGCTCGCGCAGCGCGCCCGCCAGGCGCGTGGCGAACGCGGCGAGCGTGGTGTCGCCCACGCCGTGGCCGTGGGTGTCGTTGATGAACTTGAAGCGGTCGATGTCCACCATCACGATCGCGAATGCGCGCTGCGTGCGGCGCGCGCGGGCGAACGCCTGCGCGATCTCCTCGTCCAGCGCGCGCCGGTTGGCCACGCGCGTGAGGTCGTCGGTGCGCGCCTGCAGCCGCGTCTCGGCCTCGGCGCGCGACTTGCACATCAGCACGAAGCCGAGGTTGGTCACCACGAGGTAGACGAAGCCGAACAGGTAGACCGGCACCTGCCACGCGTTGTCGTGGTCCAGGCTCAGGCGCGATTGGCCCGCCAGCAGCAGCGCGATCGCGCGTAGCGGCAGCACGATGCCCATGCAGGCGTAGAACGCGGCCACCACGCGCTGCACGCGCGTCGTCTCGGGCCGCCGCTCGCGCCACAGCGTGAGCGCGTTGAGCCATTCGTAGCCGGCGTAGGCGAAGCCGTTGAAGATCGCGGCCCAGGCCACGCGCTCGCCGGTGACCGCGCCGGCGATCATCACCGCCACGACCATCACCGCGAGCGCGCGCCGGTCATGGCCGCGGCCGGCGAAGGTGCGGATCGCCACGAAGAACAGCGCCACGCTGAGGGCGCCGGCCAGGTTGGCCAACAGGCCCGTCGCGGTGGCCGCGGGGCCGCCAACGGGGATCGCCAGCACGAGGTAGGCCAGGGCCTGGCTGGTGATCGCCCAGCGCCACATCCTCAGGCCGTTGCCGCGATCGTCGTCGCGGCGCGACACCCACAGCATCGCGGCGGTGGCCGCGAGCAGGCAGGTCTGGCCAATGAACAGGGTGTGGAGATCCAAGCGCGAGCCTCAGGTATTGCCCCATGCGGCAAGCCCTCGATTTTCTGCCGGCCACGCCAGGCGCGCACCCGGGCCGGCGTGCACTATTCGACGAAGGTCGCGAATCAAGTGCGCAAGAAAAAGGCCCGTGGCGGATGCCGACGGGCCTTGTTCATGCGGCGCGTCAACGCTTGGTCGACGGGCCCTTGTTCGACGAGGTCAGCGCCGGGCGTTGGCCACCGCCTTGCGGACGGCCACCACCACCGCCGCCACCGCCGGCCGGGCGGCCACCGCCGCCACCGTTGCCGGCAGGACGGGCACCGCCGTGGCCCGTGTGCGCGGGCTTGGCGCCGCTGTGCGAGCCGGACGGACCTTGCGGACGCGGGGCCGGACGGCCACCACCACCGCCGCCCGGACGTGCCGGACCGCGGCCGCGATCGCCGCCGCCGGAACCACTTCGGTCACCGGAGCCGCTGCGGGCATGCTGGCCGCCGCCGTTGCCGCGTCCACCCGACGACGGGCCGCGCACGCCGATCGACGTGCGACCCAGCACGATGGGCTCGGCGCGCTCGCCCGGATCGGGCTCGAATCCGGCGATGACTTCGCTGGGGATCGGGCGCTTGATCAGCTTCTCGATGTCCCTGAGGAAGATGTCCTCGTCCACGCAGACCAGCGACACCGCGCGGCCTTGCGCTCCGGCGCGGCCGGTGCGGCCGATGCGGTGCACGTAGTCTTCCGGCACGTTGGGCAGCTCGAAGTTGACGACGTGCGGCAACTGGTCGATGTCGATGCCGCGCGCGGCGATGTCGGTGGCCACGAGCACCTGCAGCGAGCCGGCCTTGAACTCGGCGAGCGCGCGGGTGCGCGCCGTCTGGCTCTTGTTGCCGTGGATCGCCATCGCGGAGATGCCGTCGTCGTTCAGGTACTCGGCCAGGCGGTTGGCGCCGTGCTTCATGCGCGTGAACACGAGCACCTGGTGCCAGTCGCCGCTCTTGATCAGGTGCGACAGCAACTGCTTCTTGCGATCGCGCGAGACCGGGTGGACGGCCTGCTCGATCATCTCGTTGGTCTGGTTGCGGCGCGCCACCTCGATCAGGCCCGGCTTGTTCAGCAGGCGATCGGCCAGGGCCTTGATCTCGTCGGAGAAGGTGGCCGAGAACAGCAGGCTCTGCTTCTTGGCCGGCAGCACCGCGAGCACCTTCTTGATGTCGTGGATGAAGCCCATGTCGAGCATGCGGTCGGCCTCGTCGAGCACGAAGATCTCCACGTGCGACAGGTCCACCGCGCGCTGCTGGTGCAGGTCGAGCAGGCGGCCGGGCGTGGCCACGAGGATGTCGACGCCCTTGTGCAGGCGGTTGATCTGCGGCTGCATGCCCACGCCGCCGAAGATGACCATGCTGGTCAGCGGCACGTGCTTGCCGTAGGTCTGCACGCTTTCCTCGACCTGGGCGGCGAGTTCGCGCGTGGGCGTCAGGATCAGGGCACGCACGGGGCTCTTGCCGCGAGAGTCCTTCTTCGGGCCGCTGGCGAGCAGGCGATGCAGCATCGGCAGCACGAAGCCGGCGGTCTTGCCGGTGCCGGTCTGGGCGCCGGCGAGGAGGTCGCCGCCCTGGAGGACGACGGGGATGGCTTGCAACTGGATCGGGGTCGGGGTCGTGTAGCCGTACTCGTGCACTGCACGCAGGAGCGGCTCGGCCAGGCCGAGTTCGTCAAAGTTCATTTGGAGGTTTTAGTCCCGGTCAAGCCGGGAATGGCGGATCGGCCTGCTGCGCCGCGCATGAATGCGGGCACCAGTCGTGAAGGCCGACTGCTGGAGGATGCGTCGAGAACCGACGTCCGCTCGCTGGACTGGGCGTGGAGCGGATGAGCGCATTGTACCGGCATGCACCAGCTCGGTTCGTCGAAAAGAGGGGTAACCCTCAAATACGCAGGAGGTTGGCCGGCCGCAGGCCCACCCGAGAAAAGGGAAGCGAGGATCACATCCGAGCCGATCCGCGCTCCCCCTGGGGGCGGCGACCGTCAGGGAGCGTGGGGGCTGTAACATCCGCGACGATGAATCTTCTCAAGGCCGCTTCGACGGTTTCCCTGCTCACGCTCGCCTCGCGCGTGTCCGGCCTGGTGCGCGAGCAACTGGTGGCTTCCAGCTTCGGTGCCAGCGGTTTCACCGACGCCTACATGGTCGCGTTCCGGATCCCCAACCTGCTGCGCAGGCTGTTCGCCGAGGGCGCGTTCTCGCAGGCCTTCGTGCCGCTGCTGGCCAACACGCGCATCTCCGAAGGCGACGCGGTCACGCACAAGCTGATCGACGCGGTGGCCACGGTGCTGGCCTGGTCGCTGCTGCTCACCTGCGTGCTGGGCATCGTCGGCGCGCCGGTGATCGTCTGGGCGATGGCCTCGGGCCTGGAGCGGCTGGACGCCGCCGTGCTGATGACGCGCGTGATGTTTCCCTACATCGGCTTCATGTCGATGGTGGCGCTGTCGGCCGGCATCCTCAACACCTGGGGCCGCTTTTCCATTCCCGCGGCCACGCCGATCCTGCTCAACGTGTCGGTGATCATCGCGGCGCGCACGCTCACGTCCACCTTCGAGGCGCACGGCCTGCCCGGGGTGTACACGCTGGCGGTCGGCGTGATGCTGGGCGGCGTACTGCAGGCGGCCATCCAGATCCCGGCGCTGAAGGCGCTCGGGCTCATGCCGCACATCCGATTCCGCTGGCAGGGCATCGTCGACGCCTGGCATCATCCGGGCGTACGGCGCGTGCTCACGCAGATGTCGCCGGCGCTGCTGGGGGTGTCGGTGGCGCAGCTCTCGATGCTCGTCAACACCCAGCTCGCCTCGCACCTGGCCACCGGCTCCGTCTCGTGGCTCACGTTCGCCGACCGCCTGATGGAGTTCCCCACCTCGCTGCTGGGCGTCGCGCTGGGCATCGTGCTCATTCCGCAGCTGTCGGCGGCTCGGGCGCGCGGCGACATGGAGGGCTACTCCGGCATGATCGACTGGGGCCTGCGCCTGGTCGTGCTGCAGACGCTGCCGTGCGCCACCGCGCTGCTGTTCTTCGCCAAGCCGCTGCTGGCGGTGCTGTACCACTACGGCCACTTCACCGACGCCGATCTCATGGCCACGGTGCGTCCGCTGCAGGGCTACGGCGTGGGCCTGCTGGGCATCGTCTGCGTGAAGATCCTCGCCCCCGGCTACTTCGCGCAGCTCGACACGCGGACGCCGGTGCGCATCGCCGTCGCCGTCCTCGCCTGCACCCAGCTGATGAACCTGCTCTTCATCTTCGGACTGCACATCGGCGTGGGCGGCCTGGCGCTGTCGATCGGCCTGGGCGCGACGATCAACGCCACCTGGCTGCTGATCGGGCTGATCCGCCGCGGCGTGTACAAGCCGCAACCCGGCTGGCTGGCGTTCGGCGCGCGCGTCGTGGTGGCCACGCTGGCGCTCGGCGCCGCGCTCGTGTGGGCCGATCACGCGATCGACTGGCTGGATCGCGCCCACCCGCTCGTGCGCGCTATGAAGATGGCCGGCGTGCTGGGCGGCGTCGCGCTGCTGTACGTGGCGGTGCTGGCGGTGGTGGGACTCAAGCCGAGCCAGTTCATGCGCAAGGCCTGATCAAGGGGAGATCGCGGCGGGTCTAAACTTGGGCCATGCCTCCCGTGCCCCGGCCCACGCCCACCTTCAACGCCCCCAGCGCGCTGGAGTACTTCGACACGCTCGTGGCCGACGACGACCAGTTCCCGCTGCTGGAAGCGGCCATCGCCCTGGCGCAGGACGAGACGCCCGACCTGGACGTCCAGGCCGTGCTGGCCGACGTCGACGAGCTGGCCCTGCGGCTGAAGTCCCGGCTGGCGCCCGACGCGCCGGTGGTGCACAAGCTGCGCTGCCTGAACCGCTACTTCTTCGAGGAACTGGGCTTCGCGGGCAACGTCAACGACTACCACGACCCGGCCAACAGCTACCTGCCGGACGTCCTGGCGCGCCGCCGCGGCATCCCGATCACGCTGGCGCTGCTGTACATGGAGATCGCCGGCCACCTGGGGCTGCGGGCGGAGGGCGTGTCCTTCCCCGGCCATTTCCTGGTCAAGCTGCGCCTGCCCCAGGGCGAGGTGGTGATCGATCCGTTCACCGGGCAGTCGCTGTCGCGCAGCGACCTGGAGGAGCGGCTCGACCTGGTGCGCCAGGCCAGCGCCCTGCGCGACGCCTTCGACGTGCCGCTCGGCCTGTTCCTGCAGGCGGCCGGCCCGCGCGACATCATCGGCCGCATGCTGCGCAACCTGCAGCAGATCCACCTCGGCCGCGGCGACGCGCAACGGCTCCTGGCGGTGCTCGATCGCCAGCTGGTGCTGGAGCCGCAGGACTGGGACACCTACCGGCTGCGCGGCGACGTGCTGGACGGGCTGGGCCGCACCGGGGAGGCCGCCTACGACTGGGGCCTGTACCTGGAGCACACGCCCGACGCCGCCGACGCCGACGCGCTGCGGCGCCGCATCCTGGCGGTGCGCTCGCAGCGCCATTGAGCGCCTGGGCGGGCGGATGCCCGGTGCCGCGGCAGCGGCATCGCCCGGTCGACCTACAATGCCGGGTTGCGGTCCGCCTGCCGGACTGCCGCGCGCCGCGGCCGACCCGGTTCGCGCGCGTTCTCCACAAGACACCGCCCGCCAGAGGCCGTCACGCTCCATGACCCTGACCAACGCACAGCAACGCGCACTGACCTGGCTCGCCCTGGCCGTGGCCGCCGCGTTCCTGCTGTGGCTGGTGGGCGCGGCGCTCACGCCGATGGTGCTGGCGCTGGTCTTCGCCTACCTGCTGTGGCCGATGGTGCGCCTGCTCGAGCGCCGGCGCCTGCCGCGCGCGCTCGCCACCACCGTGACCGTCCTCGTGGCGATGCTGGCCGGCACCGTGCTGGTGCTGCTGCTGGTGCCCATCGTCACCACCGTGCTGCCGCAGCTGCGCGCGCAGTGGCCGGGGCTGCTGGACAAGTTCAACCACGTGGTGGCGCCGCAGCTGAAGAACTTCGGCGTGGACGTCGACACCGATACCGTCAAGGCCTGGATCCTGAAGTCCTTCGACGGCAACATGGACGAGTGGGGCCAGAAGCTGCTGAGCTCGGCGCGCATCGGCGGCAGCTGGCTCGCCACGATCGCGGGCTTCCTGGTGCTGGTGCCGGTGCTCGTGTTCTACCTGTTGGCCGACGCGGAGTCGGTCACCGGCAAGGCCTGGAACCTGGTGCCGCTGAATTCGCGCGCGCACCTGGCCGGCTTCCTGGGCGAGTGCGACGCGATGTTGCGCCAGTACCTCAAGGGCCAGGCGTCGGTCATGGGGGCGATGGCGCTGATCTATCCGCTGGGGTTGATGCTCACCGGCCTGAACCTCGCCTGGCCCATCGGCGTCTTCACGGGGCTGGCCGTGTTCATCCCGTATCTCGGCTACACCACCGGCCTCGTGCTGGCGCTGATGTCGGCGGCGATCCAGTTCAGCGGCTGGCATGGGGTGGCCGAGGTGGCCGCGGTCTACGCGGTGGGCCAGGTGCTGGAGAGCTTCGTGCTCACGCCGCGCCTGGTGGGCGAGCGCATCGGCCTTTCCCCGCTGGCCGTCATCTTGGCGCTGCTGGTCTTCGGCGAGGTGTTCGGCTTCGTTGGCGTGCTGGTGTGCCTGCCGGTGACCGCGCTGGGCATGGTCGCGCTGCGACATGCGATGGCCGCCTATCGCGCAAGCACCTTCTATCGCACATGAAGCAGCTGATCCTCGACCTCGCGTGGGATCCCCTGCCGCCGTTCGCGGGCTTCCTGCCCGGCGACAACGCGGCCGTCGTCGCGCAGTTGCGCGAGCAGCAGTGGCCCGGCGCGCCGGTCTACCTGTGGGGCCCGGCCGGCTGCGGCAAGACGCAGCTGCTGCACGAACTGCAGGCGCGCGCCGTCGAGGCCGGGCTGGTGGCGCAGTGGTTCGACGCGGCCTCCGTCACGCCGTGGGAACTGGCCGACGACGCCGCACTGGTGCTGCTCGATGGCGTCGACCAGTTCGGCGCCGAACAGCAGCACGCCGCGTTCACGCTGTTCGTCGAGGCGGCCACGCGCCCGGGCGTGCAGTTCGCCTCGGCCGGGCGCCTGCCGCCGGTGGATCTCGCGGTGCGGGAAGACCTGCGCACCCGCCTCGGCTGGGGTCCGGTGCACGCCGTGCAGCCGCTGGCCGAATCCGACACCCGCGACGCGCTGCACCAGGAGGCGCGCCGCCGCGGCATCGTGCTGGGCGACGAGGTGCTCGACTACGTGCTGGCGCGCTTCGCCCGCGACCTGAAGAGCCTGATGCACCTGCTGCATCGCCTCGACGGCTTCGCGCTGGCCGAGAAGCGCGCCGTCACCGTGCCGCTGCTCAAGCGCATGCTCGACGAAGAACGATCGACCCTCCAATGACCGCCCGCAACCTCACGCTCTTCGACCTCGACGGCACGCTCATCGCCGGCGACTCCGACCATTCCTTCGGCGAGTTCATGGTGCACATCGGCTGGGCCGACGGCGACGCCTGGCGCCGCCGCAACGACGAGTTCTACGCCACCTACGTGGCCGGCGCGCTCGACGTGCATGCCTACGTCGACTTCGCCACCTCCGTGTGGCGCGAACGCCCGGCGCAGGAACAGGCCGACGCGCACGCGCGCTTCATGCGCGAGGTCATCGGCCCGATGCTCACACCGCAGGCCCTGGCGCTGGTGAAGAAGCACCAGGACGAGGGCGACCTCGTGGCCATCGTCACGGCCACCAACGAATTCGTCACCCGGCCGATCGCCCAGGCGTTCGGCGTGCCCGAGCTGCTCGCGATCGAGCTGGCGCGCGACGCCCGGGGCGCCGTCACCGGCGCCATCCAGGGCGTGCCCACGTACCAGCACGGCAAGGTCACGCGCGTCGGGCACTGGCTCGAAGCGCAGGGCGCTGCCTGGGACGACTTCGACCGCATCAGCGTTTACAGTGACTCCATCAACGACCTGCCCCTCCTGGAGCGGGCCACCGACCCTGTCGCGACCAATCCGTCGGCCGCGCTGCAAGCCGTGGCCGCCGAGCGTGGCTGGCGATTCCTGAGGCTATTCGAATGATTCGCAAATTCATCGACCGACTGCTCGGCAAGGCGCCCGTGGGCGACGCATCGGCCGACGGCATTCCGCAGGGCCAGCGCGTCGAGTTCGGCGTCGACCAGCACAAGATCGATCCCAAGCTGGTGGCCGAACCCGCGGTGCGCGTCGTCAAGACGCTGCAGGAAGCGGGCTACGAGGCCTACATCGTCGGCGGCGCCGTGCGCGACCTGCTGGTGGGCCTGCGCCCGAAGGACTTCGACGTGGCCACCAACGCCACGCCCGAGCAGGTGAAGGCGCAGTTCCGCCGCGCCTTCATCGTGGGTCGGCGCTTCCGCCTGGTGCACGTGATCTACGGCCGCAACCGCGAGCAGGACCAGATCGAGGTGTCCACGTTCCGCGCCTACATGGACAACGCGGTCGAGACGGCAGCGGTCGAGGGCAACGAGAAGACCTCGCGCCGCGAGCTCGACGGCAAGAGCCACGCGGTGGACGCCAGCGGCCGCGTGCTGCGCGACAACGTGTGGGGCCCGCAGATCGAGGACGCCGCGCGGCGCGACTTCACCGTCAACGCGATGTACTACGACCCGAGCACGCAGATCGTGGTCGACTACCACGGTGGCATGGCCGACTCCAAGGCCAGGCTGCTGCGCATGATCGGCGACCCCGAGACGCGCTACCGCGAAGACCCGGTGCGCATCATCCGCGTGCTGCGCTTCGCCGCCAAGATGGGCTACAGGATCGAGGCGAAGACCGAGGCGCCCATCCGCAAGATGAAGTCGCTGCTGGCCAACGTGCCGGCCTCGCGGCTGTTCGACGAGATGATCAAGCTGCTGCAGACGGGCCACTCGCTGGCCAGCCTGGAAGTGCTGAAGAAGTACGGCCTCGATCGCAAGACCTTCCCCATCCTCGACGCGCACTTCGAGGGCATCGCCAACAACCCGGCCCGCGAGGCCTTCGTCAACCGCGCGCTGGCCGACACCGACCGCCGCGTCAACGAAGGCAAGCCGGTGGCGCCCAGCTTCCTGATGGCCTGCGTGTTCTGGCACGAAGTCTCGGCGCGCTGGCAGGCCCTGCGCGACCAGGGCGAGCCGCAGATGCAGGCGCTGCAGGCCGCGGTCGACGCCACGTTCGACGCGCGCATCGGCGACATCTCCGGCCGCGGCAAGCTGGCCGCCGACATGCGCGAGATCTGGCAGATGCAGCCGCGCTTCGACAAGCGCACCGGCAGCTCGCCGGCCGCCATGCTGGAGCAGCCGCGCTTTCGCGCCGCGTTCGACTTCATGCGCCTGCGCGCCGACGCCGGCGAAGTGGACGGGGAGCTGGTCACCTGGTGGGAAGACTACTCGCTCGGCAACGAGGAACGCCGGCACGAGCTGATGGAGTCGGCGCGCAAGCTGGCGCAGTCCAAGCCGCGCGAGCCCAGGCCCGCGCCGCGCGATCCGCGCCCGCTCAAGGCCGTCGATTCCGACGCGCCGGCCGCCGAGCGCGCGCCGGCCCCGCGCGTCAGCGCCGCCAAGCAGCAGATGCTGCAACTGGTCGCCACCGCGCGCGTCGCGCTGGCCGACGACGCCACCGACGCCGACTGCGCCGCGATGCGCGCGCTGTTCGACAACACCGAGCTGCCGTTCGGCACCGTGGGCCCGGACGCGCCGCCGCTCACCGCCACGCAGGAACTGCTGCGCGAGTTCGCCGACCTGATGCTGGTGGCCATCGGCGAAGACGCCACCGAAGCCGACGTCGCCAGAGCGAGTGCGCTGCTGGACAAGGTGGAGAAGAAGGCCAACACCACGCGCCGTCGCCGCGGCGGCGGCGGTCGACGCAAGGCCGGAGCGTCGGCGGCGTTCAAGGACGACGAGGATGACGACGACGGCGACGCCGGCCCGGCCGACTGAGCACGGCGCCACGGTCTTCATCGGCCTGGGCGCCAACCTCGGCGACTCGCGCGCCACGCTGCGCGCCGCGCTGGCCGAGTTGAGGGTCCTGGCCCCGGCGAGCGGTTTCAGGGCGTCGTCCCTGTACGGCAGCGCGCCCGTCGACTCCTCGGGTCCCGACTACGTCAATGCCGTGGCGCGCCTGCGCACCGCGCTCGCGCCGCATGCGCTGCTGGACGCGCTGCAGGCCATCGAGCAGCGCTTCGGGCGCGAGCGGCCTTACCGCAACGCGCCGCGTACGCTGGATCTCGACCTGCTGCTGTACGGCGTCGAGGGCGCCGAGGGCGGCGTCGAACTGCACGACGAACGACTGACGTTGCCGCATCCGCGCGCCGCGCAGCGCACATTCGTGCTGGAGCCCTTGGCCGAGCTGTGGCCGCACGGCGCGATCCCGGGGCGGGGTCGCGTCGACGATCTCCTCGCAGCGGCGCGCCTCGATGCGACACAGCACGTGCGTCGGCTGGACGCCTGAAAACGACAGCACGCCAGGCGGGTACGCGTTGTTCGTGACGGATTTGTGACAGCGCCCTCGTACAATCTGAGGTTGCAGGCGACACGCGCCCAGCGTGCCGCGTCGTCGCCGTCAGACGGCCGTCCAGGCCGCAAATCAAGCAATAACAAGGATTCCAGACCATGTGGTTCAGCAAGCTGCTGCCGCGCGAGGGCAATTTTTTCGAGCTGTTCGACCAGCACGCCGAGTTCACGGCGCAGGGCGCGCGAGCTTTCATGGCGATGATCCAGAACTACAACGACATCCCGCTGCGCGAGAAGTACGCGGCGGAAGTGGACGTGGCCGAGCGCGCGGCCGACAAGATCACCGCCGAAGTGCACCGCCTGCTGCACCGCACGTTCATCACGCCCATCGACGGCGAGCAGATCCGCAGCCTGATCAACTCGATGGACGACATCATCGACCTGCTGCAGGACACCAGCGAGGTGCTGTCGCTGTACAACGTGCAGCGCGTCGGCGACGACGTGCTGCGCCTGTGCGAGATCTCGGTGCGCTGCTGCGACCGCGTGCAGCACGTGGTGGGCCTGCTGCCGCGCCTGAAGCAGGCCGACGTGGCCGAGGCCGCGCTCAAGACCTGCGAGGAGATCGACCGCCTCGAGTCGGATGCCGACCGCGTGATGCGCGCGGCCATGTCGCGCCTGTTCCGCGACGAGATCGACACGCGCGAGCTGATCAAGCTCAAGGCGATCTACGAGCACCTGGAGACCATCTCCGACCGCTGCGAGGACGTCGCCAACATCGTCGAAGGCATCATCCTGGAAAACAGCTGATGCACTCGGTCCAGATCGGCTTCGGCCTGGTCGCCTTCCTCGTGGTGCTGGCGGTCCTGTTCGACTTCATGAACGGCTTCCACGACGCGGCGAATTCCATCGCCACGGTGGTCTCCACCGGCGTGCTCAAGCCGCAGACGGCGGTGCTGTTCGCCGCCTTCTTCAACATCGTCGCGATCTGGGTCTTTCACCTGAAGGTCGCCTCGACGGTGGGCAAGGGCATCGTCGACGTGTCCTTCGTCGACGCGCACGTGATCTTCGGCGCGCTGGTGGGCGCCATCGCGTGGAACGTGTTCACGTGGTGGTTCGGCATCCCTTCCAGCAGCTCGCACGCGCTGATCGGCGGCATCGTGGGCGCGGTCATCGGCCGCGGCGGGTTCTCCCACCTGATCGGCGCGGGCATCTGGAAGACCGTGGCCTTCATCATCATCTCGCCGCTGCTCGGGTTCGTGCTGGGGGCCGCCACGCTCATCGCCGTCTCGTGGATCTGCCGCCGGCAGTCGCCGCTGCGCATCGACGGCTGGTTCCGCCGCCTGCAGCTGGTCTCGGCCGGCCTGTACTCGCTGGGCCACGGCGGCAACGACGCCCAGAAGACCATCGGCATCATCTGGATGCTGCTGATCTCCGCCAACATGGCCACGCCCGGCGCCGATCTGCCGCCGGTGTGGGTCATCTGGGCGTGCTACGTGGCCATCGGCCTGGGCACGATGTTCGGCGGCTGGCGCATCGTCAAGACCATGGGGCAGCGCATCACCAAGCTGAAGCCCGTGGGCGGCTTCTGCGCCGAGTTCGGCGGCGCGCTGACGCTGTTCGCCGCGTCGGCGCTCGGCGTTCCGGTGTCGACCACGCACACCATCACCGGTGCCATCGTGGGCGTGGGCAGCGTGCGCGGCGCCTCGGCCGTGCGCTGGGGCGTGGCCGGCAACATCGTGTGGGCCTGGATCTTCACGATCCCGGCCGCGGGCCTGGTGGCCGGCGTCTTCGCGGCCGCCAGCGGATTCCTCTTCTAGGCCGCCGCTCGCACGGTCGCGCCCGGCGCCACGCGATGTGCGCGCCGAGCGCGTTGCCGAGGTTGAACGCGGCGATGTTGAAGCTGGAGGCCAGCGTCGCCCGCGCACCGTCCGCCTTGGACCGCACCCACATCTGCAGCGACACCACCGTGGCGAAGGCGGCCACGCCCAGCAGGCCCGTGACCACCACGGCCAGAACGTGGCTTTGCAGCGCCACGCCCAGGCCGGCCAGGACCAGCGCCAGCACCACCAGCGAGCCGAGGACCGTCGCCTCGAGCCGGCGGTCGGCCAGCTTGTTGCCGGCCACCAGGCCGCCGCCGAACACGAGCAGGATGGGCGGCACGGCGGCCTTGTCGAAACCCGCGATCCGCGTGAGCAGCGGTGCGATGTAGGTGAACACCGCGAACACCCCGCCGTAGCCCAGCGCCGTGGTGCCCAGGCCCAGCAGCACGAGGGCGGCGACGCCAGCGCGACGCCCAAGTCCATCGTCGCCGCGCCGGCCTACCTGGCCCGGCGCGGCTTGCCGCGCACCCGCGTCGATCTCGCGACGCACAACTGCCTGGGCTTCAACCGCAGCGTGTCGCTCAACGGCTGGCCCGTGCTGCAGGACGGCCGCGTGGTGGTGCTGCCCGCGCAGGGCAACGCGCGGATCAGCGACGGCGCGTCGCTGCAACGCATGACCGTGGCCGGACCGGGCCTGGCCCGGCTGGCGCACTTCCACATGCGCGACGACATCGCCGCGGGCCGGCTGGTGCCGGTGCTGGAGGAGTTCAACCCGGGCGACCTGGAGGAGATCCACGCGGTCTTCCTGGGCCACGGAGGCTGGCTGCCGGCGCGCGTGCGGGCGTTCCTCGACTTCCTGGTGGAGAACGTGCGGATCCGAGCGCGCGCGCTCGCGGTGCGAAGCCTGCGTCGCGCGCGCAATGGACAACGCCCTCGCACCGGGAGGTGACGAGGGCGTGGTGTGCCTGGACGGCGACGGCTTGCGAAAGCCGTGGCCGGCGTGGCGGGATCAGGCCTTGCGGGTGGCCTTCTTGACGGCCGGGGCGACCTGGTCGATCGCCGTCGACAGGGCGGTGTGCGCGCTGTCGATGCTGGTCTTCAGGCCCTTGGTCAGCGGCGCGAAGGCTTCCGGCTGCGGCAGCTTGGCGGCGGTCGCGTCGATCGCGGCGTGGAACTGGGACACGCCCAGGTCGGCCGAGGCGCGCAGCTGCTCGCTGGCGAGCGTCAGGCCCGTCTTGGTGTTGGCCTTGATCACTTCGACGGCGGCTTGCGGATCCTTGACGCCGGTGAACGACTTCAGCGCGGCTTCGGTGGCCAGGCGGCTTTCCTCGAAGTGCTTCTTGCCGAGGTCGGCCCAGGCTTGCACCTGTTCCACGACCGGGCGCAGGTTGGCCTGGAAGGCTTCCGGCGTGAACTTCTCGGCGCCGGGGAAGGACGGGAAGGCGAAGGCGTTGGCAGTGGTCATGGAGATCTCCGGTTAAATTTGATGCAGTGCAGCAATTCTAATCCTTTCATGCTGCAGTGCAACATGAGTTTTAGGGGGATCCCTCCAGGGCGGTGGATCCGCGACTTCACGCGGGATGACAGGCCCTTGGTCCCACGGCGCTGCCCAAGTCGCCGCCGAGCGTGAACAAGGCGGCCGTTGACATGTTGTCCGCGTCGACACGAAATGGCGATATCCACGCGAAGAACGCTCGTCACCATCACGAACATATGTTCAACGCAATGAGAGCGGAGGCGCGTATGCGTGCACAGGTGGCGGGTCGCGTGGCGATTCTTTCGGTGATCTCCGCGATCGTCGCCGCGAAGGGCTGCTTCGGCAACGGCGCCGCGCCGTCCGCCAGTGCCGGCTCGAGCACCCCGGTGTCGGCGTCGACGATCACGGTGCAGCCGGCCTCGCAGACTGTTTCCGCGGGCTCCCCGGTCACGCTGTCGGTGACGGCCACGGGCGACGGCGCGCTGAGCTACCAGTGGTACAAGGCCTCGACGGCCCTGTCGGGCGCGACCTCGTCCAGCTACGCCATCGCCAGCGCCGCCAGCAGCGATGCCGGCACGTACGACGTGGTCGTCACCAACGGCGGCGGCAACACCACCAGCAGCTCGGCCACGCTGACTGTCGGCACCACCACCGCGGCGTCCTGCGACGCCCCCTACGTGGGCAGCGTGCTGGGCGCGGTGTCCGCGCTCGAGGCGGCGCTCGGCAGCAGCCTGACGCCGTCGACGCTCCACGACTCGTCCACTCCCTCGGCCGCGCGGCGCAACGTGTACGAGACCAACTGGTCGAACCTGCCGCCCGGGTCGTTGCAGACCAGCCGCCCGGGAATCACGCTGGCGAGCGTGACGACGGTGGCGCAGATCGCCGCCTTCAACGCGCTTGCGAAGACGGCGCTCGGTGCGCGGGGCTACGCCGACTTCCAGGGCGAACCGACCGCCGACGACACCCTCGGCTACATGAAGAACACCGGCGGCGACGGGGCCGACCTTTACCACGTCGCGTTCGTGGGCACGCCGTCCGAGACCGGTGCGTGGACGCTGATGCTGGGCAGCCACCACATGGCCTTCAACATCACGTTCGACGGTGCCTGCGCGGTCCCCACGTCGCGTTCGATCTGAGTGTCCTGTCCTGCATACAACTGCGAAAAGTCAATCGCGCTTCAAACAGGTCAGGGCAAGGCGCAAACCGCAGGCGTACCGGGCGGTACGGCGAGGATTTGCAACGCCGCCCTGGCCTGTTTGAAGCCGATTTACCGCAGTTATATGCAGGACAGGACCTAGTCGCCGCCTCGGTGGCGCCGGCGTGCGCTGCATGCATGTTCAAGGCATGGCCGCGACGAGTTCCAGCAGGCGCACCGGCTGCTCGATCTGCGGCATGTGCCCGCAGCGTTCGATGATCTCGAGGCGCGCGTCCGGGAACGACGCCGCCACGGCGCGGCCATAGGCGGGCGTCACGACCCGGTCGCTGTCGCCCCACACCACCAGCACCGGCACGCGCACGTTCGCGAGGCGCGCGCGCAGGGCCGGATCGCCCATGTCGCGTGCACGCCCGTAGACGGCCAGCGTGCGCATGTTGGCGGCCATGCCGGCCTTCTGCGCGTCGCTCAGCGTGGCCGGATCGATGCCGTAGCGTGCCGGGTCGTGATAGCTCAAGGCGGAGAGTTGCTGCGGCGTGAGCGAGAAGACATCGGCACACGGCGCGCCATCGACCATGATGCCCGCGCCGTTGACCAGCACCAGCCCGCGCAGGCGATCGCCGGCGCGCAGGGCGATCGCGTTGGCGATCCAGCCGCCGATCGAAAAGCCGATCACGAGCACCTCGCGCAGTTGCAGGCGCTCGAGCAGCGCAACGTAGGCATCGGCGATCTGTTCGACGCTGTCGAAGCCATCCGGGCGCGGCATGCCGGCGAAGCCGGGGTGGACGGGCGCGATCACGCGGGAGTGGGCGGACATCGCCTCGACGAAGCGCGCCACCGTGAACGGGCCGCCGCCGCCATGCAGCACGAGCACCGCCGGGCCGCTGCCGCGGTCGTCGAAGGTGAGGGCGAGGTCGTTGGAGAAGCGCTCGTGGCGCAGCGCGGAAGGGGACGTCGAAGCGGGGGTGGTCATGGCGGATCCTTGCATATAAGCTTGTTTATATAAGAGAGATGATACGATGATCGCGAATCCCCCGCAAGGTGCCACGGCCATGCCCTCCGAACTGCTTCCGCTGGGACTCGCGATCAAGCGCGTCCAGCACCGCCATCACCGTGCGCTGGACGCCGGGCTGATCGAGATCGGCACGACGCTGGCGCAGAGCAACGCGCTGCGCGCGATCGCGCGCCACCCGGACTCGTCGTCGCACAAGCTGGCCGGCCTGACCTTCCAGACCGACCAGTCCTTCGGCGCGCTCGCCAACCGGATGGTCGAACGCGGCCTGATCCGCCGCGTGCCCGGCGAGGGGCGCGCGATCCTGCATCACCTCACGCCGGAAGGCGAGGCGGTGCTCGAGGCGGGCCGGGCGGTGTCCGAGCGCGTGCTCGCGAAGTCGTTCGCGCCGTTGAACAAGGCGGAGCGAGCGCAGTTGCAGGCCCTGCTGGCCAAGATGCTCGCAGACGACGCGCCGGGCGCCTGAAGCGGTTCCCAGGGCGCCGGCCTGGCCTTCGCTGTGAACGCGAGGCAGTGTCCGTGCGGGTTGATCGGCCCGTCGACGATCCTGCAGGTCGCCGCGTCGTGCGCGTTCTCGGGCGCGATGTAGTGCATGCAGTCGCCGCAGTCCTTGCCGGGCGCGTCGCCCCGGTCGACGTGCTTCACCGCGTCCTTGGCGAGCTTGCCCGCCTGCGCGCCAGAAGAGGGTCGCGCCGACGCCGAGTGCCGTCGTCCTGCGCAGCGCGGAGCGCCGCGAGATCGTGTCGTTGTCCATGCCTGTCCCCGGATGCCGGGCCCATCGGCCCTGCATGTCAGATCGGGCGGCGGCCCGCAATATTCCCGTCGGGGCGACACGGCCCGCTAACATCGCGGCTTTGCAGCCTGCGCTCATCGAGATGGAACAGACGCCCCCCGCTTCGATCGCCTTCGCCGGCACCGTCACGCGCGAGGAGTTCGCGCGCATCCAGTCGCGGCTGCTGCCGGCCTGGGCGCGCTGGTACGTGTTCTATCCGGTGGCGGTGGTCGTGGTTCTCGCGGTCTCGCTGCCCGGCGCCCGGCTTTCCGAGCTGGTGGTGGACTTCGCGGCGTTCTTCGTGCTGTTTCCGATCGGCATGGCGCTGGTCACGCAGCGCGTGCGTGCGCACGCCTGGAAGCAGGCGACGCGCCTGAACGGCCGGGTGCACGGTGCCATCACGCCCGAGGGCATCGAATGGAACACGGAGCGCACGGCGAGCCGCTTCGAGTGGGCGAGGATCGAGCGCGTCGCGCGGACGGCCGACCTCACGCTGGCGTTCTACTCGCCGCGCCGCGCGTTCTTCTTCCCGCGCTCGTTCTTCGCGTCCGAAGCGCAGTGGACGGCCTTCAACCAGGCGATCGCCGGATACGTGGCCAGGTAGGTCAGCGCTGCACGTCGAACGATTTCTCGACGCTGAACGCGATCGTGCCCATCAGCACGCCGCCGCCGATCATCAACGCCAGGATCACGCCGAGCACCGGCGTCCAGCCCGTGTGCACGAGGCCGGGCGGCGGCGAATCCTCGTCTTCCTCGCGGGTGGCCTTGACCACCGGCTGCGTCGGGTCGCCGGCGTGGAGACGGGCCCACTTGGCGTCGGTGGTCAGGCCGATGACGATCGCGCAGAACATGCCCACCGAGATGGTGAGCCCCAGCCACGGGATCAGGGCCCACGACAGGCGGTCGTCGACGCCGAGGTTGCGCATGCGGATGACGCCGGCCAGGCCCACCAGCGTCGGGATCGGATAGAGCCAGCCCCAGCCGTTGCGCCAGCCGCCGAGGTAGAAGTGGTGCAGTCCGATGCTGCCGCCGATCACCGCGATCCACGTGGCCAGCGATTTCGACGGGACGTCGGCCGGGTCGCGCAGGGCCGGCGCCGCGGGGGCCGTCACAGCAGGTCCTCGCGCTCGATCGGCGCCGTCGTGGCGCCCGTGCCCAGGCGGCGCTGCATCGTCACGACGTCCAGCCAGCGCTCGAACTTCCAGCCGGCCGCGGCGAAGGTGCCGGTGGGTTCGAACCCGCAGGCGCGGTGGACCGAGATGGAGCCGGTGTTGGCCGAGTCGCCGATCACGGCCAGCATCTGGCGGATGCCCAGTCGCTCGCAGCGCGCGATGAGCTCGACCAGGAGCAGCTTGCCCGCGCCCTGGCCACGCGCGGCGGGCGCCAGGTAGATCGAGTCCTCCACGCAGAAGCGGTAGGCGCGGCGCGGGCGGAACTGGTTGGCGTAGGCGTAGCCCAGCACCTGGCCGTCGTGCTCGGCCACCAGCCACGGCAGGCCCTGCGCCAGGATCGCGTCGCGGCGCTTGCCCATCTCGGCGTCGTCGGGTTCGTCGAGCTCGAAGGTACCGGTGCCGTTGCGCACGGCCTCGCGATAGACCTCGGCGCAGGCGGGCACGTCGGCAGCCGTGCTGTCTCGCAGGATCAGGGGTTGGCGGGAGGACGGGGTAGTCATGGTCATGGCAACAGTTTATAATGTTCGGTTTTCGGCGTTGGCTGGTGCCTTGCCAGGAGCTTGCGGACTGATCCTCCGTGGGGACTGACGTCCCGGCTCCGTGACCCGTCCTTCGGGCCAGCGAATCACCGGCGTATCTAACACCGTCGAATGTAGCGCCGCTGCCGGCTAGTCGCCGGCTCCGGCAACCCCGTTTGGCCTGCCCTTGCGTGTCTCCCTGGCGCGGCAAAACACACCAGACATCTAGGAATTCATCATGGTCGTCATTCGACTTGCCCGCGGCGGTGCCAAGAAGCGCCCGTTCTACAACATCGTGGTCGCCGACTCGCGCGAACGCCGCGACGGCCGCTACCTCGAGCGCGTCGGCTTCTACAACCCGATGGCTTCGGGCCAGGAAGAGCCGCTGCGCGTCGTGTTCGACCGCGTCACCTACTGGAAGGGTGTCGGCGCGCAAGCCTCGCCCACCGTCCAGCGCCTGCTCGACACGGCCGCCAAGAAGGCCGTCGGCACGCCCGCTCCCGTGGCTGCCTGATGCTTCGTTGCGCGGCTGGCCGCGTCGTCTCACCATGAGCGGCCCCGTGCAGCAAGAAGACGTCTCCTGGCCCGAAGACGCGATCGAAGTCGGTCGCATCATCGGCGCCTGGGGCATCAAGGGCGGCATCAAGGTGCTGCCCTTCGCGGCCGACCCCCAGGCCCTCTTTTCCGCCAAGCGCTGGTTCCTGAAGCCGGCCGAGAGCATCAAGAAGCCCTCGGCTGCCGCCGTGACCAGGCCTGGCCAGGTCGTCGTGACGCCTGCCCACAAGACGCCGGCCCAGAAGGCCGCGCTCGCCGCGCCGCTGCCGTTCGCATTGAATGTGGAGGGCGTGCGCGACCAGGGCGACGCGATCGTGGCCACCGCGCCCGAGATCGCCGACCGCGACGCCGCCGAGGCGATGAAGGGCGTGCGCGTGTTCGTCTCGCGCTCCACCTTCCCCCAGACCGACGACGGCGAGTTCTACTGGATCGACCTCATCGGCCTGTCGGTGTTCAACCGCGAAGAAGTCGCGCTGGGCGACGTGGTCGGCCTCATCGACACCGGCCCGCATTGCGTCCTGCGCGTGCAACCGGCCGACGTGGCCGCCGAGGAGCGCCTGATCCCCTTCGTCGAGGCCTTCGTCGATTCCGTCGACATGCCGGGGCGCAAGATCCTCGTCGACTGGGGCCTCGACTACTGAGGCCCGGATGCGCTTCGACGTCATCACGCTGTTTCCCGACCTGTTCGCGCCGTTCCTGACGCAGGGCATCACGCGCCGCGCCTACGAATCGGGGCTGGTCGACGTGCAACTGTGCAACCTGCGCGACCACGCCGAGGGCACCTACCGCCGCGTCGACGACCGCCCGTTCGGCGGCGGCCCGGGCATGGTGATGCTGGCCGAGCCGCTGGAGCGCGCGCTGGCCGCCGTCGCGAGCGCGCGTGCGGCCGCTGGCGCGCCCCGGGGCCCGGTCGTGCTGTTCACGCCCACGGGGCGCCGCATCGACCAGGCGCTGGCGCGCGAATGGGCCGCCGGCCCCGGCGCGACGCTTCTGTGCGGGCGCTACGAGGGGCTCGACCAGCGCGTCATCGACCGCCACGTGGACGTCGAGCTGAGCCTGGGCGACTTCGTGCTGTCCGGCGGCGAACTGCCGGCGCTGGCGTTGCTGGACGCCATCGCCCGGCTGATGCCCGGCGTGCTGGGCGACGAGCAGTCGCACCTGCAGGACAGCTTCGAGCAGGGGCTGCTCGACTGCCCGCACTACAGCCGCCCCGAGATCCTGGCCACGCCCGAGGGCGAAGTGGCGGTGCCGCCGGTGCTGCTGTCGGGTCACCACAAGGACATTGCCCGCTGGCGCCGCGAACAATCCCTCGCCCTGACGGCCCGGCGCCGCCCCGACCTGATCGCCGCCGCCCGCACGGCAGGGCGGCTCACCCAGGCCGACGAGAAGTTGCTGGCCAACCTGGAACCGGGCACGCTATAATCGCTGGCTAACCGTTCCTCTGTCGGGCAGAAGTGGCCGTCGAGAGTCCCAGATCGTGATCCTGGCGCTCTCGTCACCTGGATGGACTCCAGTGCCGCATTCCAAGCAATAGTGCGCCGCCAAGAACGGGAATGACAAGGTATCCCATGGATCTCATCGCAATCCTCGAGCAGGAAGAAATTGCCCGTCTCGGCAAGACCATTCCCGTGTTCGCCCCCGGCGACACCGTGATCGTCAACGTCAACGTCGTCGAAGGCACGCGCAAGCGCGTCCAGGCGTACGAAGGTGTCGTGATCGCCCGTCGCAACCGCGGCCTGAACTCCAACTTCATCGTTCGCAAGATCTCCAGCGGCGAAGGCGTGGAACGCACGTTCCAGCTGTACAGCCCGCTGATCGCGTCGATCGAGCTGAAGCGTCGTGGCGATGTCCGCCGCGCCAAGCTGTACTACCTGCGCGAGCGTTCGGGCAAGTCGGCCCGGATCAAGGAAAAGCTGGCCTGAGCTGGCTTTCCCCGGATAGAAGAGCCCGGCACTGCCGGGCTTTTTCGTTCCAGTACCTGACGCTGCCCTCGCGGCCCGTCGATGACCATGAATCGAGGGGGTCAAGCCCGACCCCGCGAGCATTGCGCCGTCCCTCGGCCGACAATCGTCGGTTGTCCCCGATCTCACGCCTGCCTCCATGTCCGACTCCGATGCCCCGTCCGCTCCTGCCGCGCCGCGCTCGCTGATCCGCGAGCCGCGCCTGGCGCCGGTCGTGGGCACGGACAGCCAGTTGCCGGCCATTTCCCCCGATCGCCTCGAGCCCGCGGCCCTGCGCGCGCGTTTCGCGCCCACGCTGCGCGCGCTGGCGGGCGGCAGCGCGGAGGCCGCCGGCGAGGCGGCCTGGGTGCCCGAGTTCACCGGCGACGGGCAGCGCCTGTCCGAGCGGCCCGTGCGCCGCGCCGCCGTGCTGGTGCCGCTGGTGCGCCGTCCGGAGGGCCTGGCGGTGCTGCTGACGCGCCGCACGGACCACCTGAACGATCACGCCGGGCAGGTGAGCTTTCCGGGCGGCCGCACCGACCCGGAAGACATCGACGCCGTGGCCACTGCGCTGCGCGAGGCCCGCGAGGAGGTGGGACTGCAGGCCGACGAGGTCGAGGTGATCGGCGTGCTGCCCACCTACACCACCGTCACCGCCTACGAGGTGACGCCGGTGGTCGCGCTGCTCGATCCGCCGCGCGCGCTGGCGCTGGATGCGTTCGAGGTGGCCGAGGTCTTCGAAGTGCCGCTCGCCTTCCTGATGAACCCGGCCAACCACCGTCGGCACGCGGTGGAGTTCGAAGGCATCGCGCGCAGTTTCGTCTCCATGCCCTGGGGCGCGGACGCCGTCGGCGAGCCGTACTTCATCTGGGGCGCGACGGCCGCGATGCTGCGCAACCTGTACCGCTTCCTGGCCCGTTGAACGGGCGTTGCGGCAGCGCCGCGCCGGGCCTTCTGCGGTCGCGCTGAGGCTATGATTCGAAGCAATGAGTTTCTTCGCCGTCCTCCTCGCCCTGCTGCTCGAGCAGATCAAGCCGCTGCCGCGCAACAACGTCGTGCACTACTCGCTCGCGTCATGGGTGGGCTGGACCGGCCGCAACTTCGACGCCGGCAAGCCGCAGCATGCCAAGATCGTCTGGATCGTCACCGTGATCGCGCCCGCGCTCGCGGCGGCGCTCGTGTACATGGCCATCGGCTACTACAGCTGGATCGCCGCGTTCCTGTTCGACGTCGCGATCCTTTACCTCACGCTGGGTTTTCGCCAGTTCAGCCACTACTTCACCGATATCCGCACCGCGCTCGAAGGCGGCGACGAACCCCAGGCGCGCCGGCTGCTGGCGGAGTGGCGCCACCTCGACGCCTCCGAGCTGCCGCGCACCGAGCTGCTGCGCCACATGATCGAGCACTCGCTGCTGGCCGCGCACCGTCACGTGTTCGGCGTGTTCTTCGCCTTCGTGCTGTTCTCGTTCGTCGGCCTGGGGCCGGCCGGCGCCGTGCTGTATCGGATGGCGGAGTTCGCGTCGCGCTACTGGGCCTTCCGCAGCAAGTCGCTGGACACGCCGATCAACGAGAACCTGATGGCGCTGTCGCAGCGCCTGTTCAGCCTCATCGACCACGTCCCGGCCCGCCTGACGGCCTTCGGTTTCGCGGTGGCGGGCAACTTCCAGGACGCCATTGACGGCTGGAAGCGCGACGCGGGCCTGTGGAAGCATGCCAACGAAGGCATCATCCTGGCCTCCGCGGCGGGGGCCGTCGGCGTGCAACTGGGCGGCGGCACCGCACCGGGCATCACGCCGGATCGCTCCAAGACCTTCAGCAGCGGCGAAGGTGCGGCCGCGTTCGAGTCGGGCGGCAGCACCACGCAGGGCTTGCCTCCACAGCTGGGCCACCTGGGCATCGTCGTCGGCCTCGTGTGGCGCTCGGTATTGCTGTGGATGGCCCTGGTGTTCATCATCAAGCTCGCCAACCTGCTGCACTGATCGGCGTCAGGCATTGCCGCATGCAGCGGGATGCATCATGGCCATCTGCGAGCATCGTCCGCGCGGCTTGCGGACATGCCACACCCTTGCGATTGTCTAAAAAAGTAGTCGTCTGCGATCCACCGACTGGCCGATTGGTGCGTCACCTCTTCAAGGCTCCGGCTGCATGCTAAGCCTGCGGCGCCAGGCGCTCCGCCGGATGGCGTAGCGCTCGGCGACCCTGGGCACCTGCGCTCCTCGCCGCCTCCGGGTTCACGAAACAGGAACCCCCACCCACCCCGCTCGTCGACGCTCCTCGCTTGGCCGGTAGTAAGACAGAAAATGCGCTCGCGAAGGCGAGCGAGTCCACCGTTCACGGCGTGCGTACGAGGTCGCCCTGCGAGGCGCCACGGCGCGCACAGGTTCCGAGCGTGAGCCCACGCGATGGCCACACATGCCTGACGTTCACGCTCGCCTGCGCGAGCGCAACCGCCGCCGTGCTTCGCCGCCGCTGCGAAGCGTCAGCGCCGCAGGCACACGACGCCGGCACGACTCCTTTGTGGGTAACCGCAAGTGCCAGACCCCTTCGGTCTAGCGCTTGCGGCGCGCCTCGATCAGCTCGAACAGCCCCATGCCCGCGAGCATCGCGGCCACGAAGATGGCGGCCTGCGGCGCGCCGAGACCGAGCGCCACCAGCGCGGGCCCGGGGCAGAAGCCGGCCAGGCCCCAGCCGGCGCCGAACATCAGGCTGCCTGCGACGAGGCGGCGATCGATGGCGGTGGCGCTCGGCCACTGCATCGCGTCGCCCAGCAGCGCCTCCGTGCGCCGACGCGCGAGCGCGAACGCCAGCGCACCCACGGCGATCGCCCCGGCCATCACGAAGGCCAGCGACGGATCCCAGGCCCCGGCGAGGTCGAGGAAGCCCAGCACCTTGGCCGGGTCGGCCATGCCCGAAAGCAGCAGGCCGAGGCCGAACACGAGGCCGGCGATGAAGGCGAGGACGATGCGCAAGGTTTCAGTGCTGCAGCAGGTGGCGGACGACGAACACCGTGACGAAGCCGGCCGCCATGAACGTGGCGGTGGCCGCCAGCGAGCGCAGCGAACCGCGCGACAGGCCGCACACGCCGTGGCCGCTGGTGCAGCCCGAGCCGTAGCGCGTGCCCACGCCTACGAGCAGCCCGGCGACGACCAGCGTGGGCGTGCCCGCGGCCACGTGCAGGCGCGGCAGCGCGGCGAAGACGAGCCATGCCAGCGGCGCCATCACGAGGCCGGCGACGAAGGCGGCGCGCCACGCGAGGTCGCCGTGCCCCCTGAGTCTGAGCAGTCCGCCGACGATGCCGCTGATGCCCGCGATGCGACCGTTGAACAGCACCAGGAGCGCCGCGGCGAGTCCGATCAGCAGACCGCCGGCCAGCGCGGTCCAGGGCGTGAAGGAGGCCCAGGCGATCGTCATCTCAATGTCGCGACGCGGCCCGCTCGAGCTCGCCCATCAGCTCTTCGTAGATGCGTTCGCGCGACGGCGAGATGTCGCCGCGGGCGATGGCCGCGCGCACGCCGCAGAAGGGCTCGTGGCGATGCGTGCAGTTGGCGAACTTGCAGTCGCCCAGGTACATGCCGTAGTCCAGCATCAGCGAGCCGAGGTCGGCCGACTGGATGTGGTGGATGCCGAACTCCTGGAAGCCCGGCGAATCGATCAGCGCGCTGCGGCGGTCGTCGTCGAGCCAGTACCAGGTGGTGGTGGTGGTGGTGTGCTTGCCCGACTTCAGCGCCTTGGAGATCTCCCCCACCTGCGCGTCGGCGTGCGGCACCAGCAGGTTCACCAGCGTGCTCTTGCCCATGCCGCTGGGGCCCAGCACCAGCGTGGTCTTGCCTTCGAGCAGCGGCTCGAACAGCGCCTGGGTGCCCGCGGGATCGGTCTTGACCGCCACCTCCAGCACGTCGTAGCCCATCTTGCGATACGGCGCGAGGCGCTCGCGCGCGGCGACGGCCTCGGGCAGGTCGATCTTGTTCAGGACGATCTTCACCGCGATGCGGCCGTCCTCCGCGGCGATCAGCGCGCGCGTTAGCTGCGATTCGCTGTAGGGCGGATCGGTGGCCACCATGATCAGCAGCAGGTCGATGTTGGCCGCGAAGTTCTTGCTGCGCCATTCGTCCTGGCGCTTGAGCAGGCTGGTGCGCGGCTCGAAGGACTCGATGACCGCCTCGTCGCCCGACACCTGCCAGCGCACGCGGTCCCCCACGATCACATCGCTCTTCTTGCCGCGGCCGTGCGCGAGCATGCGCGTGCCGTCGGCCGTCTCGATGACGGAATGCCGGCCATGCACGCCCACGACGCGCGCCAGTGCCAACGTCGAACCCGCCACGGTGCCGCGTGCGGGGGCGTTCAAGCGGCGGCTCCGGCCAGGTGCGTGGCATCCAGGCCGAGCGCGGCGATGCGCGACGACGCGGGCGGGTGCGAGTAGTAGAAGCGCACGTAGAGCGGATCGGGGGTCAGCGTGGACGCGTTGTCCTCGTAGAGCTTGAGCAGCGCGCGCACCAGGTCGGCCGCGTTGGCGTTGCTGGACGCGTAGGCGTCGGCCTGGTACTCGTCGCGACGCGACAGGCTGGCGAAGATCGGCGAGACGAAGAACATGAACGGCGGCAGGCCCATCAGGAACAGCAGGAGCGCCAACGCGTCGTTGCTCGCGAGGACGTTGGGGCGCACGCCCAGGCCCGTGTAGAAGCCCCACTGCGTGGCGAGCCAGCCCAGCAGCGCGAAGCCCGCGAGGCTGAACGCGAACATCGTCACCATGCGCTTGACGATGTGGCGGTGCGCGAAATGGCCCAGCTCGTGCGCGAGCACGGCCTCCACCTCGTCGCCGCTCAGGCGCTTGAGCAGCGTGTCGAAGAACACCACGCGCTTGCCGGCGCCAAAGCCGGTGAAGTAGGCGTTGGCATGCGCCGAGCGGCGGCTGCCGTCCATCACGAAGAAGCCCTTGGCGCGGAAGCCGCAGCGTTGCATCAGCGCCTGCACGCGCGCCACGAGCGCGTCGTCGGCGAGCGGCTCGAACTTGTTGAACAACGGCGCGATGAGCGTGGGGTAGACCACCATCGCCACCAGCTGGAAGGCGGTCAGCGCGCCCCAGGCCCACAGCCACCACAGCGCGCCGGCGGCGTGCATGATCCACAGCACCGATGCCAGCAATGGCCCGCCGATCGCGATGCCCAGCAGCGTGGACTTGAGGAGGTCGGCCGCGAACAGGCCCGGCGTCATCTTGTTGAAGCCGAAGCGCTGCTCCAGCCGGAAGGTGCGGTACAGCTCGAACGGCAGGTCGACCAGCGAGCCGATGAGCGTGAAGGCGCCGACCAGCAGCAACTGGTAGGCCATGGCCCCCCAGCGCGACTCGACGACGTTCAGCAGGACGGTGTTGAGCGCGTCCAGGCCGCCCAGCAGCGTCCAGGCGATCAGCACCGCGCTGGAGAAGGCGTCGCCCACGATGCCCAGGCGCAGCTTGGCC